>Ga0194135_10001392_pt1 | contig 14393 bp, 15 predicted proteins | sample LitLau_LLRF_2013_FD_134024 | JGI IMG/M metagenome (GOLD analysis project Ga0194135, IMG submission 134024) | Freshwater sediment microbial communities in response to fracking from North America - Little Laurel Run_MetaG_LLRF_2013 (version 2) | ecosystem: Environmental > Aquatic > Freshwater >...
GCTTTACAAAGTTTACAACGCTGAAAAAGCGGGCTGTTCACGGAACGCTTCGTAAACTCTGTAACCCCTGTTTACAACAATAAGTTTACATGCCTACAAAGTCAACGTGAAAACCCCCAATAACATCTAATAAGTTTCCGATGACACTAGGGTAGACTTTTTTTTAAAATTACTATTAGTATTATGAGTAACCGGATAAAGTTAACGTAGACAAGTACAGATTTGCTGACCATATAGTCTCAATAGGAGTAATACATTTATAATCTTGACTCTTTATACTACTATTTACCTTGATTTAAGTAGCTTGATATCGTCAATTATCGTAGGTTCTCTTGTATCTAATAAAATATCGTAATACATTTTTCCACTGCATCATTATACGAGTTTATAGTCTTTAAAGATAAATATTTGTCTTACACTCATTAAGCTTATCTCGCAACTGCAGTAATTATTATCATGGTCTATGTGTGGTTCAAGTAATTTAAATTCTTTTGTTCACTGTTAGCCTTAAACCACGTCTCGACCATGACGTGGTACTAGAAAAAATTCGTGGATTCCAAAAACCAAGAGCTTTGATTCCATTCGCGTTTTGTCATCACATTTCTTTGGATTTAGATGATACTTAAACTTAAAAAATTACGAGTGTAAAGCTCACAAAAAATCACAAATAATACTTTAAGTTCCTACTACTTTCTTTAGTAGTACAGATTCCATTCGCTGTGTTGCTTTCATGATAACATTTGGTTTGGTTTAGCAAAATAAAATGGGGTAAGATATTGAAAGTTAGTTGGGGGTCCGTGATGGGTGAGTGATTTGATTTGTGAAATCACTTCAAGTGTCGAAGGAAGATATCGATGCCATGGATGTAAGACGTCCCTTCAGTTGTACAAAACAGGGTTCACAAACTCTTACTGGTTTCAAAATTCTCATTCGGAAGATTTCTGATTCAAATCTGCTACACCTACAAACAGAGAAAATGAATTATAAATTGAAAGCTAGTGAAACACCATTTTTTAAACTTACTTCGAACAAAATAACTGTCCACAATTACGACAATGATGTCGCCTGCAATTAATAGTGAATTTGGTGTGACAATTAGCACAAGCGTCGGATATTTCGTCACGAACCCAATGATCCGCTCTGCCTCCAATGGCTGAATCTGATACGGCCCATGAAAATATTCTACCCCTTGCATCTCCGACGTAGACGTTCTTGTGATCCCTGTGGAAAATTTTGAATTACAATAATAGAAAATACCTCCAACAACTTTACTATCATTACGTTGTAAACTGACCTGGATACGCTAATTGATGTTATAGAAGCTGGTTCTGTGTTATCCTTTCGGTCATACGCAGTGTGCATCGTGAGTTTCCCTCTGAAAGCCAGACGTCTTTGCCAGATGTGACCTTCTTTCAACTTATGAGCTTCTAATAATGCTGCTCCATGGCTTAGTTTTCGTTCTTCATTTCGTAAATTAATCATTTCACTTTCACTGACAACTTCAAAGCTTTCATCGGCATCAAAACTCAAGCTGGTTTCACTTTTAGAGCCCCTCATTGATATTTTTTGTCCAAAAACTTTTTCTGCATTTTTCGATGGGATATCACTTCGTCGTTTCACTTTCTTAGCTTCTGCAATCTCACTGGGATCAGAAGATTGTTTGTCCGTTCCTGAACTTAACGCTCTTTGTCGACGAATAACTCCTTGAACTTTGTCCGCATGGGTTTGTAAGTTTTGTGAGTCACATGCAGTCTCTGCAGTATCGCTAACTTCGTGAATTGTAGGAATATGGTCGGTTTCTACAGCCTGGTGAACATCTTCAAGACTATCTCGATCTTTATCAGGATCGAATGATTCAACTCCTAAGCGGTTAGTTTCTTTCTCGTCTTTAAGTTCTGTCTCTTCGTCTTCTTTATCGTCCACTTCGGTATCACTAGCAGTAATTAAAGATGAATCTTCGGATATACTTTTCTTTGCTAGACCGATTCTACTTCCTTTCCCTACTTCATTTTCAGGAACTTGAAAGTAACGTACGGACCACATCCTCACAATTCCATCCATAGACCCTGTCATTATTACGTTGTCGCAATCCCATTCATTGAGAACAGAAAATGCAACACACAGAATTCCTTGGCTCATTCCTCCTCCGCCACTGACTCCAGCGGTGTCTATTTCTCCGATTAATTCACCGTTCACGCTCCACAGATGAATCCAAGACCCATCGCAAGTTGCGATTTCTCCAGTAAGTTCGTTAACACCAACTGCATCGATCGGGGCCGCGTGATTAACAAGCTGCCTAACGAAAGACAATCTTGCTAAGTCCCACACAATGCATGTGCAATCTTTTGATCCGGAAACAATAATATTGTACGAGGGACTGCATGCAATACAAGTAATTGGTTCAGAATGTCCAAAAAGATGTGATTTCAATCGAAGTTCTTTCTCAGCAACATCCCATACAGAGATAACCTGAAGCACATTGATTTTTATCTTTAGATATCCAAGACAAGGAAGATGTTTAACTTGAATCTTACTGTATTTGTCGACCCTGTAATGACAGTTTTGTCAGAAACAGACGCACAACAAACGATTTCACCAATAGATCCCATCGCAAGTTGTTGCTGAGACTGCTCCCACACGAATATTGGTCTGTCTGTGTCAACGTTACACACACGAACACTACAATCCGCAAATCCCCAGGAGATGTATTTTGAACTACTCAAAAAATGCTTATTTTGTTCCACAGCGAGTATGTTGTTTGCTCGTTCCAAGGGAAAAATGTGGCCTACGAAAAAATTAGTTGATTAGTGTAAATATTAAATTAGCTGCCTTGTTACAGTATTAACAACCACTGAAACATACCGACAGGACCCTTCAGTTCTTTTACAGGAGTTAGAGTAGGACGAAGACTATCGATGTGATGGAAAAATACTTTTTCTGCTCCGGTATTATGACCTGTCAGGGCACCCGCTGTTGCAGCCAGAGCAGAAATGGGATTTGTTGCTGAATCAAGTATTCCCAGATTGTACGGCTTCATCAATCCCATGCCACTGCTTGACATGGGACCACTTCCATTTACTCTTTTCACAGGGTGAGGTTTTTTAAATAGTTGTTTCGGAATTTGTCCGAAGTTGTTGATAAATCCAATGGTAGCATTTTTCTTGAGAGGGTCATCAATCCTGCCGTTGATTAAGTAAAATTCATAATTATCAACTATACTTGTTCTTGATTTAAACTATATATACTTATTATTAACTCACGAATAAATGTCAACATTTCCTTCGTAAAACAAATGGTGGAAGACATTCACAGCCTCAACTGCATGAGGACCTTGTTGTTTGTACCCAAATATCAAGTCTATCCATTCATGTAAATGCTGGGAAACGTAATCAGACTCCAGTGCCATTCTGTGAACTCTGTATGACAAAGAAAGTAGTATACTCTACCTGTTATTCACTTAGAACTTATTAAAATTGAGTTAAATGTCTTACCTAATGAACTCTTTTGGATCACCCTTAGCCCATGGAGGAAGAATAACATCGTTTAATGCTACTCCATTTTGCTTCAAACCCAAATCAAAATTATTGTGATTAGCTAGAAACTCTGGGACGTAAAAGAACTCAGGAATCAATTCTTTCACATCAGCCATATTGTGTTTTGATGCAGAAGTCCAAGCTTCTTTTATAGAATGAAACATTCTATCGGCAAGATCAAAATGCCCACCCTACAAAAGGATATGGAGATCTTACAGATAATTGAATATTTGTTTATTGAATTATGAAAACTGTAAATTGACCTGTAATCGAAGAAAATGTTGTGCAAATGGTTCCAGTCGGACGAGATAAGAACACACTATCATGGCTGAAGAATAATGTGTTCCATAATGATAAGGGGGTGTTTCTCCATGTGGGTCATCCCATTCTTTGTACCGTTTCACGAACTGAGCAAGACGACCAGTAGACTGAGCACCCATAGGTTTACTCAAATCCCGGAAGGTAAGAGGATCATTGAAGTCTAAGAAATCTGAGTCATAGTCTCCAAGAATCCAAGGGAAGACAGGATACTGCATTAGATCATTGTACGACCGGCCAGCGAGCGTGTTCAAGTGCATCAAATACTGAAAGTTTGAAATCTCTCCTCTCTAAATATAAAAACAAACACATTGGTATTATTAACACATTTTCTAGCGTTCTAGCACGCTAAAAAGCTTTTGAAATCACATACCACCCATCGTTGTGTGACAGATGTATCTCCGATAAGGGAGGAAAACAAACCAGCAGTTTGTTCCACACTGGCAGTTCTGCGCTGTCCAGCGACTGATTGTTTTGCGTCTGTTCCCGTATCCGACAAGTTTTTAGATACAGAGGTGAATTTTGAATATACTACATTTCTAACTTTCCTTGGGTAAGCTAACAAATGATTTCGTCCATCTGATAGAAATATTTCCAAAGCTATCGGTTGCAAAAGATATCTACAAAACGCAAAATACAAATGAGCTATATGAAGAATAAACCGATTGCTTAAATGTTAATATAGCAAACATTGCCTACCTTCGTTTGTGAACTTCCCTAATATCTTCATAAGAGAACTTTAGACAAGTGTGCGTTTTCGTACGGGGTTTCGCAGGGGTCGGTCCGGTTCCATAACATTGCGGAGGTAAAATCGGTTCATATACGTTAGCGGGGAGATAATACAAGTCTTTGATTTCTCTTGACTTGGCAAGAATCGTAAATCCTGACACGAGGTAAAAATGATCTTTTCCGAACAAAAGTAATCCCTCAGCAGTGTCTAGACCTTGAATTTGTGCTACACGGAAAATCTGGGATATCTTCTCGTTTGTAGACCCAATTAATCGGGTTAACATAGATTGATTGTCTGTTTCGGTAGTTTCAACGCAACCGTCTGAAAAAGGATCCTCTGAAGAAGACGGCACTGTAAAGTGAAATCAATGTTGCATTTCACATTTAACAAAACACGAATCACATAAAACTGACACTTACATTGCGCTCTTGGTGATAGTGTTGGGTCACTCGAAGTGGATCCAATAGGAGCTACAGAATTCCCAATAATGAGTCCTTCATCAATCTCTTCTATCGAAGACACGGAAGTGCTGTTGATAATTTCGCTGATTAAAGAGGGTTGATGCTTGAAGCGCTTATGGAACTCTTTGGAATCTTTACTAATAGGTGGATTTATCCTTTTAAATTTAGGAGATACAGATACTCCAGCTGAATTAGTTGTGACTGTTTCTCCTGCATACGGATAATGAATGTAAAACATATCATTCCTAATTAACTTCTTTCTCATTCTGCAAGGTCCTTCGGTTGTGTCCATCATCCATTTGTCTATTAAAAATAATTATAACAAGGCATGTTCAACAGTCCTGGACAGATGGATTAATATTTCAGTGATTCGAGGAATTCGTAATAAATATTTACCCAAGTGAGAAGGATTAAATGGCCCCCATAATCCTCGTTCTCTAGTGAGTTCATATTCCAATTCAGGTAACAAAGTATCTCTCACGAAACGATTAAGATGTCTTGTATTTTCACAGTAAAATTTTTCATGCGAATCCAAGATTTCTTTAACCACACACGTTTGTCTGAATCCAATCTGAAAAGGTCGTAAAAATAAAGTTACAAAACAAATTAGACTCAGATTTTAAAACATTACTCCTGACTTACATTTTGGGCCCTTTTAGCTTCAGGCCATTGACTGACTAACTCTTTGATAGTCTTTTCCTTTTCTGAATCTTTCCTTATTCCTGACCTCCCAGCTAACCTTGTTAAACCCCCTGTGACTTTTTGTAGTTTGGACTGTAACTGTTGGTGGATTTCCCACGACTGTGACATACTGGCAACATTTGAGTTTTTCTTTGCCCCAGGGGATGTTTCTGATGCGACATATACCAGCCATAATTTATTAGCTGAGTCGCCTATCTGATCTCTTAATGAAGACAGTGCAGGTGGTTGAGGAGAAGGAAATGACACTTTGAATAAATCTTCCACTATGGGTTTCTTGCTGATGTACAGATCTTCCCATACTCGTTCAGCCGTTGACGAAATCTCCGAGTCAAGTCTTGCAGCTTCTCTTTGCTCGCGACGGCAATCCATATCTGCTCCTTCTGGTAGAATTTCTTCTCCGGGTCGTGGAGTCACTCGAACATGCCACTGGGTTTTTGTTGCACTTTCTAAAGCAATCGGTAGGCCATCAACAAGCTGCATAAGAACGTGTACGAGGCATCCAAAGAACTCTTGCTGATGATTTCCAGCCCCGAATACAACTGTACGAATGTTCCTTAGTTTCTTTAAGGTTTCAACTTTATCCCACTGATTAGATCTTCTGCTTAGTATGAACAGGACAACTCGATTGAAAGAGTTGTATATCATATCCGTTGTGGCTGGAGGAACTCTTTTGTTTCTGCAGTGATTGACAAGAACAAGCAAATAATCCAATACAACTTGAGGATCCCTAGAAAATGTTTCCAACCAGAGCTTGTCAACAAGCCTCGACAGAAACAGTGCTACCGAATGCAAGTAGCTTGTCATTCTATCCAAGTCGAACGCTATTAAATGATCGATCAGGGTTCCTAGTAAGTTTGTGTGAAACTGTGTAACGATAGCCAAAGTACATTGTCCGTATGGATGATTGCTGCAGGGACTAGATGAAGATACGACGGATACTTCGTTAATTTCTGGATTTCCTGCTTCTAAGACGGTATCAATCAATACATTCATATTCATTCCCGTTTTTCCTTGGGCCTGAGAGCCTGACGCTGACATCCAATCAATTATAATCATTCGCAGAACATCCAAAATAATTTTTTTAGCAGGATGGTTCATCAGAGTTTCGATGTTAAGCCCCGCGGACTCGTGAGGGAAGTCGTGGATAACTTCACCTAATTTTGAGGCCTCCTTATGGTTAATTTCTTCCAAGCTACTTTGTCTCAACCCAAACTGTTGATGTTCTGTATCTTCATTCAATACAGCCACAGGATCTTCTCCTAGCTCAATTGCAGCGGAACTTAATTTATCTATCTTTTGGCCCAGAACCGCAAGGGGCTCTGCGTCTGAAAATGTTTTAATCTCCTCACAATCCATGTAGTCAGTTGCATGATTAGATACATCTAAAGAGGCTTTGACTTCAATCGGCATTACTGAGGCCGCAAGGGAGCTTAAGATTTCTGGAGATGTAAATGTACCTTGGAATTCCGGTGTATGTGAATACAGATAACATAAAAATTGAATCAGGCAAGAGCCGACATCAGACTGATAGTTGAAAAGAGAACCAGAAGTTCCGGTGGGCGATAATACTTTCCTTGCAGAAAGAGGAGGACAAGGAGAACTTGTACTTCCTGTATAATTAGGTGTTTCAGCTGTTATGTAACATCGAATAAGGGTAAGAAGGGTTACAATGGCATCAGGACAGAGAGTAACTTTTCCATATAGTGAAGATGCCATTTTGTTCGAAGGAATAGCAAATACGTAATTCCAGATTGCATCCAGTGTCATTTGATCCCCTTCTCCAATTTTCATACTGACATTTCTGCATGGTTGACTCAAGACCATAGCACAAAGGATAAGCCAAACTTCAGTAGGCAGAATGTCTGTTCCTTCCGTCCTGACATCCTCGCATCTTTGTCCAATCAACCAACTTAATCTTGCCCATCCACCAGCAACATTTCTTCCACCAGCCCCACCCTTTCCTGTCAGTCCACTTGCAATACTTGCAACTGTGACTCCAGTTCCGGAAGATACCGGAGATGATCCTCCTAAAGGAGACTCGTCGTCGCTAATTCCCAACTTTGAATCTTGTTTTTTCAGTGGCAAAATTGCTCCTCCGTTTCTACCTCCACAAAGATTATAGTGGTATGTTATGGTTCTTCCAAATCCAAAAGTACTTGTTGCACCGTCCCGAAACTTATTTTTGAGGGTTGGAGAACTTGTTAGAAGCAGCAGGAGCACTCGTAATGCCCACAGTAATGTTGATGGGTGCAAATGGGGTGCAAGGAACAATAGAATGAAATCATACCCCAGTCGAGTTACTAATTCTTCACAAAATCCAACATTCAACACTTTGCCAGTGTACATTAGAGAATGGATTAATTGCAAACACTTATTTCTAAGTTCGATTGTTTCTGTCAGACTGCCTTCTCTACAGACAGAATCAGCAGGAAGGGTTCCAACAACAAAATGTCCAAAAGTAATCAAATCAGCTGAAGACATGCTCGTTTTGTGAGCTAAAAGATGGCTAAGTAGTAAAAATACAGAAGCTTGATTAGGAGTGTTCTGTGACAGCCGTCTCAAAAGCTTAGGGACAATCTCTGCTTCTCTAAGAACTTCCAACGAATTCTTGGTGTCTTCAGTGAGCATTTGAAGAAAATGTTCATACAATGCTTTCTCCAAATCTACGTGATTAAAGTCGAAATGTTGAGCTTGAGAATTAGATTCAGATCCTATTTGTTTCTTCACAAGTGTTCCTGTGTTTTCGGATGGAGTAGAAGCTTCAGATACATTCTCTGCAGATGACGAACCTTTATGACATCCGGCGTGATGAAATGTACTCCCACCGCACCATATTTCCAAGTCACCAAGTAAATCAGCAAACCCTCCGCGCTGTTCTTTCATAGCAGCTGATGATATGTCAGTTGACACGAGTCCGAAAACCAAGTGAAGAACTCTCATTGAGAGTAGATTTCTCTTTCGTTTCAGCAAGAACCCCAACATTTGCCAAGAACTCCGGTCAACAAGTGTTACACTTGAAGCGCCGTTAACACTGTTGCTTTTCACAACACATACAAGGGCTTTAAGCGCCGCGTACAGAGCTTCTCCAGTAGTGGCCATTGCTACTAATCCAATAAGGACAGGAACTCCTCCGACTGATAATACTGTTTTCGCCACTGGTTGTGGATGAAATATTCTGACTCCCAAGTATCCTATTGACACTCCTCCTAGACATCTTCCTGGTCCCATCAAATGAGCAGAAGAGTTATGAAGAATCGATATGGGAGTAGCATTTTCATGAGATGAAAGTCCAAGCTTCATTATAAATGCAAAATTTGATATTAAAAATGAAGCCCAATAAATATTTAAATTACATTATCTCTGCTATTTAACTATTTACCTGCTTAGCAATTGATTTTGCGTCTGCCTTTGAGTACAATTTGCGAATTTTAGCAAGGGTTAGTTGTGAAACAGCGAGTGCATTTAAACCGAACATAATTTTATCCTCTGACAACAAAGTCCCATGATTTTCTAAAAATTTAAAGAAATATTGAAATTAGTTGATGAATCCACAAACAGCGAATATTAGTATTGAGTTATCACTGACCTGAGTTGATTTTGACGGCCTGCCAGCTTCCTGGGTATTCAGGTCCAAGTTTCCACAAAGTAGCCACTGTTGGAGCATTCGGAACCCAATCTTCAAACATATGACAAACTCCTTGCCTCCAAGTCAAACGGGATGCTTTTCTCCACGCTGGAGGGGTTCCTATGAAAGCACTGTAAGTAGCTCCCTTAGATCGGTGAGGATAATCTAGTTTGCTTGAGTGCGCTTGTCGTCCATTTATGAAGAGAGTAAATGGATGAGCAGATGATGGAGAAAAGGACAGAAATAAATGACACCACTGCCCTTCATGAAGTAATTCTGGACACCATATCCTGATAGAATGTGGAGGACTGACATCTGGCTCCCACTCACCAATTCCTAAAATTATAGATTGGACGTGGAAGGATCATGTAGGTATATTGAATACAGCTTGAATTATCATTGTATATACCTTGAGGTGGAAGATGAGATTCTTTTGTTGAGATTAATAGCGCTTTATCTCTCGCTGAAACAACGACAGACAAGCAAAGTCGCTGATTGCCTGCTGTATCTTTAATAACAGTAAGCAAGCGGATTGGGTGAGGATCGGCCCGAGGATCGCTGAACTTGTCGACGCTAAACCATGTTGAGTAGCTCATTCCACTAGTTCCTATAAAAGTAAGCACCAAATAAATAATAATAATAATGCAAATTTGGTCGAACGACTAGACTACGTGATCATCATGTGCTGTTGGCTGTTAGTCATAAAAGTGATAACTTTCTGCCAATGGTTATTTAGAAAAGCCAGTATTATACATCTTAAGTAAGTAATTTTATAAATGTTGTAATCCATAACGAATTATTTTACTAAACTAAATAGGTGTGAGATTATTTGAGTCTACTATACTTGATCGAAAATGCATTATTTTCTAACATTAATAAGAAAACTCAATAAGCTATACTTATTTGAGATTGGCACTTTGAATACTTTCAAAAGTAATACACTTAACTGACCAGTCAAGACGCAAACAAGATAAAAAAGCACACAAAAAATTACCAGGAAAGCCTCGGTCACCCATACCAATGCCTGTGGCAAGTAGTGTAGCCGAGCTGAAGTCTGCAGCTGCCGGAAAGTTATTTGGAACTATTGAAGGGAGAAATAGACATCCGAACCCTTCAGCAGACATATCAAATTCCACAAATGGTGGAAATGGAGTGGAAGAATTGGAGTAAAAATTCGACTGAGATGATTGGTGTGTTGTATTGCTGCTTGAAGATTTTGGAGTAGTCATTGACACAAGTGATTTTACTCGAGAAAGAGGTACAGGTCCACAAATTGACTGAATATTTAGAGCAGTACTTAAGGAGCTCCTTTCACAATTCAAAGGGTTATTGAGCCGCAGGAACCGCCTGGAGTAATAGAAGTAGGTTTTATCAAAACTTGAGAAATATTTTGCAGTAAAACAGTTAAGAGTTACCTTAAGTCCTTGGGTGCTAAGCTGTGAGTCGCTACTCTTTCAAAAGCATAATGTATGGGTTGGTGCAAGAAGTGGTTTTCATCACTTAAAGCCGCATGACATTTTTCTAAAATCTCTTCTGTTAACCCAGCTTGGGCCATGAGTTGCTGATTCCGCTCATTTCTGACTAGACTTTTGACCAGCTCTGCGCAGAATAATTGGCACAAGTTTTCCATTGTTGAAGGTAATCCTTTGAGATTTTTGGTTTCATTAATTTTATAGCTAAAGTTTGCATTGTTTTCGTTTAACGAATCTACACATATTGACGGAATTAGCTTAATCATCACGATTACGACTGCAGGGTGAATCACAACAGGCTCTGGTGTAGGTGGGCAAAAATTCAAACTTCCGATATGGTGGAGTTTCTTGGTAGGTACTAAGCCTGTACCAGGTGCTGGACTTGTGGGTGTTGAATTTTCTGCGGTTGATGTACCGTCGTCGCCAGATATTTGCTTTCGAGGAGACCTAAATGCCCCTCCAATTGATGCAGGCGTAGGATTCCTTTCGTAATTATCGGTGGCTAGATCGTACAGAAGACGAAAGATGAATACAGAAAGCACTAACGGGAACGGTACTTTGTCTTGGAATGTAAATGGATCCACGCTGTTTGGACATGAAGTGAAAATCGTTTGGAAAATCTGAAGATTGTCTTCCGATTGAATCAGTTGCAGTTGACAATGAGGTGGCGGTTCGTGAGTAGAACTTGCAGGATCTGCTGATGTTTTATTCAGGGATGGTAGACTTTGAAGCTCTCGCGAAAAGCATCCTAAAAGACGTAGGGTGTCTGCAAGACTGGGAAGACAAATCTGAAATACAATCAATACTGTTGATATAAGGAGTGAATAATTAGTCTGCATACAGATAGTCAGATGAATTAGCGTTATACTTGCCTCTTGGTGAAAAAGCTTGGCATTTGCAGGTTCAAATCGCATCGCAAGTGCAATGCAGGTGAAAAGCATTTGAACCAGTTGCATTCTTTCTCTTATTATCACACTTGTACAGAGATTGTTTTTAGTTAGAAGTCCTTCCATTGACACAAGAACGCTCATCACATAAAGGAATCCTCCAGCTTTTCGAAAGTTGCATCGTGCTCGATGGCTTTCTCTGAAGCATGTTAGTAATGCACCTAAAACTTCACTTTTTAAATTGATTTCTGAATTGACATCAGACGAATGCAAGACCACTAATAACGCCGCCATGTCTTCTTCTCCTCCTTGACTCATTAGTAACTGCTGCATGAGACCTAAAATAGCAAGCGTTCTTATTTTTTGTGTGCACTGTCAATCTGTCAATAACTGGTTTAGTCACAAAACCACGTTATATATTTATATAAACTATACTGTACCAAGAGTGTGTGGTCGGATTGACGATGATCCAGTGATTAATTGCACAGTGCATTTTGGACCATTATTTTCTCGAAAAATGGTCACATTTGAATTGTTACCAGACAAAATTAACGTCAACAATTCAATAACAACGAGTCCTAGCTCTTGCTTCAAGTGAAAATTTGGATCTAGAAGGAGAATATAGATTTTAGAATAAATCTAAACGCATTGAGATGATTCGTCACGTTACCTTTACGATGATCTGGAGTTTGAATGTCACTACCAAACCTATGCAGGCAGGTTATCATAACTTCAAGGATTCCAACCTCTCTAAACACGTCTTTGAAAAGGACGTTGTGCTTGGCCAGATTAAGTAGCATTCGAACACATTTTAGTTTCAGTCGGGTTTCGTTTTCTATTTCATTCGTGAGCCCATTATTACCCGAATATGACTTGATCAAAGTGGATTTATCGCAATTGCTACTGTCAAGGATGGTGTTTTCCGAAATATCATTCTTGAGGATTCGAGAAATAGAGATAAGTTCTTTACATGGAGTAAACTGTAGTTGGAACACAACATATTCCACAAGTTCCAAATACTTCTGTTGCACATCTGGTGATTTGTGAATAAGTTTTTCTGCCATTTGAGGCAAAGCTGAGTCGACTATAAAATAATTGCAATTATCCGCCTTAAAAACGGTTGAGATCGATTCAAGTACCACAGAGGAAAGGAATGGCGTGGTACATCTGCTGAAGACTGACTGCAAAACCTGGAATGCTTGAAGATTTCTGACGCTACTCCCTATTTAAGATTCAACGATAGTTCGAGATTTATGTCATGATTTTAAAACCTAGCTGTATTAAAATCATTTTTACCTTTAGCACCCAGAGGAGGAAGTTGAAAAGTTGGCAATGAGAAAGGTGAGTTAAAATTGGCCATATTTGGCTTTAATGAGATATTTCCGCACATGGCAAGTGAGGCAACGACAAGAATCAAGTTTCGAATTGCTTCTTGACTTTCACTAGTCAGATCTGTTTCTAGTCTACAAAATAAAAATATAATGAAAGTCGTCAGAAAAGGACATTTGAAACATTTCTGCAGCTACACATACGCTTGCTTAACACAAGCACTTACCTCAAAAGCATTTCAGTTAAGAATTGATACCCCTGGCAAGACTTGAAATCGTCTAATAAAACTTGTGACATATCTGAAGAGTCTTTCAAAAAGCAGAATATGGTGAGTACCATTTCAATCACTTCCAATGGAGTCAGGAGAGATCCTCGACGAAGATTGTCAATACATAAAGAGATGCATCCCTTATCTGCACATTGAATAGTTTAAATCGATTAATCTACAATGCCAATGCGAATCACCAATAGTATCCCATTTATATGATCTTACTATGAATGTATGACAGGACAGGAGGAGTCAATCCATGAGTAGATATTGTCATTAACACCTCAGCCGCACTTTTTCGCCACATGGCATTTTGTGGAGGACAACTACTAGTTACAGCAGAGAAAAGCAACACTAAGTCATCCTTCTTAGCTAATTCTTCAGCAGGTGCAGGATAAGACGACAGTCGTATAAGAAGTTGCACAAAAATCTTTTGTAGCAATAATCTTCTCTCCATCGGAGAAAAGTCTGATGCAGGTCCCTTCGTTTCAGGTGGTTGTACCTCTGGAAGATCAAAAAACAAGTAGAGACACTTGACCAGAGTTGACGGAACAGACGCAGCCGTCATCGTATCCACAAGATTCTGTTCTCCAGCAGAAAGTAAGTTAAGTGTTGACAGAAGGGTCCACCCCCTTGAATCCTCCTCAGCCTGATGAGATGCCTCTAAAAACTTGGCAATCGCTACTGCTGCTGCCTCCGTAGATTCATTCGCAGCACGTTTCCGTACTTCAGACACAATCAACTTCGAAACTGCTTGACAAAACGTGTTAATTTCGGGAAATCGCTCCACCATTTCAGATGCTGCTGTTGTTCCAAACACCTACAAAACCGAAAACCCCAAACTTTAATACAATCCTACTATCCCAAACTACTACAATTGAACAAATACCTTGCAGAATAAGGGGAGCATGTTGTAAATCTTGTCATCAGAAGGGGCATGGGAATACTCGCCGAAGAGTTTCCGAAGATGCATCAGCCCCAAAGAGAGACTTCCAGCAGAAGACGACGAAGACGGCGATGAGGAGCCGCTGCCTCCTCCAAATGAGCCACCACCCCCACCACCCCCAC
>Ga0194135_10001393_pt1 | contig 14389 bp, 20 predicted proteins | sample LitLau_LLRF_2013_FD_134024 | JGI IMG/M metagenome (GOLD analysis project Ga0194135, IMG submission 134024) | Freshwater sediment microbial communities in response to fracking from North America - Little Laurel Run_MetaG_LLRF_2013 (version 2) | ecosystem: Environmental > Aquatic > Freshwater >...
ATGATGATGATGATGATCTGCATAACCACAAACCATTATTATTATCATGGACGCTAACTCGTTGATCGTCATCATTATCGTATTGGGAAAAGCGGATGAAAAAACAAAGTAGCTACTCCCTTTAATCTTTTTGATGTGATCAGTTTTTGGAGGAGAACATGATGATGATGATGATTATTACCGAGGGTCATCCAGAACCAGAAGCTCTCTTCACTTCACCATCATCTTCATTTAATTTGAATGCCACTGCAACTACAACGGCCGCAGAAGCTGTTGATGATGAGCATCAAATCATGCTCGAAAACGCGATAGAAAAACTCTTATTAACAGCAACAACGCTACCGTCCATTTGATCTGGTTGTATTCTTATAAATGCCCATTGCTACTTTAAATATTTTGGTTTTCAAGTACTGCTCTTTGTTTGCCATCTCATTCTCATCATCATCATCAAAATCGCTTCTGCTTGCCTTTCTCGTTGAAAAAATTGAGAGATAACGTTTGAGTAAGAAAATGAAAGAGAAAAAGATTTCAGTAATTGCTGCAGTAAAACAATTTTCTGCAGTTTTTATTATTAGAGAAGAGATCCTGTTTTTGTACGTATATAAACTTGTTATTACATAACAGTCCCAAGACCGTTGCATCTTCACCAATGGTGATCTTCACCGATGCGCTCCTTGTCTCGCCCTGGAAGTCTTAACGCTGGATGGGGTCGACCTGGCAGGAAAGCTAGTCAGCAACAATAGTTGGCAGCGGAGGATAAAGGAAATGGGAGTTCATCACAAGACTGTTCACAAGATAATAAGGATAAAGATTCCGGGAATGACTAGCCTCAACTTGTTGTGCCAAGACTCTTGGTCTGTGCTGACGCTCAGAAAGTCGATCGAGCCAAGTTGGCCCAAACTGAGGTAAACTATATTATTAAATCTACTAAAGGATGCTTAGTAATAGGAAGGAATTTTCTTTTCGTTAAATAAAAAAAACGTAACTGGTTTCTACTTTTAAAAGAACAACGGGACATGTGTTGCGTTTTTAAAAGCCAAATTTAAGGTGTGTGCGGTAGCTCTTGAACGTAATATGGAGATATGTTTGGCGATCCTGGTTAGAGCACACTTACCACTAAATATATAGGTTATTTTGTGTGCTGGAGATATGTACACCCAGATACGAAAATTTTAAATCCTTTGACTTTGATGGCATTCTTTGTGCAAAACTGAACAGCTCTACTGCAGCATTTACATCATACCAACTGTTTACGCTGAGCAAAAACCAGTTAGTCAGTTTATCTTCCAACGCTTGTATTTCATATTTCTGAGCAAGCTGGAACCATTCCACTTCCAACTAGGAGCACTTTACGGCCTTCAAGAATAGAATCCTTTATTGATAAAATCCTGGAAAGAGCCTATGCATTCCCATGAGTCAAGCATCTCAATTTAATCGGTTTTTGGCTCTTTAAGCTTGCTCTACAGGTTCGCTTTCAAAACTGGGCTTTGAGCTGACTACTTAGAACAAATAAAATTCACACTTCTAATCATGATGCGATTGCCAATTACGAACTTTCGTAGTTTTATTTATGTTAATTTTCTGGTACCTGCAAGAAAGCACTTATTAGTAGTCCAATCTGTGCCGCCAGCAGCGACAAGGGAAGCATCACTGAAAACATTGTTGGCTTGAATGGTCTTGCATACAACGGCCAGCTTCTCTAAGTTCATTCTCTATTGATGTAAATTCTCATCCTTGGTTGTCATCTAGATGGTAATGCTTCCACTAAATTGTTCCATAATCCATGGCCATATACTATGGCATCAGTATCTTTAAACAATGGTTCATTATTCTCAGTCTCTTTACTAGCTTCAGCCTGTCCTTGGGCATTTTGCTTAAGTTTCTTAGGCTCACTCAAATCGGCAAAAAAAATCGACACACCTATAATAGATAATGTCATGGCGTTAGTAATTTTGATACTTTTATCGTCCCCGTAGATTGAACGTATTACACATCCCATTGAAATCTACATTTTGGAGACAAACCTGCTGTGATTAATTTGGTTTCAAAATTAACATAATAATCCCTTCGTTCAGTAAACCTGAAAACAACGTTTAACACGACTTTAGTGGCACAATTTTCCAGCAGGGTTTCGACGAATTGCAACTGGAGTCTTACTCAAACTTTTTCGAGGTGAGATGAAACCCAGTTGCAATGAGCAGACACGGTTATAAGACATTTTAAGCCACGTGAAACTTTTTTGTTCATTAGTATTTATGATCATTGAACGGAATTGAGTTTGAGTGTGAAAGGTCACTGTCACCATTCCCACAGTTCCTTTAGAGTCGAGTAGAGCCACGAGCAATTTAGAATGTGTAAGAACCCTTGGAGTAGATTCAGAAGTTTCCAAAGTTTTGGAACTATGTCAGTTGCTGAGTACACTACGTTAAGTCCTTTTCCCCTTGTGCAAGGACAACGGTGGGCCTATGTCAGGTTTGGGTATTAACAGTATAGAGATAATTATGCTGGTGGTTAAGAAATGATAAAATTAAAATAAAACAGTTTTAAAACTATTTAGCAAGGAAAAGTTCCTTTCAAGGTGAATTGTGTCTGTATACTGAATTGGAAAATGGATTTACGTTACTAACATGTTAAAAGCCTAACATTTTGATTAAAAAATAATCGTTCTCAATAGATTGCATACGCAAATTTCATGCAGTTATGCCATATATCACAAGTTTTACTTCTCAATAGCAAAAACCGCTTTCAAATTTTCTTTAAAGAGAAGTAAATACTCCTTTAGTTCGTCTATGCAGAAACAGAGAAGGAGTAAAGTAAAGGTTCCAAATGCAACATTTATTAAAAACAAGTTAGTTTGAGCTCGCGAGCTAAAGTTTAGTAGTTCTCTTCTCGTTCTCATACCCTTATCTCACTTAGAAATTGCAATGTATAGGAGCAATACATTCACATCATATCTTACCAAAATGGGTTCAAGTGTCTTTGTAAAACGTACAAAGTCCTTCATAATGCACTGCTTGTTGTGGCTTCAGAAGGGATACTACAATGATGCCCTATAAAACAAGGTTCGTCTCGAAGAGCCTTAGAGCTGTGTATTACACTGTAGCTTAAGATCTCTGTATACATCACTGAAATATGCATTCCCTTTTGCTACTACTCACTAAACCACATACCATGAGATATTTCAACTTCAATGCATAGTCCTTCAAAATGGAGATGTTTCTGTCCGCTGCTTTGGTCTCCTCCCCACATTCTTTATTATTTTCACTTGTAGTTCCTTGACAGATTGGTTGTGTTGATATGGGTGCAGATGGTAGTGGTTCAACAGAATTTGCTGTAAGCACTGCTACAAATCAGAACTAAAGTATGACGAAGCGTAGGATTTTGAGTAGAAAGTGTTGAGCAAGTTATTGTTTGCTCACTAGTTTTCATAAAATTATCTGAAGTTTTTGCATGAGAAAATGTTTGAACATTGTTACTAGTGGTACTTCCACAACAACATACTCGTTGTTGTGGAATTGGAGGCAGAGCCCCTCAAAGGAATTAAAACAGAACCGTGCCTTCACCCCCGCATTCACTACTTGTGGATGTGGCGAGAATAAAAAGTGAGGATGTTGTGGTGGTGCTCTGGATATTTTAATTGTCAATCGCTGCAAACACAGTAGTAGGAGCTTCCTTTTGAGCTAGCGTTGAGGCATTGGAAGTTATAGATACTTGCTTGGAGAACAGTCCGTGACCTAAAGTGGCTGTGGAGGAAATAAATACTCTGTCTTGACTAAGTTGTTAAGTTTTGGAAGTATAATGAATGCGGCAATTGGTTAAATGGGTACTGCAGCAGCTGCCAGCGCAGCGGAGGAAGAACATGGTTTATTGAAAGCAGTTACAACTTTTGAAAAAACACGAAATACGGACAAAAAGGTGAGTAGACCACACCACAGAAAATCAATTAAAAAGCTAAACGCCTGCTCATTCAAATTGCATCAATTTAAATTATGCAGATTCTTACAAGGTGTTTCTCGTGAGTCTATGTCTATTTTGCAGTCCAGAGCTAAATATCCCAAGGAAAAACATACCAATCAGATTGATAAAATAAAACTTGTTGATGAATTGAAGTCTCATCCAAACTTTTGAGGTTCATAATATTCAATATGAAAAATAAAGTATGCGTAATATTTATGTTGTTGGTTTTTGGCCATGAGTCGACTGTTCACTAAGCGTGTTGGATTACTAATTCACGTATCGTTGAATGAATAAAAAGCTATAGTAATTCTATGTTATTAGGCAATATGAGTTTATTAGTGTGCGTAGTAAATGATTTGATAAGTAAAATGAGCCTGGCTAATGGAGATCAGGTCAAACCGGTATGGACAATCAGCCATAACGGAGAGTTTATCCGTGTCAAGACTACAGCGGAGATAATATCGCTATTTATTCCGGTGGCCATCATGATCGCCTCATCAGTCGCCTGATTAATTCACTCAAACTCATATTGGCTGGAGGTAGCGTTGGCACACTACCACCTGGATAGATGGGTGGAGAACGTATCCTTACCAGAGTAAGGTAGCTGAAAAACTTGTGAAGACGTTTCTTTTGGTTGTTAGTTTGTAAGCAGCGTTTCGTAATGATCTGTGCGGATAAAACGACGATAACAGTATTTCTTTATGATAATCGTGTACACACGTATAGCGGCAGGGTCAAGGTAAACCATGAAGGATTTCTGTAGCATTAAATGTATCTTCACGTGCATATACAATTGTGCAGCCATAATTATGTGCATCCGAGCAATCTCCTTTCCACATTTTTGTACATCTATTAACGAATATGTGTTTAATTGAACCTGCTTTGCATATTTATGATAAGCTCTATATTTCAATGAGAAATTAAATGGTTTTCGAAGAATTTGTACACTGCATCGGACCTTTAAAGTACATTGATGATATGAGGGAAGACCGAAACAAAACGCTAATCTACTCAAGGATATGAAATAAAACTAGGGAAATTTATAGGCCTACGGTTGTCCGACTACTTACGATGATACATCGATAGTGAGGTGAGTTAGCCATTGGGCAATATTAGAATCTAATGGAAATCAGCTACAGCTGTGTTTTCAGAACAGTTAATGTTTTTTGTTGCTAATTAATCTATTAATTTTGACACATAATAAATTTTGGAACTAGATGTTTTTTCAACTTCATTAAAATTAGAACTGCGATTGTGAACGAACCAAGTTTGGGTAATGATTTTAACCAAGCCTATGGCTAAGCCATTACTTAGCCAATTTGCTTAATATAAATTTGATAGAACAAGGTTAAAAATGTTGACTGTTCAGTTGTGTCATGAGAGGGGAGAGGGTGATGATGGATGAGGTGCTGGCGAAACCGTTATTTTATTCCGAATATGAACTTCCCCATGCTCTGGATGAGTGGCATCGAGGTGGCTGGCATGGAGAGAACCATTTGCGCGAGGCTTATCGCATAGGGGAATGGGTTCTCCAAGAGGGTTTGAATTCAGACTTGGAGGAAATCTTGAGGAGCATCTTGGTAGCTTGTCCCCTGAGCTATTGGAGAACCAAGATGTAGCTTATTTCATCATATCAATTCGGAGCCTCTTCAGGCTCAGCAGAGTCGATTTCTACAACATAACATAACTAACAGACATCGTGTCACCAAGTTTTTAGGCACGTGCACTATCACCAATAGTTTGCAATTATTTATGAAAACGGACAGAACTAGCATTGAAGTGGGCAAAAACCGGGTTTTGTTTAAACTTTTTCCTTGAAACTAGCGATAAGAGGACATGTGTATTTATCGGCAATTGATACATATTCTCCTACGGTCTTCTCAGATTGGGTAATACAGTTATGCCCAGGAATAACTACCTGGTGGCGGATTATACAAGTTTAAAATTCAAAAATAAAAAAAACCAATTTTAAGAAAGGGGTACTACGACACAATGCGAAGGTGCGACTTTACTGGTATTACGTGCAACCTGCAATTATTTTCTTTACCTACATGAATCTTCAGGGCAGTTTAGGTTTTCAATTAAAATTTGCCAAAATAGCTTATTTATCTGCACATTTGTCACAAGAATTGACTAAAGTTTCATGACGACTATGGAAAAAATATTCACATTTCTACCTTGCTTTCCAAAACTCTTTTTGTTGTACTCTTTTCCATACTTGCTTCCTGCGACCAGCCTCTTATAGAAATGTGGCTTAGAAAATTAGCTTAAACCTTTGATTATCTCTTTCAAATTCACATTCTTGGTAAAGAAAGTATCATATTGAAACTTTAAAGTCCCCCTATCATAATTTTAAACACAAAAATGGTCTTGAATCATTCGTTTATCTGACATGGAGACCAAGTTTACAAATTATTCTGCCCCTCCAATACGTTTCTTTCGTTTTCAAGAAATAGCTCCCGAGAAACTTGTTCAAACCGAGAGCAACCCATTGCTAACTGGTGCATCGATGCATGAACAACTTTCTCACGCCGTCAACAATGTCATGCAGGAGCTGATTAACGTGATAATCAAGCAAAGTTACAACCGTGCAGCGTAAACAGTTACCATGGAACCAGGTCAACATGATTACTGTGGACCGCAAAGCTACTGGTGCACAAACACGCTCGTTGTTCACTAGTCATTATTTTGGAACACCAAAGGTGCAATTATACGTGGCTTATGTATGGCTAGTATTTTCTCCAAACTGTTGACAAAAACCAACTCCACAATTGCCCAACATGAATAAAGTGAATTCAAAAATGCTGTGGGGAGAGGGCAATAACTTAAATCACTTTGCGAAAGCTTCCACCATGTTCATTAACATAAAACATATAGTTGCATCTGTTTATACCTTGGTCAACCCCACATAGAAATCCAAATTTACTTCTTATGATGCTCCAGAGGTGCGGGAGATAGTCAACGAGCTTATGGCGTATGAATTTAGCAAACAAGTGTTCTACTACTGCACAAACAAGCATGCAAGTAATGTTGGAAGTCCACGTGTCATCAATTTTTATTATTGGATAGACACCTTCCCCAAGACATTTGGCTAAGTGTTTTGACATTATTCGGGGCGTTTCGAGTCTTAAGGGATCTTTGCTACTTCAACAGAAAATGATTGGCAGTCATCACAAAACTGAAGGTACGCATTGTCACGTGCGGTCTTTACAGGGGCTAGTATACCGTCAAACATGGTCTCGACAGAGCTATTTCGATTGAAAGTTGGCATCTATTTTAATTAAAACCGTGTCGCAAATACGAGCAGTACTTTTAGGGTGAAAGCTTAGGCAATGCAACTAAATAAGGAACAACGAGTACTAACAATTAACTAAAATCATACCTTATAGATGTTGTTGGTTCTATTATCAAAATTTTGCACGCTAAAGCACCACATTTTTCTACTGATGATCTTGATTACACGTTAAATGGGGTGAAGAGAAGATAAAGAGTAGGTTAGCTGGTTTGTTACTTAAACAACGACCAAGCCGAACAGACCCAACATTTTATTTGACCCATAAAAACAGTATTGAGACAATATTTCTAGAGAAGACTAGACATAAAGCAAGGTAATTGGCACATCCGGTAGGTGCACTCTGAGCACGCTACTCATCGATTTCAACAAATTCCTACTGAATGAGAAAGTAGAATGCCTCTTGGGCTGCTGTTTTTTTCACGGAGTACCTCTTAGGGTGTCGTATTTTCAAAGCGTGCCAATAAAATGCTACGTTCCAGGAGCTTCCTTCCAAGTTGTGACAAGAAGCATTTTCTTCGGCAACAGCACGCTAAAAGTACCCCATCTATGCGAAAAAATCAAAACTGAACCACGCTTTATTTGAGCTAAACAGGCCAGGTTATGAGCATAAAGAAAGGCGTTTTGAAAATAAAAACCAAAAATTAAACTACAACCGGCGAAGTAGAGGATATGACAGCATGATCAGAGTATTTATTTTGCTGATCATTAAAAACTTTACATTATTATACTTGGCCTGCAAAAAATACTTTGCAGTGACAATGACGGTCAGCTCTCTCAACTTTTTCCGTTTTGCCTTTACTTTCATCCACACACGCATGCATTAAAACGACGAAGGTAAAAGTTAGCATTTCCTTTTTAATGCATCAACTGCTAGTCCGCAATCGTATTATGGCATATCAGCAATAATTCTGAGATTTTAATATATATTAATGGTTCCCAACCGTAATACCGTTCTTTCGACATTTGCCTTTGTGAATATTAACATTCTCCCATACAATCATACAACGAACTTTCGATGCTATTGCATAATACTGCTGAGTACACACGCTGTTTCCTTCAGCGAGCGTCCAAGTTTCATTCGCACTGAGCCAGCAGTTTGCTTTCAGCAAAACCCAAAATGAAGCGATCGCCAATTTTAAACCAGCAAACTTGTACCAATGGCCAAGCTACGGGTTCAGACAGTACAATCAGGGATATAACAAGGTTGTTACAACTCGCAGAAAAAGTTCATACTCGCAAATCTGCTGGTCTAAACTACACCAAAAGTTTCCGAGCTATTAGTTTAATCGTGCCAAAAAATGGGAATGATCTTGTGACGCCAAGTGTGAGAAGGACAAATAGCACAATGCTCAGTTCCTCCTCTGCTCCGACAACATTTGCAGTTTCTGGTTAAAAGTGGAAAACTACAAGAATCCCAAACTTCATGCAAGCTTTTCCAGTGATCCGGCTAAAACTAATATTGAACATTTGATCAATTACAAAAGTCCCCCAAAAGTTGCCGACGGTTATGTCAATAGTACTTCCGGTGGTGGTGGCGGTGGTCTTATTAGTTATAATAATGTCAATGGGAAAAAATCACCTTCAGAAAATGGGGAAACCCATCATCATCATCATAACCATCATCATCATCACAATCATCATAATGGAAGCAGTGGAGGTGGCGGTGGATAAAGTAGTTTCATTACACCACTCAAAGCCTTACATGCAAGTTTTCATGAGCAAAGTAGTTAACTGGGGAAAACGCAAAGCAAATAGTTTTCCCATCCCTCCTCAAGCAATGCAAAGCACTGATTCGGCACAACGGAAAATCCACATCCCCGCAGTTGTATTTCTTCAGAGGCTCTTGAGAGTACATCTCTGGGTTAGAGTAAAGGAAGTTAAGAATAAAACACACCAAGAATACTTTTTCGAGAGAAACTAATCAAAATGGGAGCAGCACCAACGGTGGTGCCATTGCCGTTCCTCCAGATTTTCTTGTGGAATTTTGAAATAAAAACTCATGCACAACTAATAATAAAGCCAATAATGGGGATCACGCTGCAAACAAAAAGATAAATGGGTTTGATAAAGCTCTTGATAGAAAGAATGGACACCTTGTGGATAATCAATACGGTGCAAACTCCTCGATGTATTCATTCATCATGGCAGACATTCTTGGACGGTGCTTGGATGTCCCAAAACCTACATTGAGAATTGGTTATAATGCATATCGTATCAATGAAAATGATCAGCTAGATGTGTTGAGACAAGTGAACGGAACAAATTATTTTTGTTCACCACAAAATGTGACAAAGGGTCAACAACTTCGATCAGAAACCAGTAACCACCACCACCACTAAGCACAACAAGTAGTGGCCCAACAACAATTTAACAACGATAATTCACAAAAGCGAAAGAACATCGTGGTCCGAATGAGTTATCACGATGATGATACAAGTTCCAATGATTTATACCGTATTTGCAATAATAATGAAAATGATGTAGATGTGCAAGATAACCATCAGGGACAATATTCAGAGGGGAAAAAACTATTTTGGCCGGCTTCACCAATCATTGTGAGTATTGTGACCCCAAAATCACTTCAATCTACTACGGCAAATGGTCCACTCTCCTTCGCTAAAGTAATAACGTCAGGGGCGAGCAATAATATTTATTGCGGTAAAGACGTCCAACTTCCAAATACTCCCTCTGTTGCCACCTCCTAAACAAAAGACAATGCTAATAATAGTAATAAAATGCCCGGTCCTGCAAAAATGAACGGTGGTATTACCTCCGTGAATTTAAAGTATAATCGTTCCATAATCAACAATTGCAACACCGGCGGAGGTGTTACTCAGCAGCACTTCAAAACCACAGACCAGCATCAGCATCCTCACTATCATCAACCATATCTTATTCAGGTGTATTGAAGTCACAAGACAAGGAAAAGGGTTTGCCTCAACAATTTGCCTGCAAGATTGGTAGAAGCTGTAGTTTAATTTAAAAGGAACAAAAACTTTCGCATTCTTCACGAGCACGAGGTTCCCCCGAGGCAGCCGGAAGTTCCACTTGGCTTCAAATCAAGAATTCACCAGAAGCAGAAGCAAACAGCTTAACTGGCGCTAGGGAAAATGACAAAAGTAATAACAAGGCTTTTAGTGTAGCATTTAATAAAAAACAAATTACAAACACTCTCGGCAATGGTTGGGGGGTGGATGCGTGCTCAAATTGAGTTTTCAGTAATAGTCGGCACGATACCAGAAAGAACTGCCGAAGAGGGAAGTTAAACCTAGGAGGTTTGTTCATGAAAGCAGAAACAAGTTTTTCACACAGAAATGTTAATGCTGATGTAATTGGGAGTGACCGCTTTCAAACTGCCATTTTCAGTTATGAATATGCTCAGTATTCGGGATATGACGATGATAATGGGAATGATAAGATGGAGCAAAGTGCGTAAGCCCGTTTGCATGTTGTGCAGCTTGGAAACCAAGCCGTTCCACCCAAGGAAAAGGGTGAGAAAGTTGACGAGGATGAGAACTTGAATGGTTTGATGGTGGTTATCGCAACGAATGCGGTTAGTTTAACCTCAAGTGGTCAAAGTAGATATGGGAATGGTGGAGTGTGTCAACGATATCATAGCCGAAGTAGAACTTATAGTAGAGCTATTGTGAGCATCCTTAAATTAGTTAAAAGTAGCCAGGGACACTAGCCAATTATGCATTTAGTCAGCTTCCGCGGAACTGATCAAGTGGATGATGAACAAGTAAAGAAATGTGCTGATGCTGATGGAAGTCAAAAGTTGAGTAGTAAATTTGATCGAAGACGTTCCAGATCTCTACCAAAGTCGTTACTCTCTGTGAGGAACGGGCTAAGAAGAAGTGTTAGTAGTCGGTCACTCATTTAGTCACGTTATTTATCTCCATGGATATGGTCAAGCAACAAATTAAATGTATTGCTTTAAATAATGATTAGTTACCTCAAGAGGCTAGTTAACGATGGGATTGTTCCTGGCATGATGTTGGTTATCGTAGACAACCATTGCCATGGTAGTGGATGGCTCTTCGGTAAAGGAAGAGCCGGAATACTAACATTCGTTGAGATTCATGGTCGTATTTATTATAGAACTGATGTTGTGTTAATTAAAAGGTATTAGGAGAAACGTGAAGGTGAGTGAATGAGATAAGTTGGTGGTAGTGATGGTGATGATCAAAATTGTTGATAGCTAACGTTTCCTTGAACATCCATTCACAATGACATGACCTTTTTTCCTCACTGAATCGGAGTAGCTCGGGTGGTCGTGATCGGGTTTCTCTGAAAAGAAACTTATTTATCATCCGCACTCTATTTGGTGCATCATTCCAATCATCCTAATTTCATACAAAAAATGCCGTATTGTTTCCTTCCTTGAAAATGATGGAGTTACTTTTATTACTCTTTCGTCATGATTTCTTCGTTTCGGAAGGGCGGAAGACAACATCACGTGGGTTTTTATTTATAAACTCTTTATTTTCACTTGCTTCTTTGAATTGTTCTTTAAAAAATTGTTCACATCGTATCACACAACTATTTTATGCAGTTTTCTTCTTTTCTGGCTAAGTTAAGGCTGTTAACTAACACACTTGAATTACTTTTGCCTAATCCTGTTGAAGCACCGGTTGAAAAGAAAATCTTCAATGTCAGAAACAAATGTAGGCGGCCTCTGCCCAGTGAGTTGGTTGTCTGGAGAGCTCTGTCATAAATCACATCAACCATGAGTTATGAATTAGTGATGGATGAGTTATAAAAGGAGTTGTAAATGTGTCAAAATGAGTTATAACACACTGACCTGCCTTCGGAAGACGATTCCGTTTTGTTCAAGCACTTTGGTAAGCACCATGCTCTGTTGATAATGAACGTTGTCACCCGCATTCCCGTGAACCAGCAGGAATGATTTTCCAGCGAAATTATCAACGAACCTTATCATCTTGCTGGAGTTGTAGCCTTCTGGATTGTCTTCTGGCGTTAACATGTACCTCTCCGTGTAGATTGTGTCTAAATTATCATCACAAGAATACATAATCAGTTCCTACAATCCATAAACAAGATGTTTGTGCCATAATAATCTCAATTTGCCCCAACAGTAATGCCAGTTGACAACGGGAAGCAACAGAGATTCCGCACTTAAACATGTGGTACAGCATGTCCAAGAATAATGGCGACTTTTTTTATTTTCAAATATTTTTTAGTCAAAACTGATATTTTTAGAAACCCTATTATATTCAGAAACTGCATGCATTAATTAGTAAGTATTGACGTCGCAGAGATCCTTGCACTACTTTTTACGCGATTGTGACGAGTTTTCTTATGTCACTGTGGAAAACGGTTATTCGTGTTGCTTCTGAACCTTTTTAGTGATATTTCTTTTTACAGTTGCAAATTTAGAGTTGCTTTTAGGGGGTAAATAGTTTGAGACGTAGGCTTTTCAAAATGTCAAAGTTTTCCTAATTCGACAAGCTTATTGAATTTTTGGAAATTGTTGAAATTTTCAAAAAATGGATGAATGGGTTTTTCTGTTGACAAATATTTCCTCCCTTCATATCCCCTCTTTCTGGTTTTTGCCATACTTTGAAGCCCACGTAGTTGTATGGGTCTTTTTACCAGTTTTTTGGCTTTGATATACTGAATAGTTGATATCTATTCTTTGGGTTTCGAACTAATTATTGAACTGGAATTCATGAAGCCTTTTGAAAGTTTTGATTTTTTATATTGGTCATTCTCAGGACAAGCTAGCAGTTACTCAGATGAAAATTGGTTTGTTTTGTAGAGACATGCCCATTTATACTGTTGTACACCAGGGCTTTTTGTTTACGTCTCTTGGAAAGTAGTAAACAAACTTGACATTTCATAAAACAGAGAAATTTTTTAAGTAGGCAATGGAATTTTTTTTAAACGTGTATTTGTTGTCGTTTTGCAAGATGCCAGGAATAGACTGGGATATTTAAAATAGAGTTTCCACCCATTTTGATTGTGGAGAACTTGGGACAGAACTTGTTTTTTCCTGGTAGCTTCTTTAAGTTGCTCATATTGTTCATCAAAAAAAGTCGCCATTATTCTTGGACATGCTTTATCTTGGTATCCTTCCCATGACGTTTGAGACGTTTTCGTTATTCCCATTCCCAAGCAATCAACAGCGGTTCATTATTATCATTATTGTAAGGTGGATAAGCTTGGCCTAGATATCACACTTCCAGCATGGATGAGCTCGAGTTGGCAATGGCGTTGTTGATGATGCGTTGTGCTCGTGTTGGATTTGAAACTGAATGCTCTGTTCTCTCTTGACCTTGAGCATATCTAAAATCAACCTTTATATTCCCTTCCCCTACTCATTATGAAAAACTTAACCGAGGTGTTCTGATACGTTTGAATAGGAGTTGGTCCAAAGTTTTTTCTTTGAAAGCTCTCAACAAAATTAGAATTTACTGGAGTGGTCCCATTGTTCGTGTTGCTGAAAACTTGATTGTGTCTGTGATAGGAAGAACGCTTTTTGAACAAGTTTTGACTTTGGACACTCAAAATATGAACTGTTTACTAAAACTGCCGCTTTCAAATTTTGTAATTGTTAACTGTGCTCAATCACAAGCCAAATATAAGTTGACCAAACTAAATAAGATGGGATCGTGTAGAAATATAAATGGGACATTGTAACTGTAATCTTGTTTTACTGGCAATCTTGGATTCTTATTATTTCATTTATTTGTTGAATGCACGGTTAAAATGAAAAATAGGCTCCAAATTCATTTTGGTCGTATTTTAATAAGAATTCTTATAAATTTATAACAAATAGTCTAGACTCGAGTTGAAATTAGCACAAAAAATACTAAAATCTTATTTTAGAATCAAAGCAATCCAAGAAGTGAGTTCTAAGGGAATAGAATAGATAAATATGTGCCTGTAAATCAGATAACGATATGAGTAAATAACCAGGATTTTTCATTGTTCATCCTTTTCCATTTTCAATTTTCGTCTTACAATGACACAAATTGGCTAATAAATCCGAAAGTTTAAACCGGTACGGTGTAAGTTTATCAAAGGATTTCCAGAGCATTCATATCAAAACATGATGATGTGCATTGAAGTGCAGCCATAGTGGTGTGCACGTAGCTCAAGCCCCAAACAAAT
>Ga0194135_10001394_pt1 | contig 14386 bp, 22 predicted proteins | sample LitLau_LLRF_2013_FD_134024 | JGI IMG/M metagenome (GOLD analysis project Ga0194135, IMG submission 134024) | Freshwater sediment microbial communities in response to fracking from North America - Little Laurel Run_MetaG_LLRF_2013 (version 2) | ecosystem: Environmental > Aquatic > Freshwater >...
ATGTTTTCCGCAAGAATCGCCTGATAAGCTGGAAGTAAAAATAATAGATACTTAAGGTTGACTAAATAATTTGAGTTGAAAAGCTGACATTTAATCATCAAACGGAATGACCAAGGTTGGTTGAAGTTGAAACTGTATGTAAAGTTCCGAAACAGTGTAGAGACAGTGAAAATTGCTTAATAGCATTGAAAGGATATGTGGGGTCATAACAATGAACGATGGGCCAGTGGTGTACAAATCTACGAAAATCATTAGTCAGAGATTATTTAATTTGAGACTTTACATACAGTACCCTCGTTTAATTCGTCCTCGAGTAGAGAACAGAGGTTTGACTTCACCAACTATATTCCTCCATATTCAGCAAAATTACTGCCACCGAAGTCCCAGAAAGTTAATGAGAATATTTCACAACAGAAAAATCGAATTGTAAGACTCACCATCATGAATTTATCCAGACGATATCTATCAATCAAACTCCACTCCCTTGCCATTGTCCTATAGAACCACTCGATAAAAATCATCATGGAATTCACCTTGTCATCGAAAATTCCAAGAAAATCACTGATACTTTCAGCAAGTTGCTCCTAAAGAATAAAAATAAAAACTCATCAAATTAGTTGCTCCTCTCCCTTTTCCAACAAATTCTTAACAATACCAATGCATTCTCACCTGCGGCAAAGGTTTATCAGCCATCCACATGCAATAAAACAGCGCTTTCCAAACTCTCATGAAGTTTGACTCCATATATATGCGAGTATCTGCAAAAACAAAATTCCCAAAATTAATTTCAAGACTCTACGGGCGCAAATCAATCACGGGTTACCTCAGAAAATTACACTTTTGACTTTTCAACCACCTTCATTGCAGTAAAACCAAATGAAATGAAATAAACCAAACTTGCAACTTTACCTCTTGTCTCCGGCGACTTTTTCGACAACGCTTTCAACCATTTCTTCAATTTCCTTACAGTTTTCTTCCGAACTGCAGGGTCATTTCCAGCAAGGCGCTTCACCATCTGTACCTCTGCAGCACTCATCCCCTCGACCACCGGTACAAATTTCGGCTCCTCCTCGTCAGTCGTCGTTGTTCCCCCTCCACCTCCCGACAACTTCCTCTTGACGCCTTTCTTCATCGGAGTTCCACTACTATCCGACGCTACAGCCATATTTCGAAAAACGCACTCTGCTACCACTGCACAAGCACCAGAGGAAGGAAACTTTCAGAAAAGTTTCCGGAAATTTTGAGGAAATTTTTAGCAGCCTAATTGTATGCGTGTGTCTCGTCTGAGAACGAGATGGAGAATGAAAAAAATCGGATGATGTCTGTGGCAGCGAGAGAACGAGCGTGGAGTTTCCCTCGCAGATTCTCCATTTCACGACCAGTCAAGTCACGTGAGGCGAAATGGCGGGATTCCTCCAAGGACATTTAAATTGCTTGACTGCACATCTGACTCTGACAGACATCGATTTCACTCAAATGAATTAGTTCTACAAGTGTTAATGTTGAAGTAAAACAAGGTTAAGTTAATTTTAAGTTAATTGTTCTTGCGTGTTGATGACATCGAGTCGAGGTTATGGTTGGTTTTAGTAGTGTGATAAGTTTATTGTGTCTTCGTCGAACGTTGTTGGGAGCGTCGATGAGAGTGAGCGGCAGTGATAGTGATAGCATTTTGTGACGTAGGAATAATGAGTTCTAATAGGTTGGGGGGTATTGATGATGAGAAATATTGGAATGAGTCGACTATCAAGGGGTTCGGATTTAGTGAAGACAATGATTCTGTGGAAGCTGAGGTAGGAGATAAGTTATTATATTCTGTTTCAAGTTATAAGGTTATCCATATCCGGATGAATTTATTTAGTAGTATTGAATTCTAATCATTGTTATTAATTGAATGTGTTGTTGCAGGACAATTTATTTTTTGGAGTAAGCAGAGAGACAGCAAGTAAAATCAACCAGGAATTGAGGGCAGAAGTTAGTTCTTTGAATTCGTATGCATCCGACGGTTCCAGTGATGAACCTCATGAGTCCCTCCAGAGGCTACGGGATTTGCCTCCGTATCTGTGGTCAGACTGTGGACCTATTGAACTGGGTAATTATTGTTAACAAAGTAGTTACTCTCCCTGGTAGGCTACGATTGGACACTCGATTGAAGGAGGTAAGAAGATAAGATACCGATAGTGGTTAGCCCATTGGCTTGGGACCAAGTGCCTGATTTCTGAATCTGAAGAGTGCTAGGGAGAGTATCAGAGTAAGCTAATGTGAAATAAAATTTTTTTTTTGTTTTTCAGAGCTTGACCGAAACACAAATGTTTCTCTTGCACCCGAAATTTATGCTTCGAGAGAAGTAAGTTACAAGTTCTGATCATTCATTATTCCATTTATTTTAGATATATTGCTGTCATTAATTAATTGATCATATAATTATAATTTAGCCTCCAGAAAACAGACTGCACTTGCCTCATGTTGATGAAACTATTCAGCAGTTTCTAGTGAGCAGTGATAATATCATTTTAGAGCATTACAGAAGCCTGTCTCAGAAAAAGCAATTGCTGTCGAAAGCTGTAGAAATCAACGATGGAAATGCTATACTTGGGGTGAGTAAATGATAACGATTATTTGTCAGATTACTGTAGAATTCAATATCCGTTACTGCTTATCACATTAACTAAAATGAAATATAGACATTTCCTTGTTTGTTCACAGGTTATCCTATTTTTGTATCGAAGCCTAAAACATAGTGTGTTTCGTCAAATACTCTTGGAAAATCGGATTGCAGCTGATCACTACGTTAGATACTTGGAAATAAAAAATGAAATCAATCATTTAGTTGATCTTTTAAAGTAAGAATTTTTGAATATATTGAAAAATTAGTAACATACTATGCAGCTAAGCTTTGGAATAACAAACGTTCTTGTTTTTCAGTATGCTGGGCCGAACAAAGGATGGTATGATTATTCGATACAAGCAAATATTAAAGCGTGAAGGCAATCTCCAAATGTTTTTGAAAGAAATGGAACACTTCCACAAAGCAGAGTGCCAGTTGTCAGAGGATGATGTAGCCGCTCTAGTTAGCCAACATTTGCAACTTTTACGTAAGTCTTTTCGGTGAAAACAGTCAACAAAATTTTTACATTTCGTTATAAGCAACTTTGACTGAATCTTGTAGATATCCAAAAGGACATAAAAGAAAAGAAAGATTCATCATTCCAACACGCTGAGTATCCTTCTGTACTAAAAACCTTGCAATATGTCGGAGAGAACTTCTATGAGAATACTATCCCTCCACTGACTGTAGATAATATAAAACAAAAATTTAATCTTAACGTGAAACAAAATACTTGGGTGCTGCTTAAAGCTTTAGTGACGCAACAAAAATGGCCTCAAATAGAGAATCTCCTGTTGACTAAGGTACCAGATATGATCCCTTTAAAACTTCAAAATAAGTTGGATTGTGTATTTTAGTCTAAATAATTCTACTGCTTTCAGACTTGGTTGGGTAATTCTAAAGACAAGTGCCTATTACCCTTAGAGGACGTGTGTAATACACTGAAAGACGCACCCATTGATTTAACTGCTCGATTTATAAGACTAATTGATGACAGTGACAAGAAGCTTGCGATAGCTAAAAAACTCAAGTGCCACATGGTAGTAGTTGACGTAAGATTTTCCTTGATTTCATCTCAATTAGCCATATTCTTCACTCGTTTGTCATAATTTATAATTTCTACATTTCAGGTATTCGCGTCACAAAAAGATAGAGCTGCAATACTTACTTACAGGTCTAATATGGAAGAAAATTCTAAAGAGGCGGTTTATACTGATAATGTATTAAAAACCCCAGTAAGTAACATCATGCGTCAAAAACTTCAACACAATAACATTTACCAATTAAATTAACCCCTGTTAACTTTTTATTTCAGTCAATCAAATGGAAAAATTAAGAAACACATTTTTCGCAAAATTTAGTCTGATTAAATTGTTTTAACGTATGCCTTAAAATTATTGGAAACAATAAAAACTCGTCAGTATTAAAATTCGCCATAATCAATGTTTAAGTATGTATAATTATCATTATTACTAATACTCTAGCCTGAGTGTCAATGGTTTTGCATTGTTAACTACAGAAAAGATAGACAGAACTTGCAGTGAGAGGAAAGACCCACCTGAGTCACCTCTAGCTGACGTCGTAGCGTGAAAAAGACTTTGAGGGTCTGGTTAAACTAAAACACATGCAAAACGAGGATTTGCTGTACGTATACAAGCATTGCATGTTTAATGCTTTCTTTTAATTAAAAAGGTAATCTCAAGCGTTAAAACAATTAGTATGTACTTCATTATGTAGAACATTTAGCATGCAAATTAAAAACATTTCAACTTCTCTTTAACACACATTTTTGAACACAATAATCGTCCCCGGATATAAATAAACTATTTTAAATTCAACAAACTGGAAAACTTCTGCCAAAGTATCTGCGATGACTCCATGATACGCTTTCCATATTCCCTTATAATCTACTCCCGTTCATCCTTAGGATCCTCCTCCGCAAGGGAATCCCGGTTATTCCACAAAGTGCTTTGTTCATACTTTTGAAACGACATTATCTGAGCAACCACTTCATCAGAATGTTTGTCTGGAAAGTCTGAAATTCTCAAGCATCGTCCTACGAACTGATTGAACAGAACTCGCGACCTGACATTTCTAATGATAACACAAATGCTAACATTGCTATTGTCGAAACCCTCCAACAGCTTCTTGCAGACGATGGCGACCTTGAAATCTCCCTCTCGAAATCGTCTGGTTTTGTCGTCACCATTTCTATCTCCAATAATAGCGCATGCGAAAGACGCATTTTCTGAAATTTTGTTCAGTGAGCAAGCAAGGTCCGTTGCTTCAGACGTTAATCGAACAAGAACCATAGCTTGGTGCTTAATAGTTTTTTCTTGTTCATTGTGTTCCTTCAAATTGTCTTGAATATACTTATGCAGAGAACCGCAAAAATTGTCGTCTAGTTCAAAGCTTTCCGGCACGGGACAGTACGAGCTATGAATCTCATGAAAGTTGCTTTTTCGGATTGCAGAACCTAGAAATCAGAAAGTTACTGTATAAACCTCCTTATTCGACCATTTCGATACCGACAAGAACATCTTACCTTCTATATCCCGTCTACTAATTGTATACGTCTCTCTTTGGTCGTGTAATATTTTCTTTCCATCTCCTCTATAAGGCGTCGCAGTAAGAAAAACAATCTTCTTGTCAGCTCCAGTAAACAACTCCACAACAGCTTGCCATGTTTTAGCTGGGTAATGGTGAGCTTCGTCGACAATCAACGTGTCAAATTGATCGAAAAACTCTTTTACATCATCAACCACCACCTTATCTTCATTAAAAAGACTGGAATTTGCATTTCCTCCAAACTTCTGAGCATTCACAATCACGAGGTTTGACATACGCTGTTTCAATACTTGCTGGCTTGATTCAATTATGGTTACGTGTTCTAAGAAAGTTGCAAATACCTTCTTAGGAACGCTAATCACAGCCGTTTTTTCAAAGAAACTTGGAGTTTCATTGTAGTGACCAAAAGCCTCAGCAAGTTGCTTGCTTATGACCATGGAAGGAGAAAGAATTAGAACTTTCTTGCATTCCAAGACGTATGGAAGCATTGCCACCATGCCAGATTTTCCAGACCCAGTTGGAGCAACAATTAACGCTGGGGGGCGAGGAATGGGCTGATTGATGTCATCAAAGTACTTTTTTGTTTCCAAAACGGCATTAATCTGGTAGTCTCTTATGAGAAGTTTATCAGGCTGGTTGTCGTGTTGCTTGCGATAAATGAGTTCTTGACGTAGTTTGTCCGCAAACATGGGACCACGTTCTTGAAATTTGGATTTCGATTCCAGCACATCATAAACTCCTGCCATTTTTCTGTTTGTTAGCAATAATTTTCCAACTTCAATGAGACTATTGTCAACTAGACACACAGGTGGTCTCTGACTTCAAACAGTATATAAAGAAACAAATGGAGGATGCAAATTTTTGAAGTCCAGGAATTTGCCTTCTATCCCTCAAGAGGATTTTGGAAATTGGCGATTAATTAATTTAACTACGATTAGCGTTAAATAGCTCTTTGGCGAGAAAACTTGCAATCTGAGATTTGAACTATGAACCTTAGGAAGCGCTGATGATGAGGATTTTAGTACTTTTAGATTCGACAGGAAGAACACGCTGCACAACTGAACCTGCTCAGACCTCTATTAAGAAATTAAGATACTGATACTCTAGAAATTGGGTGAGTCACTCTTCACGAACGTTTTTCAACTGGACATAAAGTACAAAAGTGACAGATATATCTAGAAAATGTATATTTATAGTTTATAGGATCAGAAGTGCAGCCTAGGCCAGTGTAAAAGGAGGGAAAGCTGAGGGCTAATCCTTTGTTGCACTTCCGTCTTCACAGCCTTTAGTCTCTTCTTTGACATGATTTTGGTTCACTCAAACTTAACAAAGAGTAACTCATGCCCAATTAAAAAATGCCTTCATTATCTTCTATGCAAGATACAGTCCTCTTAAGAGAATTATAATAGTACCAGCCTTCGCAGTCTGTATCATACCTTGGACAGTATATCTAACTTAATTGTGCATTTGATTTATGTACTGCAGCACTTCTCATAAGCGCATCTTTATCTGCTTGTTAACCAAGAATTGATAGAGTACAAGTTTGTAGATAAAATATAAGCGAACGACTGCAATTTAAAATAGATTCTTTGACTGAACACGATCTGTTCGTCAGTTAGGATAAATTTAAATGTACATCGTGGAATAAAATGAAACCTACTGGAATCTGAAGAATTATACAGGTTCATTTCATTTGTAAAAAAACTTCGAGTGTATGAAAATGGTTAAAATATGATATCCAATTTAAATTGACGATGTCGAGACGGGTTGCTCATGAGACGTAGTAGACGAGTCTCTATTTTAACTTATTTAATGTCCCTAATGTTGACAGGTGTATGATTTACCTTCACTGACCTCCAGTAATTTATTACTATCGTAGGTGAATCATTATTACTTTTTTGAATTACTTCTGCTATTTAGAAATCACTACTCAAGTTTTCCGTCACAAAGAACTACAGGTTCGTCTTTATCGAGAATGTATATAATAATAAGAGAATATTCATTACATGTACACATCATAAATTTATCGATTTATTTTTCGGTCATTAGATTACACTTGTATTAAAAGTTACAATCGGCAGTCAATCAAATGGACAACGAAGAGAATGCGTATTGTACAATGTTGAGAGGAGTAAAAATGATTAGAACATGACTTACATTACTTTGATCGACAAACATAAACTATTCAGTATTGCTATACATATTATTATTTGATTTTGATTCGTAAATATTATTATTTGATTTTGATTCGTAAGCTAAACTAATACATCGGAGCTATACAGTTTATAAATGGTCTTACTTATAGCAGGTCCTACAGTCTTTCCTGACACTCCATAATAAATACGCGACAGAAGTAGTTCACGCTCTTTCTCAGTGTCGCAGTCTTCGTAAGCTGATAAAAGAGATCGAAGTGTTGGATAAACTTGAACTATTGCCGACGCTCGTTCTACAGAAAGCCCCCGTAATCTCATGATTTGACGCGCAAACATTTCTGTTACCGTCCAGTTCTGAAATTTTTTGAAGTATTTAATTGATAGCATTATATTACTTCTGACATCAGTTACGTTTTTAATTTAAAACATCATACTTTTTGTTTAACTCCAAAATCATTGAAATCGCTGAAAGTCATCAAATGAATATTGCTGGCTGACAAAAGCTCTTTGTAGTTGGGCCATTCCTGTTTCGTACAGCTTGACACGTGTTTCGTCTAAATCCAAAATTCGAAGAAATGATAGGATTAGTACTCAATTTAATGTAAAAAATTAGCTGTCCATTAAGAAAACTGCAGCACTCACCTCATACATTTTGCTTAAATGCCTTGTCATGTGGGTCAAATAAGCGCATGTATCTTTGATGGAGCTGGTCTCTTGGACAAGAAAATGATTAGTCATTTGCGTATTGGCAACAGCTTGACTCAAAGCCCCATCAGCTAAACCCCAATCGCCTTGTCCGTAACTTTCAATTAGATAAATAACATTGAGCCCAGTTTGTTGTAGTCGAAACTTTTGCTCATGAAATCTTCCGTCTTTGATACTGCCAGCCAAGTCATCCGTCCGCTTTCTTTCGACAACGTAGGGTAATATCAATTCAGCACTTCGGGATATTGTCAAACGGTTTCTGTTTTGAGCTGAGTTAACTTTTTCTCTGCAAACCCAGACGAAGTCTCCAACTGACAGACGGACAACTTCAAGAGAAACGCCGTTTTTTCTCAATTCGCCTATTACTTCATCCTTTTTGGTTTTACTGAAACACAATTTTTTACTTACATTAATCAACTTTTTCACAAACTTTACGCAACAAACAATAACGGTCTTTAATTACACGCGATAACACGTAACTTACGCTGTTGTTTCGGATGTATCTACATACAAGACAACTTCAAAACGACCAGACTCGAAGGTTGTTCGATGTGAAGGCACTGTAGATTCTTGACTTAACTCATCTCCTGATTGGGAATTATCGTCGTCATCTGTTCTCAGAATAAAATTTTATATTCGTTATTTCTCCTCAAAAATCTACAATAATAGGTTTACAAGTGCAATCACAATACCTGTTGACTGTGAATTTATGTCCGCTTGCAGATTTACTCCATGGTCAGCTTGAAGAATTTTAGCTGCTAAAATTCTGCCTTCAGGAGTCAAAACATACTTGGACGGATTTCCTTGCTTCAAAATTAAGTTTTTAGTTATCAAGGTACTCATTGCACTCCACGCCGTGTAATTTGAACTTGGGTTGTCACTTCTAGTAAGAGATGAATCGCAGAAACTTTGCGAATCTTGAACTAATTCACTTTTCGTCATATACCCCCTGTAGCCTGGCTTAGACTCTTTCATTCCAATCGCTACCAGAAGGGCATATGCTCCCGATCGAAAAACGGGAACATAGGCTTTGGTCGGTTTCTTTGCCTAAAAACAATGATTTTACAAAATAATTTGCGTAAATTCATGTCTTACATAATTTAATATCATTTACATCAGTATTATCAGCAATACCTTTTTCTTTATAGGCGGAATATCATCTTCTAAATCCACAACTTCAATTTCATCAGATTCCTCAGGCTTTTTCTTTTGACGCTTTTTAGCCGGCTTTTTGTAAGGATCATCTTGAGACGACCCAGGTGAAGCTAGAGGGGACAGCACGGAACTTTGTGACCCTAAAAAATAATATTACCCATATTGGCTTCAAAAATTTCCACCTTTTATTTCTCAAATAAAATCAATATGCCTTACCAGCAGGACTGATTCCTTCTTGAGCCATACGACTGTCAATCATTTTCGCCATTGTCGGCCCGAAATTTTCCAACAGCATACATTCCCTGCCGTTTTTAAGGACCAGCGGGTACTTCCTTAAAGATGCTAGAGCCTTCAATTAAGCAACAAACAAATTGTTAATCAAACCAACTGCTACAGACTCAAATGCTATAATCGGTTTATTTATCGGGAAGTACCTTAGCGAATACGTATTGCATTTTGCTATTCTTCTGCACAGCTTCTTCACGCCACTCAATTAACCATTCTTCGAACTTCGGATTAGCACAAGGTTTCTTGGGCTTTGACGTGGTTCCAAACGTTCCCCCACTGCCTCCTACGCCTCGCCACTTCTGACTCCACGACATGATTTCGATTTCTATCAGCAAATCATTATCAGATTGTGATTATGGCTTATGGACTTAAATAATTAAATTAATTAACAGGATAATCAACCAACACACTTACCGCTTACACACGTTTGCTGGCAATGTTCAGGTTCTGACTGACTTCTAACTTACGTATATATATATGACAGGAGTCCAATCTTACAACCGTGTCTCGTCAAGAGACGAAGCTGGACCGAAGAGAGAAACACAACAAGCACTCTTCCCGCCCTGCCTGAGTGAGTGTCAGTGGTTTTGCCTTTCCAGATTCAGAGAATAAGACTCGCATATGCACACTTGGGCCTCTCTTAAACCGTACGACAGCCACGACAGGAAATTCTCAGCCGTACAGAAAGTACGCCATGCGTCACGACAAGTCACGATAGCCGTATATCGCCAAGTTTCAGTCGGCTGTTTACTTCGTTATGGCTTTGATGAAATCCTGTCCGGCATGAAAACCATTCTCATGCTCCAAGCTCCAGAAAGCACATTAGCGAATATGAAAAATCTCTTTTTCGTACATTTAGATAAGTATCAAACTTTATTAATTTAGACGCTTTTTGTACAGTCTGTAACGAAAGCTACAAAAATACTTGTTACTTATTATTATTATTATGAATTTTGAAACCCTTTTATAAGGTATTGTAGGTTAGTTAAGTCTTCTTAAAAATGGTATCATAAAACGTTCGTAAAACTAATCGGTAAAAACAGAACAACTTCAATGAAGTAAAGGCAGCTCGTCATATTTTTTTCCTGAAAATTCATTAAAGGGTTTGCAATTAGTATGAGTCTTCAAGAGTGGTAAGGTTTTATGACAAAAATTAGTATTAGTTACTTTTCTTGTCTGGCGAATAAAGTCTTTAAACTTGGTTGTTTAGGGTCTTGATTCTTTTTAGACCTATGGTTCACACTGGGTTTACGAAGGGGTCTTGTAAGGTTCCTGTCCATCGTTTTCGAGATAGCTGGTTTGTGTAGAGGTTCATCATCATCAAGAGTGATCTCAAGTACAGGACGGCTATTTCGACTCTCAGATACTAATATTTCGTCTTCATCTGCTAAATCTGGTTGACTGTCCTCAGTATCCTCGTCGTCATTATCTGTTTTAGTCAATAGGGTTTCTTCTGAGATACCTGAGTCAACGTCATTCTTGGATAGGCTATATATACTAAGTGTGAAATTGTCCTTCTGATTTTGAGACGTGGATTCTGATTCTGAGTCGAAGTGTGAATTTTTACTTGACGTAAAATCGGAATTTTTGAAGTACCTAAAATAATTAAATTTTGATAAAGGTATGTTAGCATCGTAAGCTAAACTTAATAGTAATACTCTTAACCTTAACTTATTTATACTTACTGGCTCTTAACGGTTACTCGACTATTGTCTTCATACAACCGATTTTTTTCAACTAGACAAACTGGGTTAAGAGAGGTAGATGAACGTGCATCAGGCAGACTGGAAATATCCGACTTAGTTTGTCTGTTGACAACCGGGCTCAAACAAACGGATGAATTTTCTTTTAGAGAGCTCTGTGAAAGCCTAGTAGATCTAAAAAATTTCGATGTACCGTCGTCGTCAGAATCTGAACAGTCTACTTTCTCTTCAGAAGTTACGGATGATTTCTCATGAAGTATTCTACTCGTTACATCATTTTGTACTACAGCCTTAGAAGATACATCTTGAGAAGGTACTGATGTTATGTACTCTTGATTAATTTCTTGATTTCGCTTAGAGTTGTTCTCGTTTTCAGTAACTTGTGTCTTTCTGGTTTCACTGACAGTTTTACTACACTTGAATTTTAAAAACGGATTTCTTGATTTTGAAGTTTCATGTACTATGTCCGTACTTGAACTTTTAGTTTCAGTATGAGTGTCTTCGTCGATTTTAATCCTTTTCACGGTTTGCTGATTGCTTTCGAAGAAATCAGTTGATACTTGATCATCGGTATCATTCTGAGCCGTCTTGTAGAACGAAAGCATGGTTTCATTAGAATCAGTCCCCTCTTCCTCACATGCTTCGTCTAATGTAAGAAAGAAGCAATTATTTTATTGCATTTAAATAAATATTTTTCTAAGGATAAACATAACATACGATTATCATTCTAGCTGAAGTCTATGAGCTGGTGTAATATTTTAGTATTTATAAAACATCTCACCTTGTAAAGCTCTTTTGCGAACCACATTTTTAACCGACAGAGTTTGACGTTCCATACAGAAAGCTTTAGATAAATCCTTATTAGTGAGACTTGGATTAGCTGAATGAGCACGATGTGCTTTTACATCATAATTGCGATGCCACATGCTTGTTGCATCGTAACCCTAAAACAGTTATATATAATGCTCATTATTTTGACTAGCGTTCCTATTTTGTTTAATAAGTAATACAATTACTTTGTACAGTACCGAATTAGCATTCATCGGATCAAAATTGTCAACTACTTTTAGAGTGTGAATGTCTATGTTTCCTAACGCCATCCCAAGGGCTAATTCTTCCTGTTTGTAAGACCCAGCGTATGGGATGTCTTCTACATTTATATCCTCTGGGTAAGGCGTTAATGGAAGTAATTTCCTGGTTGTAGGATCAAAAACTAATTGATACAAAAACGTATTCTCCGCTTGCTGAAACCCTTGGACATAATCCTCTGGAACCTCTATATCTAGTCTGAGAGTAGTCGAAACCCCCATTAAAATCTAGAAAAAGCCAATTCTATCTGTTGATAAAAATAATGGTCGAAATCGTGCAGATTACAACATCTACTTATAGTACTTATTCCGTACCTTTCGAATATCATTACTGGTGGTACTATCGACAAGTTTTTTGGCCCGTCCCAGACCTATCCCCGGCAGAGAAGCCAAGTAATCACAGCCTGATAAAATGCACATTCTTCTAAATCTTTCGAAAATGAAACTTTCAGCTTTTAGACCCATGGCAGAGTGAAGTTTACTTTCGTCAAATAAAACTCCATGTCCTTCAGGATTCATCTTAAAAAATATCTGAAACGAATTGGATTAAGCTTTTGTTAGTTTTTTATAACTCAACTGCAGACGCTTGCCAGCATTACTTTATTAGCATACCTTAGGGCATCCGAATAAAATTAAATCTGAGTCTTCTGTTATCACAATATCAATTATCTTTTTCTTGGCCAAATAAGCCAATTGAGCATCAGCTTCGTACGGAGCTATAATGTAATCGATCTTCATACCTCGTAAAACCTACAAATTCATCTTCACTTAAATACCACCTATACAACACAGCAATGATACTTCCCACCCACAGATATCGTACCTTGATGAGTTCTCGTGCCATAGCTGGGGTCACATCTACACATCTAGTAAAACACTCCCACGCTTCTTTCTTCATGCCTTTCCGAAGAAATTCCTTTGCATTTTTACGATTTTCCTCTCGTTTTCTAGCCACAAAATACCGAAATAAATTAACCATATAAATCCCACTTTTATAATAACCCATTGTTTCATCATTTCCCATGATATAACTTACTCTCTCCTCTTCTTTTCAGTCTCAGCCTTGGACGGCAGATTCCTCCCATCCAAAACCACGATCGGCTTGATATTATGCGACAACAAGACATTGATATATTTTATACAATAAGTTACATATGCAGTTGTCGGTTCGCCTTTCCCCAATTTCTCTGCACATCCAAACGCACCTTTACAAAAATTACCCAAAAATACGAATCATTATTACACACTTCTTCACTAACATTCATACTATTTCATACTCTGTCACCATGTCCAATCCTATTAGTATAATATTTCAAAATACCTTTATGCAACCATACATAGGCGTCAATTCCCACGGTGCACCCACTGAATTTCCTCACATGAGTATTAGTGCTTGCCTTCTTGACCAGCGGCAACAGTCCGGTGATTCCCATCTCTCTTTCCACTACTAAAAATCCAATCCAAGTCTCAAAATCTAATAGCTGGTAGGTGTCCAATAATAATTGTTCGGGAATCTACCGGTGGTCACTGGTCTCAGGAAGTGTTTCCATGAAGTTCAATGCAGAACATGTGCAGACATCAGAGAGAGAAGGGGCGCCTCCGTTATTGCTGGTGGTGTTGGATTGACGGAAGACTCAGAGAGTGTTTTGACAAAGCAAGAAAGCAACAATCCTGCACTAAGGAATAAAGGACGAGGAGTGCGCGCCTCTCTCCCTCAAAGACCGAAGGCGGGAGAAACAATTTCGATGTCAAAGACATCACCTGCAATCCTCAGCGTACATTTCTCCACTTGCGACTTCAAAGATATCGAAATTCGACACCCTGGCGGCACCAGAAAACGACGACCCTCTGTTCAACATGGATTGGATTGAACATAGAGTCCAGGTGGGTACGCAATAAAAGTTGGTTTCGAGGGTTAGTTAAGCATGACATTAAGTATGTTTTGGTCTCAACCTTACTAGAAGCTTACTAGAAGTGTCTCGTATCATGGTAAGTAGAGAGAGAGAGAGAGAGAGAGAGAGAGAGAGATGCACACACAATTGTATGTAGTAGAGATGTACAGTATGTACACGGAGTTATGGGGAAAAGTGACTGACGCGTTTAGTTTGTACACTTTGTACG
>Ga0194135_10001395_pt1 | contig 14385 bp, 10 predicted proteins | sample LitLau_LLRF_2013_FD_134024 | JGI IMG/M metagenome (GOLD analysis project Ga0194135, IMG submission 134024) | Freshwater sediment microbial communities in response to fracking from North America - Little Laurel Run_MetaG_LLRF_2013 (version 2) | ecosystem: Environmental > Aquatic > Freshwater >...
CTTCCATGGTGATGACTCTCAACGACAACGAGTCCCTCCTCTTTCCCTCTCCCTTGCCTTCTCCAAGGGCTCTAGAACTTTACAAGGTCAACAAGGAATTCGGATTTGACAATTTGGATATGATATCTATGATAAGGGGATAGATGATAAGGTAGTGGGTATAACGCAAGTAGCGTGGGATGATTAGCGGAGGAGTGTAGAGAGTGATAGGGCGATCTAGAAAGTCCTCGACGTGACGTCACACAGGTGGTGGTGGTGATGGGATGCATGATGTTAGTAGTATATATAGGATTGAGATTTGCGTTGTTTTAGCTCATGTATTATTTTGTATAGCGAAAAAAGCCCGGCCAAACAAAGGTACAGGATTCTGATCCTTATAGCTTAAGTACATTGAGTCATGTTTGAGTCCTCATCCGATCCACCACCTCATGCATGCCTCTCGGTACCTCTATGCCTCTCTCACCAACAACAGTGACATTGTGTTTTATATAGTTGAATATGGCTCAAGGAGTAAGGGAGCATTACAAGGGATCTCAGGGACCACTTGGAGTGCATTCAGGGGTGGTAGGGTACAACTGTACAACGTACTATTATATTGTTTAGTAGAAGGGGATCTTGTTTTTCTTTGTTGAAGGATGGTGGGAAATTATTTTAGTGACGTGCTTTTGTGCATGTATGCAGCTTTAGTAAATACATTTATTTTGTTGCTAGTACTTCGGTGGTTGAGCTTGGCTTTATGGGTTTAACTTATAAATATAAAGATGTTGACTTATTGTTAGATTTTGGTAAGGGAGAATTCGGTCACGTTTTCTTCATGGGATGATAGGTAAGCATGCATAATCTAACAGACTGAAACTGCATATTATGTGGAATTAATGGAGCTTCTCTATCATACATTCCATCTTAAGTGCTTCTCAAATAGGTTTCCAGTATTACGCAATACTGTAACTGTAATGTAGGCGGGTAGTCGAGTTAAAATTCAACATGCTGCGTTTGGGTAAGATAATAATGACATAATGTCAAAGTTGAATCTTAAAAGAAAGTGCGGAAACAGTGTTGTAATTCGGAAACTGAATGAGTAATACGTGTGTATAGTGGCAATATGGGCTATGGCCGATTGTCCTGATGATGATGATGATCCACCGTGGAAGTTCCACCCACGCACAAGACTCGCAAGACCCACGCAACCTCCAAAAGCAGGTGACGGGGAATCCACAAACCGAAACCCAAAATATTTCGCTACAGTTGTTACATCACAGTCTTGTAAGATCACATAAATAAATACTTTAACTTTTAAGCAAACGCTAATCAAGGAGCAATAATGTTCTGTGATACAAAAGCTGTTGTATCAATTAATAATAAGTATTTGATTTGAGATCATTTTTTATTTCTTCTACCGAAAACTAGGACTTGAAAAACGGGAAGAGAATGTCGGAGAATTCTTTTTCCAACCCGTTAGGCCTCCAGTCATCGGATTTAACTGCTTTAATACAAAATGACACTGAAGAAAGGACGTGGAAAGGTCCGTTCACTTTCATCCAAGGTGCTGACACTCAATTCGGAATGATTGACGGATATTTATTGAAGTCTCCCATTCCCGATTGGAAGAAAGATATTCGACTAAGCAGGGAGTCAATTAGACGAATTAACGAGATGAATCCTAAACCTAGATTCTATGTGATCTGTGGAGATATGCTGGATGCATTCCCTACGAGTTCAGGTAAACTAGGTTTTCAGCTGGGATATTTGTATTTTTGCTACTCGGTAATCCAGAATAATGTTGTCTAATTGCATTAAATGTACTTAAATTCAGATACAGAGAAGATTCGGGAAGAGCAATATAAAGACTTCGTTAAAGTCTTTGAAGAGTTGGATCCTGAAGTGAAGCTTGTTTGTGTCTGCGGAAATCATGACATTGGAAACATTCCCACAAGTCATAGTCTGAATGTTTATCGAAGTCAATTTGGATCAGATTTCTTCTCATTTTGGGTCGGAGGGGTCAAGTTTGTGGTCCTTAATTCTCAATACTTCGAAGCTCCTACTGCTCTTCCAGAACAGACTGCCAAGCAAATGCAATTCTTGCAAAACATTGCCGATCCCAGTGCAAAGCACATTGGTAAGATTTATATGTTGCATTTTTGGTGCAATTGAATTAATTTTAGCTTAACATCATATCAAATTCGTGTCAAACAATTTTAACCTATTTCTTGATTATATTATACTCTACAGTTGTCTTTCAACATATCCCATTCTTCCTCAACGACCCCGAGGAACCCAAGCAGTACTTCAACGTTGACCCAGACGAGAGAATAAGGCTTCTGGATATTCTTAGAGACAATGGTACACACGTGCACATACGTCTCAATTATTCTGTACTGCTTTGCATTGTTGTTTGTTATCGACTGTAGTCCCCAAATTCCAAATATACTTCTGTTGTATTGCTTTTACGACTATATAAATCTATTTTTATTCATTATATTGGTGTGTAGGAGTCAGATACATCTTCTGTGGTCACTACCATCGGAATGCTGGAGGTATGTATAAAGACGTTGAAGAAGTGGTCACAGCCGCAGTAGGGGCTCCAATGGGAAAAGACCCAAGTGGATTCCGAGTCGTGCAAGTCTCTGAAGAGAAAATAACTCATCAATACGTACCTTTTTGTGAAATGGAACTCCTGCAGAAAATAATCCACAATCAAGACGACGCCTGTACGCGTTTACCTCATGAAAATTGACGAAATAAGTATTTAGTTTGCCTTACGAAATATGTACAATAAATCGGTGTATTTTAAAAATACACCAAGTGCAATAACAAAAATATGTAGTTTATCTATTAAGCGAATGCAAAATAAAAATCTGAACGCATGAATTCAATTGTGATAAACGGTTTATTAACTTAATTCTTTCTATTTAAACAGATGAAACGTAAAGCAGTAAATTTTTGATTTACAAGCCCAATACAATAAGCCTGAACAAAAAAGTGTCTGCGTATGAAATTTAAAACTATATAGTTATTAGTTATGTCACAGCAGGTTTTAGGTGTAAGGTGTATGGTTTGGTTTACAATCAACTAATAATAAGAAAGTAGAATCAAGAACGAGAAGGTTGTCCGTTGCTTTCGGTGCAGAATATTAATAGTTTAGATGTGATCCCTGGTTAAGAAATATTAGAAGTATTAGAACTGTAGTGGCTGGATTTATTAATTATTGTCAGTATTTAACTTATTGTAGTTAGTAGTGCTTTACGTAGTAATACAGGCCTTGCAGTTTACTTATTGTTAGTACTAAAAGATCCTAGAATCCCCCTCCTTACAATCCTCCTCTGACATGCCCCCTCTGACATCATCATCTTTACTAGTCTAACTAGGGAGTAGATGTTTAAAAAATTTGTAACAATAATTGACAGCAATATAGCAGCTTCTTTCCTGGGAACATGAACCTACTGTCAACAAGTTCAAGTTGGCCTTGAGCATTGAATTCCAATTCCAGAATAAACCCATTGAAGAAAAAAATTGTCAAGATTATATCAATCCAATCGTATAAATGATACCATCCAGTTCCAGTTATGAAGAAACAAAAAGTTTCCCTTGCCCTCTAAAACGAATCTTCGACAGATTAAGCTGAAGCTGCGGACAATGCATCATAGTAATTTCATTGTTTATCCACCAATGGCCACATATTTGATACTGTAGATCAAACAGTTCCATTCAAATACGCATGCAACTGTAATGGGTGCACATATTTGTTACAACAGGTTTTGACGACACCTCGAAGACATTTTCAATTAAATTAGGAGACATATGCCAGAAATATTGTATTAGTCCGATAGCTAAAAATATGCAACGTTATTGAGACAACTCATCGTGCAATATGGTATGAATTTGTCATTTCAGTTTAGGCTGGATTCGAGTGAAAGCTTATACATGGGTTTTGGGTTTTATAATCTGGACGGATTTGTATTACCAACAATTAACGAACAAGAAAAGCTTATTAAACCTGATCAGATATTTATTATTGTTTTTTGGCTTAATCATGATCGGAGTTGCAGGTAAAACTTGATAAGATAAAACATTTCGATAATGCTGCTTCTCGCCTGACTGGATTTTTTTACTTTCATCAAGGTTAACAAGTACCCCAGGAATAGGCGTCCACTTTGTTCTACTAACTCAGTATTACCATGCACCTTGACAGTTTGTTTAAACAGGAGAAAATAAGCCAGATCTGTTATTCAACTTTAGAAACTTGTCATTGTCACATACATAACAGGTTCAGTAGTATTGGTCATTTCATACCACCACAATCTCTGTAATAGTTGTTTTTTAATTTCATTGGGAATTAGACAAGTAGCTTGAAACTATGTTTGTCACTGAAGGAGACCTTAAGGTAAAATGTTTAGGGTTCATGGAATGTTATAACTAAATAATAATACAACAATCTTTTAAACTGTCACATTGCAGTATTTAAGCGGATTTGGTTCGGAATTCGCCAGTGAAGACCCACGATGTCCAGATGCGTTGCCTAAAAATCAGAACAATCCTCAAGTATGTCCTTATGGTTTGTATTCCGAACAACTTTCTGGGACTGCATTCACAGGTACACTTAATGTTCTGGTACTCTGTGTTGCACTAGTTTCATAAATCCCATTGTCTAAATGTCTAACTAGCACCAAGAGAATTCAACAAACGCTCGTGGTTGTACCGCATTCGTCCCTCTGTCCTTCATGTTCCATTTGAAGCTTACTCAACTCCGGAATCCGACAAGATACTGGCGAATTTCTCCAATCTTCCAGCAGAACCAAATCAAGTATACATGCTTTAAGATACTTTTAAACTAAAAACGTATGCATAAAAAAATAACTGACATTTTTTTTAGTTGAGATGGCTCCCTTTCGATCTGTCAAAATCTTCCAAAGTCGATTTTGTCTCTGGTCTGAAGACGATTTGCGGGGCTGGAGATGTTCACTCGAGAAATGGACTTGCAATTTATACTTTTTTGTGCAATGAGTCAATGTGCAATTCCGCTTTATACAATTCAGACGGAGATTTTCTCATAGGTAAAAAAATAATTTCAAACTGAAGCTGAGCACACACACAAACTGCTACATTTTTACGGGTAAGCGCTGTAAATGATTTATTATAAGTTGAGCTTTCGTTATATCACGTAACAGTGCCCCAGCAAGGAACACTAAGAATTACGACTGAATTCGGAAAAATGATAGTACCACCAGGGGAAATTTGCGTCATTCAGGTCAGAAATGATATCTTTCATACAACTTCAAACTTTATATGTATAGTCCGTAGAGCATGAAAGACTTGACTAGCTTCCACATTGATTTTGCATAATTGCATTAGTAAATTTGGACAGAGTCAGTATGCGATCACTAACAATTAAGTAGTGTGCAGGTTAACTATACACGAAGAAACTTATATTTTAGAGACAAGTCAGAGACAAAAAGAATTAGCCTGACAATAAAAGCATCCCGACCGGTTACACTAATAGTAGTTGTGTGTATAGAAGTATACAGAGACATGGGGAATTCAAAAACAAGGATTTTATGAGGCATAAAAGAAGGAGATGACACCAATAAAGTTTTACGATTATGTAAAAGTTTACTTCGGCTATGAATGCACATTCCACGTACTTTCCTTTGAGAAGAGCATGTATGCCAATTGTATAAAATTCATGCAGACTTTCTTCCTTCACAAATAATTTTGAAGTAACAAAAGTGAAACAAGACTTTACATATATTCTCGGTGAGTGTGAATCTATGTATGTATAGTGGAGTGTTTAACAAATAGTACATGAAGAGAAGAAAGTCTGAGAATATTCTTCTCCTGACGATAAAGAAAGTGTGGAATGACTTTTAGTCAGAAGACGAATGTGTGTCGAACATAAACGCGCGTGTTCTTGGAGGAAATGTTAATATGCAGAGTAATTGCCTTAATTACAGCAAGGAATGAGATTTTCCGTGAATATTGATGGTCCTACGCGAGGCTACGTGTTGGAAGTATTTGGAAGTCATTTCGTCCTTCCACATTTAGGACCCATTGGTACGCTTTCTTTTACTTGGAAATCTGTTAAAAACTCGATCAGAAAACAAATGTGCTTAACGTTGGTGTAGCTTTATTGAATTATTTGCATTGGTACTAGAGCTTTTATCAAATGACTTTCATGCATTTTTATATCATATTTTGTTGATTGATCCTGCAGGAGCCAACGGATTAGCAAATCCTCGAGACTTTCTCCATCCCACAGCTTGGTATGAAGAAAGAACTGGAGACTTTCGAATCATTTCAAAGTTTCAAGGAAAACTTTTTTGTGCAAAGCAGAATCATTCTCCTTTCGATGTGGTAATGAAGTTTTTTAAATGAGAATCACTCAAACGTTCTTATAAGTACTAAGCCTGTGAATTTTATGAGAGTATCATCTCTTACAAGGTCGCCTGGCATGGAAATTACGTCCCATTCAAATACAACTTGGATCACTTCATGACGATTAACACAGTTTCATACGATCATGCGGTAAGTGTATATATAGACCTTAATGCTTCAAATACTTCAGAAGTGGTGAATTAGTGCTAAATATTGTCAGAGTGAGTGTTCTGATGAAAGTATATACAAAAAGCTTGGAGAGTGTAATAAGAATTTAGCTACTCGTAGCTTTTAGCTTTTATTCCGGTTGTACAGTTGTGTTTCGTCATCAGAGGAAAAAGGTGCAGATGAGTGTTAGGAAGTGTGTGAAAAGGTTTGTGTAGGGAATTGATGGGGAAAATGAAATAAAGGTGTGAAAACGGGTGAATGAATGGTTGAATAGTTTCATGAGTGTTGCATGTTTACCAGCCGACAGAGAAATGATCAAAAGAACGAGTTGCCATTTCCTCTCCTTTGAGTCCAGCAGAATTACTTTGAAGTTCCACTTGAACTCACGAGTCACAAAAGCCTTTTACAAACTAACTTGGTCAACAGTTCCCTTGTACATTACTGTGCACATCCGGATTTACTCGAAGATAACTCTCTGCCACGGGCTTCTTTCACTGTGATTGTAAAAGAAAGGCTCACACACACACCAAATCCAAATACATTCATAGAATGGACAGACTTAAGTATTATACATAGACAAGCTTTTATATGCATACATGATCCAAGGAGAAAGTGTAACTTGAGTTTGCAATTTGCAAAACACTATGAGAAATGAAAATGAAAGCCACGCTTATTGTATAGTTGAATTATGGTTGAGTGAAGTTTTAAGTATTTCTTTATGATGACACTTTTCTGACAGGATCCGTCTATTTTTACTGTACTGACGGCTCCCTCCGTGAAGCCGGGAGTGGCTATAGCAGATTTTGTCATATTTCCTCCAAGGTGGTCAGTTGCTGAGAACACGTTTCGTCCGCCTTACTACCATCGTAATAATAATCATTGCACAGGCACACACATGGCAAGCGTAAGATGATAACGTGAAAGTGAACTTTGCTATTAGGAAACTGCATGTCCGAGTTTATGGGGCTGATCAAAGGAAAGTATGAAGCGAAGGAAGAAGGTTTCCTTCCAGGAGGTGCAACTCTCCATCAAATGATGACTCCACATGGTCCCGATGCAGCTTGTTTCGAAGGAGCTTCTAATGCTAAACTCAGCCCAACTAGAGTTGCTGATGGAACAATGGTAGTAGTATAGTGGTTCTTTGTGTTTAAGCATTGCCATTATTGTTCTTAACCTCGTGTGTGTATCTCTGTGGTTTACAGGCATTTATGTTTGAATCATCACTTTCTCTTGCCGTTCTTCCTTGGGCGCTTTCTGCTCCGAATCGGGATAGAACTTATCACGAATGCTGGACTGGATTGAAATCTCATTTCGACCAAACTAAACCGTAGAAAGAAGTGTTTTGATTTTGAAACTATGTGTGAGCTTATTCTATCATGTATTTTGGGAATGGGGGAATTTTGGGAACATTATTGTAAGAATGAAATCTGTCTATACTGGTGGAATAAAATTGTGAGTCCAACTTCTTGACGACGACAGTTAACTTTTGAGCCAAGCATTTAGAAGACGAATGGCGATACCTTGATGCTAAGGTTGTAGAAGTAATGAAAAGCTCCCAAATGGATTTTAAATCCAATTAGGTAGATGGACAGGTATGTGTGTTTGTGATGTTAGCTGAAGAGTAATGAAGTACCATGGGGAAGATGTGAGTGAATTCTTGTATTGAGTGTTTCAATGTGGATGTGTCCGAATACCTTTACCGCAGATTGTATCTCGATCTTCTTCCTCAATATGCTTAAGTAAGCGAATATCGGGGAATCTTCGCACATTTCTCCACTCGAGACCTGACAGTCACTTAAGTTGAGTGTGTGTAGCAGTTGACTGGTTTGTCCTGTGAAATGGATCTTGTGGGTCTTGGTGGCTTGGGACTTAGGGACTCTGCTCAAGTGAGAGTGAGACGGAGAAAGCAGATCAGTTTCCCCAATCTTCTCGGTTAGCCTTTCCTGATGACATTGCAGACTTATTTCATCCTGACGGGGAGCTTTGCTCACAGTCCCTCTGATTAGGACAAACAAGACACGCCTAAATAGGTTAAGACGTAATCGTAGACATCCATGAGTTTATCACGCTTACATACAGTTGTGCTGATAGTGGAGTATACGGCGTATATAGCATTTTTAGACTGATAAACTTTCAAGGTGGTTTCTAAAAGCCTATCTCTCCCTTCTAATTAGTAGTGACAGGTCATAAGAACTAATTTATTTCTGAAGTTTGAATTTCTCCTTGCAATCCTCTGTGTCAGTTTGCAACATCATGTACAAATACACCCGTACAACATCTAATAATAAAGGTTAAGACATTCACAAAGTCACGAGGAAAGCAAGCTAACAAAATCAACACACACTTTTTTGATATTACAACACGCGTAAACGAATGCAGATTTGTTCTACTGGTGCGTAGGCAAATATCAAATGTGGCATTCATTATAATTCAACCTCTCCTATGAAAAAGGGATTTAGTGCTATAAATGGAAATAGAATTTGATTTAATTAAAGATTCCTACGGAGAAGTGTGGGGCCATGCTTTCATCGAGTGTCCGTCGTTTATCATTAAATTAAGCTTATTAACCTTCTCCCTCTCGTTTATAGTTTGTATTAGTTTCATACACACTTGAAGAAGTCTTTAAGTTTCCTTAACCGGGAGACTTTCTTCTTGAGGGGAAAAGTAGGTTCGTATTTTGATATTAGAGATACACGTTTCTTGTATCATCCTATGTGTGTTAACTCACTGAAATACTTCCTCTGTACTTATATAAGCACCCTACTACGCAAAATATTGTAGCTCAAAGCAATGCTGGAAGTCAAAATGTTAATAATAACTAGAAACACTTTCTCCTCCTATTAATATAATGGTAAATACTTATATGTATACACTGCCAGTTATAATATTTGAAGAGAAAGTTCTGTGTGTGTGTGTATTGAGAATGTGTCTCTGTAGGTGGTGACTCGTCTCATCCTTAATTTACGGGGGGACTCTTGTGAAAACTAAGTCAGCAAAATTTAATGAAAACCAAAGCTTTTCCCAGTAGGACTGCAGCACCTTCCTCGCTTCAACTGTGAATTTATGATTAATGTATTCAACACCTAATGAGAATCCTGTGTTAAGCTTTCTCCAACTGATAAACATAGATGCATTTCCACCGACTTTCTCTGTCCTTTCTCTGTCCTTCAAGGATATTCAAGAAAGTCATACTAACCACCCATCAACGCCTCTTTTCCCTCCCTTCTCTCTGTCATCAACTTGTTCTCTTTTCTATTTCAAATTAATGTAAATTACATTAATTTTCCCAGAGTGGTATAGCTTGGCAGCTCTATTTAAATATTATAGAGAGTATTGCAACATATGTGTGTAAATGGGAGTAAATACGAGATAGAGATATTGTTGCACTTAATATTATGTATTATATAGTCTTGTTATTCTTATCACCTTAAACTATGCAGGATTTTCCTAAGAGAGCTAGCAGAAACGGGAAATGCAAGATGGGATAGAAATATCACACACACTACATAATGAACCTAAGGTGAATGTGAAAGTAGAATGCGAGGAAGAGTTATTATCTATTCTATAAAATATATATCATAGTGTGTTTCATTTGATGACAGTTTGGGTCTTGCTCAAGAAGGAGAAAGCGTTTGTAAAGTGTACAAGGAGTATTAGGTACTTATAATGTCAATCGAATGACATTTAGAGGTTGTCAAGAATCTTATGTCTTGGCCGTAAATGTCAAGATTATGGCTTTTATGACATACTCGTCTTTGTCTCAAGTTTATGAGTCATGTCATTTATCTTTATCGTTAAACCTCAGCTATCATAAACTTTTGTTTTTACTTTACTACACACTGTTCTCTTTATAATAGGGTGTAAGTACAAAAGAAAATATTTATACGTGGCTGATCTTTATATCTTAAAGAAAGCCTTTGAAAGATTTTATACCGTTGCGGTTAATACCGTGTGCTTAGGATATTTTTTAAATGTTAAATCATCGCCCGAGACAATACCAGGGAATAATAATAAAGCTGGTGTGTAACTGTTAAACCGTATTTTCATCTGTTGAGTTTTATGAAAACTGTACAGTGTACATCTGTGTGAATTTTTGAATTTATTTTAAACTACAGTGTATCAAAAGGAGCTGTGCACGAATATGGCGAAGCATGCGGAGAGACGAAAGCAGAGCTTGTTGTGTTGGGGTTTAGTGGGGAAAATATAGTTAAGTTGATAAATTTGTGTTGCTCACATGATGAATGCACAGAGAGTGAAAGTGGAAAGTTGTTTCGAACAACACGAGAGGACAAAGGGAGTGGATTCTGTTGTTCAAAAAAGAATAAAAAGGACCGAGAGCGATGAGATTGTGGAAGTGTTCCGAAGTTCCAACCAAATGGAACTCATACATAACTCCACGACAGTCACCCATTATATTTTCTATTTTTCACTCAACAAAATAATAAATGTCTCAAATCTGCTTCAAACATTTCATGTCATCAATGCATTATCAGCATTTCTTCGGTTTGGCCTGAACGGTACAATAATAATACAAAGATTCAAAGGGTGAGAGAGAGACTGGGAAATTTATTATTAAGTGAGCATTTGATATCAAATGTATTACCGATCAGCTAGATCGGAGGAAAAATACAAAATTGTGTGAAAGTATGAGAATACAGAGGGGAATAATAATTGAGTAGAAAAACCGAATATATAATGCGAAAAAAGGAAAGAAAAAAGGTATCAATGATCGACTAGCAGTCGACTCGTAGTTGAATATACATTTAGGTACTGCATATATTGACAGTATATGGCAAATAAATATGAATGACGAATTCACACACGTACCTAAAAGTCTTGAGACCTCGGCCAAAATTATTTAGTGTTTCTGCTTCAAGTGTTTCAATCGAAATTCGAAGTAGATAAATCGGTGTACTCTTTTGGGGCTATTTATCATGAGAAAGTAGAACTACATTTCTTTTCCTAAAACTACTAGAGGAATTCGATGGCAAATATTATTAGGTTTGGTTGTTATTTTTTCGCATTAATTTAATCAAGCTTACCTGGACTCTGGTGTTGCTTATATAAATAAGTTGAACACATTTTTAGTTCATGTATATCTAAATAAAGATGCGTAAGCCTCTAAGCTGACAGGATTCGTGTGTCTTAATGAGGTGATTGAGATGTTGCTGGATAAAACAAGGCACAAGTGACCAGATAGAGCTGCAAGTGCTCCAAGAGCTGATACTGATGATATCAATCTGCTTCAGTGGAAAAGAATGAAATTTTATAAAACGTATGACGGGACACAGGGTGGGTAGAATTAAAAGTAATTTTTAGCTGTCATTGTTACTTAAAGAAGCGGAAGTAAAAAGAAAGCCCCTTTGAGGTGTTCACGTAAAAAACTCATACGGAAGGTAGGTAGACACATATAGGCCTGCTATGTGAGTGTATATATACCTTGTTTGCGTTTACTAAATAAACACATTTATATACAACTGTATTGCTATTTTTATACCTTTACCTGCATTTTTATCCTGTAAGTAACGCGTGGTGTGTGTAGAGAATGTAACTTGTAGTAAAGTGTAGATGAAAGATCAAGGGGAAAGAGTAAATCCGGAAATTGCCAACCTTTTTGAATGGAGGGAGTGATTAATGAATGCTTTCACTTCCACGTCTGCATGTGGCACTCATAATTGCATTAGATTGACCTGCTCAGCGCTTCTTTTCATATGCATCGGATACATAAAAGCGTGTGTATGTGTGTGTGTTGTACGTTGTTCTTATTCGAATAGACTCTACATGAGAGGAATTGATGGAGCATCGTCGCTTTCCAATGTGTACAATCGTGTATTCAAATAATTTGCTCGTAAATCAAATCCATCTTGTTTTGTGTCTCTCACCATCAAACTTGTAGTTTGTTTGCATTTCTTGGACTAATAATGATGGACTTTTAGTTGCAAAGGATGTGAAGAGAGAGAGAGAGAGAGTAAGAGTAGCAGTCTATCATCCCATCATCACTTTTCATTCGCCCTTCTTTTGAATTATTGTTCAGATTGAGTATGTAGACACAAAAGGATGTGTGTAGTATATCTCACCAAATGCTCTTCTATTAGCTTAATATTCTACTCTGCAATTAGTTAAAGAGTGTTAATTGATTTTCATTAGACACTGGGACCGTGTTTTTTGTATTGTAGATAGAGAAAGGCTACACATCAGCCTTTTCTGGGGCTTCTCGAGAAACTTGTTAAAAGCATTTTTGGAGAAATAAATACAATAATATTGTGTGCAGAGCGAAGGAGTGTGTGTTATGTAATGTTGTGGGCGAAGGACGAATAAGGAAAGGGAGGTTCCACGAAGAATGCAACCTGGTTGAGAATTTTGTACGGTTTCTTCAACTGCCATTTAAGACACTCAACGAGTGGATTTTTACTTGGCACCTTCACTTGATACGGTATGATGGATGATCTTTGAATTGTGAAGTCCTTCTACAAGTCAGTTGTCGTTCTTTTAACGCGTTGTTAGAAGAAGGACAAGGGTGAGAATTTCAAGAAACTATACAACAAGTAAGCTACTGCATGCTCTCAACATTCTCGTGTGAAGTGGGGCAACTTAATAAACGCAAAGGACTCATCTCGTTAGATTTTAAGAGTGACTGTACTATGTGCGGGCTATAGAGGTTTGTTAAGAATTGTACTCGGACTTCCAGTTATTACTTTATTTAGTACGGAAGTGGAGAAAGAAAAAATCACCATTCATCATAGGGGCAGTCGATGACGTCGTTGAGGTCGTGATTGGAGTGCAAAGAGAGAATGTGCTTGCCTTATAAGATTTGTGTAAGTATATGAGCCTTCATATATACATATTATATACTTCAAGAGCATTCTTTTCTCAACAACTATTTCGATAATAACACGATAACTGAGTTGTGTGAAGAATAGTCTAGGAAGGAAAGGCCGAACTGGTCTAGTTCTTTCTGTGAGGTGCCCCTCGACGAATTACGTCTCTGTTGATAAATTGTATTGATGAGAATGTCATCGATCAGTGATTAAAACAGAAGGGAGTAGTCAGAATACAAGGAGAGACTTATTGGCTTGTCCACATGAAACCCTCACCAGGAACGAGCGATCCATCAGAATCAAAAGTGCTCATCGTCAGGAGACTTTTCTCCATCCCCCAATCAAGTTAAATGTATGATAAGCCATATGCTATTTTGTTTACTGTTTCTACCTAAGCAAGCAGCTTGGATGTCGAGGAAGTGTGTAATCAATTTTGTATCTAGTACCCTAAGTAATTTAATGTAGTTTTTCAAATGAACTGTAATGATGAGTAATACGCATATGCCATCTGCTATTAACTTACAATATAGTTGATGGCAAGACTAACGGTGTACATTGTAAGAGATTAAACGAGACGCATCGAACTTTGAAAAAAATGTGTTCAAACTAATTGGATTTAGCTGCGTTTATTTTTATCAGGGAGAAATGAACGAGAATTAAAAAAATAAATGACTTCTTAGCGTAAAAGTATAATATGAGTAAAGTTTATAGAGAGAGTCTTAAAGATGAGTAGTAAAGGGATTCCCCCCGGGGTGGTTGTCAAATAAAAAGTGCACGGATATCTTACAAGAGCATTGTAGCAATAATAATAATACTGACTAGTAAATGTGAAGAGAGCCAAGTGAAAGGAAAATAATGTCAGTGTCTTTAAAAAGAAGATCAATACAGCGGTGTATTGAATTTTAGTGACATCAAAGTGCTTTCATCTTTTTGGCCAACTGCCTTTGAGAGATTTTGAGCTTTCACCTGGTCCCATTCATCCTTTGGAATAACTTGTTCTCACTACACTCACATACATACACAGTACACA
>Ga0194135_10001396_pt1 | contig 14384 bp, 14 predicted proteins | sample LitLau_LLRF_2013_FD_134024 | JGI IMG/M metagenome (GOLD analysis project Ga0194135, IMG submission 134024) | Freshwater sediment microbial communities in response to fracking from North America - Little Laurel Run_MetaG_LLRF_2013 (version 2) | ecosystem: Environmental > Aquatic > Freshwater >...
ATGTAGCAACGACTGCTAACAAGAACTGTGTGTGTGCTTGTGTAAAAGTACAAAGAAAAAAACAATTTACATTTCAACAGATTTCTAAGCCTAAAAAATGAGTTCATGTTTTTTGAACTGCTCGAGTGTGATCGATTCATTGAATTGATAAAAGGAAATCTGTACTTGCCACTTCGTACAATATGTTCCTCGTTAGAATCTGTGCTTATTTGCTTTTAAAATAATATAAATTCGACTTTAATGATGAGCAACAAGAAGGAAAAATTATGTTACAGCCTTAGAAGATTTAAGCTGCTAAATCATTCAGTTTCAGCTGAACTGGAGTTGGAAAACGTGAGCCTGTTTCTTCCAAACCTTGGATGTAGCAGGAGAGTATCAAGAATAAAAATAATTTGGCGAAGATATGATTATATAGGGCATTACAAGTGTAGAATGTGCAAGATTCAAGTTTTAAGATTTCCTGTCACGTTTAGGCAGTTTCTCAAAATGGGAAATGGAAAGTTTCGCGTGAAAACTGAATTTAAGTTGAAGGGTGTGTAGGTCTGCAAAGGTACTACTCTGGCAGTCAGTTAAAAAGGTAGACTGCATCAACAGAGTACAGTTTGGCATGTTTTGGGGAAATACAAAGTGTTGGTCGGTGGCAGAAGGTATGGTCTACGTGAAAGAGATTGAATTTGAAATCAAGTCGTGAACGCAAATGAGTGCACTTTGCTCATTCATCGTGCTTAGAAGTTAAATGAGCTGAGTGTATACTTGCACGGGAAGAATAAACGATGAATCTGCTTTGTGCTTGTCTAGTTAGTTTTACAAGAGAATTACTTCATAGTAGGACTTTCTTCCCCAAAGAGATGTTCTTTGAGTCTTCTCCAGCATCCAAAAGGACTTTCTTTGGAAAGCCGCCGCACTTACGGAATAGAAAACACATCAGCTTGAGGCATATGAGGGAATGATGGTAGTAGAATTATGTTTAAAAAGTAATAATTGTCTGTAAGAAATGCGGTGGTATTCACTAAGGACATTCATTTTATCAAAGTGATTCTAGATATCCTCATACGACGCCCTATACACCTAAAAGGAATAATATCATATACTCAAAATTAAGCTTTTGAAACTTTCCTGGAGAAAGTTAGATTTTAAGTTGAGAAGAAGAAGTAATTCTAAAATGGTATATGCCTACGTGCACACACACTCCTGTTCCTTCATTCCCAAATGAAATTGCTTTGTCTGCAACTGAACCACCATCATAAGCCTCTTGTAGTAGGATTCGGGGAATATGATAATGTAATAACTTATAACTCTGGCATAATATGTTCCGCTGCGTAGTAAATAGTAAAGTGCTCTTACAGGATTTTCCATCTTACAACATCAATTCAGCAGCAGCATGTTGAATGGAAGTTCTTTCATTAAACAGAGATGATTTGTAAATATTGGTGCTTGAATTTGTGTTAATAGGCAAGAGGCAATCGATATGTTGAACGACTTGGCGATAAGGAAAAAAATGAGTGGAGGGTCGGGTGGAACAGACCCGAAGTATTCTCTGCCTGGATCCGCAGTGGGAAGGACTGGTCTCCGAAGCCACAAAGTATCTCAGCACGATGCTAATTGCCCTGCAACTTTGCCCAGAAGGAGACACGCGGCTGTTACGCCATCCCCTGAAGTACTCTCAGCTGCCCTTAGTCGTAAGTTTTGCATGAAACTCATCTCTTAAATGGATATCATCTCCCACTAATTCATTTAGCACAGGAGCCTAGCGTGTGAGAGTGCTTTCACTACTTTTTCTACTCTACCTGAGGACGACGCGAATTCCTCGGAGGTTTCACTCTAATGTCATTCTCGTAATTAAATGATAAATTGTGAAGTACAATTTTATTCCAGCATATACAACGATCAGTGTGTACGCTGGGATAAAATTGATATGGGACGATGATGATGAGGAGGATTTCAATAGTGGTGTCTTATATTGTGTATTATTCTCTTTCAACTCTCACCAATCATGTGCATGCCTCCCAGCGTAACTTTTATAATATTCTCAATTGTTAGAAGGAACTTTAATACTGCTCCGTTCTCCGTTCTACTTTCTTAAGAAACCCAAAATGCCCCATTTACTTTCTCCCACTGCCTCTGTATAGAGGAAGGAGCAATTCAGCAAGTGAGGGTGATAAGAGAAAGCGTACATAACATACATACTAAGCTCCTGTCTGCCCAAACTCATTTACTTCGAGCCTCCAGGGTGTTCTGACGTCAGCTGGTTGTTCCAAGCATTCTTTATAGTGTAGTTCTTTACACCAACCAATTGTTGTAGTAGTCCTTTACGATGAACACACTTGAAAAGTTCGATAAACGTAAAGAAGAAAGGTATCTTTATTTTTAGGATTCTCGTAGACAAAGCTGCGAACTAAAGTCCATGAAACAGTTTCTCGTGCAGTCCATACAGCCCATGTCACAGTAGATTGCCTAGAGATTGGCTTCCTCTACAGAATTCGAAATCAGTTGGGTCAGAGTAGTAGCCCGTGTGCACTCAAAGAAACGATGAAACTATTGTGTAGTTGTATGTAGCTCGCCTTCTCAATGTTGTAATAAGAAAAGTAGGAGATGAACATTAAAAGAGATCAAGTTACTACACCACACACCAGTCAACAGTTAGACAGTCTCTCGTATATATTGTACGAGAACAAAAAGCGTTGACTCGCTCTCAAAGGTCTTGTCTAGGTTTTGGTGGTGTTCCCTCAAGCATCCCATTCAATTGCGTGTACAATTTCTTATGACTTGTCATCAGATTACTTTGTCCCTAATAAATGAAAGGTATACGACGACGATGTGGTTTTATATGTATTTCTTTTTGTATTATTTGAAGGTTTTGCTGGAACAAATCAAGGGAAATCAACCCCTCCGTCTGGAACATCAGAGCAGGCTGGTCGAGTGGATAACAAAAAACGTGAAGAAGGGGACCGTAAAGGCAAAGGACGTCTGACTGGTGCTGGTGACCATGACCGAGACGATGAGGAAAGTTACCCTGTGGAAAATCGCAGTAGCGGAAGCGGAGAATCCACTCCAGTGGGCACGATAATTCAATCTCGAGGCAAAAAGACTGACCCTTACAGAGGCTATAGTGACTTGCGATCTGATAGCATTCTATCGAATGTCACCAATCGGTCCATTAACGAAGACGAAGCAACGTTGGAAGACAGTTCGGATGAACTTAAGGACTCTGATGATAATATTTTGAAGAAATCCAACTTTCCCCATTTCACGATGCATTTGGACCAGATTTCCGTTCTTGATGAGGAGGAAGGAAATGCCTCTTTTTCTTCTGAGCTTAATCATGTAAGTAGCTGGAAAGCACAGATCTCAAGTGCTCAGGGGGAAAGAATTAACGCCTCTTAAGAACCTTATACGAATGTACGCTGACATTTATCATCAACTGATTACCAAGGTTGATTAAAGTCGCAAGATTAATCTACCAAGGATTTACAAACCTCTTTGCGTGATGACACAGACTTTCGTTTCGCAACTTTCACTTAAACCCTGCACAAACTTTCCGTTCCTTATGTATACACGAAAATACACAGAGAGAGTCCTCATCCGAGGCTGTTGCGAGGGAGTTCGCAGTTCATTATCAACCTACAAAGATAGATTACCCTTTCGTGCAGTGACAACTTTCATTCCTTTCTCCTTAACGTTTGCTTTAGGCTTTCACTTGTTTATTCCATTGAGTAATATCGCTAGAAAATAATAAAGTAGTTTGATAGTTCCTATTATTATATGATTTCGAGAAACTTATTCAGAATTTTGCAGTGTTAGAGCAGGATGACAATGCCCTACGTTCTCTACATCAAAATGAGTTGTATTATCCCTTATGATATGACGACATTGGGAGGGAAGGGAAAGTTAGACTTTCTCCAACTTTCTCGGTAGTGACTTAAGGGATTAGATTTAATAGAAGTCTGGTGAAATAGGCTGAATGAGTGGAAAGCAAATAAAGGATTTGATAAATCAGAGGCAGTGGGTAGTAGCGACAGGAAATTCTGTCAGAAGTATAGAGCCTTTGAAACACACCGTATTTTTTCTGAAAGGATCCATCATGAAAGATATGTAGTGGCTCCTTGCTGCTGCTTTGGATGTATTTGACAAGTGAAGATAGATTTGTACGAGTATTTTTTCTTCTGCTTCTAGCACGATAGCATCGTCTCGGAGCCTGGAGGGAAGAAGATACGTGATGGAAGTAACTTCAGACACGGTCAACCTGCATATCAATCAGCCATTCTGCCTTCCACTTCCGCGAAGGTTCGGGGGAAAGGAAAGCATTGGTCAAACAAAGATAGCAATTTTGGCTCGGGATTTCGTCTCGGTGACGAGTCACCCACAGCTCTTTCAGACATCGACATTCCCTCATCCGTATACTCGGGCTCTTCCTCCGTCATAACCTTCAATAAGAAGAACAAGGAGACAATCACTGATAAAAAGACCGAAGAAAAGGATGAACCTCAACAAGTGGGTCAAACTTTTCTGTCCATGTTTATTTTATGAGTCTCCTTTTGTACGAGCAGGAGCTTCGACTTATCATCTTAATTAGATTAATTTCGGTGATGCGATGGAAGAACCGCCGCTCTCCATCTCGCTCTTGTTGTGCAACTAACAAAGTTTAGCTTGTTTAACTTTACTCAGCCTCTTTACTTCCGATCTAGCAGCTATAGAATGACGATGCATGTTTGAAGTTACTTACAACCTCAGACAATAATTTACTTTGAGAAAACTTGAGTTTAGGACGTAGCTAGACTTCTGATGATGTTGATTGTGTTAAAAGTGTGCAAAGGAGAAAATGATGATGTGGTAAGAGATTTCGCGAAATATTGCTTGATTGTAGTGAACCACAAATCTTCCTGGTGTGCACACAACTTATTTCTTCGTTTGACGTCTTTGATCCTCTTTGGTAACAAATGTGCATACTCAGGGAGAAAATACAGATGAGGAAAGAATGTGAATGGATGTATGTGTATGGATAAGTGAGTGGGAGTATCAGAGAGAGAGTTCAGAAAGAGATAAAGATGAAGAAGTAATGGGGGAATGTAGAAATGAGAGTTTTGCGAGGAAACTTGTGTGAGGACATACAAATCCCTTCTCGTATTTGTTTTATTACCGGTCCGCTAAGCATCAGAGGAAAAGCAATAAACAACATTTGCGAAGAAGTTGTTTGGGGAAAGTTTGAGCTGATTTCGTGGTTCCTCTTGTTGCGTAACAGACAAGGACAAAGATCAGGAGTGGCATGCTTTCTTAATGTTTATTGCCCATAGGATCAGCCAGAGATACTCTTTGACAACCACACGATGATATTCGTTCGGAGAATGGGATGGGACTGAATGTGTGTGATTTTTTGTCTGATAGAGTGGCGAGGGTGAAAGTGATGTTGGCAAAAGCACGGGCAAGTCTGGAGGATCAATCTCATCTGCAGCTGGCAGCACTTCTTCCGATTCCACCAACAACCCAGGGAGTCTTCTCAAATGGAAAGGCGTTTTGTTCTCGAAGGACGAGGAAGAAGATACAGAGACAACGGCTAGTTCTGAGAATCTCGATTCCAACCAGAGGAAACCTGTTGGCTCCTCAAGCAGTAAGATATGCAATTTGATAGCAGCAGCAGCAGATGTGAAATAAACACTGGCCTACATTTGCTAATAAACTTCTTTGTCTATTTGTGCCTCAGGTGGGAGCGACCAAGGAAAGCAATCAAGTCAGTTTCTTTTCGTGGATGTTGGAGACCCCAATGGGGCTCACCTTCCTCAACGGAGGAGTCCGGACGGACGGGAATTTCGAGAATGTGATATGGAAATCTCAAGCAGTACAACTCAACCAGATGGAGAACAGGTGAGAGGAAATTGGATTAGGAATCCACACACAGTAGTGTAGTATAATACGCAGCCATGCAGCCAAGCATGAAGAAAGGATAAGAAACCTTAGGAAGGAAGTCTTGTATTTAATTACGTGCGGAATTACGAAGCACACTACACAAGTTTTAGCTAGTGTTCATATTCCTTGGTTATCTACTTGGCATTGCACATGGGATGATCGCAAGATAGCAGCGACGAAGGAATATTGTACATGCATTATTGTACATGCATATGGGGTATGATGATATCATGCATGGCCGGAAAGGAAAGTCTCAAATTGCAGAAAGTTATCTTGTTTAACATTTGAGAGTTATAAAGTATCAAATGTTCTTTTGGCCACATTCCATTGTGCACCACTACTTGGGCATTAAAAGTGCAACTGAATTACAGAATTAGTAGAACTCCCAAGCGTGGCCTTCACATTTCCTTTTTTAATTCAGTACTTGTCGAGGAAACATCTGCATGGTTCCAGCACCAGACTCACCGTCGTTCTTATTAATTAACTACGCTTGTGTGTCATTTGGTGTGTTGTGTCGTGCTTACGTGTCAAATAATTAGCTCTTTCAATAGCACACACACACACACTCTGAATTAGTGATTCCAAGTGGGTGTGTTGTACTTGTCACGGTGATTCTATATGGGAGCAATTTATATGGCTGCCGGTACAATCTGGACAACTGCAAATGACAACTCTAAGGTTCTCAATATTAAATTGGAATTCCTTTTTACTTTATTCACACACTTTTTGAGGATTATTATTTCAATATAGACCATAGGCTCGCAGAATGACAGAAGAGCGGGGCAATTGTCGTAGGGCTGATTAATGTTCTCTTCTACGGCTCATTAACAAACACTTTTAATGAAAATTTAATAGTGCAGGGTTAGAAAAAGTGACAAAGAGACCATCAATTTCCGGAAATGAGAGTAATTAATGTGCACTATTTAGACTTAGTTTATATTTCTCTACGGCCAGTTCTACCTTTTGAATTAAAGAACATGCAAAGCTCATTTCCATATGTCTCTGATGTACACTTAACCAAATTTCATTTGCTTTTATAGTGCATAGTCTTCGTAGTTTTGTGAAATGTTTTCTAAAATGTGGTGCTTGGAGTTACTAGATCGGATGGAAAGTCGCATGAGTTGAGGTTATTTGCTCTTTGAGAATTAGAAGAGCTTGCTGGAGAAGCAAGACTGAAGAAGACAATATTGTGCATGAGAAATATGAGAATGTATATTGTGTAGCTCAGTTCCGGATGAAAGTTAGCATCATGGGCATATGGGAATATCACGCTGGGCATAAGAAATGTTGGCATGAACGTCCGCATTTTTGAATGAATCTCGCTGAGAGGTTGAATTTTTCTCATTATTCTGTGTATTTTTTATGGTTGCAGATATTTACAGTGCAGTTAAGTAGAAGATGGTGCAGTCGACTTGGATTTAGTCTCCAAGGGACGAATGGACACACATACATAAGTGCTATCTATCCGGAGAGTGTAGCTGCGAAGGATGGTCGCCTTCGGGTCGGAGATGAAGTTATAATGGTATGGATAAAATATTATTATATGCGCTATTAATCTCTCCTTTGATCTTTTGTAAGAAGGGAAGGAAGTGGGATTAAATTTATATTTTCAACAAGGTTCCTTCCAAAGGGATCTCTCATAAATTAAGCCTACAGCCTCTCTGCATATGCTAATGGGAGAAGAATGAAAGAAAGATGTATCTTATCTCTTTGCTCAGAGCTCCTTCCTTCCAGTCTGTTTTAGGTAGCGAATAAAAGTCCTATTTTTAGTCCAAAGGATCTCATTATTTACGACGAAATTCGACCTTAAGATTACGACGAATTTGTTCGCTCTTCCCCCAATTAGTAATCTTCTTGCCAACTAGTGGAGCAATAATGAGACTACGTGGGGGCTCAAGTGACAAGCTTTACAATCCATAGAAGAAGTATAGTTTTACAGAAACTTGATAAGATGAGGAGCCGTGGTGGAAGGAAGAAAGACCGAGAGAGAGAGAGAATTGCTTCAAACTTCACAATTAAGCCCCTTGTGGCTCCGAGTTTTGCATTAAACTTGGAACTCATTGCGATGAGCCTGCCTGCATGTTCCTCCCTTGCATAAGATATCAGAGCGTGGTCGTATAGCTGCGAGTTTTTCGTGCAGCAGTAGAACTATTTGTAAGGAAAGTCAAGTTTGTCAAATCAGTGTGAGTCGTCCCTTCACTAATTACTAGACACGAGAACTTTTCTGTAGAATAAGTTGAACCAGAATAATCCACCCGGTCTCTCTAATCCGTGTAGAGTGTAGTTTACCTTTTAATGAGATTTGTACAAACTTTGTATTACTTTTTCTTAGGCGAGAGTCCGTGAATAACTTGCAATTTTATCAGCAGGGGAGTTGCAGTTGCTACTCCCCAAAACTTTCATGTTCCACAGTTACACTCTGTTGAGTTCCAGAAACGAGGACTTTACAGCTAACAACTCCTTTCGTGTTTTATATTTCAGGTGAACGGGGAAACGGTTCGTGACATGGAGACAAATCAAGTGATCGACAATATGAGAAAGACCCGTGGGATTATTAGCATCACTTTGCTAAGAAAACCTTCCAGTGACCCCGAAGTCAACTTAAGTGACTCGGAATTAGGTCTTAGATGAGCTTTACGCCTGAGATATTCAACAGTAATAACATAAGTGTTACTAGCATTAATTTAGTGACTATAGACGTACCTATATATATATATATATATATACATGACATAAGTAAAAGAGACCTTATACTACCATTATTATTATTAATGTTTATTTGTAGACACTATATATAGTTCGTTGATTTCACAGAGATGAAATCAAACTCTGTCATCTGCAAATAACTACTTTGGAATGCTATTTGCTTTTCACGGTTGTGAAACATTACCCTGTAATTTAGTAACGTAATTGGTTTGTGTTAATGATCCACCGAGATACTTATTACGACAATTTAAGTTTGGCAATTATTTGCACATCTTCTTCCTCCGTATTTTGACTTCCAAATGATTATACATAAGGATAATAGTGTAAGAATTTGAGGGAAAGTTTATTTAGACTTCATGATATTCCCCTCGGTTGACTTTGTATAATTATTATTATATGATCCTTGCACTCACTCGCTTTCGCATCGACTTGTTATCGAAACTAATCACCGAAATAATTGTTTTGTCAATATATGATTACTGTTTAATGTGTAATGCAAATCTAATGCAGATAAATATATATATATATATATATCTATATGTACACCGAACTGGAGGAATATAGAGAAGATCGAATGTATAGGTCTACGACATGGTTGTTGTATAAGAATGCTAATATTGAAGATTGTATTTTAAGTGAACGAACTTACTAATATTTCTTATTCGGTGGGAAAAACACAAATACACCCTAACAAAGTCTTCAATTTAACCCTGGAACAAAGTGTGTGTAAACTTGTTTTAATTTTCATATACTCTCAGGGTGCATACACTTCATATTAACCTAACACGGTGCAATCATATGTAAAACTAACAAAAAGAAGTCTCGAGCCAAGTTCGATCATCGCAAGATTAGTCGTCAAAGTGGAAAAACAAGTTCACACGCGTTTAACCACATATAGAATTATTGTAGTGATTAGTGTAATGCCGTCACTTAAACTATATTTGTATACCTGCTGTGGAGTACCTTCAGATGAGGATTCCCCGTCCAATATCATTCACATGTGTACAGGCACAAAAGGATGCACAGTGTGTAATCATACCTGAAGGTTACTTATTTTGCGTTAACCGCATAGAAAAAATGCTTCAGTTCAGTATGTCTACTAATTTCGCTGTATAAATCGCTTGGCCTTTATAACCTTCTTTAAGGTAATTCAGTTTCAGTTGGCATCTTGACTCCCTTGGGCACAGTCACAGCAACAATTGATCCAAAGCAAAAGTGTGTGATATTATTGTGTACAGTTTCATAGCCGAGTGCATCGGTCCCGTGAATCCAAAATGGATAGTTACTTGTGGGCACTTGTGGTTTTGTCACTGTCATCATTGGTGGTCTTTGTCCAGCAATTGATGAAGAATTCTAAATATCGCAACACAACTCTCAAAGGACCCATCGACGTTCCTATTCTCGGCAGTATACCGCACATTCTCCTCAAAATAAAGTTTCCCTTGTTCCTCACAACTTTCGAATTGCTGGATGAAATTAGGAGAGTCTGGGGCTCGACGATACTTGTACACATTGGGAAATACCATGCGGGTAGGTCTGCCAATCTCATTCTATGGGATTCATATTCTTCTTCTTGGTCTATTACTTACTCGATTCAGTCAGATTTTAAGATAATTCATGATATCTTGTAAAAAGTGATAATTGATGAGCTGCAATTAGCAAAGAAAGTCATGGGGTCTGAGGATTGGAGCAATCGAGCTTGCGAAGGAGATGAATTCGTATTCTCACGGACATTCTGGAAAGACTTGGGTATTTATTTGATGATGATTGCTCAGTTAAATTAATAAGTCTTACTCATCAAGTCTTATTGAAAGCTTATAATGTATATACGGTGTGATCATCATAAAACTGACACAGGACTCCTCACGAGTAACGGAGAAAGCTGGAAAGAAATGAGACGCTATGTTCATAAAACCATGACTAAGTTTGGGTTCGGACGATCGAGCTCACTAGAACTGAGACATGAGGAAGAGATTCTGAGTTTCTTCAAATACTTTGATGGGAGATTAAGTGAATCAGGAGGCATTGTACAGATGCAAGGAATGTTTAATATCTCAGTCTTAAATATCTTGTGGACTATGGTGGCCAGCACAAGATTCGATTATGAGAGCAATGAAGTTAAAGGGCTCACGGAACTCCTGGAGCAACTCACGAAGGCAATAAACCCAAAGGAAATGGCATTCGTCGTTGTTCCCTGGCTGAAATATATTCCTAAAGTGACTGGATACTCAAAAATCATGGGGAATAATGCGAAAATGCAAGAATACTTCAAAGTGCGTATTTTTTATGTTTTTTCTCCAGATTCGTATCGTTATAGTTCACATGATGTGGTTTCAATAATAATAATGCTTTCATGCAATCTTTATGATTTCCCCCAAAAATATTTTGATTGTCCTTACAGGGGATAATTAGTGACCGACGCCAATCAGGAAAGTACAAATTAGAGCAAAACAATTTCATAGATTCGTTCTTGTTGGAAATTGATAACCACAAAGAAGCTCATTCCGAGCCTAATCACTACACAGGTAAAGTAAAAAAGATTCTGTGGGAAGACACCAAAATTAACATACATTTCCATGCTCAAGGCAAAAAACCAACCACTAACTATTTATATGAAGACTAACGCGCATTGTTTGATAACGATTCACTTCACCTTGATTCTATGATTTTTTGTACTTTTTGCAGACGAGCAGCTCATAATGGTTTTGACAGACTTGTTCCTCACAGGATTCATTCCAACTGCATCGAGCTTAGAGTTCTTGGTCATGTTTATGGTACTCAATCCCAAGATACAACAAAAATGTCAAGATGAAATTGACTCTGTGATTGGAAAGAACCACCGATACCCTTCAATCAATGACACTGAAAAGTATGGCACTTCAATACTTTTTTTATCTTACTTTACTATTGTTCATCCTGTGACTGAGGATTTCCAATGTTTGTCCAGTTTGCCGTATGTTCAAGCAGTGTGCATAGAAGTTCTAAGAAAAGTGAGTTTCATTCCACTAACCACTCGGGCAGCCACGAGAGACACGTACATTAATGGTCATTTTGTACCTAAGGTTTGTATATGAGTTCCATTAAGTAAATAACTCGTAGACTCGTAGTAGACTCAGAAGCTTCAGTTCCATTACAATAACTTGGGATTGTATGACACACACACAGGATACGATTGCTGCTCTGAATTTATACGCTATTCACAACAATCCTGAAATATGGGACAAGCCAGAAGAGTTTCGTCCCGAGAGATTTCTCGACGAGAATGGCAAAGTTGCAAATCAAGAGACTATTCTTCCTTTTGGAACGGGTGAGTCCGGAAATGATACACTTAAGCTGTGAAATGTATCCTGTGGTTTCTTTTAATTCTTATCTCAGTAGTCCGTACTTGGGGAAACGAGTAGACTTCTTCTTACTCTGAAATGGCTCTGAAATCTTTTGTACTCATTTACTTATTCAGGAAAGAGGGTCTGCCCTGCTGAAGTGTTTGGACGCTTGTCATCATTCACCTTTTTTGCTTATCTCCTCCAAAACTACACCTTTGAGAATCCTCCGAATTGTCCCCTTCCAGACTGCTACCCGAATGACGGCCTGGGCAACTACCCAAAACCATTCAAAGCTCTCATTAAAAGGCGATGAATATTTCCGTTAGGGGAAACTACGGAATTTTATTCTCAGCAAAGTTTACACACTCTGATTTTATTACTCTGAAGATAGTTAATAATCTTGAATGAATATGCAAAACTAGTAGTGCACGATATCTCCACGCCTGACCTTTTAAGCCGTGAAACAGTATTTTACCTTTCTATAAATAAATGCTAAAAAGTGTTTTTTATTCTAATAATTCATACACACAAGTAATTTGTGATACAAACCCGTGAATCAAATGTTTCATTTGTTGTGATTAAAACTATAAAGCTCGTGTATTCGACCTTATAAACTACATTTCCAGTTTTTGTGCTCTGCTCCTGTGGTCCCTTTGTTTGTATGTCTGGTGGAATTTTTCATGCTTGTGCAAATATTAAGTTCATTTGAATGCTTTTCTAGTTCTCAGACATTTCCAGTCCGTATCTGCTCCATTTGCTTGACATACTCAACATACCGAAGTCCAAAGTAACTGTAAAATACATGGAAGGGAAACATTAGGTTCATATGTATATATTCTGTGCATCAATGAAAGTCAAAATGAATTTATATATATATTTGTGCATAGCGAACGTACTCTGCAAAGTCAAAGTCAATTGTGGAGTTCTGTGCCTGAACGATGGCCCACAGAGCCCAGAATAAATGGGAAAAGGGCATACACAATTCCACCCATCTTTCAAATTGCTTTTGATCTAACTGAATATTCTTCAAAGTAAAGTTTTTGATGTACTCCTCGATCCACTTGGATTTGAAGGCTTGGTCAGGACACTTTGAGAAGTCGGGGTTGTCTATTCCTATATACACCAGCGGTTTTTGTTATATATATATATATATATATTTATAGATTGAGAGAGATATAGGAACCAGCAGGTTGGTCTTACCAGCAAATTCATTAAAGTGATTGGCCACATCGAAAGCCACATAGTTGGGCATGGCATATTCGAAATCGATAAAAGACACTTTGGAGGTTTTATTGTTGTAAATTATATTCCCTAAGAGCAAATCATTGTGACAGAAAGCGATTGGAATTCCTTCTCCTTCCAAAAGTCTCTTCATTTCATCTATCGCTCGCCTTCCGAATCCCGGACAAGCTCCGAATTTCGATACTCTGGTAGTTTATTTCAAAACATAAAATGAGCAAATCTCAAGTCGATTTCAACTCAAATGGAACTTATTGTGTATAAAGTGCATTTGCTGATATGCTACAAGTGAATTCCCATACCGTTCAGTAAGCGTCGGATTATTCTTAATGATTTCCTCGACCAAGTCATTACAAGTGTTTATCTTGTCCCACATCTTGGCCTCTGTATCATTTTCCGACACTCCATTTGCAATAATATCGATTTTAGAATGGAGTGCAGCCATTTCTGCAGCCACGATGGGGTAGACTTCCGAGGACCGACATGTGTCCATGTTCAGAGTATTTCCTTGAAGGAACTCGTAGCAGATTCCGTTGTTAAATACAGCGTACAGCTCTGGCCCTCGACCTTCCTTGTGCAGAAGCTGTAGAAAAATATTGCCACCCTTAATTACTACTTAATTGTTCCTTTAAGAGCCTTCCACGTAAATCCAAAGTGCGCTAATAATTACAGTCATCGTTTTAATTTCGCATTCTCTATCAATCATGACTTCAGTGTTCTGTCCGTACAGCTTTATCATTACAACCTCTTCCTCGAATTTCCCATCAAGAAAATATCCCACGAGTTTATTTGTTATTCCATCAGTAAAAATCTACAAAAAAACGAAGTAGTAATTCGGTGAGTAACTATTATTTGGTTACAAAATGAAAGAAATTGGCAACTTCAAGTTTGCAAATCTGTGGGAACTTACTTTGAACTTCACTTGAGTAAAATCCCACGAGGGTCTCACCTTCTTGATGACTTCGAGAGCATCTTCAGAAAGATTTCCTTCACTTAAAGAGATTGGAATTGTTTGTACCATTTTTATAAAATTGATTGTAGGTTTTAAAAGGTCTTTTTAATTTGCGAATAGTAAAATATTTTAGTTTTGGGATCAACTTCAGCCGCTTTTTATAGTGCCTCGCCCTGAAATGTAAAAATGAATTGACTGCGTTCTTCACAGCTGCTGCTCTTCGTGTTGGAACAATTTGGCATCCATAGCAAATGGTCGTGAAT
>Ga0194135_10001397_pt1 | contig 14383 bp, 19 predicted proteins | sample LitLau_LLRF_2013_FD_134024 | JGI IMG/M metagenome (GOLD analysis project Ga0194135, IMG submission 134024) | Freshwater sediment microbial communities in response to fracking from North America - Little Laurel Run_MetaG_LLRF_2013 (version 2) | ecosystem: Environmental > Aquatic > Freshwater >...
TGAAATCGTGGGAAAACAATACGCACTTAACCAATCTCTTTGAACGGACGTGTCTAAAGACCGCTACTTCTTATGAAATTCGCGCAATTTACCCCAACCGAAGTCATGCGACCGAGGAGAAAGAGGAGACACACAGAGCATGAGAAGGGCCCCTCTATCCTTTTACAATCTCTTTGATCTCAACAGTGCAAGAAAGTGAATGAACTCTGTGTAGAAACTATCTGCGGCGAGGGATGAGGATGAGTGCGCTTGCGCGGACATCTAAAATGCCGAGCTCAGCTGCTCATTTGTTTAATTTTTGTTTACAAAAAAAAATTAAAAATAGGATTGCGTTTTTTTTCTCCTCATAGCCTGATTTGTTTTATGGGTTCCATCTGTACACCTTTGTTTCCAAATCGATCCTGACGAAGATGGATTTCCGAGAGTTAGAAATTATCAACCCAAAGGGAGGACCGGTAAACCTGACCCGTATCCAACACGTGAATAGTTTACCAATATTCCTGATGATAAGATTACATGAATTAATTCTGGCCATGAATCTACTAGAACTCGAACTATAACATGAAAAAAGGAAGTTTAACATTGGATGAATCATAAATACGATACTATGATAAAACTAGGCTGATTACGTTTCCTGATAAGGAACTAAAAGTCGAAGTGGGAAACTACGTGGATGGAGCATGCAACTTATATGCCTCTCTAATTTGTTCATTTACTGATCCCACACTTTGCCAACTCTCCTCCGTGTCAGGCCGGATTTTCAGACACGGGTGGCTCACTCCTAAAGTCCAAATATGGGAAAATTTCAAAAGTTTAACCTCTTACTTTGGAAAAACTACATTCTCCAGAAACGACACAAAGTTCAGACGGTGGTGGAACTCGTGACTCCGATTGCCTTCTCCGCCATTTTAGTTTTGATTCGATTTCTAATTAATTCCACCATCATTCCCGAGCCTACAATTTACTTGCCTTTTAATCCGGAGCAATTTGAACCGAATACAACTGTATACCCGGAGGCTTTCTCCCATAGGTAGCGTGGGCTATAAAACATTAACGCATACTCATGCTCCAATTTTTCATTTATTCAGAGATTAGTTAATTCTTTCCAGAGATACAATCTTGTTTTCTCCAAATGGTGCGGGAGCGGAGAAAATAATTAATGGAGCCATCGAGCGATTTCAAGTCATCCCGCCATACGATTTCACTCCTGTGACTCAAGGTATGAACTGAAACAGAAATGATCGTTTCTTGAGCTAAACGTCCATTATGTCATATTCTTATTGAATTTTGTGGCCTAGGATTCACAAGCGAAGAGGCACTTGAGAATTATTACAACAACCCGCTACAGGGGATGAAAGTCTTTGCTGCTGTGATTTTCAAAAATATTTCTGATGATGGCACGAAAGTGGAGGTAATAATCATGCAATTTTTGCAGAATTTTAAATTTTCCGTATGCCTCATTGCACTGGTGGGTTGTCATCACTACCGTCACACTCTTCCTTTCCAATCAGACCGATTCTGATAACTCAAAATCACATAACTGTCCCCGTCCAACGTCAAAAATTACCAGCGTGTGATCACTCCGGTGAATCATGTGCTCTTATCACTTGCTTTATGTAACTTACCCTCAATCAGCAGAGGAAATTTGTGACGTAAACTGTAATGCGATTATTGTTTCATTACAAATTGACTGATTTTAGTACAAGCTTCGGTTCCCGGCAAAACGGTTCCACCAGGCCGATCAATATGATGATAAGAAATGGTACACTGAATACATTTATATTCTTTTCCAATTACTCGGACCAAGACAGCCTGGAGACAGATATGGTGGCGTTCCGGGTAAGACATTTCTCACGTCTTTCGGGCCGTTACTGGCTTACTCTTAAAAGGTTTACTTTTTTTTTTTTTTTTTTAAAAAAAAATTTGTCCGATTTTTTTTGGACTCCTTCCAGAAAATTTTTTTTTTTCAAGGGATACAATTTCTGGCCGTGCCAAAATAATTTGGATGTTTACATTCTCGTAGGCTTGTGGTAGCTACTTTTTACAAGAGTGGGCAAAGTCAGGCAGTGGCGATTTACACAAATTTCGAATTTTGATTGGCATGTCGTCAATTTATCCGATACATCCTTTCATCCCTTCCTCGTCGAAGGATAATAGTTGCACAAACTTTTTGGATTTCATTACTATTGATTCCTTCCTTCATTTCAGGATATTACCATGAAGGATTTTTGTTTTTGCAACGCGCCTTGGACGAGTCCATTGTCAAGGCGGCAATGGCCAACAACGCCACCTATGAATCCTTCGGACAGTCGTTTAACTTAATCATGAACCGATTCCCATATCCGCCTTATATTGAGGATGCATTCGTTGTGGCACTCCAAGGTTATATCCCCCTCATCCTTATGCTCAGCTTCATCTACCCATGTATCAACATTACCAAGAACATTGTGCATGAGAAGGAGAAGCGTCTCAAGGTAAATGTTTCATCAATTCCTCCTATTTCTTACATTTCTTAAAATTTTTCTCCAAATTATCTAAATTTTCTACGTTTCTTGTACTTTTCCAACGGCTTGTAGGAATCCATGAAAATTATGGGCCTCCCGAACTACTTGCATTGGTTAGCCTGGTTCCTCAAATCTTTCCTCTTTCTTCTCATATCCGCCATCTTTATGGTTGTCCTGATGAAGGTTTGTCGCCCCACGAAGAGTTGCACATAACCGGCACGAGGAAGGTCTCAAATGGTCTCCATTTTATTTTAGGTCCGATTCTACGAAGGGGGGAGTTTGGCAGTGATCACTTACGGGGATGGGACCATTCTGTTTGTCTTCTTGCTCTGCTACATTTTCAGCGTCATTTGCCTCAGTTTCTTCATATCAACTCTCTTCTCTACGGGTAAGTTTACCAGCAAGTAACTATAAGAACCCCACAAGAACACGTCAAAGCTTGAATGTTATTTGAAATTTCAGCAAACAGTGCGTCGACGGCAGCTGGAGTAATTTTCTTTGCCACTTTCATTCCTTACCTATTCATTCAGACGCGCTACAATGATTTGTCCCGCGGAACTAAAATGGCGGCTGCCTTGCTGCCCAATACGGGAATGGCCTTGTGTGGTCAAATTATTGCCATGTTTGAAGGAACCGGGTTTGGATTGCAATGGAGCACAATTGCCTCCGGAACCTCACCGGATGATGAAATGTCCATGTTGGACTGTCTCGTGATGCTCATCATTGATGGCTTCATTCTCCTCATCGCGGCCTGGTACATTGAGGCTGTGAGGCCGGGGGATTTCGGGGTACCGCTGCCATGGTACTTTCCGTTCATGGTATGTGTCATCCATACCAATCGTTGAGGTCATCCGTTGACCATGGCTCAATTAGACAATGGGTTTTTGGAAGGCTCATCATTTTATTTGTTAGAAATCATATTGGACAGGCAGGGCAGGCTCATCCTCTGACGCCACGCTTTCCAATGGTGTCATGAGCTCAGACGCAGATGCCCATCTATTTGAGAAAGAACCAACATCTGGGAAAGTGGGAATTCGGATACAAAATTTGACCAAAGTGTTCAACAAAAAGACTGCAGTGAATGGAATGTCGCTGAATTTGTATGAGAACCAAATTACTGCGCTTCTCGGTAAGTTGTCAGTTTTTATTTCCTCTTCACTCCCCCCTTCGCCCACCCTCAACGTTCTACTTAGCTTGACCTCAAGTAAAATTCAATTAAAGGTCACAACGGTGCTGGGAAAACGACAACGATGTCCATGCTCACAGGTTGGTGAAGGTTGCTTAGGAAAAAAAGTTTTGCCTTAATTACTGAAATTTCAAACTATGTACCTTCTGAAGGTCTTTTGCCGCCAACGTCCGGGACGGCCTTCGTGAACGGTTTTGACATTCGGAGTCAAATTGGGCAAGTCCGAGGCTCTCTTGGCCTCTGCCCCCAACACGACGTGCTCTTTGATGAGCTTACGGTGGAAGAGCACATCCGATTTTTCTCTTTGGTAAAAGATTTCTTACAACTTTACCAAAAAATGGAATTTGTTCTGCTCAAATGACTTCATTTTATGCATTTCTTAAATGCTCCTCTTGTCAACGTGTGATTTCATTTGATTTTAAAGATGAAAGGGATGGATCCGAAGCAAGTACCGGCAGAAATTGATCGAATGGTGCGAGCTGTTGGTTTGGAGCCGAAACGAACTTCGGCATCACAGACGTTGAGCGGTGGAATGAAACGGAAGCTCTCTGTAGCCATTGCACTCTGTGCGGGTTCCAAAGTTGTCTTGCTAGATGAACCAACTTCAGGTTTAGTGAAAACGAAATTACGGCGCATGGGCGATTAGGTTATTTTAACGAATGTAAAACCTTTTTCAACCTTGTAACTTTTCCAGGCATGGATCCGGGTGCCCGAAGATCAACATGGGATTTACTCCAGCAGGAAAAGAAGGACAGAACAGTGATCCTGAGTACGCATTTCATGGAGGAGGCCGATTTACTCGGGGACCGAATAGCAATTATGGCAAATGGAAAAGTACAATGCGTGGGATCCTCACTCTTCCTCAAAAAGAATTACGGCGGGGGATACCACTTGATCATCGTCAAAGACACGCACTGCTCTGTCGAGGCCATCACGCGGATCCTCCGGAAATCCATTCCAGATGCCGAAATTGATCAGAACGTGGGTGCGGAATTGAGTTATTCCCTTCCAGACACGAAATCCCATCTCTTCCCGGACATGTTTCAAGAACTAGAAGATAAGAAGGTAGAACTGGGAATTGCCTCCTACGGGGCCAGCATTACGACCATGGAGGAAGTTTTCATGAAGGTCGGACGGTTGGCGGAAGAGAAGGAGACACAGAGTGGAGCCACGCCCACCAACCGCCCAACAGAACACATCACTATTGAAACCCTCCAAGAGAATGCCGCCAAATACAAACTGTACGACAAGAAAACGAATCGAAATGACGGGATGGCCTTGATTTTCCAACAGTTTCGGGCAATGTTTGTCAAGAAAATGCTGTACGCAGTCCGGAATCGCGTTTTGCTAGTATTTCAGGCGAGTTTTACTAAACACGTCAGGAAAGAGAGGCCCGTCGGCATTAAGTGTTACTAGATGATTTGATTGTTTTCTATTTCAAAATTTCAGACTCTGGTGCCAATCCTGATTCTTGCCTTTACGCTGACTATATTTGCAACACTACCGAGCAGCACAGACCCGGTGGACTTGGCCATTACCTTAGACGTACGACATAGTGACCCAAAAGCTTATGTTATCCTATATGCGCCTGAGCTTGTGCTACATTTATTTTTTTGGGTACAGAGTTACAGAAGCACGGGAGAGCCGGTTACCACCCTAACTTGCCTATTAGGGGAAAATGATGTCAAGCACGAGATTTGTTCAACTTACAAAGAATTTGCAGACGGGCAGGGAAATTTTGACGAGGCTGATAATTTTACAGACTACATTATAGAGAAGGTGAAATTGGTTGACAAAACTGTGGTAGATGCAATTTTCAGAAACTTTGCCTCAATTTACAGGCAAAGGAGGATTTGCGAGAAGTCAACTACCGTTACGTCGTGGGGCTGGAAGTTGACCCATACTTTGACAATGCAACCCTCATTGGGAACTCAAGCCATAATCCCACACTCCGTGCCTATTTTAATAATCAACCCTTCCATACCCCACCCCTGGCCCTCAATTTCCTAACCACGACCCTCCTCCGCTATTTCACAAAGGATGCCGCAGCTCTACTCAGCCTAAGCAACCACCCACTCCCTATGACGCTTACGGATCAAATTGATAATACGGGCTCCGTTGCTGGGATGGGATTCCAAGTGGGGATCAACGTTGTCTTTGGCATGGCCTTCTTCGCCTCCTCCTTGGTCGTTTTCCTCATCAAAGAGCGGGAAACGAAATCCAAACATCTCCAGTTTGTCTCTGGGGTTAATTTCCCTATTTTTTGGCTGGCCCATTTCGTCTTCGATGCCATCAATTACTTGATCCCAGCAGTTGCCCTCATCTTCGTCTTGCTCGCCTTTGACACGGAAGAGTTCAACACTGTGGAGACGCTCGGGAACACTTTTGTTCTGTTTCTCTTTTACGGATTTGCGACCATTCCTCTAATGTATCTGTTCAGCTTCTACTTTACGGTTCCCTCATCTGGATTCACGCGAATGGTTCTCTTCAATTTATTCACAGGTAGAGAAAAATTAAGCATGTGGAATACTCGGTAATTCGGTTACTGATTCACAGAAAGGTGCTGGCCACGGCGAGCAAATGCTTCGTCATGGTCGTCAATTCGTCACTCACTCTTCCAAAAAATCTAAAGACTAGACCCGAAAACAACTTAAATTTATTCTGATACTGTCCATAATTTCAGAAAATAGTTCGGAAATTGACCAACATGGAAGATTTGAACAAAAAATATGTTATAGGCGATTTTTTTTTAACCAGAATTCGGAAATTCTTAGACTCTAACCCATTCGCAAGGGTTGGTAAGCCTCCTGAGAATTATGGAGAATAGCCGCAACATGTCCGTTCTTAACTTATTAATCGTTGGTAAATTCCCTTTATGAAACAAAATTATGAACGTTTTATTCTCAACTGGACTTTCAATCTTTTGGTTGGTCACTTTGTAATTTCTGGGAACGTGAAAACAATTTTTTTTCGAAAGAGTCAGCCTAACTTTTGATGAAAAGCAGGCATTTTTTCGAATGGAGTGGAATGAACATTATTTGTAACTTGCTTTGACAGGAATGGCAACTACGATGGGAATCACAATCCTTTCCATCCCCGACCTGAATTTAGTTCATGTGGCGGAAGCTTTGGATTGGGTCTTCATGCTTATCCCGCAATACAACCTTGGATACGGCCTGATTCAAATCTCAACTAATTCTCAGCTTCACCGGATGTGTCCGCTTGGACTAGAAGGCAATCTCTTCCAATGCGATTCAACCGAACTTTCAAACTACAATAAACAATGTTGCGAGAAATGTCCGTAAAACATCGCAATGTCAAAACTTTTTTTCGGCAATTAGATGTTAAGTTGAATTTGAATTGAATTCTTTCTAGATCCACATGGTTACTTGGATTGGGAGCCAGCTGGCATTGGCAGGAATATTTTCTTCTTATTCTTAGTTGGGCTAATTTCAATTATTGCGATCTTTACTTACGAGGCCAAACTCATTGAGCGGATTCGTTTCCGAAATAACAAAGTGACGATTGAGCACAAAGGTGAGGAATTTTCTGGGCATGCGTAGATAATCATTATAGCAAATACGGAATTAATCATCACCTCCCCTAGGGACGGGGAAGAACTATGGAACTTTTAATCCTGAGGATTTTGGTCTTGATGATTCCGCAGATTCGAGTGAGGATGCGCTTGAGGATTCCGATGTGGCGAGTGAGAATACAAGAATTCGCTCAACAAATTTGACACAATTGACGAAATCGGAAAATCTTGTTTTAAGGTAAAATCCAAATGAAAACGTTTCGTTTCACTTTTGTCGTTATCGCATTTAGTAATTTGGCTTGATTGGTATGATTTGATTTTCAGGGATTTGACAAAATACTACGGGAAGTTTTTAGCCGTGGATAAAATCTGCCTTGGCGTTCAAGCAGGGGAATGTTTCGGCCTGTTGGGTGTAAACGGTGCCGGGAAAACCACAACATTCAAAATGCTCACGGGGGATCAGGCGATAAGTGGAGGAGATGCGTACATTTATGCTGACAGCGTGAAAGCAGAAATTAAAAAAGTTCAAAAGAATCTTGGCTACTGTCCACAATTTGATGCCTTGATTGATGAATTGACCGGAAGAGAAACGATTCGACTCTTTGCTCGGTTGAGAGGTGTTCGGGAGGAAGAGATTGATGTACTCGTTGATAAGTTGGCAGCAAATTTACTCTTTTCGGAACACATTGACAAACGATCGGGAGCTTACAGGTACACCGGCAAAGAAAATACTAAAATTTAGCCTATATTTTTATATGAAAATATTTTGCTGTATTTGCCAGCGGCGGAAATAAGCGTAAACTGTCAACGGCTATCGCACTCGTTGGAAATCCTCCGCTCGTTTTCCTGGACGAACGTATGTAAAAACTAATAAAATTTAAACCAAAAGTTTTACTTAATTCTCTTATTACAAATTTTAGCCACAACTGGCATGGACCCAGTGGCACGGCGTCACCTCTGGAATTGCATCACAAATATTCGGGATGCAGGAACCTCAATAGTTCTCACCTCTCACAGGTACCGTGATTAGTTTTTCCAAAACTACGACCATTTTTTTTCAAAGTGGCTCCCTAAGCTATGAATTTTGTTTTCCAGCATGGAAGAGTGTGAAGCCCTCTGCACACGACTCTCCATCATGGTGAATGGAAAGTTTCGCTGCCTTGGATCCCCACAGTATTTGAAAAATAAGTTTGGAGAAGGGTACACCCTTATTGCCCAACTGGCGTCGCCGGAGAGCAGAGGCTCCACCAAACGGTCCTCCGTTGAGTTGGGTCGTCGTCAGAGTTCACTCCATTCCAATTCCCAGCCTTGGGAGCGCCAGCTTCAACCACTCAAAAGCTATGTCGAAAATGCATTCCCAGGTTTAGTTATTTTACCCTTCTGCTCTTGCTTGATCGAAAGTTTGCTTGATTTTAGCTAATCTTGGATGAATTTTCATGTATTTAGGAGCACATCTCAAGGATGTTCATCCCGGGTATGTCCACTACCACGTTCCACCGGATACGACGGTGACCTGGGGAGAAATGTTCCGGAAAATGGAAATCGCCAAACGTCAGTTTCACCTTGAGGCTTATTCCGTAGGGCAGACATCCTTGGAACAAGTCTTCCTTAATTTTACCAAAGCCCAAATCAATTCCGACGACTATTAAAAAGAATTTGGATAGTGAAATGAACATTTTCAATCATTAATTTGCTACGAAATATCTCCTTGTCCGCTCTCAGTTCTCACGTCTTTGGAACAAACCACTCTGCTTCTAACCAATAAAAAAAACTGTTCCTTTGCAGTGGAGACCGAGGAGATTGAGACCAAGTGTGAATTTTTGAGTGGATGCTGCCAGGATGAATTCTCGATGACGAAGTCCCTCGCGGAAGGTGCACTCTTTCTTATGAACAAGATTAGTTGGCTATTAGAATTCAATTAGACTTATGATCACGGTAATTGATGTACGCGTTGTCATTGTGGAAAAACCCATGATTAATTGTATACTTTAGTAATCACCAGATTACTTTTGTTTATTCGCAACAGCCCTCTGGAGATTTGAATTTTGTTTAATCCAGCGCCTTCTCAGCATTCCCACATGAATAGAAAATTACTCAGAATGCCAACAGAGTGAGTTTACAAAGCTATATCTATCCACACAACTAATATTCGCATGATTTGGGTGATTCTACTTCTTACACGGGGATTTTATTTGTTTGATTAGGGCACATTTGTATCCACGCTATTAATGAGCAATGGTTGGTTGGTTGGTTGAAAGCTTCCCATGCCCCTAATGGTTGGTTGGTTGGTTGGTTTTAAGGAAAAGCAAAAAGAACGAGCCTCTTCTCCATCTCATTCACTCTTTTTGTTACGTATAATCCCCGTGCTTGCAATGCTGAACGCATTGCATGGGGATTACTTCGCGCTCAGGAAGCTTCAATCCCCCAGTTGCGAGCGAGCAAATAATATTATAATTTAGTTTTTTTTTTAATTAATCCGATTAGATAATATTAGACGATAACTTTACGTTCCCGCCCTAGGGCGGAGACTTAATTCACTAGATCTATAACTTGACCTTTGACATATGACACCTACACACCCCCAAACCTTTCAGGAGACTTTTCTAGACGGACGGTGGAAGCGAAAAAAGGTTGCGTGACACACCGTCAGTCTATAAAAGTCTCCTGAAAGGTTTAAGGGTGTGTAGGTGTCATATGTCAAAGGTCAAGTTATAGATCTAGTGAATTAAGCCTCCGCCCTAGGGCGGGAACGTAAAGTTTCTCTTAAAATTTAGAACTGCACGGCTGAGAAGGGCTTCCCAGACCCGATTTTAATTCAGGCTGGTGAGTGTCCATAATGTATGCAGGTCCCGATTACATGTTTCTGGTAAAGCCGTAAAGGCAAATAAACAACAATAGTATTTTAGTGTATTGACTGATACGATTTAAACGAAAAACAGTTGGTCAGTTTTCCAAAAGTTGGCAACCAACCAAGGCATTTCAAATATTTAAGTTGCAATGAATTCGCGTAATTCTCCCTTGTTGTCGTCAATTATTTTCTCTCTTACATTGACACACATTTATCTACATTAGAACACAATTTGACCAACCTACGCTTGGCTTAAAAAATCATCAAACTGTCAGTTCACACGAACAGGAGATCCGGCGTCAATTTGACCTATGTGTTATCTAAAGTGCCGTACAAATTATTGGATGACTCCTTTAGTTTGGTCGTTTCTTGTTATGTGTTGTGTATTGGACACGAGAATTGGAACGAGTCTTGGCTCAAGGCGCTACAAAATGTGAACAAAAGTATAAGAGAATTTTATGTTACAGCAAACTTTATGTTCGCTCATTTGTTTATTGTGGAGAATGAAAAAAAAAAGTTTTCTTTTTGGAAAGAAGAAGAATCAGACGATTTTTAAAAATGAAAATGGGACGAGCTTTTCTAGGAGAGAATTATATGAAGCCATTTATGTAACTTTACTTATTCTTCTTACAGGGATGGCAACTACGATGGGAATCACATCCCGACCTGAATTTAGATCTTGTGGCGGAATCTTTGGAATGTGTCTTCATGTTTATCCCCCAATACAACCTTGGGTACGGCCTTATTCAAATCTCAAGTAAGTACATGGCTGTACATTCAGCAGTTTCAGGTTCAATCCTTACAGAGTTGTATGGTTTTGTCAATTAGATTTAAAACAAGTGAGAAAGAGAAGATGTACTTTAGATTTGTCCGAATTATTAATAATTTTAAAATTAAAAGCAAATAAACAACAATTATAAGAGATTTTTGAACCTTTAACCTGATAATATTATTATTGTGTGAGCGGAGATCCTTCCAGTTTAAAATCAAGATTCAAGATTGTGCAACTCTAACTAAGTTAGAAAAGTTTCCAGATTTTAAAGAAAGTTTTTGGTTACGACATGCCCGGCCTACCGACAACCCAACCTAACCTAAAACATTTTTGGAAAATGATGTTGGTCACTATTTCCACCTTTTAAACCTAACCGAACTTTGGAATGCACAACCTTTGCCATCTCTCAGCATATATGTAGCGACTGACTTTTGATCTGTCCTAACTGTTGTGTTTTTTTTTTATTTCCATCAAAAAATTTGTTAGTTGCGATATTCCATTTTTACCCCGGTCGCTAAGTATATAGATAGACTGAAATTGTTTAGTTTGCTCGCTTAACTCAAAATCATCAAACTCAAACTCCATTACTATTGCGCTTTGGGTAGTCTGGCTGTTGTTGTCAGATCACTTTAATTGATTTACTGAAAACTCGTAGATTATTATTCAATGTAAAAGGTTCAGTGTTGTCACAATGTTTTCTCTCAACAGATCCATATCAAATGTCAACATACAAACACAATTTTCTATCTTTCCTAAGGATGCTAGACACTTTTACATCGATTCCAAGCACACAATTATAAATTTATTCATAAAACTGTTGCAAAACAAACATTTCGTATACATGGCGCAATTCCTGACTGTTAGTTATTAGCAAACGGAGTAAAATTAATTGATTTTTTCGTAACTAAAATTTTCAAGTGATAATGCCGTGGAAAACGAGCATTCCTTGCAGTAAGCGAATGCGTTTCGTTACTAACGTTTGTCCACTTCGTTCTCATTCTACTATTTAGAAAATGTTATCAAGAAAGGGTTTTGCTTTCTTCCATCGCATACTTTCTCTTGTTAGTAGACTCGGTTTGCATCCGTTCAAAGTGAGAAATGGCCTACTCATTAATGCTGAATCCAGAAAGACTCACCTGATTGGTTGGATCAGTGTCGTCCTCAACATTCTCTACGTGCCACTTGTAGCCAGTTGTATAAAGGAGGTTGCTAAAGTAGAGGGAATAATCCATTCCTTTCTTTTTATTCTCTCAGTAGGTGGTATTACTACAAAAATGACGCTTCTATTATACCATCCCGAACTGATTCAAGTCGTCAACAATGTTGTTTTACTTGGTCGGAAAATAGGTAAGAGTTGCAGGAGATTTTTCTAAATAAAAGCAGAATATAAAAAATCATATTTATGATGAAAATATTTGCAAGATCAAAGAAAAGGCTGTAAAACGGTCGCAGTCCCTGGATATACGGACAAGCTAGCCAAAGGTGTGATTCTAGGCTACGCGTGTGGCGTTCTATGTGCGTCCCTTCAGTTCATCGTGAGCCAATGGGAACTCATTGTTTCATACCCGCCGATTCTTTTTGTTTTTATTTTATCGGTGGGTTTTACCGGGATAAACATTTTGGCCGACGGCGTCGTTATTTTTCTGATCTTCATGGCTTCTATACAAACTATTCTATTCTGGATAAAGCAAGCATGGTATATGTCATTAACTTACACTGTCTTTTACGTATTATTCGTATATGCATTACTCACTGAATTCTTATTTGAAAATAGTATGCTCAGTGCAAACGACCCACGCAATCGTGATGGTCAAGAGGACTTCACTATCGGAATCTATATCTATCGCTCTATCCGCCTTCTAAATGACTTGCACAACATCACGTTTGGTGCACTTTTCGTTCCACTTTTAAAACTAGCTTGTCTAGTGGTGCTATTTATTTCAACTTATGCCACAATTAAGTTGAGGTATGTTATGCATCCGGTGGTTTTTGGCTTCTTTCTGGGATACATCTTTCAAGTCTTCCTGATGACATTCCCGGGCGCAACCATCATGTCCAAAATATTTTGCTTGTCCTCCCAGTTTCGAATTCAACAGGCAAAATACCTAACCCTTCTTCCTCCAGTCAGCCGAATTCATCTTCAGAGGCAGCTAGCGTCATTGCCTGCTCTCAAGTGCCAAGTTGGTGAATTTTATCACATGGAGGGGAAAGCCAAGTTAACGTTGGCGGATAATATGACGCATGGAGTAGCATTCATGCTTCTCTCGTTCAACTGATCCACCAACACTTGACCGGCATTTCTGGTTTGCTTATGTTGAAAGTCAGCCCCTCCCGTTGCTAGAATTTTTTGATTCGGTTAGTGGAATTTAGATCTGAATTCAAGCAAGTTGGAAGTATGACAGTTTAGTAACGTTATTATATGTGAAAATTAAGGTCGCAATGGACTCACAAGAATTGGGCCAAAATTCAGTTGCAATTTGAAAATTTCAAATCCCTACTCCTCTCAAACAAAATGATCGACGCACAGACACCTACAGTACCATTTTGGAAAGGACATAAACTTTTGAAAAAAAAGTTGGGATCGGAATTTTGATCCATGTCCTCGTTCATGAATTAAAACAGCCGCTGTCGGAGGAGTTTAGAAAATTGATGTTTATTTCATCTCATGCAAAAGATAAGACCAAATACTCATTACCCATTCCAACTTTTGTTCACAGGTGTATGCCATTTCCAAAAAGGTACTGTATGTTCCGGTGCGTCTTTTTTTTTAAACGCCAAACGGCAAAAATGAGTTATTTAATCAAATGTTAGTGAATTAGTGATTCTGGGTAAAGGGGAAGATGTAATTTCAGAAAGAATAAATTTATAAGTTGAACACAAGTCAAACAAGTAGGCTAACGTTAAACGGAATTTAACTATTTAGTCCTAGAGAGGAGAATAGAAGAAAGTTTTGCTCTCAGTTTGGGATGACCGGTCAGAGTTAATTCACTTCGAACACCACGAATAGTCTTTTTGAAGTCTTCGTGCAGCATCTTCAATTGGAGACAAGTTTTAACAATTAGATTTACTCTGTTAGGAGTCATGAATTTAAATTTTAAATGTGAACGAAGAATTTGGACAAAGTTTCCAACGGAGACGGGGAATAAAGAACGAGAGAATAAGAGGAGTAGATCCGATTCCTGTTTGTCCAGCATATGAGACCATTCAGAAACTTTATCCTTGTCTTGTCCACAATACGCTTCAGTCTTTGATAATCAGAGACCTAACAGGTTTCAGGATCAGGCGAGTCGGTTTCCATCGTTTCCGTGGACTGAGGCCTTTCGGGTAAAAAAAAGTTTGTGGACTTTGAAGCAGCTTTTGACCCAAATGTTGATGATACCTTTATTTTGTCAAGTTTATTTAGTCTCATTGTGTTCAGTGAATTGCCTCACTGTTAGACTATTATACGTCAGACTATTTAAAGACCAATTAAATTTCCTTTTCCATTAATAAAGACCAAAATCAAATTAAACAAGGCTTAAATATTTGTACTGGATAA
>Ga0194135_10001398_pt1 | contig 14377 bp, 9 predicted proteins | sample LitLau_LLRF_2013_FD_134024 | JGI IMG/M metagenome (GOLD analysis project Ga0194135, IMG submission 134024) | Freshwater sediment microbial communities in response to fracking from North America - Little Laurel Run_MetaG_LLRF_2013 (version 2) | ecosystem: Environmental > Aquatic > Freshwater >...
GGGTGTGGTGGGGAAGATTTGGCCCCACGAGCTCGTTAGACCCATTGTGGTTGCCCAGAAGGGTGTGAAGACACGATAAGTGGTGGTGCAATTGTACCGCGGAGAGAAGGAGGGGGTAGAGCGTAAGTGTGAGGGGGGATAGGAGTGTAGATGTTGCTGTTGTGGAGGAGTGCAGGGTGGAACAGTGTGCTGTCATGGTGAAACACGGGTATCTGTGCAGCAGAACCCCCTCGGTCCCATGGGATGTGTCTAGCCTAGCAGAGACTCCATTCCCTCACTTTCTCAGACTTCTCGCCAACTCTCGCTTCGAACCATTCACCTGCCGGGCCCAGCCCAACCCAGACTGCGTTGATAAGACGAAAAGTCATATGTCAAAAAAAAAAAAAAAACTCCATGTAGGGACCACAAAATTGCTCAAATTCAGCGGCAAAATGTCAATGTAGACATTTTGTTAGACACTGGCGCAGTAGCCAGCCTAGTAGATCAATCCCTCATTGACCCCAGAAAGATATAACCCCTAAATTACAAAATAATTTTAAATGGCGTCGGCCCCAACACAGAATCACCAATTGGAGTTACTTCCGCCCAAATTCACTTAGCAACAGAATCCATCATCCACCCCATACTAGTATTATCGAACCTGCCAATCAAGAAAGTCTTCACCAAAGCGAATCCCACGCCTCATTAAAACTTCAACGACAAGAGGTATAGGAAACCCGTATTCCTTAATAACCCGATCAACTTCGGATTCAGTCGCCGTTAAGAATGAATATGAGGTTGAGATTGATGATGAGGATGAAATTGAAATTGTTGCTTGGGCTATCTGGAAAAAATTTTGAACTAGCGCGCTTGGATGTTGAAATGAAGTTAGAGCATGTCGCAAAGGCATATGCAACCTTGTGATTCGACACAGCGGGAAATAATGGAGAATTAGCTCTTGAAATTCTTCAGAAAAATTTCCTACAAATAGTTACAAGCATGTTGAGACGAAATAGGAAACTTCAAAATTCCACGGTTCAAGAATGTAAAAAAAAACAAAACTTGAGGACATTACGGGGCCACTTAAAGCTCTTAATATTGAAAATAATTTTAATATTTGGAATATTATTAACAAGAAGGGATATCTATATATTGGTAGTTACGGAAGCTATGAGAAATGGTTTGCTCACCGGAATCTTTCTCAATCAACGCGTCAAAGGAAAAATTGGTAGAGGATGGGATCGCGTTAACCACAAAAAGCAGTAAGTTGATTACAATTTCAACCAACCTTCCTGCGATACGATTAAATGGGTAAATGGGTAATGGGTAAATGCGGTTTGTTTCAGTAAACGGATCTATTATTCAAAATTTATGAAACATTCAGAATTCAAAATAAAACTCAATTGAGGTCTATTATTTTGTTTTATTTATAATATTCTACTACAGTCTATTACATTATGTATCGAAATTCAAGCATTCTCTTATTTTTATTTTGCAAGGAAAGGATTTATGGAAATTGTTTTGGTCACTGATTGATTTAGCTTTAGGTCCAGGCATGGTATTTATACCGGACCTTGGACAAACAGACAGGTATCAGGATCAAGGACTGCCGGGAAGTTTCGAGAATCCTGCCCACATAAGAACGGCCCAAGACAGCCCTTCTAATAGTGAGAAGCAGGGAAAATCGAAAAAAAGAGGCGCCCTCACATCATTCACTCAAAATAAAAGATAGAACATTAGAGGGCGCGCGGGGTGACTGATCCTCTTAGAAGCATCACCCCTTTTTATATCCTCCTTGTATTTGCTAAAGCCAGCAGTAGCAAACTACACACTCTGGAAGTACCTGCTTACTTCCCGACACTTCAGCAGCGGCCGGCAGGCGTGCTAAATCCCAATTAATTTTACCGACTCCAACAACACTCAACATTTCGACCAAAACTACCCAACCACACAGCCCCACCTACCGACCGGCCAACTCTAGTTCATAAGCCTTCTTCGGCTGCTATGTTCCGGATCTCAACAACTTACATACTGTCATGCGAGTCTGTTCCAATCTCAAGCTCGAGAAAATCCCGCAGATAATTGAATCGGCCCAAATTGTAAAAAAGAATCGGCGGGTTCCCCGAATCCAGGCACTATTGTCCAGGGTTCTCTTTACTAAATCCTTTTCAAATCACCAGTAAGTATGAAATCCGTCAGTCGGATCTTGTACCTTCTCCAAATAGTGACCATCAGCAAGGGAATTACAAGATTCACATAACAAGTCTGGTACCTCCCGCCGCAGCCTATGCGGACGGAGTCTACATGCTCGCTAGCCAAAATCGTTCCAGTCCACGTAAATTAAGTTAAGTCTTTATAAGAGGAAAGGATGGGATGAGATCAAGTCCAAATCGTACGGCCATGTCTTGTCAAGTAAAATCCTGATGGCAAGTGAGTCCGGATTTATATTGAGAAATATGATGACATTTATGTCAAGGACTGCAAGTGGAATAAGTTCATGCCCTTCCACCGGGCCGGACTTGATCGGAAGATGAGAAAGAGTCCCAATCGTTCCAAGGAACAGACCAATCGGATGACGACTTGGTTTGGCGGGAGTTGCGTGTACAGCGTGTCCGAGACTTGGGTCGCCTCGATGCAACCCTTTGAGAACGGAACTTCCCGGACTGACCTCTTGGCCTTGGAAGGTATGAACCTACTGACCATCTCTGAAAGCGCCAAATGGAACAGGCTCAAGAATGCTCACGCGTTCCTACATTCTGACATCTCCAGGATTTCCAACTTTTTTACCATCTCTGATATGATTTCAAGATCAATGCCAAAACTTGCTATTCCAACGTATCAAAGTGAAACCAAGAAAAAGTCGGTCAAATACAAATCCTCTGTCGCCTGGGAATGAGCTCCCTAAATCCTGGAACCTAAACGAAATCTCTCTTCCAAAGTTTAAGAAACTGATCCAAGAACATATTGTTAACAAAATGAAATCAATCAATGTACATCTCTTTTATCTTACTCTTATTCTTATCTAGTCGGTAGGCTGTTGGACGATTGGTAGACCAGCGAAGCTGGAGAAACAGTTTAATAAATATGATATGAAAATTAAATTGTGATTCCATTTCAGGGTGGAACCCAATCCTAGTGTTGAAGATAGCAATATTACAAACTGAAAAACTGGATTTGATTCAGCGAGAATTAATAATCTAATGTGCTTTTGGCAGATATTAGTCATGGAATAAGAGTAAATAAAACCAAACGCCTTCTATTCGTACAAACCGAAGAAAGGGGTTACTGGTATTCGACTCATTCAATTAAAAATCTTGAGGTTACAAATGCTCGTGAACAATTAAAACTTTCGTTACATATGTATCCCATTCCCCTGACCTTCACGTTTAGTTTGAGAATTCTATAAAATTTGCATCCTACTCTGTGTTTTTAAACCTTAAAAGATTGCAAAGTTTTAGCAAACATGGGCCACTCTGTTCTGAACTCATGTCAATGCTCCGAAAAAGCTGATTACTCCGTTCAGTTATCAGACCGCGATTCAATGAAACTTGACGTATAGTTTCACGGACAAGCTAATTTTGCAAACTATGGCAACCTCCGGACCTCTTTATATGTCATGGATATGTGCAAGGATTATACTACAAAAATGAATGAATTACAGGACTCACTCGAGTTTTGATGCCATACAATATATGTGACTGACTATACAATCGCAAAAAACACTGGGTTTGGTTTGGCATCGGTACTTATATCTAAAGCATTAAGTTGCTAATTACTGTTCTACTAACCTCTCTAGTTGATCTTTTTATAATCCTTAGTTTGGAACACATGTTGATTTGATTTAATTTTGGTTGACTTGAGTTGATTTGTTGAGCCATCCATCATTCAGTTTTGGTTACTAAATCGCTAATGATTTCTTTTCTTGCGATTTTTATGTCAGAATAAACCCCAGTGTCAAATCGATCCATATTTTCACATCAACTAAAACAAAAACAAATCGACAAAGTTATTAACTCGTACTCGTAAACCACGTATGTTCCGCCTCGCTGTCTGATGAATGTAATTTGAAAGGTAGGAGGTGTGGCTTATTTTAGGTTATTCATAATTCAAAAGATTGGAATAGTATAATAACAAAAGAAATGAGTGAATCAAGCCTATATTGACTCAGATTTGTCAGAATTCTAATAAAGGGCAAACATTCGACGAAGAAGCATTCATAAAAATACTCACCTGAAACTCTAATTTGCAAGACTAACGCGACCTGCTTTCACTCTTATAACCCACTGTAGTTGTCTCGTGAATGTGAAGGCGTGCAAATGTAGCTACTCCATTCGGGTATATTAAACACGAGTCGAATTCTGTAGAATAGAAAAAAGATTAATTCGAATTAAATTCCCATTCCATCAATAAGTCGAGAATTTTAAAGCGGAAGTTTAGCTTGCCTGCTTTGACTGCACCAATTCTTTCCGCAAAATATAAGTGGAACGCTCGTCTACCCGCACTACCCGCACTGAAAAGAATGACAATTTCTGAAGTTTTGAAAAATTAATCATAAAACTTGGAGAGCATGGTAGGTGTATAGCCTTTGGTTGGAGTTTGATAATAAATCACTTTTTCTACAACTTCGTCGGTGTATAGCCTTTGGTTGGAGTTTGATAATAAATCACTTTTTCTACAACTTCGTCGGTTTCAAATCAAGCTCACTTCACGAGGAAGAGACGCACTAAATTTACTTAATTACTAGTTAAACAGAAATATTGTTATTTCGGATAGGAGAAAAGGCACATGTAATTAATCGTTCTCCTTGAACGTTAAATTTTCAATTTGGAAAACTCAAAGTTCCCTGTCTTCATACCCTTTTATCAAATTATTGTTGTTTGTATTTAGAAACTGTTTAGGAATAAAGGAAAAACTAAAGTATTATTTATTACTTACACGGTGTCAGAAAAATTTCCCCGAATCCTATGAGATTTCAAGTGGCCAAGGTTCCACAAACAAAAATGCTCCGTCTCCACGGAGGTTTCTGAAATTAGAGAATAAAAATACTCAGTGCCCAGTTCTCTAGTTTCTAGATATTTAAGTTCATGCTTTTGAACTGATCTTATATTGGTAATGTTTAAGTGATTATATTCTCACAAACCGGGAAATTAACTTTGTTCTTTTGGAGAATATGAATGTGACGGAGAAACAAATGTTTAAACGGAACACTATTTCCACTCTTTGCTGTGAATCATTGCCGAGCATGACCTGCTTTTGTCGTCGCCGGAACAAGACTATAAGCGTACGGGCACATTGCACTAGCACGGAGCAGAATTTCGAGAATTCTGCTAGCCTTGGGCCTAAATCTTGCTAGGCGGCATATATGGAGCTCGGGCACACTGGGCTTGCAGGGAGAAGAACTTTTTTTTTTACATCTCTGCATTTCCAAGAATTCTGTCCCAACCAGTGTAGTTTACCCGTACCCTAAAGACAAAGTCCAATTTCAAGTTAAATTTTGTTTCCTGAAATAGAGGAAGGACAAAATATCGAGTGACGGTTTACAAAAGGCCACTTGAATTTTAAACCCCTCTCACTCCTGTTATACTTCTGGGGCTTGGTTTCTGACTTTGCTAAATGCTAGGAGAATCTAAACCCGAACCCATATTTCCTTTTACTGAGAATGGGATTGAGCTTAAATCTAACCAGAAATAAGTCTGGGGTGATAATAAGCAATATATTTGGAAGGAAGCTATTTCTGCCGCAGCGGAACTGGAACCTGGAATTGTTATAAACTAAAAATGATAAAAGAACGCCACACTAGATATTTGGTACAATATGAGAATATTTTTAGTATCCTTCAACTAAAAAAATAGTCTAATACAAAAGATTGGTCAAAGACTGCATTTTAGTAAATGAGTTGCATAATATGTATCTCAAATAACAAAGTAGCATGATTGTATAATCTTTAAATTAAAACTATCGTATAATATCACATTTCAAAGTGAGGCTCTAATTTAAAATAATAAACATCAATATTTTTTTATCCTTATTAGGCAACTCTCAATAGCTTGATTGTAGATTTGTTTTAGTGCTCATCCCTCTTTCGTTTATTAACATGATATCACCCCTTAAATGTATAGCTGGAATTCATGACTGCAAAAACTTAGCCAATGTAGAAGGAATGACAAAAATTTGTCATTTGAGCAATGAAGCTTATTATAGTGATGCGATGATATTGTTTGGATTAATTATATAGCAGATTATAAATATATGTGATTTATCACAGAATGTCAATCAAAATAACCAACTAAAGAAATATGAGAAAAGCCTTGGAAATTAACTTGGCTACATTAGTACTAATTGATTGATTTCTATTAACGTGTAATCTTCAACAGACGAGTTGAATTCAGTGAAAAAAAAAACAACAAAGCTAACGCAATAATTCCTTCCTAATCAACGAAAACAATCCAAGTTTATTGGAACTCAGTTTAGAATTTGAACTGTCAAAGTTAATACTAGGTTAGGTGAAAGGAACGATAAGTGGTAATAATTTAACAACGGACGAAATTCTTTTTAAGTATCAGCATTAATTTTCCCTTTTTTCAATTCAATTTATTATTCTCTATAAAATTTAATACTCCCTAGAAGAACGTATTTTTGGCATAAATGATTCTGATTTGCGATAAATATGAGGATAATTCCACGTCATTAGTCTAGTTTTTTCTATCCGAAGCGGCGGGATAATATACAGACAGTACAGAATAAATAAAACTTTTCCGTTAAGTGATCATGGAATTTTTATTTTTTTAACGCATCCCTGCATTTTCACACTCGGTGATGGAGATGATGTTTTGCTGCGGAGGAGAATATGAGAGATTTTTTGCTCCCCGTGAGTCGGCTTAAATATGCTTATGAATGAATCCTTACGTCGTAGTATCATCATCACCCTTTCCATCGCTTACTTTCAAATTCCTTCTGGAATGATTCCGGACTCACCGGAAAAAGGAGCAACGTATACTACGCCTCACACGCGGATTTCTTGCATTCACATTTTACAATTGAACGAGATACAACTCGAAAAAAAGTAGACGCTAACGCAAACATTTTAAAAAGGTAGTCCTTGTAGGTGGCACACCAATAAGAGAAAGTCCTTTATTTTAAGCTCCTATTTTATTACTTTCCAGCTATTTGCAACACCTAGCAAGAAGTTTTTCATAACCAGCATGGATTCAAAAGAGAGAAGAATTGGATTGAACTCAGAGAAGAAGATGAACAAAGCCACTAAGGATGTTATTAGAACTGAAGCAGCCATGGCAAAAGAACTTGACGAGGCTTTGCCATTTGCAGCCCATAGGGATGAGCCCGAGAAGAAAGAGGGGGCCGGTGCGTGGATTGCCGAGAAGTTTGAAGGTATAAGTACTTCCCTTTCTGAATAGAAAATAACTTAATAAAATGATCACACATTTTAGAAATTACGCAAATTAATCTACTTTGTTTCTTAACATTTAGCAACGAAGAATATGATCGGCTTGGGCTCAACTTGAAGTGTAAGAGAAGAGGATAGTTTCACGTAGCAAAAAAATACGTCCTTTTGGGAAAAATGTTCCCTATGAGGAGAGATCGATAAGGATTACTCCTATTTCAGTTCACCACTATAATAAATATGTTAACTTAAACAGCATATCACGAAATCATGTTAGGTTAGGAAACTAATGTTACATTATCATACTTTCTTCGTATTTATTTTCTTTAACAAGCACACAATCAGATTAAAGTGAAATAATTTGATACAAAAGCTATCCTAAAAAATCATTTACTGAACATATCAACAACTGTTTGCTCTAATTATTCGTACCCTAAAAGTTCATTATGCGTCCTTGTCATGGATTGCCACGCCTTGTCAAATATTGGTGACTTTTAAAACTGAGCACTTTGAGATCATCATAAAAGGAAAAAGTGGAACACGAGTACTCGTATTGGAAGATTTTAATACCCTCCTTAGTCTCGGTCCGGTGCAGATATTTACTAATTGGGTTGTTGTGAAATTCCGCAAGTTGTCCATGGCTCCAAGTTTGGTTTTCTTTTTTTTTTTTACCAGGGAGGCCAATCAGGGTGTAACGGGCTCCAATTTACTGGGAAGAAAGTATATATCAGTTCAAGTCAGGAGGTAAATTGTACATTCGTGTCTATTCCAAGGTTTAAATAATTACCCAGATATTACCACAGTTCTTCCGTGTCGTTATTGAGGTGTACTTAGGATGAAGTGAAAGTGTAATTTCTGCTCAGATTCGAATTCTTTAGCTTTAAATCCGTAAATGGTCTCTAGGTCCTTCAGAATTGTTAAATGAGCAAAATCTGTGTATTTTTGTTTTATTTTTAACACCATTGGTAGTTGCGACATATCGTAGAACTGATGCTAAATCAAAGATGCTGGTTCCATCTTCTCCTTAGCTGAAGAAACCCCCGTTTCTTTTTCTTCAATTGTGTAACCAATCCATTAATTCAAATTATTATTATTCAAATTTTCTATAGATGCGAATTGACACATTTCATTCTGGTTATCACACTGACTAAAAACTACTCTAACTAAACTTATACTAAGTAATTCAAGACTAGAAGTTTGACAAAATTGGATTTAGCATTTAAATTAAACAACAATTCCCTTGTGCAAATATATATAATATTTGCTTCAATTCACAAACGATCCCATTTTAAGAATAAATCAAACTCTATTTTTTAGCGTGAGTTTTGTATTTTAATTTGAAAAAATGGATTTTGTCAATTGTGAATCGAAAATTCTTAAATGAATTCACTGAAAGGAGGTGTGAGTAGACGTGTTGATACTTGTGATATGTTTTGGTGACGTTTCTATCCGACGGTAGCTTTCTTGACGGATTGATAAGCGCCATTCAAGTTCCTAATTGCCTTTTCGTACAATGTCGGCTTCTGTGGCTGATTTAGAACAAAAACGGTGTATTAGTCTCATAATATTACAGCATTTTACCTAAATGATGCGGAATTACCTCCACTGCATGTTTCACTACGTCTGCTGCTAGTGCAATGTTCTGTTTTCCTGTTTCAATTAGCTCATCTCCACGCTTCTTCGCCTTTTCCTTTTCCTTTTCCTTTTCCTTTTGCTTTTCCCGATCGAATGAGCTCCTTGCCTCGTTTCTTCAACACTGCCAGATCTTCACTTAATACTTCTCTTGCATCTGCAATCTTTGCTTTTCCAGAATCCACTACCTCAGCTCCTCGCTTCTGCAACACTGCCGCGTCCTCCTTAATTGCTCCCACCCGAATATTGAGGACCATCTGACGCTGGCCCAATTCTTATAAATGGGCAGTTTAGCAATTTTCGAACAAACCCCTGCCATTAAAGGTCCTATTTTCACTTTGGATGAATTAAGTTATTATTGTTTAATAGATTCGTATCTGAGGGAGATGTGACTTTACCGGAAACTGTTTTGTTATTGTTTGGGTTCTGTGATTGGAACTTTAGAATACAAATGAGAATGCAGTAGATGCATAGAATTCCATGCCAAATCTATTTCTAACCCATCCTATCCCAACGTGCGTAGCATTGTGCTTGTCCTTGTAACTGTAAGAATAATGTCAGGGTCCTTTCACACATCGCACCTCTTTAAGCAACAGCGAATCGTCGACAACTGCGTTTCTTGTTATTGGTACTCCGCCGCGGCCGACGATGAGTTCTTATTTTCTTTCTAAAAGTCCTCGTCTATTTAATAATCAGAATGAAAATCAGTAAAACCACAAATTGTTTGACTTAGATAGGAAACAATAATTTTGTGTTAAAGAAATCTACACACTGCATCAAAAATCATTTTGCTAATTTTGAAATCCTCCTAGCTGTATACGATATAAGTTTGAGTTTAGTTAGCAGAGTATATGAAAAATAATTCGAGCGCAATCTTGTTAAAAAAGCAAGCCACCACTAAAGTGAAACTATGCCATGGCTTTGTTGAGAATGGAGTTATATTTATTTCTAGAAAAGTGAGCTATATAAAACAGAGTCAGGGCTAAGAATTGAGTAATACCACACAGTTATTAGGCGAAACCAGCAAGAGACTGAAAAAAAGATCATTGAGAGTAGCAACATGAGGAAAGAGACCTAATATATCATGGGAAATCAAAATTACATGATGGAAATGTACCACCATGCATAAGCATCCCAGCAAAGAATGATTTGACAAACTGGTTTCAGTTTCATGTGCATGAAATCGTTTTTGTAATGTACTGATAAAGAATGTTTTTACGAGACAAAGTCACCTTGAGTTGTTGACCTTTCCACCACTGATACCCTAATCAAACCTGTCAACGTCATTGCCCAAGGTCTCACAATTAATACTTTAAAATGAGCACACGAGTCCGTGTCATTTAAGTTCTTGACACGCTAGAGCTACAGTGCAGGAGCGTCTCCTTCGCCTTGTATTAATTACGATGATAGACACAAAATCATTTCCGTTTCAATTATTCGTTGTTTTCAGCATTTTGGTAATTCTTCCGCATATATTCTGCTCCTCCTGCTGTGCCTCCTTACCCAACTTGATTGGTGGTGGAGCGTTCTTACTTGGAATTGCATGGAAATTGACAAAATGGGTTCGGCGTCAATTCTTCCATGAGACACTTCCGGCCGAAAACAAGGCTGTTTTTGTCACGGGTGAGTTTGCGGGATAAATAGAGCCAAGTTAACATTGCCAAAACTTATTTGGATTTCCATTCCACAGGCTGTGACAGCGGATTTGGAAACGGATTGGCCAGAAAGCTCAACGCCCTTGGCTATACTGTTTTCGCCGGATGCCTGGACACGAATGGAACAGGAGCCCAGGATCTGCAGAAATCCGTTTCTCATCCCAAGGCGCTCCATTTGGTTCCGTTGGACGTTCGGAGCGAGGAGTCCGTGGAGGGTGCCAAAGCTCGAGTAGCCGAGGGCCTGGAGAAGCACCAACTCAAATTTTGGGCCGTTGTGAACAACGCTGGAGTCTGGAGCAGTGCCCATGTGGAATGGGGAACAATGAGCGACTACGTCAACCTCTTTGATGTCAACGTCTTTGGACTTGTGCGAATCACTCGGGCCTTCCTGCCGCTCATCCGTAAAAATAAAGGGCGTGTCGTAAATGTCGCCAGTATTGCAGGGAGAATGTCTGGACCAGGAATTGGGAATTATGCAATGAGCAAACATGCAGTCGTAGCCTTTTCTTGTGCTCTTCGTCGGGAAATGGCGGCCTTCGACGTCAAGGTCTCAACAATTGAGCCATGGATTTTCAAGTAACTCCTCAATCACGTGGCCTCAATACCTCATTTTAATCTGTAATTTCTTCTTGCAGAACACCACTTTCCTCTGTCGGAAATTTGGACCGCACTGCTGACAAGGAATGGAACGCAACCTCCGATTCCATCAAGAAAGAATATGGACAAGAGTATTTCGAGAGCCTGAAAAATTACTCGCACTCAGAAGTTGAAAGGTTTGGAAGGAATCCGGAAGAAGTTGTGGATGCAATGGTGGATGCAGTTACGGCTGTTGAACCGGAAATCGCTTATAGAGTCTCCGGTATTTTTATTGGCACTCTCTGGGTCCTACATGACTTTTTGCCAGACTGCGTTACGGATAAGCTTGTTAACAAACTCTTCTATCATCGGGCTGGGTTCCCAAAAGGCTCGACCAAGTGAGCAATTTTGAAAGAATGCAAACCCAGAAATAGAGTTTTGCTAAAATAATTTGTTTTACACCATTCTTTAAAATCCCAAATTACCACCTGCTACTATATATATATGGGATATAAAACTGTTGGCGTTTAAAGAAGATCTTATTTAAAGGAATCATGATGACCCTCAAGAGTGGTAAATCCAATTTACTTCCAGTCCGTTGGATATTAATTATTCTTTGCTACCAATAATTCAAAATGAAAATACTGACGATTCTTTCGTCAGATTTCCTTGTCCAATCCAGTTAGCCACCCTGAATTAACAACTTGATTGTTTCTTCCATATCAACCAAAGCACACGAATGATTTTGTAGTCTGCGTACACCCTCACAAATTCGAAGCGAAAAAAGGGATAGTCAGTGGGGATTAAAAGTGATCAATAAAATACAAAGAATTTGAATTAAAACGTCTACTTCCGGCCTGGTGTTAGGTAAATTTTAGCCGTATGTATCAAATTTGGTGGCTCATTTTTTTGGGTTTCCATAACCGATCGTCGGATCCGATCATAAAAATAGGGAAGGTTTCCATTGATTTTAGACGTAGAACTTGGTAGTTAGTAGACAATGTTGCCCCTATAAGTATCCACAAGTATGTCATAACCCGTGTGTGCAGCTAATGTGACGCTAATGCTATGAGTTAATTGAATGGAATCACTATACAGCAAATCGGATAATCGGATTATCTGATCCTGACTTATTTTACCAAGCAAAATATCATTATAAATAAAGTAGATATAAAACCATAATGCGCTTTTGCACTGAAGGAACGTGCTGAGTATGTATGGGCATTCCAGGTTAGATAAACAGAGTACCAGAGTAAGGATCCTAATATTCCAACTGGATTCCTCCCATTTTCTAATTGAGTTTCTATAGTTATCAACTCTCATTTCATGTAGCCTATTCAGAATTAAGAGTATCTTAAATCGAGAAACGTCAAAATCCCTTGATACGTACTAGTCTCAAACAACGAGTCAAGTACTGTTATAGCCTAGGATCATCTAAAACAATAGAAAGGAAATGCATGTAAAACCGAATTCTCTCTTCGCGTCACACCGATTCAGTTTGATCACTTTTCGAAAACAGCGTCGCCAAAAGTGCAGACCGAAATGACGTTTTCCCTGTTCCAGATTCTCCTAAAATTGCAACTGGACCTGGGCCAAACTCTTCTATGAGCAGATTTTCAAAAATTCTTTCCAAATATATGTCCTCGTTAATTGAGTTGGAAAGACTGAATTTTAGACTCAACGTACAGCAAAGATGATAGTGGTCCACCTCCCTTAAAACTTGAAAAAGGTTTATCATTATCATATTCTGCGTGAATCATTTGTTGCATAATCTCCTCCTTAAAAGCGCATTCTGTCATTGTATCTGTCATAACTATAAGAATTGTAAGTTAATAAATTCGGCTTTCATTATCCAGATTAGGGAAAAAGGTTAGAACCACTAATGACAACCCCCTCGTAGACAGTTTTTTGGCAGCGTTTGCAAGTTGTGTACTTTAAGCCCTGTTATTATTTTAGAATTCCAATATATGAAATTGCAATAGAGAAGTGTATTTCTCAACGTTTTAGCGCATTTGCAAGGAAAGATATATGGTTCATATATGTGACGGAAAATGTTTACGTATGGGTATACTACAGGATTCTTACAGTTCTGTCACAAAAAATCAATATACCTGTATCTCAGTTTTCAGATGTACTTCTGAACCAATTAATTTATGCTCATTGTAAATAACTTTTTCGTGTTCCTTTGGAAATAAAAAACTACCTGCTAAAGTACGATTTTATTAAAGAATCTGTTCAGCCTCCACTAGATTTTTGCTTAATGTACACATTGATTTCTTTGAAATTGCTAAAGTATTATAATTATCTAGAATTCTTTGACTTTGACAAAATACTGCATAAGAAGTTCAGTTCGGATACCAAAGTTTCCACCATTTCGCTGCATAAGAAGTTCAGTTCAGATACCAAACTTTCCACCATTTCGCATTTTTAATTCAGTATTCAACTTCATTGTAAGATTTCTAATAAAGAGAAGCGAGGAGCTCAATTTTACCGATTTATCTGTAAAAGAGTTCAAGAAACACGAAAAAAAACATTTTGATTTATATTTACTTGAATTAATGGTTTCAATTTTTACGTAAGAATAAACGATTGCAATCGCACATCACGAAGTGACATACACACCAATTCGCTTCGACCATAAGGTTCTGTTTTCACACTCTGGATAAAGCAGGTTCATGGCTCTGGGATTCTTAATATCCCATCGCAAAGTTTTTAAATTGAATGAGACAAACAGAATAAGTCACAATAATATTTTAAGCTGTCGTAAACAACTTGCATGAAAATGTGGTTGCCGAATGCTTTAAAAGTTACTAGAAATAAACCTACGTTAATTCCCGAAAAGGTACGTTACTAAAACTGTCACGTAAAACAGTTCAACATAACTTCTAGAATAAATAATCGTTGTAAAACTGGATATAATCTGAACTCCACTGTCAAAATTGACATCTGACCTCCCAATGGGTGACATGAACACAAAGTTACTAAATTATAGTAAAACCGCTTATCTAATTGGTCCTGCGGGTGGAGCTTATTAAGAAAAAACCGTTGAGGCCCTTTTACTTTGGCGCGAAGGCCTCATGGGTTTTTTCTTAATAAGCTCCACCCGCAGGACCAATTAGATAAGCGGTTTTAC
>Ga0194135_10001399_pt1 | contig 14366 bp, 9 predicted proteins | sample LitLau_LLRF_2013_FD_134024 | JGI IMG/M metagenome (GOLD analysis project Ga0194135, IMG submission 134024) | Freshwater sediment microbial communities in response to fracking from North America - Little Laurel Run_MetaG_LLRF_2013 (version 2) | ecosystem: Environmental > Aquatic > Freshwater >...
AGTCCTCTTGGCTCATGAACCAAATAGATGGCCGTGGGTATGAAGGAAATGTGGAAAGTATATCTGTTCAAGAATTATATAAATCTTTCGTGGTCATTGCAAATGACCATTAAGCAGGGAAACAGTATCCAACTTACTTAATGAAGGCTTGTTTAGAGTTGAATTGAAAATTAAACTTGATCATCATTTGATTTGAAATGATCTTGTTGTTAGTGCACTCATTCGATTCTGATGATGATAATGAAGAGTCTTATATGAATGGGTCATATTCTATTCATCCCGACTTGTGCAATATTGCAGTTGGTGCAAACCTTTTGAGTTTTCATAGTAAAAGATTGAAAGGATTCGTTTGGACTTAATTCAGAATGCACGCAGGACCTAATTTCTTTAGTAAATAGGGTACACATTAGCATTATTAGTATTCATTAATCTGTCACGTTGCGTCCTATACTATTACATTATTAGCAAGTGTAACTAGAGTGAGTGAATCTTTTCAGAAGATGCAAAGGATGATGCACAATATGAGATTGCATGCTTGGACTTATGGTATAAAGACTTCATGCAGGCAATCAAGAGTAATCTGATTTCTTGTGTTTGAGTTATCAGTCAAAGGATAAGACAATTACTACTATCTTCTGCATGTGTTTCCTGGTGGAGATGATTTTTGATTGAATTGGCACTGTGGCATCATTAAGGAAACCATGACCAGATTTCCACTTGACAATGACCTTTTATTTGTACATTTTAGTATAGAGGTTAGCATAATGTCAAGCACAAAGATATACACGTACGATAGAAAGAGATCAGACACGTATTTACATGCTGTATAAAATGTGAAGCATGTGAGAACTAGATAATTTATAGCTTTTTATACGACAGACATGTACATTTAAAGGTTTGATACATAAATACATAAAACACAAATGCATCGCGTTGTACTATAATGTGAGGAAAGGTATATAGGATAAAAATAAGTCATGGTTCACATGGCGTGTACATTTCTAGAAGAAATGAAGAGATAAGTCAAGAGATTCATGTTTTCATAGAACGCACGAGGTGTGTGTGTTTCACACCAGTGATCTTGGAGTGTTTTAGTAAGTCAGTAGAGGAACATGCAAAAAGAATATGAAAATGAATGTCTTCTGTAAGTTACTGGTTACTGAAAGCATCAGTTTTGGCATGCATTATTGAATAGTGTAAAATATAATATATTCTTGGAAGATATCTTTACAAGGATATACAGGTTCAATTATAATAGGGATGAGTTGCATTTTTACTTCATAGAAGATTCCGTTTTTCCTTCCTTTCCTAATAACTTAAAAAAGGGAGAGAGCACTAATAAAGTAAAGAAATGTGTTTTGATACCCCAAATCATAGTAAGTTCCCATATAAGTCCATGGATAAAGATGTAGATTGTCCATTAAGTACATGTGTGAGTATCCTCTTTGGTGGAAATTTCCTGGAGATAAGTCGAAAGTTAACGCTATTACACAACACAAGGCGTAATTAAATGGAGGATGTTTGTGTAAAATTTTCCAGGGCTTTTGGTACTGGGAGGATGTGCTGATGTAGTTTTATGGAAGCGAATCCAAGTGAAGGACGTGAGACTGTTTGATGGAGATATTGATAATCAACCAAAGCCTTCTTCTTCTACAGGGACTCAAGACGGCGATGTAGAAGCTTGAGGAATCACAGAGGATGATTATAAGATGACACAGCTAGGAAATGGACTGCGATAAATAAGTTAGATTGCTTCATGGATGTGTAATTGCGAGTGAAAAAGTTAATTATATAGGCGAAAATACTTAATATATTTTATTGTATGGAGAGGATTAAGTGACAATTTCAAAGGAATCACGGAGAATATAAATGTCTCTTTCATAAATATAGTTGAGTAAAATTATAAGTTATAAGCCTCGCTTCTTCTGTGATAAGTATTTTGACAATGACTTGTAAGAAGGTGAAAAGTAAATCAAAGTTTTTGCTCGACTTCATGAGCAATTTACTCTCACGATGTACACTACCTGGGTTATTAAATCTTTTATTTTAAGCTGTAAAAACATGATTTGGGTTTTAGTTTTCAGGGAGAGAAAAAGTTTATGAGATGCGGCAATAAAGGAGGCTGTGATAGTCGTGATGATGAGTTCGGTACATTTGAGGGTTTTTAATCGTCGAAGATTTTAAGAGTGTGCTTGTTTTTCTGAGATCATGATTTTTAGTATTTTTTATTCATATCATTTGCTTGCTAACAATATTTGCTGGATTCTTCCTCGGAGGTTGCCTGATTGTATCTATTTTGGGGCCATTAAATCAATAAAACTAAGCCAATTGCAGATCCACAGACCCACTCCTAGCTGATAGCATGAGATGATTTACTCGCGCTGTATGAGCTGAATCCTATTCCTATGAAAAGTTCAATGAATATATAAGACTTTAATATATTCAATGATGATTAAGGTAAAGATGATTTCCTGAAAGACTTGTCAATGCCATGCAATTAAAAAATCTGTTGTGATTTTAAACACTTGTTTTGGCTGTTGGGATGCAATTTGCTCGTAATTGAATGGACGAGCAAGAGCCAAAGTAAAAAAGGAGTTGCATTTTGGACGCTGATGAGTGTCCGGATGGCAGTTGTTGTAAGTACATGGGAGGAATAAGATTTACAAGAAGAGGTAGTGTTTCATGAAAGATGATTAGTGATTTACGTGTAATCTGCCAAATGAATGGATACATGAATTGATGCTTCCATGTTCTGTGTGAAGTGATGAAGATGAGTTTGGAATGGGTACAAAAGACGTTATTGTAGTTAAATGTAGGTTTTCAGGTAGCGAAATAGATTGGCAAGAGGTGTGTAGGCGTTTCTGTGTTATGTTTTCACATTTCCTACGTCTGGGTGCATCCCCATTGCTGCCGATGATAATAACAACGTTCCCTTTAAGCTTCTTCTGCTTGGGCTGTACTTATCTTAATGAACGAAGAAGGCTTTTACATTATTATTATGACTATTGTGATGAGTCCTGCTTGAGTTGCATGAAATATATTTTTGCTACGTGCTTGAGAATATTAATTCACTGCAGTGGCTGAACCTTGTCTATTCTAGTTTTACCTGCAGACCACGACTCATATAAAAGGTTTTGTGGTGAGGGATTATTAGCTAAATTAACAGAGTTATTTTCAGACATTTGCATTTAAACGACTAGTGTTTGTTGGGCAAGCCTGGAAGGAATTGCGTATTGTGGTGAAGTTTAACCCTTTTGTGTAATAAAAGCTGTAATAAATATCCGGGATTCAAGCGTTTTCTCCAGTGAGGAATCTTCCAGTACATTATCATAATGCAGTCTTTTAGGAATCTTCTGTCTCTTTTGCTCGTCTTAGGTAAGAACTTGTCTTGAAATATTTGTGTACCTATATGTATTTATTGTTTACAGGCCTAGGGTTTTAAGTTACATTGGTCAGTAGAAAAACTTTGAAAAGGCTCTATAGAACGATTCCTTGTGGTGCGTTTTATGCTTTTCCACCATACTAGCTTCGATATGAAATCATACTACGAACTTTTATTCATAAGAAGCGATTGTAAAATGAACATTTGAAAGATTTCACTTGAGATTGAGTACAGAGATCTTAAAAGATCGATTCATTCTCACTACACAAATGAAATTAACACGTGTTACATTCGTTAATTAATGGTCTATGTAAACTTGATTTCAGAATGCAGTATGCACATCTTATCTGCTGCAATTACAACAACTCCCCCATCTACAGTAGTGGAATATGTTGATAGCAACGGAGGAAGTGGAGTGAACCCAGCAGACATTGTTTTCGACGAGCCATCAGGATCAGACAACACTTTAAGCAATAATGATATCGATACTGGAAAATCTACAGATTCTCCATTAACTGACACCGCCACCACTGAGCTTCCATTGTCGGATGACGACACAGGAACAACTCCAACGCCATGTTCCTCAACCAACCTTGAGACTGACCCAAATTGTACTAATGCCCTTTCATCTGCGGATTCAGACATTGTCATCAGTGGTCAGAGTAACTCTGAAGACACTACTAATGATCTTCCTGAAGCCACCACTCTACCTCCATCTTCAGAATAGCCAATTACCCATCAACGATTCCTCTAATCAATCATAATCACTCTCCCGTCTTTAAAGGAACAAGTCACAAGTAAAAGAACTGACATTTTTGCATTCTGCATACAAACTTACAAAATTACGCAACATAAATTCTCTCACACTTAAATTCTATAAAGACTTGCATACTTTCGACAGATATATGAACTTCGAACACACCTGAAGAAACTGCAACAACAACAATATATACCGTAAAGTGTTAAACACTTTTCCATTAAACTATCCTATTGAAACTTGAATGACATTCCCTGATGACCGACTCTGAAGAATCCTCAATGAAAAAAGTTCCTCTCCCTTTCTCGCTCGACAAATGTAATTCAATTTAGAATTTTAGTCAAGGTAAATGTGGATTATTAGTATTCTGTCGTCAGAATTTAGAATGACCATATAATGTGGTTTTTAGTAATGAGCAGTGTATATTACAATAATATATTATTAGAAGTAAGGTTGTCAAATGATGTGAAGTCTACAATATGGCATCGTTAAGTCCTTTTAAGGTTACTTTTGTGTGTGAGCATACAAATATAAATATATTCAAATGTTTGTGAATTTATCAGACATGCCAATTGTACTTTTAAACTTTTCTGTACTTAAAGTTAAACTTCAATAATACAAAAGTACGCTCGCTGAAATTCAATGTGATTGATAATCCTAAAATCATGCAGAAGCTGAAGTCAATAGGATTTATTATATTTCGTATTGTAAATGTTACGCGCTAGTTAAGACATAAAATATACACTGACTGAGGAACACAGTGAAATACCTCGAAAGTTTTAGAGTAAGGTGACTTGGTGAAGTAACTCGTATTTTTTGTAATCTTGTAGCTAGCAGTATGATATATTATTATGCTACTACTTTTAAACTACTCTGATTATTACAGCTCTGTACTTATGTGTTATTTGTATTATGAAGACATCATCAAGTTGATAAATAGAAAATTAATAGAGTAACATGGTTATATGTGTAGACTGATTGTGAGATTTCAGTTTTGATGTAATTACAAATGTGACCTTATTTATGGTAATGCGCATATTGTAGTTGTTAATTGTGGATAATTCAAGATGCTAGCTGATGAGAAGAGTTGATTTCATTTAGCCAGGAATTGAGACATATTTCGAAAACGGCTATTTTGTGCAGAGTTTGGATCGTTTGGAGTTTGGACGGACTACTAAATACTATTCTCATTTGATTTTATTTATGGAATAGTTCAGGATTAGTGAGTACCATATGAGTTGTTGAAAGCATCAGTAATTACAAGAGGCAATTGTGTCAGCAACCTTCTTGGTGGTTCTTGTGAACAAACTGAAGGAAGAGGTAGCCACAATAAGGAGAGTTTTAATTGTTAGCGGAAGGAAGGCCAGTTGCATATTGCTTGGAAGTTTGGCTACTTAAAATATTCTGTGCATAAACATATGAGGTCCATTCAGTCCATTGTTTCTCATTACCAGAACGGAAATTACATTGGAGTACAGATGTACTTCAATGTATGCACATAAGCATATGTAGACAGCTTAATTAAGCCATGTTTTAATTAGGTTTATGTTGAGACTAAATGTGGCTTGGTTATATTGTTGTTGCATGGATTCCTTATTCCACCTTAATACAACGCGCGTAACCTTCTCACTTTAGCACAATTCTCTCATGGGAATGCAAGGATATATACCACATTAAATAATATGTAAACTGTCGACCAATAAATAAAATAAATAAATTATTGCGTCTATTGTAAACTAGGATTTATGCTAGAACATTGTAGACTGCGTTTAATTTACCGTGTCTATTCTCTTAGGCTGCCAAATCGGAACTGCGTCTGAAATTGTTCTTGTCGGTTTGGGGAAGAAATATGGATTATAGATTCATCTCTTTACGTTTGGTATACCATGTGCTCCTGCTTTTTTATATTACACAGCAATAACAAAAGGAACACTTAATAGCTGCTGAGATCTTATTGTGATTAAGACTACGAATTTATAGTCACAATATTTACTAGCATGAGACTGCATGAAAGATATTCAACAATAAGCAAATACCAAACATGATTGATGGCTTGTTTACCATGAGGGTATGGTCACGAGTTTATTGGAACTCCAAAAAACTTTGAAAGTCAATGCTTTTCAGCCTCGGCCGAATTCCAAGCGATAGGATATTAATTGTCCAAATAGCCTAGGAATTAGCAGCAACAACATGAAATATGACACCAACGACAGGTGCCTATGAAACCAACCTTAAACTCTAAGGGCCCTTGTTTTCTTTACCGTATTAAATCCACTATTAACAAGAGGAGCGTACGTGTGTCATAATTTGAATGTGTGAATTCAGATAGTTTAATTGCAAGTCTACGGTCTGTGCACTCAACTCTAGCCTCGTAATTATGAAGTGGATAGTGGATCCTTGAATGAAAACACGATTTTATTATTTTATATGGTTCAAACTGTCTCAAGATGTTACATATGAACTTATTCAATCAGAATATTATTTCTCAGGGTGAGATCAACAAGTCCTTCCTTTTATTTCCTGAGTAGATTATGAGACATTCTTCGTATGATGATATCTCTAACGCCCTTTGGGAAGGAGTGCTGAGGAGTAGTCGATTGTCAGGTTTATTTGATTAATTTTGGAATCTACTCTAACATCTTCGAACGGCAATTACATAGGTAGACACACTTTTAAAAAAAACTTGTGGTTGGTACGAATCGATCTTGTTGAAGAAATTATTATGCTCCTATTTGTGTTTCCTCATATAACGTATAACTGTCAGAGATAATGACAAAGTAATTGCTCCCCATTGATGCATTTGAGACTGCCAAGGTCTCTAAACTACGAGATAAAGATAGGGAGATACTTATTCACAGTTAATGTACACAGTTTGTGGCTAAGACTGGTCTCATTTGATGCTTCCTGTTGGTCCTTGACTTTGAGATTTCGAGAGTTTGATGAACAAATTGGGTCTGCAAGTCTGTAATTATACAAAGACACTTCTTTCACTAAAAAATGAAAAACACACCCTCAACAAATTTTGGTAGAAACGATTAAACAGTTTCTGGGCTACTCCGTCGTTCTTCAATGTCACGATAATTTCATTGTGTGTACTTAAATGTTGAAGATTCTTTCAGGAGGAATCATCATCAGTAAAGTGCTTGCGATGAGACTTCGTGCAATATGATTCACGAAACCAATAAATTGATCCATTAGTTCAGAGTAGAGTACGTAACGTGCCACGAGCCTACCTTTGTCTTTGAATCCCTGCAACAATAAGGAATGAGGATAAATTGGATAATTTGCTGATATTTCAAGAACTCATCAAGTTAATCTGGCGTAAAGCGACAGGTTGATAATAATAGGGCAAGCATTTAAGCAGTGGCAAAGTTCAACATGGAAAAATATGTAGAACAATAAAATAACCTTATTTGAATAGGAGCATGTGTACGACACAAACAACTATCAATCAGGTTTAGAGCGTTTCAAGATCATTGGATGAATAGTTTCAGCATTTTTATCGATAAATTGACTGAGTGACTTGCAGTTGCAATGGATGTGTCTAGGTAGACTGTCAACAAGTTCCAAGAGAATGAATGGTGAGAGATATGTGGAAATAACAAATGACACTTGATACTCTTATAAAAGAACCCAATTTCTTGATTGGAAAGAGCTTATTAATTCGATGAGACAATTAACTTAGTGAGTAACTGAGTACGATTGTGAAAGTGACGAGGCTACTGGGTGCTCTCCTTTAATTAAGACCTGTAATCATTGCCATTTAGCCTGGCATGTGATCTATGCAAATTAGATAGGCAGTTTTTGTATGCTAAACGTGTTTTGCACCTTTCGTAAACGATTGACAAGCCTTATAATTTCAGGTGAGTCATCGGGAGCGATAAAGATCAAAGAACATTTACGATCCATAATTCACACTCGAAAAAACATTAAAAAACCTTCAATTAGACTGTTGGTTTACATTTTCCAAAAAAATAGGAAAGGAACTGTGCGTACTGCAATTTGATTTACAAATCAATGGAATCAATCACAAAAAAATGATACATTGGAGGAATTCGGGTAGAGCAAAATCATTAAAATCACATAGCGCATATGTAGATAGGCATTCACAGGTCAAGCTAAAAAAAAGAGTTACATTTGCATAAGGCATTGAAATATAGAAGAAATCGTGTACTCTAGTGACAGTTCATACGTTATTATTATTTACACGCTTTGTTTTGACCAGTTAATCAATCATAGAATAAACCTTTGATTATCGTGCAATTTTTTTTAACAAGGTAAGAAGTATCTTGATACTAAAAGAATGAATAGTAATGCGAAAAGAGTCACGAACAATGTCTGTCACTCGATTTTAACATTGAGATTTCATGTAATCTCACAGTTTGTATATTTTATGCATTCCACTATAACGTGGATCATAAATAAACATAAATGCGTAATCGTTTAATGAAAGTACAGTTTACTCTCCCTCTCACATTGAATATTTAGTTCTTGCTAACTCGGCTTCCCTCGACAATGTCCGCGGATTAAAATTAATTTCCTCTTTCCAAATACAAATCAAGCTGAATAAAGTTATAGATTGGCAATGTAATTTAACCTTACAACAGCAGGAGTCACAGGGAGAACCCAGAAAGTGATCTGATGTCCTAATTCAGAGAATTGTCTGTGTTAGTATTAAATAATAGTATCATTTCAAAAATGGCAATTGAAAAGATGAAAATGAACCATGAAGAAATCTAGACCGAACTAGATTGTGTATGAGCAGAAATTTGATTCCCTATTCTCAAGAATATTTGTGTGGATTGGTCAGCTACAATTTAAATGAATGGACGGATGAATTATAAGTGAGAAATCTTTGCACGATTGTCGATTGTTGCAAAAATTTAGGATGGTTATGAATTAAAGATATTGGTAGAGTAAAGTTGAAGATATATCGAGTTCCTCTCAAGACTAAAACAAATACTCTTTGAACTTACATGCAGTGAGTACAGTAGCGACCAATTTTTTCTTGGATCTACTACGTTGTTTACCAGAGATGACATTTTTCCTTTCTAATGAAAAAATACACACAAACAGTTCGAATATAAAAAGAGTCCTTAAACAAAAGATGTGTATCGACCCCTTCTCCAATAACTGGTCTATATATGATAACATCAAATTGATCTCTGATATTGAAAACAAGCAAAAGATAAAGTCAAAAGAAGGACGATCGAGTGTGTACCTAATGAATGAAATGCCGTGCCTTCTGTCACTTATTGACCGTACATCGTGCCTACTACTACACTTCTCATATGCATAACAGACATTCATTTGCGTAATTATTTCAATAAATAATCCCGATGGTAAAATAATGACGCAGGACGCAGGAGAATGTGTGAGTTAGTTGGCTTAGTTTTGTGTAGATTGGGGAAAGAAGCAATCTACCTACCCAAAAATATCTCACTTGTTTATTTGCGTCCTTCAAAAGCGTCTCTTTCATATAACAATGTTTGTGAAGTTTGTAATCAAATGAAAGAAAATTCCTCTAGTTAATTTTAATTGTGTAGATGAAATCCATCCATGTGGATTTTGACCAATCTTGTGAGCCCAAACGACGGGCGGGGTGCTATGCTGCGTAATGCTGCGAATATATATGCTAAAGAATGTTACAGATCTCGTGTTCTTGCTACATGCCGGCATGTGTCTTGTATCTTTATTATTATGCTGAGGGTTAACAATTTACAATCTTAGCATGGATATTCCAATGCCTTGAATGTTTGGGAATTGGCACTTCCAAGACGTTAAATTGTAGAAAGGATCCACTTGCTACAACTAACAAGTGTTGTGTGGGATCAAAAGACACTAAAATTGGTATTTTTCGAGAACTATATAAACTCATCCAATCTGGATCAATATCATTCACTCGCAATACTCTCTTCTTTATCAACTTATTCTTCTATCTGAGTTTCACTCTCCAAACCACAAACATGAACTCCGTAAGTTTTCATAAAAACAATCAAAAAAATCATTAACTATATTATACAGTTCTGGTAGAATCAGTGTGGGCTTTTGTAGAAAGAGGCCTTCCAAGTCTCAGAATACCCTCACAAAAGTTAATCATTCCTTACTTGTTTGCTTCTCTCTAGTTCTCCGTTGTCGTTCTTGCTGCCATCGTCGCTTACGCTTCTGCTGGAGCCGTCGTTGGATACAATGGACTTGGCTACGCTGGAGGTCTCGGGTATGGAGGACTCGGATATGGAGGACTTGGATACGGAGTCGGACACGGACTCGGATATGCCGGAGCTGTAAGTGTTCATTAAATAGCAAGTTTAGCTCAGCTTTATATCTTGAGGATTTGAGGTCACTAATTCCTATGATTGTTTAGTATGCTGCCCCAGCTGTCGTGACCAAGGCTGTTGCCCCAGTCGCCTATGCTGCTCCAGTTAAGGCTTACGCTGCTGCCCCAGTCGCTTACGGACACGCTTACGGACACGGATACGGACACGCTGCCTATGCTGCTCCAGCTCTTGCTTACGGACACGGATACGGACATGCCACTTATGCCGCTCCAGCTGTCGCTTACGGACACGCTGCCCCATTAGGTTACTCTCATGGAGCCTATGCCGGACTTGCCCACTATTAAATTATTAAATCTCAGAGGCTTCTACTCCAGATCAAGTAGGAGAAATTCTCAATTCGTCAGCAGTATTCTTTTACCACGTTCAATAAAATACCATTCGGAAAAAATACATAATCGTTTGCGCATATTTCATTTCATCTCATTCATACACACTATTTAAGATAACAATTATGCCAGAGATTGAAAATCAGCAGATGCATGAGAACAATGCAGGTGCATTCAGTGAGTAGGTACAGCAAACATTTTACGGTTTTTGAAGTCTGCTTCCTAGCATTTGTCCAATTGCAGGCTATGTTTCTCACTGAAACTCCAACAGACAATGATGCATCCCAACGAAACCTGTTGAAGAAATGAAGAATAAATATTTTGCGTATACTGGATTAAAATGAAGGATATGGTGCTGAATTTTACGTAAGTACAGCTGATTGAGCTGACACAAAGTACACTAAAAACCAAAGACTATATTCTTGTCTCTTTCCTACGTAAAAGTCATAGTCAGGTCTCATTGATAAGCTTTAAAATGCTCACCGAATCCAGTGTAGATAAGTACCTAACAGGCGTACTTGAGTTTCCGAACTGGAAAGCAAGTTTTCGAAAAGATAAACGTGAGTTATTGGGCGAAATAGTTCGAAGATCAACATACTTCACTTACTTTCAGGTTAGTATGCATTTTCATTTTTTGTTTTTTAACAAAAGAATGATTTTATATTTTCTTCAGAACATCTCGATGAGTTGTAAGGAGGCTGAAGAACAGAGAACCTTGACATTGGAAGAAACTTTAGAAGCAGGCCTCAGTGGAGTTGGAGGAGTTTGTGTAAATCATAATGTTTTCGTGACTTTCCTCTTGAGACATGTCGGCTTCAACTCTGACATGATAAGTGGCAAATTTGGAGATTCGGAACGTGATACCCATGCGATGTGTCTGGTAAAATTCTCTGAAGATGAAGTCTACTTGATTGATATCGCATGTGCTTTGCCGTTTGAAGAACCAATTCCTCTTCATAAACTTCCCTATTCAAATGTATCTGCTGGCTTTCGTTATGAATACCGATACTGCAAAGAAACGAATGAGTACTCCCGGTGGCAGTTGGATGGGACTTTCTTCAAAGGCAAATTTGTAAAAAAAAAATTAAGCTTTTTAGTATGCCTAATGATTCATTTTAATGAGGAAATTCTTTGATTGATAGGATGATCCGATGAAGGAAAAGAGACGATATACGTTTACTTTGGAACCAAGAGACTTCACACACTTTCAACATGGACCAGGGCTGATTGAGATCTTCTCTGATAGATCGAAATCCATGTTCTTGCAATGCCCGTTTATGTTCAGATGCATCGGTCCTCATCCAAATGAAAAGAAAGACTCGGATGATGGTAGAGAGTACGTTCTCATCTGGGGATCTTCTTTCGTCCGATACACAAAGTCTACCCGAGATTCCGTTGAATATTCAAAGTATGAAGAGCTCATTCCTCACATTAAGAAATACTTTCCTCTTGTAAAAGAATCAGATTTGATGAAAAGCATCACAAACTTTACTAAAGCTCGAGAACAGGTTATGATGGGGAGTGAAAATGAAAGATGAATTCAAGAAATGTAATTACCATGATTCGAAAAAAATGAATCTATTCTTATTCCATGTCTCACAATAAAGTTGTGCAAAATGAATAGATACAGAGTGGAAAATCGATGTTAAAATAAAATATGAATACAGAAAATGAACTCTAAAATGAAATTTATTAATGAAGTAACCAGTTATGATAAGCGCTACGCGATTAAATGAGTCGGCCAAGAGCAAAAAGTTTGCTGGCCCGTGAGGGGATCGAACCCGCGACCTTCGCGTTATTAGCACGACGCTCTAACCAACTGAGCTAACGGGCCAACCGTGGAAAGTATCGGTGTTTTGGCAAGGTTTGACGATGATATCACAGATTCTGTATTCTGTGTTTGCATTTTGCATACTGTTCAATGATCCATCTCTTTAGGTGGATAAGCCTGCATTGCTTCCTTGTGCAATGTACAGTTTGTTCCTTAGTACAGTTTGTACACTTTGTGGACTATCGTTATCATTTGAATTAGGTGATGATTTTATAAAGCAATAAAATTATTCTGACAATATCACAAGATGACAACGACCTTGCTTCCAAAATCCTTCTTCCTTGTATTTTATACAATACTGAAAACCCGTATTTTTTCATGTGATATAACTAGGAATTTAGTTCATATTGTATAATTAATTAATTAACCCGTATTTTTGAAATCTTCATTGGAAACGTAGGTTATACTATCAAAATCTTTTGAATATCATTTAATTTTGCTACCATTCTCAATAAATGCATTATATTTTTTGTATAAAAGGATAAGACAATATCCTAAATGAGGGGCTTGTCTGTACTATAACTCCACAGATTTCGGAAGAGAGCTAGTTATTTCATTACATTGTACATTCCATGCATGAACATCATCAAATTCAAGAAGATAGTTATGGCCAAAACACAACAATGCTCAGCAATGCTCATAAAGTTGAGATGGTTATTGTATGACTTTCAAAGAAAACTAAGAGCAGTATGGAATTTATAAGCCTGAACTAGTATAGGTCGCCACATTTAATCCTAACTTAATATAATTAATAATTACAATACAAAAAATATGACTATCAGGTAAATCAGGCAGCACAAGATTGAGATTAGTGCTTTTGACTAATTTGGTGTTGAATGAAAAATGTTGTACAAAATCTTTAATTTTTTGAAGTCCAAACCATTCTTATAATGCCTCGCAAGGTCGTGACTCACTGAATTGAATTGAATTTGTTATTTATAAGTTGCTCAAGTACACCAGCCATTACACCTTGAATTCACTGCATTTATTTCTTTCAAAATCTATGAATTTGTTGCATTGTTTCCAAAAAATATAGTTATTCCGCCTTATGAAGAGATTGAGCATTACTGCAGATTCCTGCAACCTGCATTGCTCCAACAAGGTATTTCCAAGTAAAGTTTATTAATAGCTAATAAATGTAAGTAGTAAAAAATGCCAAAACCTTTTATTGAAGTTAAACCGTGTTCCTATGCTTATTTTTGAATAGTAGCACGACGAGGCGAAATTTTCGAAAATGGACAGTGTGGAAGGAACAGGCTCTTCTACAGCAGCGATAAAAAATTCTAATAGCAGAGGAGTTCTTGAGGAAAACATTAACGAGAAATCGTCGCTCTTAAGGAATCAAGTTAGTAGGACAATTTTTGGAGAAAATGATCCAGAAAGTCTTCGACAAAGAAGCGAAAATCTCATATCATGCGTTGAGTCCCATTTTCCAGTGTGCCTTTCATCCCGATCGGACTCGGCTTCATTTTTTTCGCGTCGCAAAATTGTATGCAAAATTGTCGGTGTATTTCTAGTCTTACTAGTCATAGTTATTGCTGGAGTTGGGTGTTACTTTTGGTTCATTCGTTAAGTGTTGAAGAAACTGATTACACTATTATTACTAATTAACAAGCTTCCAGTGTTATACTTAAATAAATATTGGTTGATATTAATTATTATTGTTTAATTATTATTGATAGAATAAAATCTAGTTAAATGAACCATCGGAGTTGGCTGTATCAATAATATA
>Ga0194135_10001400_pt1 | contig 14364 bp, 11 predicted proteins | sample LitLau_LLRF_2013_FD_134024 | JGI IMG/M metagenome (GOLD analysis project Ga0194135, IMG submission 134024) | Freshwater sediment microbial communities in response to fracking from North America - Little Laurel Run_MetaG_LLRF_2013 (version 2) | ecosystem: Environmental > Aquatic > Freshwater >...
ATTTAACGAAAATTGTACTAAATCATAGCAGAAAATTAAAAAATATCCCCTAAACTGAATCCATCCAATCCGCCCAGAACGCTGGATAAAGTTTGCAATAGCTGAACCCCTTCTCGTGCTCCTCGGAAGATATCGGGCATTACTCTGATGATGTCACGGAAGCTTTTTCCCACGTCATTGGCAAAAGTTCCTTTTCAATAGAAAATATTCAAGTTTAGAATTATGCGTTTTTTAAGTTTAGTTTAGTTAAGTTTTTTTGAGCTCGAGTTGGATCACAATTACCTAAATTAAATCCTTGAGCCATCATGATCGACGAAACATCTGATGGATCTGCTAGACAAGTTCCCAGTGATTGAGATCCACTAACTCCAGTTTGTGTAGGAACTACTTGTGAAGTGACTTGAATCGGTCCTGCTTGAATTGGCACCACTTGGCCTACACCAACTTGCCCCTGCTGTTGCAATGCACTTCCAGTGACAGTTCCAGTTGACGTAGTTGCGGCATAAGTTGTAGGAAGGTTATTGGCACATCCTGGAGCTGCAGCTGCATTAACATACTGTGGCTGAGGGATAACCTTTGCCGCTATGTAAATGAATTTAGTAGGCATTAGGCTAACTGAAGTGATAGTCGTTTTAACCGTGTATTTTACCTTGTGTAGGTTTCAAAATGTTAAGAATTTGACCAATGTTAAATTGTCTTTTTCGACCGTCCTCATCTTCATCTTCGTCTTCATCTTCTTCAGTAGGTCGTCGATTACCACCACCGATAGGATTGGGAAGATTAGGACGGCTTCCCTCAAATTGGCCTCCTGGTTGTTGGCGTATAGGTTGCTGAGGCTGTTGCTGCTGCTGCTGCTGAGGAAATTGTTGTTGAGAGAATTGTTGTTGGGGTACGAACTGATTTTGAGGCTGCTGAAATTGCTGCTGGGACGGGAAAGCTTGTTGGAATTGCGACTGCTGAAATTGTTGTTGCTGTTGAATTTGTTGCTGCTGAAGGTACTGTTGATTTATTTGGTATTGTGGGACACTAGCTTGAAAGCCAGGTCGTGTCGTTCCTTTGTTAACATTAGGATTATAGATGTATGGCTTGATAGTAGTTCGACTGGTTCCAAGCTGTGGAACTGAATTGAAGGTGTTGGAGAAACTTCCTGTATCTGGAATTTGATTGTTAGCATTATTGGCATTGCTTGGTGGTAGTCGATTACCGTTCCCAATTTGTCCTGGCTGTAGTTGTGGTTGCTGTTGAAAGTTTTGAAGATTATTTTGAATGCCGTTCACTCCAGGAACTTTGTTTGCTTGGTTAATCTGATATGGCCGTGTTGCCGCATTTGGTCTACCATTATTTGCTGTTGCGATTTGATTCGGTTTATGTTCGGATAGCTGAGATGATCCAGGTACTTGATTTGGTGTTATTCTCCCACCTTGGATTGGGTTAGGTCGTATACCCGTACTAGGGTTTCCGCCGGGCCGATACGATCCAGGCCCAACCTGACCTTGATTCTGTTGTATTCCAGGACCTTGATTAACTGGATAATTTCCTCCTTGAATCTGATTAGGACGATATCCCGGAACTCCTTGACCTTGAACTTGATTGGGTCTGAAGCCTGGTGTCCCTGGTGCTACATTATTAGGTCGGAATCCGGAAGCACCTGGAATGGCTGGAATCTGATTCGGCCTATACCCGGCAGTTCCTGGGACTTGATTGATGTTCGGATTGTACCCAGGAGGATACTGTTGACCAGGAGGGCGATAACCAGGAGCCCCTGGAGGAATTTTGTTTGCTGCAGCTGGATTCTGATTACTCGGAACTGATAAAGTGTTAACCAACCCGACGACCTGACTTCCAACTGGCTTAGGCAATAGCTTGGTCGCCCCTGTCACGTAATTAGTCAAGTTGATGTTTTGATTTCCTCCGAAAATCGCTTTTATAAGATTAGCAACCTTTTCAAATTAACATAAAAATGCATTTCTTCAAACTGAAACTACTTAGTAATTTCAATATAAAACTCACTTGAGGAATGAGTCCTTGTTGAAACTGAGCAGTATCCGAAGCACGAACTGTCGTGGCTCCGCCAACTCCTCCCGCACCTCCGTTGTCATCATCATCGTCGTCATCTTGTCTTGCAATGAGCTTAACTGAAGGGCTTAATACCGTTGTCTCATTCGTACTCACAGATACTTCGGTTGTCTCTGCTCCCTGGTTTGCCATTGCAAGAAGTAGATTTGCGTTTGTTTTTTCATGATCCAACTGACTTAACTCTTTCTCCGCAAGAACTCTCAGAGCCTGAAATTCCACGAGTAAGAATACATTTCAGCTTCATACCAAAATCCTTTTTCCAGTAAATTCATACAATAAACAGATTCTCCTTGAGTTGTGCAGCTACGAACTGTTTGGTCATCAGTTCTACAATTTGGGCTTGCACAATGAGCTCTTCTCGTGTGGTCTTCACTTCGGATTCAATCTTCTTTTGTAAATTGTCCAAATATGTTTTGTCATCTAAATCTGGATCAAAATATTGACCACCGGAAATCTGTATTACAAACAGTAGAAATGTACATGTAAGAACATATCTTTTCCTACAAGAAGGGAAATTTGTCCACATTGTGTCAACTATACTGATCAGGCACAAATTCACGTAATTGTCACCCAACAATATTGTCCAAGGAAAAACCACTGTTTGTCTGTAGAATCGGAACGGTGTTACACCTTTAGTAATATCAAAAACGATGATATGCAGCAATGCAGTGCTCCATAATAACCCGGAAGAATCTCATTTCATAGCACAAGGAATAATTTTCAGGATTATCACGATTAGTATTCATTGTCTTACTTTCATAATTAAGTTCTGATGAATTCATGAATTCGTTTGGGCCAAATCGCATATTTTCATTATTTTCTACCCGTCTATCATATCTTTTAGTTACAAAGTTATACTATCTGTTACACATCTGTTGTAGTTCAGTTTATATTCGGATTATTCCCTGTTCCATAGAGTCTTCATATGCTTTGGAATTGAATTGCTGGAAAGACATATGTCTCATTTTAAGTTGCAAGATTGGCCATTCATCGTCACATGCATGTCAAGGAAAATGTCTGTGGCAGTATGGCAGATCAATGAATCATACACTTAAATCGATAAAAATGTAATATTTGGCAAACTCAGTTGCAATTTATTGAATAAATCATGCCTAAATGTTAAGATACTTCAAATGTTACTGTATAAAGGTGATTGGTTCTTAGATGTTCAGCCGTGGTATCCATAACCTTGGTGGGCGGCATGATATCCGGTAACGGCAGGGGCTGCGTAGCCGTAAGCTCGAGCTCCGTACCCATGGCTGTGAGCTGGATAAGCAACAGCGGCAGTAGTAGCAGCATATCCATGTCTGTACCCACCATATCCTAAAAGCCAGTAAAAACTCAATTAATCTCCAGTTTCAACCAGTTTCTGTTCTCTTATATGAATGTGTTTTATTGTGAACTTACCGTGAGCAGCTGGATAAGCAGCATATCCGTGTCCGTAGCTTTGTGGTCTGTAGCCATAGCCTGTAAATTCCAAATACAATTTTAATACGAATATTCGTCGTCCTGATGTACCAGCCAAATATTGAGTGAAGAGTTAGTTCTCACCAGTGGAGTGATAAGCAGAGTAGGCTGGAGCAGCATAAGCTGGAGCAGCGTATGCAGCGTGTCCATATCCTAGAGCAGAATGTCCGTATCCAAGTGCAGCATGTCCATATCCAGCGACATGTCCGCCGTATCCAGCAGCATGTCCATATCCGAGGGCAGAATGCCCATACCCGACAGCAGCAGTATGTGCTGGATAGGCAGCTCCGTATCCAGTTTCCGCAGTTTGGAGCTCACCTTCTGTCTTTGCTTCCTCCTTTTTAGCTTCAGTAGCCAAAGCCACAGCCAAAACGGCGAAGAAAGTAGCAACAGCCTATCAGGAAAATAAACCATTACAAATTCTCTTTTTTACAAACCTTAGTCGTTATCCAGACTTACAAGGAACTTAGCCATGTTGTGTGATTTAAAGATTTGATTCCAAGATTGTCTTTTAACTTTATTTCTTATCTCTGAGATGGATGAGTGGACACTGATACTTTTTGGGGTTTCTGATAGCTCTTTTATACCAACATGCTTAACAGAGTGGATTCGATTTAAGGGGCCTACAAGTCAATTTTGTAATTATGAAATATACACTAAAATGTACCTTCGAATTGCATCCAAGTCCGTATCCTTATTAATCGTAAGTTAGTGTTATTCAAGCTGCAGGGAGCAGATCTTAAACAAAGTCATGAGAATACAGTAAAGGGCACACTTTTAGTCACGATTTAAATGTTATAACGACACCACTTACTCCTTGTGGCTTTTATTCCATATTAAACATTCGGCAGGTTCATTTTCAGATTCAAAAGAGAAGGGACAAAGCAGGGAGTTGCTGATTTCTTTACAATTTACATCTTGTCATTTACTCAGCATTACAATATCAAGTGTAGCCACAAAACTCATCAGATTCTTTGCACTCTACACAATGCTGTACTGCATAATACACATTTCAAATTAAAACTAGACTATTAATTCTTGTTAATTAATTTAGAATTATAATATTACTTAATACAGGAACTATATTCAGTCTTCTCAACATTTTATGTCTCAGCAGGGCATTAATTGATCTTTCAGAATTTGTCATTTCACAATATACGAACTCAACTTTTCTTGTTTTCCGTGATCATATCGAGATGTAGAAATTCAAGAAATATTGCATCTTAGAAAGTATTAGGTGACAAAGAAGACCTGTACAAACAGTAAACTGTAATTTCAAAAAATGTGGAAAGGAAACCCGGTGTCAAATGCACAATAATGAAGCATAATTTAGATATAGAAACTGTAAGACAAAGCAGCTCAGTTCTTAAGAATGTAATTTAGAAAATGTCAACTGTACAGACTTAAATAAATTGACTTCTCACTATATTTCATAATACAATCCTAGAAATACACTTTACATAATGAGGGGCAAATGGTTTTGATTTCTTTAAAGTTACATTTCTAATCTCACGATTACCGATTGGCGTTTCATTGATTGATCTATTTAATCTTAATCGATTGTTGGCAGTTTTATAACCCAAACTAGCTTTTAACTTATACAGTGGTAATCCTGAAACGATGAAGTATTATGACTCATACAATTTATTTACGCTGAAATTGTATCAGTAGATCTCAATCATTTTTCTAACGATGATTCAAGATACATTCAAACTATTTAACTATGAAGTAGTAAATTGCAACACACAAATTGCACAAATGACTAAATTCTTATCGAAACAAAAACGACTCAATTATTGATATATCTTGTACCGAATAATAAATTGTAATAATGAACTGAAATTGTTTGCAAGACAAATAACACTTGAAAACTTGAATGCTGTACCGTTTCTTATAATTAGTTATAACTTTAGTTTGTCCTATGAATCATCGATAATATTTATCAATTATGGAGTGGTTATTATGTCGAATCATGTCATACGATTTATTGAGACTTGCATTGTTGTGGTCATGATCAGTCAAATCGCATGATAATCAACTTGACTTTTCCATATATCTCTCAGTATTAAATCGAGCTCGCAACAATTCAACATCGACAAATTACAATTTTCAATCACAAACCCTATTAAAGTCAAAGGTGTTGGCTTAAGACGATTGAAATATGAGTTTATGAAGTTTGGACTAATTACGAACTAAGCAAGTAGCAAGCCGCAGTAACACATCAATAGCAGCACAATCTAAAATATGTATACAACTATAATATATTCGGATGAAATGGAAGTGCGTTACAAGTTAATTAGATTTTACAGAGCATGTAGTAAGCCTATGCGGACAGTTTGAAATTGACAAACTCTTATACAAAGGACAAGACAAGTGTTCAACAATAGAAGGTCGGGTAAGCTCGTGTCGAAATTTGACATTAAAGGATACATTAAATTGATAGATGCTTTCAGTCAACATAGTCATGAAGTCAGTCAAATCAAAGTCACTAAAGCAGACCAGTCCCTAAGCTCTGTAAAACGAATGAAACGATGCAGTTTAGTTTCTTTTAGTCCTTTTAGTAGCAAAAAGAGATGAGAGGCAAAATGAGACATTTGTAAGTTTGTGTGATCTGTCGTGCGTGATCAGTCTGATCAGTGTGCATCCGAATTTTACTGTATAATACAGTTTTTACAAATAGTGTTAACTTCAATATTTCACATACACAAGCATTTTTTATTGAATTTGCAACTGTGCAATTTGTCTTTAAATAATCACGTAAACTTATTCATCGTCCTTTTCTTCGTCCTGGGTCCCTAAGACATCTCCTCCAGGAAGTGTCTCTAAGACTCCAAGATTCTCCAACATCGTGAAAGCTTGTGTAGCCCCTTTGAAAATACTTGGTACTGCTTTTGCGACTGTGGTCATGTTTACGTTAGCTAAGATGTTATTAAAGAGACCAGCATATATTCTTGGGCTTTTTCCTATGGAATCTTTTTCCAGGAGATGTCCCGCAGCTCTCAGCTCTTGTTCTAATTGAACTAACTCATCATCAACTATTTCAGTTGGCTTCACCGTAGTGGCTCGCGTTCTATTGCGATTTATCATGTATTTCTTCTTCGTAGTCGTCGTAGAAATTGCTGGAGTTGTTGCATCTAATGGAGTCGGGGTAGTGGAACTTTCATATTCAGCTTCAATAACAATTCCTTCAGAAGACGTCGCAGAAGTCGTTTCATCCAATACTGATGCCACAGTTGTAGTAGCAGTCAAATTAACATTCTCTCCAGTGACCAGTTTAATCAAATACTGGAACTGATTCTGAACGATATTGGGAACTAATCCGACGGTGCTATCTAATATCCTAGTGATATTCAATGTTCCTGAAAATATGGCACCGAGAATTTGAGCCACTTGTGGCAATACATTTGGATTTGGAGTAGGCACGACGTCGTCGCCATCGTCTTCATCTTGACGGAAATAGACATTCCTTTCGTTCTCAGCCACAATTACTGTTAAAATCTGCACATTTAAGAGACATATTAGTTGCAATTTTTCGTTGTTGCATACTCAACCATTCCTTCCTGCGACTTAAATTACCTTCACTAAATTGTCTTCAATTGTCTGAGCAATCTCAGCTCTTGCTTCGGTTGCTAAAGCCTCTTCTTCTGGAGTTAATTGTTTGTCGTATCTCACTACATAAGGACCAACGTCATCTCTGTCGTCTAAAAGTTTCTGTTCTATGAAATCTGCAGAGTCTCCCTGAAATTAAAAACACGACTATTATACAACTTTATCCTTGAATTATCCTAATCACCATTATTTTACACTTTATCGTTAATCGTAAGTAATGTACCTTGCTAAAACTTAATATACTTAGCAATGCAAATATTTGAAAGATGATTTGCCTTCGATGAGCCATTTTGAAACCAGATGGAATCTGTATCAATACGTTATGTCAAATAAATGTGATTCCGTTAGTCGCCTGTTATTTATAGAAAGTACATTGATTTCAGGGCCTTGCAGAGGCGATCTGTCGTGAAACAAGGTTTCTATTACTCATCAGATAATTACTGTATAGTGTACATGAGTTATTTCATGCATCTATTCTCTTTATGATAACATAATAATTAATCCCGAGCCGTAGATTATATTAATTACCATTGAGTCTGCATCTGGTCTGGGTTTATTGGCTCTCATTCCATTCATTATCCTACATTTTAGTGACCAACTGTTCTCACTGGAGTCAAATTTTTCTGAATTATGAACGTTACCTCACGACTAATTCGTATAACGGTATAATTATCAGAAAAAGGAACATGATCATTGTTTACTTTCCTAGCAAACGTGACGGATTGATAGTCGAATGTACGCAGCACAACATTGTACATAGCTCGTTTCATTATATTGATACCAATGCTCAAAGTGCATTTAGTGCTCGCCTTAAGTTTCAAGCCTCAGCATGACATAATGTTTTGAACGATGAAGATAATAAGATAATTAATTACTGCTGAGACAAAAAAATTTCTGATGTGTCACTGATCTTTAAATTAACTTGTGTGCATAGTATGGCAATTCAGAGAAATGATCCTTGCTATCCGAAACCAAATTTTATTGCACTTGTACCAGCGAATTCCTTAGCTGTCATGCTAAAGTCTACTTCATGCAAATCATTTTAAAATCTAATGACTTTCCTCTACACAGTCAAACTTATAAAGTCTTCTGGAATGGTGTCATTTCACTATCATTACTACCACTCTTTTTAAAAGTAGATCGATTTTCGGAAACATTCCTTCCAGAAACTTCCATCGACATTTTAACAGTTCAACCTTCACAAAATAAGGAGTAGAAACCATCCTCATTGCCAACATTATGTTGGTCCTTAGTGGAAGTTGTGACGCAGCTGGATTCATCCCCAGAAAGGTCTTTATGGTTTTCTTGGTCATTGTGCTATCAAATTTCCCCTCAGTTCTATCAATTGAGCATTATTCAGGAATGGCCAGCAATAAGTAAGTGAACAGCAGTGTACTCACAAGTTAGGATTAGGCTTAAGTGCTTGAGTGAATCAATTAATGAGCTTACACTAATAAAGTAATTTGAATTCTCGTTTCACCCCGATGAACAGACTTGAAGATTCCATTCTCAGAAAGCAGACATTCTACCCAGTTGCAAAACTCGCCTCGCCTACGGAAAATAATGGTATCATTATAAGTCAACCTTTCTTATTGACTCCTAAAACAATTTAGTTTAATTTCGATTTCCACTGTGTTCAGGTAACGTAAGGCTCAAGCGTTCACCAGTCATGGATATGATCTACTCTTCAATCTCTTACAGAGCAGCGGATTCCAATTCACGCACGCTTATTCCACACAACCATCCTGATCCAGCAAAGCTTCTAGGTGTGCAATGATAATAATATAATAAATATTACTCTACTTTATTCCAACTCCTGGTGAGATTTTATGTAATCAACTCTTTGACTTTTTATGCAATTTAGATGAATTGGACGATTACACCAAATCACAAGCTATCGATCCCAAGCACTTCAATGCCATTGATAAGACTCACCCTTACTACTCTGTGCTCCATCCCCACCTGCCTAGTTCTTACAAGAATGGCGAGGAATCTCCTGCAGCCCCAGTCGAAACTTCCCAAAGCCACCACCCCAGCAACCATGCTTATAATTCAGCGAACCTTCAACCAGATGAACTCAAGTACGTCGATGCAACCCAGTTCTCCAACTACTCCCCATATGCATCCTCGCAAGACGGAACGATTGCTGAAGTCACCACGGCCTACCCTCCTCCTGACTACTATTCAGGGCAATATCCACCAACCACCCCTCCGAAGAACGACTACTATGGCGAATCTCCCACGCCAGCTCCAAAGGTCTACGATGATTCATCTTCTGACATCTACATAACTCCCCAACCATATGTAATGAAGATTCTGCAAGAAGATGCTTACAAAAACACACCTTCGTCACAAACTGATTCCTACAAGAAGTCTCCCCAAGACACTTCAGCCTACGAAGCAGACAACTCATACGGCTTGACCAGTAGAAATGGAGGTCATGGGGGTAGCCATGATCACTCTTCGAGCCATTCTCATCATCAGAATGAAGGACGATCTCATGGAGCTCCTGGACCCAATCCCTTACACAAACCACCACCGTTTCGTTTTAACCCGAACCCTTCGGTCAAGGCAGCCTTGATGGAGCTGAGCAGAAAACGACAGAAGTACAACTTGCCAGAAATTAAAGGAGACGACTTGGACCACAGAGAGCTCTATACCCGTAATTCAGAGTCTCCTTTGTACAAACCTCACCAACAGTCATACACCACCACACCATCCTACGTTAACAACGCTCCAGTCCCTTCCTATGGCGCTGACTATGATCCGACTACTCCCAAGCCATATGAACTGCCATCTTATTCTTCTTACACTCCCGATGAGCAGAAAAAGCCATATCCCGTACCCCAGGATTATACCACGAACTCACCATATCCTCCTAAAAAGCCGTCTTTGTACGATGAGTATACAACTGAAGCTCCAAAGAAAGCTTACTACGAAGAAACTTCAGCAGATACAGAGCTTCTTTACGCAAGTCCTCAGACAACAGCCACGAGTTATCCTCACAGCGATCCGGAGACTTATGTACATGAAAACCCCTATGATAAGTTCTACTACGTAGACCACGAGAAAGTTGATCATGGATCGCTAGCTCATTTGACATCCCTCGATGAAAATCCCAATGAATCTACTACGTCATCTCCGTATTTACAGCCGTCCTCTTACGACTCCACCCCTTCAGAGACTCCGTACACGTCTCCTGATAAAATTTACTACAGTCCAACAAAAAGTCCTCTCTCCTATGACCCATCACCAACATCTAAACCTTATACTACTCCAGAAGAATCTTCTCCCACCTACGACGATTCCTACAGCCCAACAACATCACCCAGATATGGTAAATATCTCTCGGACCCTGATCCATCGATAGACTACACCACATCGGCTTCAAAAACGGACTATAGTTACCCTCCCCCGACCTTGCCGTCTCCGCACAACAAGAATCCCTATGTTTCATCTTACCCTCAACCGGAATCAAATAAGCAATCATCTTATGGTGTCGAAACACGAGCAGAACATCATCAAAATGCTAACCTTCATACAAATCATCATAATAAGGACCATGTTAGTCTTGTAGGTCATTCTGAGACACCTTCAAGAGTTATCACAGTCAACAATGTCAAGTATAAAGTCATTTCAGACACTTTGACTCCTCAACAGTCTTTGGATCCTTTGTCTCACTTCGGATCTGAGACTCCTAATAGACCAACAAGCTTTCAGAACAACCCTGGACCTACAATGGACCCGCAGACTGCACGACGAGTGCTGGAGATGCTTTCTAAAGCTTATGGAGCCAAAACACAACAAAGATTCGACCCTTCTCAGCAATACCCACAAAGTTCTCAATCTAATACTAATAGGAACTACTACTTGTACAACAATCCCCCCGGAATCAATCAACCCACGTCTGCTTCTTACCAGAATTCTTACTATCAACTTTCCCCAGTCCGATCCGAATCCACCCAGACATACAGAATCCAAGGAACTCGAACCTTACCATCATACTACACGGTGTCCCAGCAAGGAACAAACAATAATCCTTCGGTAGCCAGGTACCCATACAGACCCCCTTACTACAATAATAACTACCAATCCAATCAATGGCAGATTGGAAGTCCAGTCGAAGATGATGCGGTGTACCGGCAACAAGTCTACACTACCAATTCAGGCACAGGCACAGGATATGGATTTTCTTACGTTAAAGGTTCCAATGGATTTTCCTTTCCACCAAAATCTCTCCGGAGGAAGCGAAGCGTCCACAAAGATCGCCCCGTACGAAAATAAATACATTTTAAAACGCAGAAAGCTTTTCAGTTATTACTATGCTTCTCGTATACTGTGTTATGCGTCCTTCCCATGCTTTCAATTTTTAATCGCTTTGATATTATTTGTTGTGTAGTGATGTTTCATGCCGTTGTATCGTACTTTGTAATCATGTGCCCATGAATAAAGGCTCCTGTTATGTCTATTTACACTTTACAAAAGTGATGACCGTTGGTGATGGAAATATTCATAAGTTTTGTGATCGTTTTAGCCTTAACAGTAGTTTGGTAGCTTTGTCGAATGGAGGTTAATTTATGGAGTAGCCTTTGAAGTAACTTTAGTACAATTCACAGGCACGCATTGGAAACCATCAAAATTCCCACAAGCCACCTGTTGCTTTCCATTCTGATGATCACAACTCATTAGGTTACCATTTTAAACATTTCATCAGTCATAATTAAATGATTATCTTAATTTCTTGCCCTCTTAAATTACTCGCGACAATTATGACATATCACTTCAGATGAATACTACGACGATGATTATTCATCAAATGGGCATTCCGAAAGCTGGGATGACAACGCAGAAAAGGAATTCCACCACTTTTTCAATCGTTGGTTGTTCAACAGCATAATCAACAAAGCAGATGACACCATACGGCCAACTGCACACAAACCGACCCCACCCCCCAGACACTCCGCTTTGAAAGGTGGTAAAAGGTTAAACCGCAATTTCATATCTGCTAGTGCTCGCATCACTTCACCGACAACTACCATCCCCACAACCACCACAACTACACCTAAGCCTAAAAAAGTAACAAAGAATAAGCGAAGAGGTGAGTCAAAAGATGAAGGATTACGTCACCAGATGAATTCTCCCACTGCACCCAAGACGATCTATAAAATCCGAAGTCCCAATAGGAATATGAGTAAGGAGCAGATAGAAGACATGTTGCGAGCTTCAGGGTTGGATTTGGATAATGCAGAAATTCAAATAATCGATGCTGAGGAATTTGATGAGCATACTTCTCATAACCAACAATCCAGGCCAAGGCCAATTACACCCACTTTCCGTCCGTTTCAACCTCAACGGTTCACGACTGCTAAACCAACAACGACAACCCGTCCCACCCCGTCCACGACCAAGAAAATATATGTCCCACATAAGGACACCGAAAGACACGAAGAAGGGTCTTTCGTCTACTTGGGCTCCCACAATTTAATATTTCCTGGTTTATACAGTGAAGAGAACTAAATCACATCTTCCTCACTATCATCTTCATGATCTTTCTTCATAAGCAAATAAAAATATCAAGCAATCTAATAAAAATTCCTGGCAGTTAATTATGATCTCATTCACAAACACTCATCGACATATTATTTGATTCATCCCTACATACAAGATTGTATTGAAGTATTAACGATCTCGTGAGGTTATTGTTTCAGCTATTTAGGTGACATTTCCTATTTCATGTCGTCTTGTTAGATTTAGAATTTCTGTCAAGGTTTAATGTTAAGCAAACACTTTTGGTGTACTTCGTTATGAAGTCATTATTTGCAATCAGGAATTCACAAAGTGTGCTAAAAGTTTATAAAAGGCTCTGGTAGCAGCACTTAATACTTCCTTAATCATTTTGAAAGCAGAGCTGGAGCCGCAGATCTTTGACAACCCTCAAGTCTTAAACTAGTTTTTCAAGCTATATTTTATCACTCCTTGCTCTGAAAACGATTACAAAGTGCAATAAGTTAATTAGTCCTAACTACATCAGTGCCAAAATGAGGTGCAAGTGTGTGCCTGAACTCTTGTTCTTCGTTGTACTTGTTCAACACAGTGTCGTGGGGTTGCCTCAAGAATACGCAGAGAAAAGAGCAACGCAGGAGACTTACTCAACAGCAGTGGATGAAGAAGTACCTGCGGAATCTGAATCTTATAATGGCAAGGAGTATGAAGAACGTGAGATTCCCATTTGAGTTCTTATATAACCGTCAGTAAGTAAAACAATCCTTGCAAACTCTTGCATGGTATGTAGGTAAAGTTTCTCAGGAGCCAGATCAAGTAGACAGTTATTCAGGGCAGCCAACCTACGAAGGGGTCACGGATTCTGAACCAGATTCATACACAGAGACTCCAAGTGAAAGTATATTTGACCTAATGAAAAGATAAATCTCAAGACTAGCTTTTAACTGATGTCTGATCAAACCAATCTCGTTTTCAGGTATCTCTGAAGTAGAAGAAGAGCAAGTGCAGCGTGAGTCGACTTGGAATACTGGAAAGGAATCAAGTGACACAAGCGAAAATAATTCTTACACTCCGTATGTCAACGTAAGCGGAACAGAAGGTGAGTGGGTATCTCCTGTTGGTATATCTCTGCAGAGGTAATAATAATTAGAGATAATAAATATTAGCAGACGGTTATGGAATTCAACAACAGCCCATTACCACTGCTCCTGCCGATGCGTACGAAGATAATGAAATGGTGGCTTCACCATCCAATACAGCTTTCCAACCTTCAGCAGCTGAAGCCGAAGGACAAGTTTACACGGAAGAACCGCCGAAAGAAGTCTATGAAGGTAAGAGAATTTTGAATATTAAAAATCTTCAATCAAATATTTCATGTTTTTCATGCAGAAGGATATAATCGAGTAATGTGAAAACTTTTCGACAGAAGCCGGACCTTATACTGAAGCGACAGAATCAGTACCCTACGAAGAGGCGACTGAGTCAGTGCCCTACGAAGAAGGGACTGAATCAGGTCCTAACGAAGAAGCGAATGAATCAAGTCCTTACGAAGAAGGGACTGAGTCAGGTCCTTACGAAGAAGGGACTGAGTCAGGTCCTTACGAAGAAGCGACAGAGTCAGGTCCTTACGAAGAAGCGACAGAGTCAGGTCCTTACGAAGAAGCGACAGAGTCAGGTCCTTACGAAGAAGCGACAGAGTCAGGTCCTTAC
>Ga0194135_10001401_pt1 | contig 14363 bp, 12 predicted proteins | sample LitLau_LLRF_2013_FD_134024 | JGI IMG/M metagenome (GOLD analysis project Ga0194135, IMG submission 134024) | Freshwater sediment microbial communities in response to fracking from North America - Little Laurel Run_MetaG_LLRF_2013 (version 2) | ecosystem: Environmental > Aquatic > Freshwater >...
AATGATTAATACAGAAAGGTTGTAGTTGTGTATTGCACAAAAGTAAATGTTAGCAAATATAACCTATATGTCTACTAATTAACCAGTAATTTTAAACTTAAATATAAAAAGGCGCTGTGCTAAACTACTGCTCAACTGAATCAAAGTGCATTAAAAGATCTGCCAAGGACTGAACATGCTGCTTTCTTCTGCACAACAGATCTTGAAACAAGGTTGGATCAACAGTCTCGGATGATGAGTAATGCTTCTTGAAGTTGTAAATAATGCTTTCCTTTTTATCTTGATCAATCCGGTAAAAATTCACTCGGGCTGTTCCACGGAAAGGAGCAACTAATTTATACTTAAATGGAGGATCGTTACGTGGTATGGGCAGAAAGGTGCCAGACTCAAAAAGTGTTTCTTCTAGAAGATTATACACATAGACTTCAAGCTTCTGCACCGGGTCAATAAATTTCACTAGATTAAAAATCCATGTAACAAAATTATAGTCTTGAACTGACAAGTCACTGTTTACAATATCTTCGACGAAATGTTGAGAACTGATAATGTCTGTACGAGAATACAGGTTGCATTGTTTTGCCATTGTTTCAAGTTTTCCTTTTGCATTTTTTCTCCCTGACAATCGTCCCATCAGTTTTAGATATGAAATATCTACAATCAGTCCCACCACCTGCTTCGACAATTCGTCCATTATTTCCGGCATTTCGTGTTTTTGAATCGGCGCTTTACCTCTTCTTAATACCAATCTATGAAGTCTTAGAAGCGGTTCTCTCAATTCCTTTACAAGCAGAAAGCGTTGATTATTCAGAATATAATCTTTTTTATCTTCTCCAAAACACCAATGAACCATCCAAAAAGATTCTCGACAGTCAGAGTTAATTTCTGAAAATTGTTCGACGCGTGTTAAATTTTCAAACATCCAGCTAGAGCTGACTTCGCCACAACCTTGGCGATAGAATTCATTGGTGATTTGCAAGTCCTCAAGGATCCACTTTGGATACATTTTGGTCCGATTTCTGTAATGGGCGTTTCCGTAAATTGCAAAGGCCACCATGGCTTCAGCAGCAAAGCAATTGAAATACATTTCTGTTGGTAAATTTCGACTCAATTAAAATAGGTCTGCAAGAATAATTTAATTTATAACGTAATTTGTAAAAAAAATACCTGGTAGAAAAAATCTAAGCAAATCAGTGTCCAGTGAAGTCAATCTCCATTTAAGGTTTCCTTCGAGGGTACTTAGAAACGGCTTCAGATTTGTTTCCAAGTGCTCTTTTAGGCCCCAGATGGGGATAGACAATAAACAACTTTCAATCTTGTAGGCTTGAAACGCTGAGTTTCTTGACATAAATTTTAATAGTTCTCTCTTTGGATTCATCCTTGCATCACCGGTTAAACGAACTATAGCTTCGAATCGTGATGAGAGAGAACTCATTCCTACGCCAAGATTATCCACTTCATTTTTCACTTGCATTACATGAGACAGGAGCGTTTCTAAAGAATTTCTCTTGTCCTTGCTTGGCAAAACCATCCAATGTGCCAATTCAGTTGGGTCCATTAAAGAGTAGCTTATTTCTCCTCGTCGAAACATCATTTGATTGTGACACGTCTTGAATGCTTCTGAATAAAATTTGGACTCTGTTGCTTTAACGCCAAAGTTCAGAGTTGCCACATTAGATGTGTCAAAGTAAAAGTTGCCAACTCCCCTTAAAAAACACACGTAGTATTCCATGTCCTTCTTAATGCGTACTGTTTTGCCAAAGTGCTTCTCTAGTGCTTCTCGTTGGAAAAAAAGCGCGGATCCTTCTTCTTTAAAGTCAACAGCATAGTGAACGATGAGCTGAGTTGCATATTCATAGTCAAAGTAGTACTGGTATTCTTCGATCCGGTGGAATTCTGTATTTTGACCAAGACGTGAAGCCACCAAGAATATGTTTGACACTTCCCTTCCTAAATCTCTTTGCAACACTTTGAATGCTCGATTGCCAAACTTTACCAAATCCTCTCTTGTAACTGTTTGGTGTTGAAACACATTTGCAACACATGATGAGATACGACTTTGTGGTCCTCTTCTGTCGACGCAAGCAAAAATAATAGTAATCCAAAAGTCACCAAGTTTACCAAGGAAAGCTTTGTATAAACTTTTTACGCTAATGTCAAAGTGGATGCCTTTGAAATCTGCCTTGTGTAAAGTTTGCACTGCAATTTTGTTGCGTATCTCAAAACTCTGATTAGGTACTAAAACTGACCAGTTTTCTGCAACAACAACAAGTCCGTCTACAAAATCTTTTGTTGTAATCATGCTCGCTGTAACAATCGATCAGGTTTATAAACTAAACTCGTCACTCAAATTTACACAAAAATTAAACAACAACAAAATAATTCTACATGCAATGCCGAGATATTAATTAACGTCCACGCTGCTTGAAAGTCACTGGAGTATTAACAAAAATAATAAACGTTTTTTATTTTGTCACAATTTTGCAAATAACAAGTTTTAAATATTAAACTACGAAAACTTTAATCAAAACAAAAGGTATATTGCATTTTCTACACACATTTACACATGAATTTAATTACAAATCTAAAGTTTTTAATACAGTTGCAACATCCGCAATGGTCTTCCACTCACAATTTCGTACCACAGGAATAAATATATCATACTCATTTCCAAGCCTAACTGCGTCACATATTTTCATTCGACATCGAACCTTCTCTAGACTATCTCCTGTTGGTATAATAGCAAGCAAAGATCCTCTTCTTGAGGAATCTGGTACTATCAAAAACATACACTCTTGAAAAACAAGATTTTCAAGTTGAAGCAGCAATTTAGCATTGAGGATTTTCATTTCATCCTTCAATAGATATTCAGCAATCCCCATTAGGAATGATACAAAACTGAAAAACTCTAGCTCTGCCTTTAAAATCATTTTTATAAATTTCGCAATCGAGATGGCCCGCGAAGTTTCAGTTCCATTACAACCGCTCCTTAAAAGCCGCAGTTTTTTCTCCAATGTAAATGTTTTGTATCCATTTGGCAGCTGGTGTAAGAGATTTTTTGCCGATATGTCCAAAATAGCCCTAGAAAGAACCTCTGCTAATTTAACACAATGCTTCAGTACTTCTTCTTCCCTATGGTTTCGCATGATCCTTTCCAGTGCGATAAGCTCTTCAAGAAAAAACTTGCTCTCTGAGTGGAAATATCCCTTGATGGTTTCTAACAGGGACTGGATTGGAAACGTTTCGCAGTGAAATTTGACCAAACCTTCTTTAGTTATTTTAGCTGAATCAAATAACCAAGTTTTCAAGTTATTCTTGATAGGTTTCTTGCTCCAGTTTTTTTTCTCAATACCAAGATCCTTAATCAGCCACTCTGGAAAGGGTTTTCTTTCTCTCGCTTGACCTTTCTTCCAGCTGCCAAATCCCTTATTTCTCCAGTAAACGTTTCCGTAGAGTGAGAGTGCTACAATAGCTTCAGCAGCAACACAGTTAAGGTACATTTCTGTAATGCAAGTTTGACATGTTATTTCTAAAACATTTAGAATTGTTTCATCTGGAACTTACGCGGGGTAAAATTGAAGCATTGATCCAAATCCTTTGTCCTTGATGATAACATTGGCTCCATGTGTGGGAAATGGAACTGCTTTCCTTTCAAGTCACTGCTTTGTAGCGAATCCTTATATGCTGATTCGTTCTTGTTTTTTGAGATCCTCTGCATCAAATAGGTGCGCATTGTAGAGAGACATGGATCTAAATTGATTTTCAAGTGTTTCATGAGATCAGGCAATGGCACTGAGACAATGCAGTTTTTTATTTCGGATGGCCGAAACACATTGTCAACTAAGTTCATGATTGTTTTTTTGGCATCCAGTAACGTCTTCCCCTTTAGACAAATAATTACTTCAAAGCGGCTAGTGAGCGCCAGCGTCTTCCTTGGATCTCCTACCTCATTCACAGCTCTCTGTACCTTTTCAACCTCTATTAGTCTAGACTGTAACCGATTAGATCGATCTACTGGGGTACAAAATTGTTTCGAAAAATCCCTAGGATCCATGAGCCTATTTGCAATGTCCGCATAAGTGAACATTACTTCATTCCATTCTTTTTTGTGCATGTATTTGAACGCCTCTGAGTAAAACTTAGCATCCACGCACTTCACTTCTCCATCTAACTTACTGATCCAATCTACATCATAATAAAAATTTCCAAGTCCATGTAGCAAGCAGACAAAGAATTCCGATTTTGGCCTCGTGTACTTTGAATCTAATCCAACAACCTTTTCCTGATCTTTCAACGTTTTAAAATACTGATTCAGCTTTTCTTTGTCATAAAACAACGCATGGCTTATCTTGGTAAAGTCAACGGCACAATGGATAACCATTTCCTCGATCTGGCGAACTTCAAAATATTCTTCCAAATATCTCTCTATTTCTTCGAAACTTTCATTTTGTCCAAGTCGCGAAAAAACAAACCTCGAGTAAATGGAGGAAGTGTTTTTTTCAAGTTTTTGCTTCATTTCATACATTATTGATTTAACATGACTCGGCTGAATTATCCTGTGGGTTGGGTTTTGTAAATCCCCGTTGGGTTTTACATAGCGGTTTGTTTTCTTCCGATTTTTTCACTGAAGCTTCCAGGTATTCCATTGCCAGCTTTCCATATTTTTGGAGGCTATTTTCGATATCCTCCTCGCTATTTTCGATTTCGATCATTTTTGGGACAGGAATTTCCTTGGATCTGCCTGCAACGTTAATTGCAGGTGTACGTTCATTCTTGATTATCAAAACCAGACTAGCCTGTAAGTTGTTCACTGTCTGACCCAGTACAATTCTTACAGTTTGGTGACCTTCTTTGGGTTCGAATTTGAGTCCTTTAAAGTCATGGTGATTATGGAACTTTACAGTAAAATTACTTGAAAGTCTGAAATCTTCTTTCACCTTGACGCAAAAAAACTTAGATGAAACTATTGTTCCGTCTAAGAGCCTCTTTTTTTCAACCACTTCAGACATTTTTAAGTAAGAATTTAGGACAAAATTTTCTTAGAGGTCAAACTTGTCAGGTGCAAATCTTCAGCGATTATAATCAGCTACCTTGATTCAGCAAAGGATGAAACCATTTGACTTGTTTTGCGATTATATAAAACTATTTCTAGATTGACTAGAGCACACCGTCATATGTATATTTGTTCTATATTATTAACAGAGTCTATTTTTTGTTTTAATTAAGAGTTTCGTTGCGACCTGTTTAGTTGAGAAAAAACTGAAACTAAAAAATCACTAACTAATGGTCACTGTTCAAGTTTCTGTTTAGTTCAGAAAAAAAGTAAACCTCAGAAGTCGGCTCTCCTTGTCATTGTTTTATGATGGATTTGGTTTAAATAAAAACTAATATTTAAAAATTGGCTCTCTGAATCATGGTTTTAGTTTGGATATGGTTTAGACTAAAACCCAAATTGAAAAAGTTCATACCCTCATAAAGTTTTAGTTTAAATTTGGTTTAGTTTACAACCAAAATTAAAAAAATGATACTATGATAAAGTTTTAGTTTGGATTTGGTTTAGTTTACAACCAAAATTTAAAAAATGATACTATGATAAAGTTTTAGTTTGGATTTGGTTTAGTTTACAACCAAAATTAAAAAAATTATACTATGATAAAGTTTTAGCTTGGATTTGGTTTAGTTTACAACCAAAATTTAAAAAATGATACTATGATAAAGTTTTAGTTTGGATTTGGTTTAGTTTACAACCAAAATTAAAAAAAATTATACTATGATAAAGTTTTAGCTTGGATTTGGTTTAGACTAAAACCAAAATTATAAAAGTTCATACGTAGATAATAGTTTCAGGTTAGATTTAGCTTAGACTAACCTCTAAATTCAAACATTTAGTTCACTGATCCTGATTTGGTTAGGTTAAGGTACCGGACAGCAAAACCTGACCAGAAAATTTGCATCGGTTGATTCTATTTTCAGATTGGATTTGGTAAAGACTTAACATAGGTAAAAATAGGTTCCGTAAGGACTTGGTTTCGAACCAAACTAAAAACCGGCTCGGTAACTCTAACGTTTGATATTTAATGAGCCAAAAACCATACTGAATGATACTTGAGCCATGTAGATTACTCACTGTAGTTAAACTTGTTGGATTTGTTTAAGAATGCAGTTTATTAATTCAGGTATCGGGATTTCTTCATTGTCAACTAATACAATTTGTATAGGTTACAACATCGCAAGAAACCTTAAAATTGGTTGCCTTATGTTTTGGAATTGTTATAGTTTCACACGTTTTTACCGAATTCATTGGACACAATAAAAGTTAACGTAAACATAATTGTATATCCTACATTCACCCATTATATAACACTCTCATGCTGATTAGTCAGATAATATTGTGTATATTTCGTATATTCTAGTGAGAGATTAAAATTACATCCTCCATTGATGAATTCCAAACTTCTCGAAACGTGTGCGCTGAAATGTGGGACTCCAAATAGTCTTCAATGTGCGGTTCAACTTTTGAACAGAATTCCCGAATGACGCTTGGTATGGGCCGTTCACTTTTTATCTGGATGGAAAATGCACATAAAAATGTTATCAGTTAAGCTTCATTTGCCTTAAAGTTTATAAAGACGCATTTTTAACTTACTATCGCTTTTTTAAGTATACGATTCCACTCAATGAATGAATCTGCCTTATTTTCACACAGAGCTGATCTAACATACTGGTCTTCCACTAAGACTTTTACAACAGCCTTCCATTCAGCAGTTTTAAAAGATCTTAAGACAAAGAGATCCCCGAAAGTGTCTTTGTATGCATCAGGTTTTTTAAGATTAGGCGAGACTTCATTTATGTAATCTTCCTCCTCTTCAATTTCATTTTCCTCGTCGGAAAAAAAATCGTTTATATTTTTTACTATTTCGCACCCAGTTTTTGGCACATATTTATTAAAAAATCTTTCTAGACACGTGGTCTTTGAGTCGTTAGGTTTCGCTTTACACAGCCAGATCTGTTGGTTTTACACCATATATAACCTTTACCTGCTCGAACCGATTGCAAACTGGTCGTTAAAATATATATTTACCTTCACAGCTTCGAAAATTACCAAGTCAACAGAATCCCAAAATTTCCCTCCGCTTTTGAGATCAAGAATGTATGGTACTACTAAAATAAGTGAACGAAATCCTCGACTTTTAATCCAAGGAAATTCCTGTCAAATTCGTTTGTAATACTTTACATTTTTACATTATTCAATATGATACAACAGTTAAAGTGAACAAGGTATTTACCTGTAGCTCTTCATACTCTGTTTGCTCAAGTGTTTTCGTCGCGTATTTGCAGAGTTCACCGTACGCACAACCAGAACTAGTACAAACCTCTTTATCGAATGCAGTTTCCGAGGTTATTATCTCCAATATGTGAGGTTTGTATCTGGTCGGATTCGTTGTTGCAATGTGCTCAATTGTACAAAGTCTTAGAAAGCAGACATTATTTTCACTATTTACCTAAATTAGTTAGAAGCAAATACATTTCATGTCGAAAACTGCTCGGTTACTTCTTTCATACCTTCTTGGCAATCACGGCCCATAACTTAGAGTCCTTATGGTCCGCAACTCGTTCGACCTCTAACTCTAGACATTCTAAGACTCTATTCATATCGATTCCTGACGTTTCCCATTTAAACCAGTTTTTTTTGTACCTATTTAACAGTTTCCACTGCTCATCAATTACAGACGTTTCAAGATACAATGAGAACTTTTCAAATTCAAACTCAAATTCGCCCTTGAAACACATTTCCAATCTTCCGGGTAAAACATTTTTTATCTGAAACATGTTAAAGATTAATATTACTGAAGCCAAAAAACCTCTTTTTAAATAAAATGTTTATTTGCGACCTCCCCGTCCTTTTTGATGTACCAATTGATAAATTCAGAACTTCTGTGCAAACCATTTTGAGCGCAAACAAATTTAAGAATCTCTTTTTTCGCATTCTCGTTCAAATCCTCTTGTAAATGTTTGTACAAGGGCTGGAAGTCAAACCTGCATCATAAACAAAAATACATGTTTTACCCCTTTTCCTTCGAGTACATCGATAATAAATAAAATTATTATATTCTTACACAATTGACAAATTTGCCAACCATCTTATGAAACGATTTGAATCGTGCACCGTCAAACCATTTTGAACTAAGCTGTTTCTTCTTGCAGAAACTTTAGCGTTATTTGTCAGAAATCGTTTACATAACTCAAAATTATGCCAATTTCGGTGTGACTCTTGAAGCCTCTGGTCAAAGTTCCATAGACAGTTAATAATGTCATCGGGTTTAGTATTTAATTTCAGAATTTGTTTCTCGTGTTGAATCCAAAACAATGCAGTGGCATAAACTACATCATTCTTACCTTTAAAAAAACATCGGATTTAGAATACATTAAGCTGCCAAACATAATTTTTGCTTAACTAATTGAGTAAACAAAAAACTTGCAAGGTGGTATTTTTCTAGCAGAAGTGTCGTTGACTTTTACTGTGGCTTCGAGAGCTGCGCAAAGTCTGTCGAGAGATGTTATTTCAGTAGACAATTTCACTCGTTTTAGCGTTTCCTTACATCCCCTTCTTTTAATGTTTCCAGACCGTTTATTTGCACGGTTATGGCCTCCCAACCAGTCAGTTTCAGGAAGTTTCCAGATTACGTCTTGGGATGTTTTTTCAGGTAACCGCACACTGTTTTTCTCCAAACCAAAATCCGGAAGAGGCATGATGCAATCCGGAAGGTCAAAGCCACTCGAAATCTACACAAAAAAACTTATTCTAACATTAAGCGGAGCATTTTTTAACTGTTAAGTAGATGTAAAATAAATTTCCGAAAGAGACAAACGTTTAACTTTCGAAATAAGCCTAAAGACTTCACTCTTTCATCTAACTCCTGCACTGTTGTGCTAAAAAACTGTTAAAATTAGAAAATAATACATAAGATTAAACGTTTAATTTCAACAAATGTTTTTTTGAATTGTAGTTTGTGTTTTCTTCAACCAAAAAAAAATTCTTAGAACCGAACAATGCTTATTGTAAAATTAGGTTTGGTTAGACTTTGAAATAAGGTGAAGGTCACTATCCTCTCATGTGTTATCTTCTTAGTTTTATTCTTAAAATTAAAAGTTAAACTTACCAAACAAAAGTTCCAGATGATGAAAATCCAATATAAATCCTTTCTTAAATACTGATTTATTCAGCACAAAAATTCAACGACAAAAAAAGTTTTTTATTCAAAATTGTGATCGAAAAATATATCAGGCGTGTATTTCAGCAATCCAAAGTCGAGTGCTTCGGACTTATAAATGATTTTTAACCTAACATAGTAATTTGGTGGGATTGTATTTTGAAACAAACTGATTTGCAAGGTAATTTCTTCTCAAAATGTCCTGCCTTAGAAGTTAAGTAACGTGTTACACTGAAAGTTACTAATAAAAATATTTTGTTTATTTTAGGCAAGAATAAAACTAAATTAATATAAAAAGCTTAAGTTAACTGAAAGTGTTCAATTTTTCCTGGTGCATTTAAAAGTGTCATATTTGAGCTTAATTTTAAAAGTTCTGAAAAAAGATATGGAAGGAACAAATTCGGAACAAGTTGCAACTGAAGTTTTTTAGTTAAAAGCGAAGCAAATAAGTTTAAAAATGGTACAAGAATTTTCACTTGAGTATTATTCTGAGCGACGGCCAACTTCCGCATCTAAATTCAAAAACATTCGTTAATATAAACGGTACTTTCAATTAGCTTTGGATTAAAATTTTACCAAATTATAGCAACGCGTGCAATTATATGCTTGGGTTTTGTTTTTTTAAAACTGAAATCGCTTGTTCAAAATATGAAAAAATGTTAATTTTTTAGGAGGCGGAGTCACGATTCTCTCTAATCTCATTTTTTCACATAAATAAGAGGGAATCTGAATTTGCCCCATGTTAAGTTTAAGTTGAGAAATTTTAGACATTTCTCGGTTAGTTTTAGATTAAACCAAAACTTTCTGACCAAAAGATGAAGTTGATATTTCTAGTTTAGTTTAAGTTAGGCTAAAAGCACCTTAGCACAAAATAAAATGTTGTTGATATTTTTAGTTAAGTTTTAGTTTAGTTTCAAACCACCTGAACAAAAAATCAATTGTGTTTATTACTAGATTAGTTTCAGTTAAGATTAAAACTAGTATTTAAAATATGATGTGTTGATTATATTTCTAGTTTAGTTTTAGTTTAGACTAAAACTACTAGACCAAAGTAGGATCTGTTGAGTATATTTTTAGTTTAGTTTTAGTTACGACTGCAACTACTAGACCAAAGTAGAATTTGTTAACTATATTTTTAGTTTGGTTTTAGTTTGGAATAAAATCCCGTGACCTAATAATAAAATGTTTTTTATATTTCGTTTTCTTTGGTTTAAAATAAAACTAGGACTCAAAATGTGAAGCGTTGATTATATTTCTAGTTAAGTTAAAGTTACGACTGAATCCACTAGATTAAAAAACATTCTGTTGCATATATTTGGAGTTTGGTTTAAGTTTTTAGTAGTTTATACTAAAACCAAAATTAGAAGTTTCTAGTTTAGTTCTTGTTTAGACTAAAAGTAGTATGTAAAATTGTTAAACCGTTTTAATACTTCTTTATATTTATTTACGATTAAACGCTTCAGTTTTAGCTTTAACCTAATTGTTTATTTAATAATCAAAATTAATTTTTGGTTTGTTTTGTGACTTCTACCATCTTAGTACAGGATAGTGTACAAATACTAAATCTTAATGATACTATTGGTTAAATATTAGTTAAGTCTAGATCTAAGCTGTTTTTAAAAGCCAAAAGTTAAGTTCAAAATTTTAACATTTTATTAAACGAAAGGTTTTATTCACAGGGTCATTGTTACATGAAGTAAGTTCTAGATCAATTGTTCATAGTTTTCACCTTAGCGTAATATCAAAGGTTTCCAGACCACAAATGCTGTACAAATAATTATATAGTTTAAGATGTAATTTCGCTCTTAATTCTGGTTATAAAACAAAAACTCCTTGAAAACGTTCATTGTTGCAGCTGATATCTCTGGGAAAAGGGATGAAAAATATATCTGGTTTTTCTCAATCAAATCGAAACTCATTTTCTTTTCCTCGTTATGAGTATCATCAGGATTTTTATTCCGTTGCTTCTTCTCTCCTGCCTTTACAGAAGCACTAGAAAAAACTCTTTCAATGCTTCTTTTACACTCGGAAAAGGTCTTCATTCCATCTGGTTTCGGTTGCTTGTCACCCTCAACTTCAACTTCTCCAGTTGGTCCTTGCACTTTAATCGTTTTTCCCTATTGTATCACATGCATTGAGATCTTCAACCAGTCCATGTACAACAGTGTAAATGTACTTACAATATATAAGTTAATACAGTCCTTCAAATCCAGTTGAAGCCCAACGGATGTCGCCTCTTGGTATTTCGTTAGTATGCTTGCTAAGGAAAACAGCCGAACTACAAAAAGACATTGTAATTTTTGTTTTAAATTACAAGGTGGAAAATTGCCAATCTCAACAACAAAAGGCTCACATATTTTTGTTTCGTCAGCAGAAACTGCAACGCATCGTGCCATCAAGGTGTTTGAGGAGAAGCAATATGTTTTAACTTCTATTCCGATATGACTAGTTGAAAATTCTGAAACGTTTTTGAAACATGTTTCAAAAACGCTGTTTAGTTTTATTTTTTTCCAGTTTTGTGTGTACAAACCTGCTTGTGGGACCGCGGTTTCTTCTAAAAAAACAGCTCCTTTCAAGTGCCCGAGATCATCTATCGGTTAATAATGGTTAAATTCGGTATACATAGAAAAATATTCAAAAAAACTTATCCAGTATACCATTTGCCTCAGTTTGTGATTCCCCCTGCTTCATTTTTATGGAATTTGTCTCTGTTTGACAGCCTATGTTCAACGTCGAGCCTAGTAAATTATGGTTATTTTATTATCAAATCCGGTTAGGTATGCTTAACGATATGTATATATAAGCAAACCAACCTGTATTGTGTAGATTGAAAATAAAGTCGTCAGAAACTTTAAGCGCCTGAGCTCCAAGCGCTGCAAAGACCAATGACGGGGCATATATCTTATTGCGATGCTTGTTTAAAAATACAGCGTATGTCGCGTTTAACGGTCCACAATTAATAACAAGAGCATCAGAGTTGCCTGGTTCAAAGAGATCATCTTCCTCTAAAAGCAGGATACCTCCATTTTCCTTACATAGTGAAATTTTTAAACCTTTCATTCCCATGCATTAAAACAAAAGAGCCAACAACGATTTAAACACTTACAAGTATGCATGTTTTGATGTATTCAGAAAGATTCTGAGTGGCATCTGAGCAGTCACAGTTAAAGAGAAAAAACTTGTATCTAAAAATAGAGCCACTCGGATCCGTTTTTGTAAAAATTTTAGTTGCCATCGTATTTCCATAAATATTGGAAGTATTCTGAACAGAAACTGTTCCACCAGATTCACCATGCCTATAATTTCGGGTTTCCAACCAACGTTTAAGACCCGCTCTGTCCAATTTTCCATGCTCGTTTTGTACCCTTTCACAAAGTTTTCTGTATTTACGATAAACATTTATTGTAGGTCCGCCTCCTCCGGCCTGTAAAAAATATTATGCATTGCTTGAAGTTGTTTAAACTAAAAAAATGATTTATCAACTTAACGCAATACCTCACGATACATTACCCCTAATTTCTTCAAACGATCTTGATCCGGTTGATTAAAGTAGTCCACCGTATCATTTTGCTCATAGAAACGAAGTACACAAGAAACAAAAATTGTTTCGTCACGTAGAGTTGGCATATATTCTTGCAGTTTTCGTTTTGGTCCCATTATTCCCAAAATTCACGTTTTAAAAATTTGAACTAATTTTTCCCTTAAATCCGGATCAGCTGCTCTTTATAACTACCCGCAAAAAATCTACCTCTAAAAAAGCAAACAATCCACAAAACAAAAAGGTACCTAACCTATATCAAGACGGCTATAATGTTTAGATTCGTGTGAAAAAAATGTGGCAACCTAAACGATTTGCCTTATTTTACACAAAAATTTAAAAGCTTGCCAATTAAAAAACAGCAAATTGTCACCAAATTGTCTTCCTGCTGAACTTTGCAAAAGTTAATAACAAACTGAGCCCATTAAGAAAACAAATATTTGATTTCTGTTTGTGCTTTTCTAGCAAATGTAGCTTCTTGTTCTTGGCAACAAAGCTTATAGTCCCTTTGTAGAAACGAGAAGAGAAAAGTTGCTACTTGCTAGCTGCTTAAGCTTTCTGGTTTTAGTTGGGCTCTAAACTATTCTTTGTGGCCCTAGAGTGTCAGACATTAAGCCATATTTCCGAAACTGATTTATAATACTGGAATTTTGAATTTTTTTCTGGCTTAATTCTAATCTAAACTAAACCACTTCTTGTGTTTTAATGAACTGCTCTTGCAACCTTCTTGGTCTTGGCAAGAAGGCATGTGATTCCTCTTGTTGAAACTGGGAGACAAAAAAAGCTTGCAAGCAGAGCTGCGTGTTTTCCGTTCCTCGTTATGGTTCAACCATTCTTACGGTCATAAACTGTCAGGCTTTAAATCGTATTTCTAAAACGCATTAAGATGACAGGAAATATGAAGCTTTCTGGCTTAAAAGTAATCGAAAAATATACAAATTCTGCTTTTTGTATGAACTGCTGTTGCAACCTTATTGTTCGTGTCAACAAGGCATACATTTACTCTTGAGAAATTTGAGGGAGAACAGTTGCAACTTGCAAGCTGCCGGAGCTGCTGTTTCTTTTTCTGTTTTGGTTCAGCTCTTAACTATTTTTTGTGGCCAAATTTAGAAAACACGTTTGAATCACTGGAAATATTAAACTTTTTGGTTTGAAACTAATCTAAAACTAAACTAATTCTGTTTTTTGTATGAACTGCTCTTGCAACCTTCTTGTTGGTGGCATAATGACATATTACTACTTTTTTGGAAACGGAGGGAGAACTGTTACTGCTTGCAATTTGCCGGAGCTGCCTGTTTTCTGTTTCTGGTTATAGTTCAGCTCTTAACTATTCTTTGCGGCCATAGATTGTTAACCTTTTGGCCAAATTTGGAAAACTCGTTGAAATCACTGGAAATATGCAGCTTTTAGGTTTAAAACTAATCTAAAACTAAACTAATTCTGGTTTGTGTCTGAACTGCTCTTGCAACCTTCTTGTTCGTGGCAAGATGGCATATAATTACTATTTTGGAAACGGAGGTAGAACGGTTGCAGCTTGCAAGCTGCCGGAGCTGCTGTTGTTTGTTTTCGGTTATGGTTCAGCTCCAAACTATTCTTTGCGGCCATAGAGTGTCAAT
>Ga0194135_10001402_pt1 | contig 14349 bp, 17 predicted proteins | sample LitLau_LLRF_2013_FD_134024 | JGI IMG/M metagenome (GOLD analysis project Ga0194135, IMG submission 134024) | Freshwater sediment microbial communities in response to fracking from North America - Little Laurel Run_MetaG_LLRF_2013 (version 2) | ecosystem: Environmental > Aquatic > Freshwater >...
TCTGTCGTTTATATAAAGAATCAAAGTTACGTCATAATTATAGTAATAGTTAACAAATCAGACTTAAGGAAGCATTTAAATGTAGTATAACCTTTTGTAGAAAACTTCTAACATATCAGCGTATAAGTTACAACAACCATGACATATTTAAATAATGTCTTCAAATAACTCAATTTAAGTACACAACATCGCCATACTTCACGAATTGTGTCCAAATATCGAAACAATAAAAACCGTTACAAATTATTTTTATCAGCTATGTACAAAACCACCTGGTACTGCTAATTATAACAATTCTTCACTAACTTATGATTAAATTACTAGACTCGGACTCGAGTAACGAAAGAAACTACACACACCTCATGCATAGCTTGTAAGAAATATCAGACATGTAAAGAGTACAGGATAATAACCGTGTAATACTTTTAAAAGTATACCGCAGTGTACTCATTCATCTTTATTATAATCCCTAAGATTTCTAATTTATGTTGTTTTTTAAGTAAATCATCGATTAGATAAATATTCCAACGCAGGGGATCACGACATGGGAAGGTTTCACTATCATATCTCGTTATTCGTCTGCGGTCATAATATTCTAGTTTGTAATTGTCTGTGAAAGGAGCCCCACAACAAAATAAAATACGGAAGCGACGCATGTGTAAATCGGCATAGTCTAGCTTGCAGCTTGTTCCATGTCAATTAATATTGGAATAGTTTGGTTGAAAAAGTCGCTGAGGAAAATATGACTTCGTTATAAAGATGAATCACTTCGGTTTAGGAGTCTGAAGTGTTGAGAAACCAGCAGCAGCAGATGTTCGAGTAATTTTTCGACAACTTCATATCCTAGAAACCTTAGCGTACATTTTATTCAGACATGGGATCCTCAGCCGATTCGGGAGCACCCCCTCCTTTCATTTTACTAACGGCTTCCTCCAGACGACTTCGATTAGCTGCAGCAGATCTTCTAGTTGTCCGAACGGTATCGCGTGGAGTGTCTTCTTTGGCTAAGCGTTCTTTTTTCCTTTCCATCAGCAACTGCCGTTCCGCAGATGTCAATCCTCCACGTGAATCCTCACGATCTCTCATGCGCTTTTCTCTTCTTGTTTCCATTTTTTGTTGGGCCATTTCCTTTTCTAATTCTTTACTCTCTGAAACATACATACAGGATGTATGAAAAATTCGTCTTGAATGCAAGCTTGGTATTTTTCGACAAATATTACTATTGTTACCTTTAAGAACGATTCTCTCTGCATTTTCGGACGGTGGGTCGTCATCAGGGAGCTCATCTTGGTGGTTACCCATAAGACTCTTGAGACTTTCATCATCGGAATCTTCTGGGTTTGTAGGACCTCCTGCAGCTTGTGCCATCATCATGGAAGCAACAGTCGATGCCTGAGGAAGGTCTGGCATCAGTGGCACTTGAAGCCTACTGCTGCTACCGCGGTGGTCAGAGGCATGGAGACCCTGAGTTGCTTGGGTTAGCGCAGCTAATTCCTTCAGGTCCTTTTTGGAAAGTGATGGAATATTCAAACCAGCAAGACTTGCAGCTGAAAGTGGGTTAGCAGGAGGTCTTCCTTTACTGCTGGAACCCATTGAACCTTTCTTGTTTCCACTGCTTCCGACACCTGCGTCGCCTCCAAGTCCATTCAAGAGAGATGAACCCTGTCCTAGATTACCGAACGGAGACCCTGACATTCCACTTCCCATAGGAAATGATCCCAGTCCAAGAGGATTGTACATGAGACCTGGATTCGGAAACAAAAACGGAAGAGATCCTTGCAGCAGATTCTGTTGCGATTGCTGTGAACTAGATGCAGAGTTCGAGGACTTTTTGTTCTTATCTTCTTTTTTGTTATTAGAAGATGAAGAAGCTTGAGGAGTCGATCTGGATGGAGTGGATGATCGCGGGGTTTCTTTACCACCTTTAGGTTCGTTTCCACCACCTCCGCTACCGCCTCCCCCTGAAGACGACATTCCTGGAATATCGGACCCGAATCCCATTCCAGGGAATCCAAGACCAAAGAGGGAGTTGGGGAGTCCGAGATTGCTCATTCCACCCAAAGATCCCAAATTAGCCAAGTTACCCAAAGATCCGAGATTTCCCAGTGACCCTAATCCACCAAATGGCATGAACAGAGGATTTTTAGGGTCCAAAGCACCAAAGCTGGCTAGCAGGTTGGGATTGATTCCAGATAAGCCTGTTGATTTAATTCCTTATTTGTAATTCATAACTCTTCATTCCTGTTAATTAGCTATTGAAATTGGCTGTAGCATAGTATTGGGACTTACCAGGTAGAGAAGAAAAGGCTCCGAGGTTAGGAAAGGCATTGTTAGCACTTGAAGTTGGAACAGATGTGGCATTAGCAGAGGAAGTTGGAGTATTTACAGGTGGACTGGTTAAAGTTGGAGGTCTTCCTGGCCCTTTCTTCTTGGTCTCACCAGAAAGTCTCTTTTGCAAATCAGATGGAAGATTTCCACGCTCCTTAACCAGTTCTGCCCAACGAGGGTCCACATCATAATTCTGATTTTCCAATAACCATTGAGCTAGATGTTTTAACTGCGGAGCCTTTGGACCAGTTATCTAAATAAAAAACGAAAATGTTTTGAAATACTTATTAAAAGTAATATTTTTAAACAAAAAATAAGTAGTAATAACGTCTAGCTTCGAAACGTTGCATTGACAACTTTACAGCTTATGAAAATCTTGAACCTCCGGAAAGAGCTGAGCACAGCCAGCCTCCACCGATTCGTAAAAAATTTCAGCCTAGTAGTTCGCAATCACCCACAATTAATTTGACTTCATTCAGTCCCCATCTAAAACCAAATACCACCAATATGTCCCCACCTCGATTCGCCGATTTAGGAAAGCCTTGCAACGACGTGTTCACGAAATACTACAATTACAATTTGTTCCAACTGAATTCTTCCCAGACAACTTGTGGAGAGGTTGGAGTAAAGACGAGTGCGACCCATAACTTCGATGATGCAACATTCAACGGATCACTGGAAGTGACACTGAAGCCCTGGTGTGGACTCGCATACGTAACAAGGTGGCTAACAAACGGCTACATTTTCAACGGGATAAGCATAAAGGACAGATTAACTCCAGGGCTGAAACTAGGCGTTGACACCAACTGGTCACCCGACACTGGAGACAAGACAGCAATCCTCAACGGGCAATATGTAAACGACCTGACCAACCTGGAATTTGACGTGGCAGCTGGGACAGACAAACCTGACTACCCTGCGACTGGCTCAGTAGTTGTTGGATACGAAGGCTTTCTTGCGGGGGCAAGAGGGGAGCTGAATTCTAACGGACTTGTCAACTCAAAAGTAGCACTTGGACATTCAGTAGGAGATACTCAGGCCTTCATGTCAGTCGAGGACACAGGACCGGACGGAGCAAAGTTCAGAGGTTCCATTTTTCAGAGAATAACAAATCGCCTTGAATCCGGAATAGTATTTGGCTGGGGAGGAAAAGAAGAGGAGGGGGCCAAGGGTGGAAATAAGCTTATCGGTGTAGCAGGACATTATCTCGTGGACCCCTGTTCATCTATTCGTGGAAAGTATACTAACGACGGACAAGTTGGAATCGGATATGACAGCCGTGTTCGACATGGAGTTACAGTAGCAGTTGCAGCTAACATCAATCTCATGAACTTCTACGAAGGTGGACACAAAATTGGGTTTGGAGTGAACTTTGAACAATGAAAGACACCATCAGACTACTAAAGGCTTTGTCAAATTGAATGTAATACCAATTAGAGCCCAAATTATATGTTTATAAATGTCCAACATCGATGCAATCCTTTCTAAATTTTCAATGGCTCAATAAATCGTCGAACTTGTATGTAAACTAGTAATTTATGAGAAGTGACATTGTTAATTGTTATTACCTTCTTTCCACTAACACGATGAACGACTGGGACATTCTCTTCGCCGCTTAATTTATTCCAGTCCATCATTAGAGGATCTGACCTAGGTTGCCTTCGTCTCCTCCTGTCCATCAGTTCAGGTGACGGTGGCCGCTCAGGTGTAAGGTTAGCATGCTCCGCCAACCATTTGTTTACTTTCGCATCGTGTGAAAATAAATCAAACTTAGGGACAGCTACTTCGGCCAATCGACCCAGATCACATTTAGGCATTTCAGAATTAGTCAGTAAAGATGAACCAGGGGAGGGTGTAGCCCCTAACAAGAATGTTTCGAAAGAGCATAAGAATTTGCTATTTTAGACTATACAGAATTTAAAAAAAAACAGTTCATACCCGTTGTTCCTCCTCTAGGGGCCGATTCCTTTTTGCTAGCAGCAGAGGCAGACAAGTTAGCAGCAGCTGCGTTTGCAGCCGCATACTTACTGAAGTCTTTTAGTTCTTTAGAATTGAACATGGACAAAGCACTCAGAAGAGGGTTATTAGTCATGTTTGACATATTTGACAAGAAAGACTGTGCAAAGGCCTGAGCATCCTTAGACGCTTGTGCCGAGGCAGCAGCTGCACTTGAAGCACTGTGGTGAACTTGCGGTGAAGGGGTACCACTTCTAACTCCACTGGAGACTTGAGGAGACACAGTGTTTCGGGAAGAAGATCCATGAGCAGCTTGGGGATGCATGTTTCCTGCAGAGCTGTTGGAATGGCGTGCATGATCTTTACTACTTGATCCTCTTTCAGAAGGCATTGGAGGTGAAAACATATTCGATCCCTTTGCAGCAGACAATCCAAAGACAATTTCATCAAGCTTCTTCTTTTTCTTATCTTTTTCTAAGGGAAGTGGTTCGTTGGAATCGCCAGTATCGCCCATCTTGAGAGAAAAATACAATGCATAAGTCATGTTTATCAAGCACTTCAAACACAGCTGAATTTATAAAAAATAAAATAAAAATAAAATATATTCCACAACTTACTATCATGTCCTTTACCTTTCGTTTCTTAAGTCGGTCTAACATGTTCTCCAACTTAGAAACTTTCTTAGGTTCAGATGAACCGAAGTTCAAAGGAGCATCTTGCATTGCTGATTGATGTTGCTGCTGTTGTTTGCGTCCCATAGAGTCAGACTCCTTGTGTTTCTTAGAAAATCTACAACGACACAGGTCAAACAATACTTATTTTCAACCAATTACAATTTTTCATGATATTCGAAAACCGTGTGTAAGCAATTACCCTCCAGAAAGGTCCATAGGTGCAGAGCTTATAGTCAGCCCACTAGAAGAATCTCGTCCACCGTCTCTATCTCGAGAGTTGTGCTTCATTGAAGGAGAAGGCAGGGTGACGGGGGTAACTGTAACACTGCTGAGTGAAGACAACGCTGACATTGCAGCTGCAGCAACATCCTTGTGGCTGGATTTGATACTAAGGTCAAGCGTAGAAGATTGTGACTGCGTACTGTAGCCAGGGGAAGATCTGTGAGCCCTGTGAGCTGATGGTGACTGTGATCTCCTTGACTGTTGTTGCTGTTGATGGGAATTCCGAAGTAATGATACTTGCGACGGTAAAGCGTGGTTTTGATGAGCAGGAGGAGGCGGTTGGAATTTCTGATTTCCTTTTGACATTGACGACAAAGAAAGATTTCTTGCTTCAGCCTCTGCTTCCATCATTTCTTGTGTCATGTTTAGTCCTCTCGTTGGAGTTGAGTTCCTTTCACGTCGTAACGAGGCATTCAGTCTTGAAGAAGGGGTTGGAATGTGAGGTATATTTACATTGGTTCCTCCACGAGTTTCTCCTTGTCCTCCTCCTCCATGCATGCTCTGGCTCAGCAAGGCTTGTAATTTTGCCCTTTCCGTTTCGACGTCAATTGCAATGCGTCTTCTTCTTCCACGTCTTGATGGTGCTCCTCGTTCCGGTGTAGTTGTGGAAGAGATCATAGACGACATGTTTAACCCTGGTGCTCCTGATGCAGAAGTTGGATTTACACTTGTAGAAGATGGAAGACTCATTATCAGATCTTCAGGTGGAGCTAAATCTGAGCACTCAGAAATGGGTGTAGGAGTATCTCTCACAGGTGTAGCAGCATCTGGAGTTCCTTGTGGAGTGTAATCAAATGTTTCGATCATTGAAGCAGAGCTGAAGAAGCGGGACACGGGCCATTCATTCTTCTCAACAGCTTGGACGATATGTTCCAATCGAATCTGAATAGCCCGATCTCTAGGCCATCGAATTGGGTTCATTTGATTTAGTAGATTTCCAAGAGCCTCAATGTTATTTCCATCAGATGAGCTGAATGGGTCGAATTTAGGTAGAAAAGATGCGTGCTTAGCAGAAGCCGATAGTTCTGGTTGTTGTTCTTTTTCAGGAGGAGCTGGAGCTGATGGTGCTGGCTGAGAACTAGCAGAAGTGAAGTTAGTTCCCGAGTTTGCAGTACTAGAAGGTGGAGGTGGAATATCAGGTACTGAAAACTTCGGTGATCCCTTTACTTGTACTTCAACTCGATTCATTTTTTCAGCTGGGAGTTTAATTGTTATCTTCAGCTCATTCTTTATTTCCACTTGAACTTCATTCATTTCTGTGCTACTTCCCTTGCTCTCATCTTCATCGTTTTGTACAGCTTCCTTCGCATTTAGTTTCACATCTTCCTTTTCTTTGGCCAGTTCTTCGTCGCATTGTTTTTCTTTCAAATCTTCATCGGGTTTGTTCTCTTCTTTGGTTTCTGCAGATGATGAAAGGTCTTGAGCTGTAGAATCGGATTTGGAAGTGTCGTCTTCTTCTGTGGATTTATTCGCTTCTTCCGACAAATTCTTAGCTTCGTCTGTTTCTTTGTTCGTTTCATCTAATACATTTTCAGCTTTGTCATCTGTGTCTACTGGTTCTTTCTTAATGACTACAGGGGTTGATGATGTATCGGCTTCGGATTTCTCTTCGTCTACACTCTTATTTTCTGAATCGTTAGATTTTTCAAGCTTTTCTGGATCTTGTGGCTCAGTTTTGATGCTTGGAGAGGTAGGCAGTTCATCAGTGCTACCAGTCTTAGATTTAGTGGATTCATCTTTAGCAACTTCAGATTCACTGCAAGCTTCCGATTTCTTTGCATCAGAATCATTTTCTTCAGACGCAACCGACTCTTCCTTCTGCTTTCTTGCCAGTTCTATCTCGGCTTTGATGTCTTGGATTTCTATGTCTACCATGTCTGGTTTGATTCGTTTAAGCGGAGGTGGTTCTGAATCACATTTTACCTTCTTATCTCCATTCCTATAGGCAGCTTTTTCAGCTGGATCAAGTAAGGGTTCTCCGGCAATGTGACGCCTGAGTATTTCTCTGAAAGAGAGCTCCGGATCGTTTAGATAAAACAGATCGGTTCTTCCCAGTCCGTGGCTGCAATAATTAATAAGTGAATCAGTCAACAGTTAACTTTTGGAGTACACTAAAAGTACCAAAAAACTTACCGGACAGCTCCGATAAGTAAATCTTTATCGTGCTTTCCAGGAATCCACCACTCAGGCATGTCCAATGACGGCAAAGCTAGTTTCAGTCTTTCATCCAGTTTTTCATGATGTATGATTTCATCCCGAATTTTATTGAGCAGGTCGATTCTATCCAATGCTCTTCTTGCTCTATCCTCTGGGAGTGGATCAACAGGTACTTGAATCAGATCTGGAACGCAGAATATGATACAAAATATAAGCTTTATTTTGATTTCAGACAGCACAAACAACATTAATGAAATAAATTGCAAAAAAATCTTACCAAATTCTAAGTATGATTCAAAGACGACCATGAAAAAAACAAAATAAATAGTTAAGAAACATTGCCATAATGTAAATCAAATGTTTTGTTCAAAAGCTATTGACCATTTATGCGCTTGCACTACGTTGTTTGTTTACAATTACCTTCTTGCTCGGATAATTTTTGTCCACATATTCTTTTGCACATTGCATAGAAAGCCCGATAGTATTCAGTAAGAGTATCGTCGAATTTTTTATCCAGTCGTGATAACGCACGAAATTTCGACCAATCGTATTTACCCCCTTCCACTCTAAAAATTCCGTAAACACGCACATTAAAGTTAATTAGTCAACTAGCATGGACCTGAATCGTATTTGATGCTCACCGAATGATGCCAAACGTAGAGACAGTTTTGCAGAAGTCTGATTCTTCCTTCTTAGACCATCTCTTTTGAAGGACTTCAAGTTTCTGTCTCTCCCTCTCTCTAACCATTTGTTCAATCTTTTCACGTTTCTCTTGCCGTTTGGCTTTGGCAGCGTTTTTGGATTCTTCTTTTTTGAAGTATCTCTGAAATGCGGTGATTAATTTCCGGATTCTTGTGTTCAAATCCGTACTAGTAGGCCAAGGTAGACGACCTTCAATGAGCGGCTCTTCGACTACAGTGGTGGAAATAACAGGTTCGGCTACTTCTGGATCTTTCGCTGCGTCTGCAGTTTGTTCGTCTGCAGGGACAGTGGCAGCAGATTCGATCACTGCGTCACTATCAACTTCCATGTTCTCACTATCGGGGAGAGTACTTTCTTCGGTTTCCTTTGCGCTTTCAGGAGTAGGGTCTTTCTTCTCCGCTTCAGCTTCTGAGGGTTGGTTCATTTCAGGAATGTCTTCATCCATTTTCTCATCATTCAACGAGCTGGCTGCATCTGTACTTTCAGGAGCTACCTTTTCAACAGGCTCGTCAACTGTAGGTGTTGAGCTTTCTTCATCACGTGAATTTGCAGGTGGTTTTTCAGCGTCAGCGTCTTCAACGGCTGATTCGAAATCAACAGTTGTCTCAGGTTCTTTGACAACTGCTTTCTTTGGTTCCATATTACTACTTTCTTCGTCCTCATCTTCACCACCTGCAGCCTTTTCGATGTCATCTTCATTTCTGTAAACGACAAATACATAGTTATTAGATGGGAATAAATACGACCACAAATCTCTGTAATATTTCACGTACACTTCCTGAGAAATTTCTGCTAACACAGCTGACCCATCAGGAGGCCCACATCGGCTAAGAAAGCACAGAGCTGGATCTTGACGCATGATATTATATTTTTCATATCCGTGTTTATAGGTTCCAGCAAGCAGTGAGGCGTCTGCTTCTTTGTCCCACCACACATTAGGACCCGAGTCAATAATGAGGCTAGGTGGACAAATTGGTAGGTCAATGAGAGGCACATCTCTATCGATTTGTTCAGCAAAACTTCCGATTATTTCCTGCTTTATGTAATACAACAGTCTGATTCTCAGAAGAGTTCTGTTAGCATTTTTGGCCACTCTTCGTAAGGAAGCTGGATCTAAGTGAAGTTCTGGATCATATCGTTCGTCCTTCATCCAGTTGTCTTCTGCTTCAGGAGTACTTTCAGCTTTGGTCATTTTGTCTTTCTTTTTGCTCTTCCTGCCCCCGCGTGAAACAGGATTGGCTAAGCCCGAGTGATTTCTTGTTATCGAGTTGGTTTCTAGAGGACAAATTAAGTCCGTGACAAAGCTCTTCACTTTCTCATCGCCTCGGAAGTTGTTAACACAATGAACCAGCTGAAAAATAGTAAAAATACAGTATTATTTTACGCCGCTCTATGCTGGATTTCGGTGTGCAAAAATGACTTACAATTAACCGGGCACAATCTTCCATCTGCATCTCATTCCAGCCACTACGAAATTGACCTTGCTCCAGGATTTTAGTCCATCGCTTCCAGCTATATAAATACAACACACTTGTCACATTTTGATTTTGATAAAAATAAACAGTTCACAATTAAATTTGAAAATTCAGGAAGCGTGCACTTTGCACTATGAAAAGCTGAACGCATTATGGTCTGCCAGGCAGACCATTCAGTATTAGCATGAAGATCATCACAAGTACGTCGATTAAATGAAAAACTAGCTTGATGATAGCATACACTTATAATTCTTGTGACTTACCCAAAAGCCAGAAGACCACGCTCAATCTTGTAGCATTCACTTCTGGACCACTTTCCGTATTCAACGATACCATCGTCACATTGAAAGTCGTCATCAAGAGCCCCACGACGTCCACGCTTTCCTGATTTTCCACTTCTCGTGCGACGCCCAGCTATAAAGACAATTTTGATATTAAGGTTACCCAACATCGAAAAAATAAAATGTGTAATAAACTAACTACACATACATGACATCATACCACGGCCACTGCGTGTTCTATCCCCAACATTGCCTTCCTCATCAGAATCAGATGATGATTCAAGCTCCGAAATATCCATCATGCCTTCGTCATGACCGTAGCGTTTGATTTGTGTACGTCTACGTGGTTCGTGGATCACTAATTCATTCTAAATAACAAATAACATTTATTGTAATCTGATAAGATAAAAATCCTACAATATTTTCACGAGCAGGACTGTACCTTATCGCCTCCTTCATCCAAATCAAGTTCGGCTTTTTTCGCCCACTTTTTCCAGAAGTCAGGATCATCAATATTGATATCTTCTCTGATTCCAGTAGCAGCAAAACTAGCCTTGGAGAAAGTAGAACCCTTCTCACCACTTTCTAATGTTATAATTTGAGTTCTTCTTTCCAGAATGAAGTCAATATCTTCTTCGCAGAATTTCTCGCCAGCGTTATCTTCATCCATCAGGGCTCCATATGCACCACGCTTAAGCAAATCTTCTACTTCTTTCTTTGTAAGCTGCTTAGAGGCAGTTGCATTTGGATCTATCTTTCCTCCTTGTGTCGTATTCATCGACTGTAAAACAGCTTTGTCTAACCCAAGTTTCAGTGATGCTCGATCGAACATTTCCCTTTCATACGTATTTCGACAGATCAACCGATATATTTTCACCTTCTTACTTTGCCCGATTCGATGACATCTCGCTTGTGCCTGTAATTTAAACATATTTTAGCAAAGGAGACTTAGTAACAGTACAAAAGTTGTTAAACATAAAGCTTACTTGAAGATCGTTTTGAGGATTCCAATCAGAGTCGTATATGATAACCGTATCCGCAGCAGTCAAGTTGATACCCAATCCTCCAGCTTTAGTACAAAGCAAGAACACGAAGCGATCAGAATCAGGCCTGCTGAATCTGTCTATCGCTGCCTGTCTAACAGGACCGCGAATCCGCCCATCCAGTCTTTCGTACGGGTATTTTCGGAAAATCAAATAATCTTCTAAGATATCTAAGCATCGTACCATCTGGCTGAATATCAAAACTCTGTGACCACTTGATTTTAGTTTAGGGAGAAGTTTGTCTACTAAAACCATTTTTCCAGATGAATGAACTAAAGCTTTGTAATACAAGTCGGGATCAGACTCTGGTAGGTTGTGATTTAATCTATAGTCCCATTGAATTTGCTCTTCGGCTCCATTTAATAAATACGGATGGATGCAACATTTTCGAAGTTCCATCATAGTATTCATCAGATTTGGAATGTTAGCTGAGCTGGTGCCTTTACTTAAGAACGAAAAGTTTCTTTCCAGAATGGCTCGGTAGTATTTTTTCTGCATATTGGTCAATTCTACTTCAACGATAGTTTCTTCCTTGGGGGCAATAGTCTTCTCCACGTCTTCCTTCAGTCTTCTCAGCATCATTGGCTTGAGTAGAGCTTGAAGTTTCTGAACTTGCGTGTCAGACTTGAGTTCGCCGAATTCCTTTATAAAATTCTCGTCCGAGCTAAACTGGCTTGGCTCCAAGAAGTTTAGCAGAGAAAACAATTCTTGTACGTTATTTTGGAGAGGAGTACCACTGAGTAGAACTCGATGCTCAAGATTTAGAAGTCGAAGCCCTTCCAAAAGTTTGCAATTTTTATTCTTCAACCGATGAGCTTCGTCAATCACACATACCCGCCACGGGAAATCTTTCAGTTCCATTACATCAGTTAGAACGATTTCAAAAGTTGTGATGAGCACATTGAATTTGTAACAGTCCTTTAAATTCATTTGAGGATTATCAGGGTGTCTGTAAAATAATTCGTACTCCTGAATCATATTTCTACTCGCAACAGAGCCGTGGTAAACGACTACATTGAGATCAGTCCATGTCTCGAATTCTCGTTGCCAGTTAGGAACAGTTGATAAGGGTGCAATTACAAGAAATGGACCACGAATTCCGTATCGATGAACAGAATCTACGAAAGTCAAAGACTGAATGGTCTTTCCCAAACCCATTTCATCGGCAAGAATACAATTTCTCGTATTAAACCAGGAAAATGAGAGCCAGTTCAAACCTTCTAACTGGTACTCTCTAAGCGTATTTCCATTTTTGTACACGGGACTTTCATCCAGCTTTACCCATTCTGTGGGTTTCGGTCGCTTTTTGGGTTTCCATTGATCCTTCGTCGGACACTTATAAAACTTGTGAAAATGTGCCAACTTTTCTGGATCAATGTCTTCTTCGAGTTCCCACGTAGCTTCGTCATAAGGTAATGACCGCCATTTAACAAGATAGTTACGGGTAACCTTACTTGTCACAGGATCGGTTACCTCGCTCATATCCAACACTCGATCTACTTCAACATAATCTGGATTGAAAGGTTCTTCCTCAATAAATTCGAATATATTCGCGTTGTTGCTAATTTTTTGCTTGAACCGTTTGATCTTTCCATTCACTCTTTTGTCTCCTTTCATTAATTCTTCTTCTGTTTTCCATTCACAATGAAGGTATGAAAAGCTTTTGTACTTGACGTAAAACTCTTCTACCTCAATCGTTTGAGGCTCTTTCTTTTTCTTCTTTGGTTTTGTTTCGGCTTCTTCGGTTTTCTTATTAACTGGATGCTGATCGTCAGAGTTGTCTTTGGGCTTTTCTGAATTATTGTTGGATTCTGGTTTTTCTTCAGAAGATGTACCATTGTCTTGAGCAGATTTTTGGTCATCTTCTGGCTTGGTGTCTGCAGTAACTACACCTGGCTCTGATTCTTTTTCACTTACTTGGTTTTCTAATTCTGCTATGGGGGGCTGGGGTTTATCATCTGCATCAGGACTGGTCTTGTTGTCACCATCTTCTTCCTGGTTTTCTTTGATAACTTTGTCAGCTTCAGCATCTTCAGAAACAGGTTCAGTCTCAGATTTTTCTACTTTAGGTTCTTCAGAGGTTTTCTCTTTGTCATCGTCTTCTTTAGGAAGAACAGTGTCAGCATCTGGATTGGATTTTTCTGATTCTTCAGTTTTGGATTCAGGGTTCTTTTCAGTTTCTCCCTCCTCTTCATCTGATGAGTCTTGAATAAGTTCACGCTTTCCCATTCTCATAGATAAAATATGTTGAACTATCATTGTGTCTTCCTCTTGAGTGTTCTACAAGTACAACAAAGTTCACAGTTACTTTAACGTCAAACGACAATACAATACATTCAAGATACCATGAATGCATGAATCTAAAGCCATAGGTCATTGCATATTTGCATATCACTTACCACGTAGAAAAAGTTGTGCTTGTTCAAATTAGGAGACTCTTCACTCTTCGTCGCAGGTGTCTGTACAACTGGTGGAGTTGGTGTGACGGGAGGAGCAGGAACCGAAGATTCGTTCGTGCTCTCAGATGGTCCTTCGGGTCCAGATACTTTTGTCGGGGACTCAGAACCCGATGTGGGAGCAGTTTCAGGTAAGACTTTAACAGGAGTGTCCGCCGACTTCGACGCTTTAGAGGGCATTATTAAATCCTCATCAGAGAGTGCTAAGTCCAGGTCATCAATATATTTCTTTCTACTTGTATTTCTTCCAGATCTTCTCTTCTATGCAAATTAAACACAAAATAATATTAGAAATACGTAAAACCATATCATATATAATACTGGTACTTGTTAACTAATGAATGGGTGATATACATTCTGTTTTACACAATAAGTGATGAGTGTGAACTTACGTTGGTGTCATCTTCGGGAGGTGGTGAAGGAGGAGGTGTACGGTCAGGTTCGGAGCCTTCGGAATCGCTACGCCTACGTTTCTTTCTGTTCTTAAACGCAAGTAATGTCCTGGAAAATCAAAGACTCGGAATTAATATAATTCTAGATAGAATTTAATGCGAGATAAATTGTGTTCAATTACTTGGATGGACGTTTCTTTCCGGTTGAACTAGATTTTAATTTAGGCTTCTTGGCCTTCTTAGGTTTCTCCGGAGTTGCTAACTCATTTGCTGAGGCAGCTGAAACAACGACATCGCTTGCTACTGTCGAGTCTTGGGTGCTGGTATCACCTTCTCCTCCACTAATGGGCATAGAGGAGCCTCCTTCAGCTGCTGTGATACCAGCAGCACCAATCCCGTTTTTTTGGTCCGATTCCGAATTCTCCTCGCTGTTGGGCAGTCTCATCATCTCTCCGTCCATGGAGTCTCCCATGGGCATAGACGAACTAAAATTGTCTTGAACTTCAATATCTGCTGGTTTCTTTTTCCTACTCCTGTGAAGTAATAAATCGTACATTTAGTTTATTAACTGCATGAATTTAGAATCATTACCAGATTTGCAAA
>Ga0194135_10001403_pt1 | contig 14347 bp, 10 predicted proteins | sample LitLau_LLRF_2013_FD_134024 | JGI IMG/M metagenome (GOLD analysis project Ga0194135, IMG submission 134024) | Freshwater sediment microbial communities in response to fracking from North America - Little Laurel Run_MetaG_LLRF_2013 (version 2) | ecosystem: Environmental > Aquatic > Freshwater >...
AAAACAGGGTTTACTCCCACAAAAAGAACATTCACTGTATAATTTTCTCTCGATTAGTACAATTAAAGTCAATGAACAATCATCAGCTCATAAAATGAAACGCAGTTAAGAATCGTCCTTCGCACTAACATAATGTTGATTAATGTATTTCAGCTTTTATTATCAACGTATACCTGGCTGTGTCGTCAAACCTGCATTTTGTGATATTTTCTTCCCTAAGAACATTTCTTTCCTGGTGTTAGAGAAGTACAAATTTTGTAGCAATATGGAATATATTTTCATTTGCGTCTTATAACACCTGATAATTACTAAAGACTAAAGATTTCCTCAGGAGAGAGCTCATGACAAGTGCCCTGAAGTACAGTTTGAAAATATACTAAGCAAAAAATCAGAATTACAATAGAGCAGAAATAAGAGAAATAAAACAGGTCATTTGGAAGAATTTGAAATAATAAGCGATTTGCAACTGTGGAAGTAGGTACTGAAGTAACAAGTCTAATCTGTACAGGACACAGGACAGCAATATTAATTTCTCGACGGGCGAAAAAACTTCTCTGAATTAATCATCCATCAGCGTATCCTGAAATACTCAAATAATTTAGAGAATCAAGTGTAATCAACTGGCTCATTTTAATTCTCTCGTGAGAGGCAGCGTGTCTAAAGGAGAGTTTGGTTTGGTTAGGTTAGGTTGGAACAAGAAATTTGATCTTTTATTGATCAAATGTCACGACAAGGACAAATGGTGCAACGTTAGTGATGGGCACCGCAACGATTGGAGTTGGAGCTCTCGCTACTACAATATTGGAAATTATTATACATCTTGCCATAGTGCGCGTGCGACTGAGCATTATTACATCCCTCGATACGAATCCTGCTTTAAAACCGTCACACATTAACGCAAACGGCAACTGCACCGCCACATAACCTCCCGAGAAAAAAAAGTATCAACAATTTTGAAATGACCTGTAGCAACTTAATTAGCGCTCACGTAACCTTTCAGGAAAAATAACATTGGGAAAGTATCAATCATTTTGAAACGACCTGTCAGACACAATAAACCTGCTTTTGAATTTAATCGCTTTTATTGAAAAACGGTTTGACTGGTGCTATAATTGAACAATATTTGCTAACTTATGCATAAATGCATAAATGCACAAATGTCAGCTGAGATGTAGGACTACAGTTGTTGCTCCCAAGGTAAACTACACTTCTTATCAAACTAGTACGTTAATTAATAAGTGCATACACTCATCCTTATATATTTTCAAATCTTAAATGTTAATAATACGTTTGAAAACAGCTACAAAACAGCTTTTCTCAACACAAGCCTGGTAAAATGTTTACCATAGTTTACAAACCACCCAAGTACCATTATACCTTCAAGAACAGCAACCGAAATCGAGAGTAATATTCCACAACCGTAGATAGAGAACTGGACTACAATATTACCATTCAAACTCAGCGGTTTGAAATCTTTCCGTGAGTATGGGTCATAGTAATCGTTCTCCAGACTTATAAGCTCTTGTCCAATTCCAGATTCAGCCAAGAGTTTAATTCGCTTGAAAATCTGTGGATCTTTATATCGTCTGAGAGACCATCCGTACTCCCGTTCGAATATTATTTCCTTCCCGAGAAACACTTTAGAACTTCCATGCTTATTTTCCAGCTGTCTGAACAAGTGAAACATGTTCCGTTTCCATCCCACGAAAGCCGTATTGTTACAATGATCCAACACTGCACCAACATCCAAAGGAATCGATTCATTATAAATATTTTCTTCAAGAGGGTACGCTTTGATTGACGAATTCAGGAATTCAAAATGCTCCAGGGATTGTTGATAAACAAGACCATAGATAAGACTTTCAGCCACGTCTTCAAATTCAAGTACCCTGAATCTCATTCCTCTCCATATAAAGCCGTCTACATAAATGTACTTGCTGTAGATTTCATATCCACTCTCAACCAATTGTTTTACATATTCAAAAGGAACGATTTGAAATGATTTCGTGAGTGACTTGAAGTTATCTCCTTTGTAGGCATTTGACACGACAATTAGAACGAGAACAGAAAATCCACAGAAGTAGTAGAGCGAGGTTCGTCTCTTGTAATTTGATGCACGCATGTGAGATTGTTCCACAAGCATTGACCATCCAACTAGCACAGCGTCACAGTAATTTAGAAATACTCCCAAATCTTCAGGTCTCTCAATGCACGATAGTATGACGGGCCAAATTATGACAAATAAAATAATGAGAATCCACGTACTCTTGTCGAAAACAGAAATGAGTCCGTCGAAATTCGGCTTCTCCCGGATATTTCGCCCACAACTGAGGAAAGTAAAGATGTCCGATGCAGTACGAACCGTTATGTCGTACGTACTGTTGATTTGGAAATCGGGATAAGTCATTTGTTCCACTAATGGGTGGTCAACGAATGAATCAATGCATTCCGAGTTAAAGATTCCAGACGAAAAGAATTCTTTTGCCTGATTGTTATATTCCCTGACAGTTGACAGGGAGTAAGGAAGGAATGTCACGTTTGGAAAAACGCATTCCGCTAGTCCACGATCTTTTACGAGACGAGAGTGAGCCAAAGCATTCCGGAGAGTGAATGGAACGTCAAAGAATTTTTCAGAGTTAAAAGTTTTATCGACCTGGACAAATAGAGGCCCACGAAATACTGTCCAATAATCAACTTCATCTTTCCACACTGATTCATTTAATGGAATTGATATTTGAATCAGTTTTGTGTAAGGGTAAAGAAAATGCATGGACAGAACTTGAACTTCTTGTGGTGCAATGGTGTCTTGTGGAAAAGTTTCATTTCGTAGATTTTCTGCTTTGAAGTGAAATATCATAAGTTTTGGAGAGTTAATCCGAGAATAAAATGATTTGAGGTTCCAGAAAGTTATTGTGGTGGCTGTCGTATTGAGATGGACTATTGCAATTGCGTAATTGTTCCTTGTATTCAGGTTAAAGTAATCTGAAAGATGAAAAGAATAATAGTTTACTTTTAAAATGTAGTGTGTCCATTTCAATTGTGTACCATCTCCTTTCGAACGTATCGGTGGTGTAGTGTGAGTAGTGACCAGTAGTTCTCCAGTAAGTCCAGTGATCACTCCTTGATTCTCGTAAAAATGGGGAGCGTCTAAGACTTCAGGTGGAAATAAGTCAATTAGAGCAAAGCAAGTCCACCTGGCTTGATTGGATTTGATGAATTCTAACTCTGGTTCCTCTGTCGTTCCAACATGTCCACAAGTCAGGTTTTCCAGGGGAGGTACCTTCTCAATGAATGTTTTAGTGTAATCATGATAAGAGTCGTCATCGTTGTCATCTGAGGTGCAGTTGTCGTATTTGGCAATGTCATATCGTACGAGCGTGATAGGAAGTTCTGGTTCTGCAATGTCAATGCCTTGGTAGTTTTGAAGTGTAAGTGAACACGTAGAAAAGTAGGAGAGGTATTTGTTCAAATTAGTTATTTTGAGTCCGGGGTAACGTGACTTAAGTGGCCAATTTGTGCGTATTCTTTCTCTGCTGATTTTAGCTATGTCACTGAAATTGTTTGGAATTAGTTGTAGTTCAGCTGAAGCAAAAGAAATGAAGAGAATCATGACATAATTCATCCTATAAAAAATCGGACTTATGATCTACTAGAAAATACAATCGGAGGTATATTTTACTATTTGCTTCTTGCAGGTTTCAGGCTATTTAATCCACGTTTGCGTCACCACTAAATTCTATTTTATAACGTGTTGTCTTGTCTGCTTTTGCTAAATCCATTACTTGATTGAAAATAAAACCAATACGGTAATTTAAGCATCATTAATCAAATAGAAAGACTTTTGGAAGGTCCCTGGATTAATATTGGAGTTCAGCACGTTAGCACAAATTGAAATTAAAAGAAAGATAAGTGAAGTGAGCAATGTAGAATCTTTTTCTTGTCTCTCTTTCTCTGTTCAATGGACAAAGCAAGTTGGCCCTGCAAATTATGAAATAGATGAAAGCAGGGTGCCTATAAGCTGCACAGTTATCCGTTAATTTTTTGTAAGTTTGGTCGCAAATTCTTGTTGTCTTTGGGATGAAAAAGATTGAAAAGATTAGTTTTATAAACGATGAGAATCGATAAGTTACGTAGGCTGATGTTAAATGAAATTGGATTTGATTTATTACCCGAAAGCTTTCATGTAAATACTTTAATGTGAGATTAGAGCTATTTGTTGTATTTTGTAGTTGTGTTTCATTTGGAGTTGCTGCTGCTTTTTGTTAACAAAACCGACTATTTTGACGCACTAGATATGAATTTGAAGTTAATTTCAGTTTGTCCACTTTAGTGATTTTCAGTCAGCTTACATGCTTGTGTATTTCTAAGCCATTAGTATATGGTTAATATTTTAATCCTACGTAAAGTGAGGTAGTATAAATTAAGCGTTCCTATACGTTTAGCTAATAGCCAAATGTAACTTCATTGCTACTGAATCACAGGTGGTTGTATCTCAGAACAGAATATATTCCTGTATCGAAATACAATTTTTCTGGTGCTAGAGTTTCACATTACCTCACAACAGGGTTTTTAAATATAAAGTATATGTTGATGCGTATAGTCATATTACGAATTTTCTCAAATATCAGGTTTTCGATTAGAGGGACTATTTCCATGTTTTGCTTAATATAATTAATATAAATGCCGCTAGATTCTTTTGGGGGAATTTTTCGCAGATGGCATTTTGGCATTGGCAAATCCGCAAATCTCAAATTGACGATGGAAAATCCGTTTCTTCGATGTCTTTGCCATGCTACTTGAGTCTGAAAGTTGTTTTTTATTTCTTTGCATGTTTTGAATCAATTTGTTGATTAGTTAATCAAGCGTAAGCTGTTTAACACAATTTTTGAATAGATTGTTAAACACATGAAAGGATGAATGTATTTGAACTCATTGCTTGCCTGGCTATGAATCTTATAGACATGATTGTATTAAATGTAATCACAAGAAGCCACAAGCTCTTTCTCTATCAAATGTACAAGAGAAACTTAAATGATAGCTTAAGTAACTCTTTCAATTGCTTTGGTTGTGTTTCTTATTACGTAGCATTAACAACTACAGTCTTGTGTTTCTAATTTTGTCTAAATGAAGGATTGAAGGCCTGCCTGTTATTTCAATTAACTTATTTGGGTAATGTGCTTCATGTAATCCCTGCTATACCACATGGTCGTTTAGAGTAGATACATGCTAAAGATACTTAAGCTATGTAAGTAAGTACCTTGAGGTAAACTCGAAATAATGTTTTACTAAACACTTCGCAGGTTTTCTTCTATGCATAACATTACAACCAAAGCATTTAGAAATAGCTTGTTGCTTATAATGCAGAGGATGAGGCTCCAGATATTCACTTGAATAACTCAATGCTGTCACAAGCTCATTATCTGGTGCAGTAGTTTTCTTTAAATCTAAATTAATTTGTTTTTCAAAGGTTTCACCATTATAGATAAAAAGAAAACCAAGTTAAGTCCAGGTTTGCACCTCCTGCCAAGATTCCCTATATAAACACACGAGATGTTGGGATGCACATTTGATCTGATACTTTGCTTCAAAGAAGAACATTCCATTCGTATGATCATTCAAGGTATGAAGTATGAAATACCGAAAAAAGTACAAATATTAATTTGTTTTTTTCTCAACTTACTGCAGGATGAAATTCTAGGTTGCTTTGTTGGCGTTGGTGATCGTCGCTCTGACTTTCGAGGTGGAGGGAATCACAGGGACATGGAAGGCTTGTACAAAAGGGATTTCAAATGATTGGTGTGTGGAGAAGAGTGACTCCTTCAAAGACTGTTGGACTTGGTTCATGCGTTATTATTATTATACCACAATGGAGGATATTGCAAAATGTATCACAGTGGATTTTATTGTGCGTGCAATTGATCTTTTTCGGAATATAGTTTTGGTTCTGGATTTGTGTAAAAAAATGTAATTATGCGATCGTTTGTTTTGAATAACTTTTTATATTTCCAAATTCTTTCTAATCTGATTTGATAATCGAATTGTAAACTGAGCAATGATTTGACATGAGAAATTAAAGCAAATTAACTTTCAGCAAAAAACCGACAGGTATTTTTTAATTTTATTGATTTTGTTTATGTTGTATGACAATTTTATTTGCATGACTAAAAATTTACAGCTAAAAGTTGTACTTGGTTGGTTAGATAACTGATAAATCTATTCACTTTAACATGACTGCAAATTGAGGATCAAGAAATTCTTGAGCGAAGTCTAATTTTATGGAAAGATATATGATTTACCTGCGTTCAAAACCAGCAAGTAAGAAAGCACAAATATTTCTATTAATATTGAACTGAAGAAATATTATCTCACGGTGAGATCAGTTGTTCCTCAGATGACTTTAACATCAAGGAGAAGTTGGAGTAACTTTTAATGAGCAATTAAGAATGCGTGAAAAAGCTGTTGCATAAACTGTGACAGCCTTTACATGCTACGAAAACCATAGAAATTACTATGAGACCACGTTAGCACTGCAAAATCCTCAAATATACAATTAGAGTCAGCCTTTGGTATTTGTGATCTGTCAGTGGAAGCTCTTTTATTTGTTTGGACTATACTCGTATTATGTCAATTTGAAAATTATTTACGTCACATTCAAATCTCAAATGCCCTTTCTCAAATCATACTAATGTCGAATTCCAATATCCTTCATGATGTTCACTCTTATCAGTCAGTGATTGTACTGCTGACATACAATTGTTTATAACTGTTTGTTATTTTTACAAAGAAATATTTTACAATCTTTGTGTACACATGAATTAGTTAACTCGATAATTATCATGATCAAATAGAGATAATCAAAAGTCTTTTAACATGCATGTCTTATTATAAAACTAAAACTATCAGCTTAAATAATTCTGGAACTAACTAATTACAAGTACTGTAGATAAATATGAGATTCTGTCTACACGATTTTAGGCAGGTGGCAGTGGTGAATTTTTCATAAAGTTAGGTTTATTCATTACTTGCAAGTTCAATAGCCGAATATATAATCAATCAAGTTTTGGATTTTTTATACCAGATATTTGCGTAATATATATTTCCAAACCCAGGTAGAATTTAAAGAAAGCATATCTTTGAATTTTTACCTTCTTCCAAGATATCACGCAGCCTTAAAAAGCAAATACGTTTTCTTATGAAATCATTCAGTTAGTCACTTTGCTCTACGAAGAACCGGATTTTCATATTCAGATTCACGTCTAAAGGTCTGCTCCATTATTAAAACAAACAAAATTGATGAAATATCCCAAGTCTGCACTTATTGAAGGAAACACAACAATTTATGACCAATAAAAAAGTCTGAGCCTTATTTGCATCCAACAAAAGATATCAATCGCTATTCAAGCCCAACCGAATTTTCAATAAATATTCATCATGAAACTTTGCCTTAGGTAGGAAACACTGGATAAACGCGACAATTTACCAAAATACCTACGCCAAGCAGATCTCTATAGCCCAGGTATTGGATTGAAAGACATTTAGACACAGAAATAAATGTCTATTAGTTGATACAAACAACATTTTGTGTGCATGACTATTGACTACGTATTCACATAATAATCATGATATAGGGCATGTGTCATTTTTGTCAGCTTTGACCTTCAAAAAGACCATGAAGAAACCGATTTTGGTACTTGGTACAAACACATAAAATGTCCAAAATGTTAATACCTATAGCATATAAAAAATTAGAGAGTGACAGGAAGTAGCTCTATAGTTAAACTTGAAAAACTGAAAAAATTGACGTTTTGACCCACACTGGTAATCCCTACGGGTCAGCATATGAACATTTGCCTTTGGCTATGGTAAAACTATGTGCTCAATCGCATTTTTTGCCAGTATTCAGAATTTCAACTTGATTCACTGAATGCTTGTTGAGATATGAATAGTTTAGTAAAAGTCGCCAGACAAGACGGACAGAAAGCGGATATCATACACGGGTTTATAACCCCAATACCTGGGCTAAAAAGAGCATCACAATAATAGGTAAACTATAAGTAACTTATTGTTAGATTTGAGAGCATTGTAAGTACAACTAAACAGATTTCCAGAAGACTCCTTTGATTCCTTGACTATTTCCCTCATGTGACACTTCATTGGTGAATTCAATCGCAAAAAAGAAAATGAGCTTTTAAAGTGCAAAAACTTGTACAAAACCTATTTTTAGATGTTTCACTAAAACCAATGCACACGTCAGTTTCCTGTTGCCTCGATAAAATAAGTGACTTGTGTATTTGTTAGAGTTTAGTTTACTCTGCTTCTATCCAATTTATTCTTTAGGTTACATAATAAACCAAATTATATCATTATTTCTTCGAACTTGTCTTGATTCATAGTTGTTAGGTTCTCGCTTCCTTTCGAGTTTTATCTCATTAACTTTGACTTTTCTTTGATTTGACCACACATAGGACGCACATCACAGTGCTAGTTCATGCTGTTTAACAAGAAAAACTAATATAATGAGTTTCCTTTCATCCTGCAATTTACTGACCACTAAGTAGCTCTGTGCTGAATAACTTGTTTACTCATTCAGTTTCTTAAACTCTGGATCTCCTTAAGCATTAAATTTTAAAAGTCCTAGCTACTTGTGAAGAATTTTGTTCCTTTGGTTTAAAATTTGAAATGAAGTTTTTCTATTACGTCTTTTCAAATCTCCTGGTTTTTCTTACGAAGACACAATGCGCAGAATCAGATTGCTATGCTGAGTTTCAATCTAACGAAGACAAAGTTTTCAGCACTCCACCATCAATAGGGTAATCAAAACATTTAATTTTAGATTAATTTAATTGTATTCACGCGTACAATTTTAATTAGGCCTGATGAATCCTTTGTTTGTGGGGTTTCCGAAATTTCATCGGAAACAAATATATCGGAAACATCGCGGCCAGAAGCTTTTACCAGACACAACTTGAATCAAAAGCGCGGCGTCTTTTCAGATTGCACAGACAGCAATAACTTGCTTATTCCAAACGCACCTAAGCAATTTGAATATGTGGAATGGAATAATGTGATCACGAGGTACTACACCGTCATAGGGTGCATTTCGAAGTTTCCACTTCGTGTCCAATACAATGGCACTATGGTAAGCTATCTGCCTTTCTGGTAGGTACTTCATGCAACTGGAAATTAAAAAGTTAACTTCTTTTAAGCCCTTAGTAAAAAGCTTCGTGACGTCAACGTACTCTCCTAATGTGAATCAGTACGAAAGCAAAGTGTACATTCCTCTCAGAACTGAAAGTAGTGGGATGTATTCTTTCTATAAAAGAAACTCTGAGAAATCCGAGCAAATGTGGTTCTTGCATTTAAAAATCTCAGACACAAAATGGAATCGGCTCCTCTGGAGTGACAATGGAGCGTCCAGTATTAATAACAGCCAAGTTTACATTGACCCAGACAACTACACCCAAATAATTATTCCCTGCAGCATTAAGTACTACGTAAATCCTTCTGAAGTATCTCTTCATTTCGGAAACGTATGCTAAATTTCATTTATTTCTTTAAAACTTCTAGTCGATTTACCTAAACGTTCTAATTCTAATTTCAAAGGTCAATGCATCAAAATGGAGTGGAGGCATCACACCGGAAATTGGATTTGTCATGACGTCGAAGGATTTCAATGAATATAAAAGAGCTTCATCTGACGAATCCCACGTCTTTTGCAAACACTCAAGTGGCAGTGTTTTAAGATATACAAGTAAGAATTACCTTGCTAATGGAAATGTAACAATCTTTTGTTCAGCAAATAATTTAACAATACTCTTCATGTTTGCAGCAACAAACAAATATTACACTGAGACACAAACTGTCGACCAAAGTTTTTTGAACATTCAAATGAACTCAAGCGGAACTAATTTACTATGTAAATTGACCAGCATAAAGCAGTACATAATGACCAACATGTTTTTGTCGACGCTAGACGAGTTTCCATTCCTGAGAGCGTGTCTATACACGGTAAATTCAAGTTAATTGCTAATGTTTAGACAGGTTATGAGCTTTATACATGGGCAACATTGGGATTTAGGAAGAAGGCTGTAAATGGAACTCGGACTGGAAGCAAGATGGAGATGGCCCTGTGTCAAATAAGCGTGTCCCAAATTTTAAAAGGCAACTCTGTCCTTCCGGCCTGTGTGAATTGGCTAATCCATTTATATCTGGAGTTCTCAAGTGTTCCGAAGAATACGAACTTTACTCCAAGACTGATGTTTATTTCACTGGATTAAACAATGAATTTGGTGAGTACTCAGACATTAAAATTAAAATTAAATTAAAATTAATTATTGCCACTTTTGGAAAGTTTTCTTCAGCCCGAACATTCTTCTTCAACTTCTAACAACTTTCTTTTATGTTGCCAGTATTTCTTGGTCACTGGAAAAGTCAAGGACGTCCGGCAGATTCTGTTATTCATATTTCTAATCCCAGCAGTAATGCCGAAGAATCACGTTTAATGTGCAATGAATCGTTACAGCTTGTTTGCTCCGGAGTTCACTTTTTGCTACTTCCAAGATTTATGTGGACGATTGCTTATCGTAATGGCACTAAAGTGAGTCTCACTGGAAAACCCATTGGAAAACCTTTTTGGACTAGAATTCCACGTATGAGATAAACCTCACGCAACAGCATCAAAAAAATATTAGCTTCAGAATAAACTTTTGCTCAGTATGCATTTCTTTTTGTTAGATATATACAAGGAGACGCTAGATATTGAACTGGAAAGAAATAATAACCTGGAAGTAAAATGCTGTGGACATTCAAGAGACAACGGAAATTGTGTTGAAGCTTCATTCACAATAAGCTGCTTAAGTATAACTTAACTGACTTGCTTTTTATGCACTTAAGTTTTATATTCCAATTCCCAGTTCAATTTCATTCTATTTCAACTTAATTTTCTGATAGAAAAAGAAGCTCCGTCGATATTCAGCTGTGACGTTAAGTACGATTCGAAGAACGAGCTTTCTGTTGGTCCTTACAAGATTGTGTGTAAAATCCATGGCCTTCCAACCCCGAAAATAACATGGACGCTTAACGAAACTGTAATTCTTCACATTCAAATTCAGCTTTCGTTCAGGAAATAATTTTTTAAAAACTGTGTAGGTCTTGCCGTCAGACTGGGATATATTTCAAACAGTCAACGATAGTGATAATATGGTGCTGAGCCACGTTACATTATCAAACGGTTCAGAAGCCTTACCAGAAGGATACTACACGTGCAAGGCAGAAAACTCTGAGGGATATACTGCCAAGACAATGTTCCTGAATGCTTCAAACTCAAGCACAGGTCAGACTATTTCATTTCTGTACCTTATTAAAAGTATTTTCAAGTAACACTGGTCAATTTTAAATTCCGGTATTCCAGTTAATGAGGGGAATGGAGATGAGAAGAACGGATCGTCTCTAGGACCAATACTTGGTGGATCCCTTTTGGGCGTGACTTTGATTGGCATGTCTGTATTTCTGGGAATATACGCGTGGAAATCGAACAGAAAATGTGCTTTAACCAACAAAGATATTACGGAATTTCTTCACGGATCTACTTCCAGATATAACAAGAAGATCAACTACAATTCTTACGAATGTTTATCTTACAACGCGAAGTCTGATCTGGATGAAAACGAATTTACCATTGGTGAGAAAGACTTAGATAACTAAAATCCAATCCATTATTTTTCTGAACGAGAAATATTTGTTCTCCAAAGACGACGACTTGATACTCGGGACTGGATATTTCGGACCAGTTTACAGAGCAACCTTAAGAGGAACAATGGTTGCTGTAAAAACTGCTAGGCATCGAGCTGAAAGAAACTTATTGCTCGCTTTTCTTGGAGAGATAAAAACTATGTCTAACTTGGAAGAACATTCTCACGTGTTGTCTTATGCAGGAGCGTACACGAAGCAACTTTACTTGGGTAAATTTTGGAACATATTGGAATCAGAAAATATAAACTAGTTATTTTGAAATGAGTAAAACCTTTTCGACATCAGGAAAGATATTTCTCTTTGTGGAATTCTGTGATTGTGGAACTTTAGAAACATTTCTAAAAGAGATACGGAGTTCCCTCCATAGCGGAATATTTACAGATGATCTTCTGGCCGAAATGATGAAAAATTGGATTTTACAAACTGCGGATGGAATGGAATTTCTCAGTAGTAAAAAGATAATTCACGGAGACTTGTCTGTCCGGAGTTTACTATTGAAAGATGTGGACAATATTAAAATCAGTGGATTTGGATTTCGGAAACAAATGGACAAACACAGTCTAAATAAATCTGCTAAATCGGTAATAAATTACAAAATGTTAATTGTTTCAATAGGTTGACTTATAATTTACTTTGGTTTGCAGCAACTTTTACCGTGGAGAGTTATGGCACCAGAAACCTTACTTAATTCACAGTTCTCTGAAAAATCGGACGTGTGGGGATTTGGAGTGACAGTATGGGAAATTTATTCGCTGGCGGAGACTCCACAGGCGGCCCAAGAATGGACTGAAGAGTTTCTTTCTTCAATTGAGTCTGGACTTCGATTGGAAAAACCCGTTCGTTGTCCACAAGAACTGTAAGCTTATTTATTCAGTCATGAGTTTTCAATGTTGTTGTATTTGTTTTCCTTACTGTTATAATATTTTATTCGTAGATTTGATATAACGATGAACTGCTGGAATTTTCGAAAAGAGGAACGTCCAGATTTCAAGGACTTAAATGCTTCACTTAATTCATATTCTGGTCATGTTTCAAATGAAATGCCTACTTTAGTTTGAAAATACTTTGATTCAACTTCAGATACAAAAATATGTAGCAAACAATTTTATGCTTAAAATATGCATAGTTTAATGAATTTTGAGTTTATAATTTACTTCATTCACAGCAGTCTAGCTGATCTAGTTTATTCGTAGGTGCCGAAAGTGAAAGCGAAAACTTGGGGTAAGAACACGAGACAACAAATTAAATTCAACTCTAAAGTTATAAGTTATATTTTGACTTAACACGTTAACTCTCGTAGCCACTTTTGCGTGGACTGATTGTGAGACTAACACTGTAAAAACAATGCACAAGAACATAGATAAACCTTCTTGAATCATTTTGTCTTTTGTTTAAGAAGAGTATCACTCTTGAATTACTGAATCGACGACGTGTGACACCGATTTTTATAAACGAAACTTTTACAGAATGAATAGAAATGAAATAATGAGATCTAATTGAGCTTCACTTCATTACACGATCATTTCATTAGAAACAATCAACCCTTCAAGGTGAAGTTAATAAATTGAGAATAACCTTTTCAGCGGATCGAAATTCCATTCAAGATATTTTTCTAGAAAGTTCTAGAAAGGATTCCATTACCTGTTTCAAATTATTAATGATAATGCTGAAATGAGAATAAATCTGGCGTCTACTTGCGTTCATCCAATTTACATTTGATAGCATTTCTATTACCTACGCTATTAAATTAATTTTAATTGTCAAAAGGCGTTTTTGAAAAGGAAATGATGCTAAAAGATTTACCCAGTTTATTTAAAAATTAAATATTGCATTTAATAACTCTAAAAATTTTATTTTATTTCAGTAATGTTTTAGATTTAGCCGTCGCTTTCCGTGTGTTTACTAACGAGGATGACTGATGATTTATACAAAAGACAATAAATGATTAATTACCAATTACATAATAAGTACTACTTAATACCCGAAGACTGCCAAAATTCCTGGCAAACTCAACTAGCATCCACACGAAAAAATTTAAACTGTCATATTTGAATTGACTTACACACATTAACACTACATTAAGTTCAACCACGATGCAAATAGAATTTGTGAATTCCCGTGCGTACAATTTATATGCAGAATCAATAGATAAACCCGTTCACTAAAACTTATTTCTTAACTTCAAAAGCCTCAGCACTAACATTATTCATTAAAGTCATTTTGTAATATAACATTCTACCATATATTTTCATTGAAATGTACGTTACACTCGTCCTGCGTAAGCGTTGAGGATTTCCTATATTTCTTTTATTTTTGGTTCTGTCGACCACGAATGGTGACTTGCGAATGGACGAGGCTTTCCACAGAATTTGTTTTAATTCCCATTACGTACAGAATATTTCATCCGATTTATTTCATTGCAGAGTTTACCGGACCTGATTTCAGCTCTACCACACTGAACTACTTTGCTTTTATGTATTCATTTCCTTGTTTAACTATTATGAGGCGTCAGAGTGTTCTGATGTCATCGTCCTGATGGATTTTACATTTAGCAATGTCTCTTCCGTTTGCGCTTGAAACTTGGTAAAATACCTAA
>Ga0194135_10001404_pt1 | contig 14347 bp, 6 predicted proteins | sample LitLau_LLRF_2013_FD_134024 | JGI IMG/M metagenome (GOLD analysis project Ga0194135, IMG submission 134024) | Freshwater sediment microbial communities in response to fracking from North America - Little Laurel Run_MetaG_LLRF_2013 (version 2) | ecosystem: Environmental > Aquatic > Freshwater >...
AACGTATATAAAGGATGGACGGCTAGCTTGTAAAAGGGTAGAAGTCACTCTGTATTTCTCCCTACCCTTTTCTTTTAAGTATGTTGCTCAACCACGTATACCGAACCGACTATTTCTACCGATCCCGCTTAGGTAAAAGTCGGCCTCGCACCTACCATGCATCCAACAGGTCGGATGATTTCCAAAAAAGGGCACTTTTTAATTTTTCGCGTACAAAATAAGACGGTAAATGTGACATACTGGTAGTCCTCACTTCCTTAGTGCAGGGCAGGACACGAAATGAGTCTAAGCTAGCCATCCATACTACTATATACATCCGTGGTTCTGAGACTTGTTTGGTTCAATATAACTGGAAAAAGCTGATGCGATATTTTATCTCGGCGAATTAAATGTAAGATATCACAGGTATCCCCCATCTAGGGTATTTCTGCCAAAATGTAGGTTGGATTTCTTTTCCTATTAAAATTTCTATAGTAACAACAAGCTCGTTGTTCTCTGGTTCTTGTATTTTACATTTCTCATTTCCACAATGCACAAATACTACTACAAGTTCAGCAGTAGCTCAACGGATAAGGAGCCTGTTTCCAAACGTGGCTTCGATAAAGTAAAAGTTATTTCCATTTCCTAAGTAACCAATTTATTTTTAAACGTAGTGTAACTGTAAAGGAAAACAATTTCAAACTTCTGCATCTTAAGTCTCATAATCTAACATCTTTAGAAAAGGATCTTATTAGCTTTCCCTGTTGAGTGTTTCACATACCATTGAGAAACTCGTCTATTTCTTGTTCAAGTTAGAATCTATGGATCTAGTTTTGGGAAGTCGACAAGAGAGCTTGAATATCCAACTCTTACTTATGTCCCGTAGGTTCTGGAAATATTTGGAATTTTGATTGACAAGGACTACCATTTGCAATCTTTTAATTCAAAACAAAACTTGTACGTGGTGATTTGATGCTTAACTTCTCAAATAGCTCATTCTGTTTCACAAAATAATTATCAAATGAAATCAATAAAAAGAACCCACGAAGTATTCCCTCACATGAGATTGAAAAATGTCACAGGTAGTTTATTAGACAACTAGCAATCTTAAGACTACAGTGTTCAGTTTTATTTGCAGACTCTTGTCCCTTTCTTAGGAGAAGAGCAAGTCGCCTTTAAGTGCGAAATCAGGTAAAACCTTCCCTACCCCTTACTCCCTTATTTCGCACTTAAAGGTGAACAATTATTACCATCTTGCATATAACAGAGTAGATAAATCAGCTCGAAAATTGCTTCCTGAAGTCAAATTAATTGAACAAAGGGTTTCATGGAACATTAATTCCTGTTATATATTACTTACTATAAAGTTGAATATTAACTGTTTTCCTTGATTTCTTACAGCTTAAGATTCATTTTACATAAGCGTAACTTTGAGTGTGAACTTATATTACTTGAGTCGAGACCGTCGTTTGTCTGGATACATCCTCTCATTCCTAGTCAGGAAGTTTGGATCGACTATTTTGTTTCCTAGAAAGAGTTTATGACTAACTGCTCGAATAATTGTGCCATAGAAACATGTAGAATATGATAAATTAAAAGAAGATCCTTTATAAAGCAGTAACATTCTGTAAGTCTATTTCCACGTATTGGTCATTCTCTTTGTATGTGCAATTCCCTATTCTATAATACATGCCTATTCCTTTCAAATTCTATTCCTATTTTCAATTTCTCTTGCCGTTCAGCTTCCGCGTATTTACTGAAATATCTCACCCAACACTCATACACATCATCACTCAAATACACGATATTCAAAAGGGTCCTTTGAAAAATGTCGTTTGGTAACTTATGAAACAGATTCCTCCTAAAATACTAAATATCATTCTTGCATAAGGACCATAAACCGATTGCCGAAACGTGTTACTACAGCAGATATAAGCGATAATATGCAGTATTCATCGATTGTTGTGTCGCTATTTTTTCGACGATTCCTAATTGATTCATTAATGGAATACCCTGCACTTAAGCACATAAATACATGTCCATGTCATGTGCATTGCCCATTCAGCCAGTTGTATTTTTAAACAACGCTGTATCAACAGATAATCTTTGTTAGAATTAATCAACTGAATGAAAAATTAAAGTTTGACATTACTCATGTGACCATGATAACAGATTACAAGTCTATGCAAATTCTACCGGATATGTCGATTAATATATTGCGATATTATTGTTATTCGCGGAGTATATAAGACATGTTCTCACCTTCAATCAAAAAGCGGTGCTACCGAGTTGTCAATGTACAGGCTATGAATGCTTTGTGGAAGAATGGTGTTGTTGTTGCCTTACTTTACTTATTCCCGAGTTTTGCGGCCGGAAGCTCTGGCTCACAGAAGTTGGAAAGATGTACTGAGGAAATATGAGAAAGCTGAGGGTTGGTTATAGCTTATAGAAAGCCAAGCAAGAGTAGACTTGAGCAGCTTGACACCGCTCACTTCGGCACTTCGTGGTATGTTCAAATAAATCAAACAGTGAATAAACGTTGATATTTATCATTTAGCATGATATTGGACGAACTGTGTGTAGTACTTATTCATTTGGTGTCGTTACATGTTCCAATCTATGCAGATACTTTAATAGGAAAAATGTACAGTTGTTTAAACAGCGATAAATTCACACTGCTTAGTCCAGAGAACGTCTAACGTCTTTGCAAACTAGCTAAAGACAGATAAAGTGAACTATCTAGAAATTAGATGAACAACTAGACTCTCGTTAACTTGTGAACTTTATATTGGCTGAAAAATGTAGTAGCTCAACTTAAGCTGCACCACGATACTTATTTGAAGAGAGTTATTGGCTTACCATCTCAGCTCTATTCATTCTTAAAGCATATATTCTCTTTTCTAGTTCTCTTTTTGCAGTTTGCAATAAAAACAACAAATTTAAGGTAATCCTTATTTATATTGGAGATTGGGGTCAGCAATTAGTCCATTATCTAGTTTTATATTGTCACGCCCCTGCCGCTACTCATTCATCATTCTCATCAACATCGATTATTCACGGAATAAAAAATTCTGAATAGAAAAATCGTGAGCTTTATGATCGCTGAAATAGTCTAAGTAAGGTAGTCTAAACGAAGCCATGATTCAGACGACTGGTGTTTTACCTCTGGTGTTACTTGTGTTATTAAAATTATTGACTGTCATTAAAATATAGTTGACTCCAGGTTGCGGCTCCGGCTAATACTCACGTGTGCATTGCTCCTTGGCATTTTTCGTCATGTGAGAGAAACTAGGAATAGAGATGTAGACAGCCGGTTGGTGGGTCGTGGGTGTTGCTAAAAACGCTGTGATATGCGTTATATAAATTTCAATACTTTTCTTCCAATAAACAGTATTTGATTACTTTTGCGAAAGCATAAAAGTTACTTAGCTATGAATTCTGGTTGATGGACAACTTTGGGAACAAAGCCTTTAGCAGATGAATAGAACTTCGTATCATAATATTCTTGTTTAGTACATTTCTCTGCTGAAGATGGGAATTGATTTCATTGAATCTATTCAATGCCCCCTTTTGCTACATCCCGTCTCCTTCCAATCTTCTCATTCAATACATTTTTACCGTAAGAAAACACTGTAGGCGCAGGCTTAATAATAATAATCCTACTTCTTGACAACAGTGTCAATATCTCACTTGTTCGGACTTTCACGATTTTTTTTTCAAAAACAAGTTTGAAAAGAATAGTAGTAAAAATATCAATATATGGCAAAGAAAGTAAACGTTTACTCCATGCCAAGGAAGCATCCATTCGACGGCTTTCCACCTTCCAAAATCTGTTATTAATTAATATCTTGGTTTTAAAATATCAGTTTAATGAATTTCTAAAGGCTTTCTACAATTAGCGTTATTACGTGTTTTTTAAATAAAGAATGCAACTTACGTCTGATAATGCTCGTACCCCATATCTACTTAGCATTAAAACGCTAATGAACCCTTGCCGACGAGGGAGGTGCGGGAGTAGTCCTTACTGTCTGCGCACATAATTGGGCCCTTAAGGTTCCAACTGGAAGGGAATGACTCTTTTTTGCTGCTAATGCTCACAATAAAACTACTCGTGTGGGGTCGCTGGGATTGGCAAAAAGACACTCATAGTGACTCAAGCATGTTCTAACTTAAACCTTTTGACAATTATTAGCTGCTTATATGCAGTTGGGGCAACGTAGATAAGCGCAGAGAGCGCGCGACTTAACGTGCGTAAGATTGGGAGTTCTCAGGGGGTCAGTATATGAACATTTGGCTTTGACTACAGGAGTTGTATTTACCCAATCGCTTTTTCTACCAGTTTTTTAAATTTCAACTCGTTTTTTTTACTATTGCTTGAGTTATTAAAAGTTTAATAAAAGTCGCCAGACGAACAGACAGACACCGATATGATACACGGGTCTATAACCCCAATACCTAGGCTAAAACATCGAAGGCGCTAATTAATCGGCATAGTTTGCTGATTGGGGGTTATCAATAAATAATAAATTTTAATAAAATAAATAAGATAAAAATCGGTAATATACATAAGTCAATAAACATTTTATTTGCAAATAGGTAATGGAAATCGGTCCTTTTGGGAAAAGAAAATATATTTTTTCGTTATGTGACTTTAGACTAGCATCTTTGAAAATATAAGTAACTGACTTACTTTATTACCTTAACACATTTGCAAGTTCGAGTTTTCGTCAGATTTGCTTCAAAATGTAAAAGAACAAAACAAAAATACAAAATAGTATTTAAGTATAGTAGTTATTTGGACATATGTCACCCCCAGTTTTAAGGAATCAATAATTTCTAATATAATAATGTAATACAGATTCACACTCACACTGCTTACTTGCTCTGCCGAAAAAGAAGCTTCACATTTCTTTCTTTTGAAGCAGCAAGCGCAATGAGTTTCCAGACAGTCAAAATAGTGTTTCGTGGGAGTTCAGAGGAAAAACGACACAACCTTTAATGTTGCTCGCCTTAATGTTGCTTAAGTTTTCAGCCAGATGCACGCACGACATCGTAGTAGACAGGAATGAGAGAGAACTGCAGGGAGACTTGAGTTACAGATAAAATATCCTGTCCGTAAGAAATCTCGTCTAAACTAAGTGAGACCAAAATTCGGTTCAATGTGTTTCCTACACAAATCTTCTGGCTGAAATAACCCCAGTACGGATATAATTTTCACCTCGGCTAAAGGAGCACAAATGGAGACATACGGAGAACTCACTATCTTTAAATTCCCATTATTTTTGAATCGTCAGGGTTCAAGGAAAACATTAATAAAACTTCGTCTGACAAGAACTAGTTTTGCACAAAGCTATTAGTAAGTTTAGCCACTGGTAATAGAATTTGCATTGTATAACATTAAAAAAGCGTAACTTCATCTTAAACACAATTTTAAAAAAAATATCATTCTGTTTTAAATTAATACAAGTTAACAAAGACATTCCTTATCTATGGCGATAAAAAGCGACCTAAAATGAAAAGCAAGCCTCTGTGGTGGAGTGGTTTGAGTGCTAGCCACTTGGTGAAGAACCCGGGGGATCGCCTCTTGGGCCCTCTGCCATACACTTGCTAATCGTTTCTGGCTCGGTGTGTCCCTTCGGGGGCTATAAGTACGTGGCACGTAGCTAAGGGTTCGAACTGGTACTTATGGGAGTACCGGTTAAGCCCTTAGTTTCTATTAGGGTCCCCATTCCCTACTTGGAAGAGACACTGGTGGAAGAACAGTCGAATGCGACTGAACCGGGGATAAAGTCTATAAAGAGAACTTTAACTTCAACTTTTAACCTTAAGGTTTCAGAACCACCTCCTTAAAATCTTCCTCTGGTGAATTAGGTTGAGAGAAGAAGATGAGGATTAGACGTCAAAGCACTGGAATCCGAAATAGTGTCTCGTAAAAAGGCTTCATTAGACCTGGTCTTCAATTCCAAAGTGAACGTGTTGAAATGGAAATTACTGGACTCAGAAAGTCCTCAAAGTAATAACAGAGCTTATCAGTATGCTAAAACCTACACAAACCGTTAAACAAAAGGTCAACATAAGACATTGAACTGAAGGAAACCTAACCAGATATACTGAAAAGTCCAACAAGCTCGCTACCATCACTACGCTATTCATTAGTCAGTAACTAGTTATTATTTCTACGCAAAGAAGACAAGAGAGGTCTTGATTGCAAGTAATGAAAGCTACAGTCCTATTACTATCAGTTTAATCTTCTCAAATCTCGCCACAGCTAATTGAAAGTGGATGTTGTCCAAATCTGTCTCTACTCAAGGTTGCTGGTATGACATTGAAACTCGATGTGAAGGTAAAGATTGCTCAAGAACTACAAATTGTTATGTGATGCAGCTATTTTGATAAAACTGCAAATGCAAAATGAAATGATAAGCGGAGTTACCACTATTAGAATGGTTAAAAGGAAATAACAGTGTGAGTTTATTTAAATCAAAAAAAGATATGAAATGTGGGCAATACCTTACAGCTACTCCGAAAAGACAAAAAACCGATTTTCTTTATAAATATTCTTACTAAAGGTATTTGGAAAGGAATGAGATGGAATGAATTTATGAAACTAATGGTTCCATTGAAGGAGCAACTATTAGTTGAGCAAGGGCGTTATGGGCAATCAATGCTAAGGATTGGAAGGAAAGCTCGCCTATTATATGCGAGGGATTGAGATAAGGAAGGAATAATAAGGTTAAGGAAGGTTCGGAAGATCTATCATAAATAAATAGTTCTGGAGTTAAGTTCTAGTTAAGGGTCTAGTTAAGGGTCTGGAGACTTATCTTAAATAAACAAATGAATCCTGTTAAAAACTAAAACTAAGGTATCTGGATATATAAATTCATATAAAACATATTACTTAATTGCTTAGGATTACATCTATTATTAACCTATATAGAAAGTCATTCATCTAATTGATTCATCTTAATGAAGATACATTGTAGACGATTCTGTATTTTAAATATAGGGATATGAAGAAGATGATAATACAAATATTGTAGAATCGAGATTTCAACACTCACTATATTGTCCACACAGCATATAATAATAATAATACATATAATAGAATGGATGGAAATGGAATTGATTACTCAATAAATATAATTAACACTTCTTAATTTAACCATGTATGAATAATAAAAATATATAACCTAACACAAATTATCTAATTGATTTCAAAAATTATGTATTTCTAACCAAATTAAAGCAATAGATACGAAATCAACCAAGCAACGTGAGTGGTGAATTGAACATGGAATATCTTACGAGTTATATCTTTGAAAGCAGACTCGGAGCCAGGAAGAGAAGGAGGCTACTTTTATGATTTCTCTTTAGACCATCTACTTTAAAATAGCTTTAAAATTTTGTAGCTTGTTGCTTATTTGAAGACCTATGCTTGACATTTTACAATGCTTTTTATTTATGTATATTTCAAATTTTCATTACAGTATTTTATGAATTTATCAGGTTGGCTACACTTAAATGAAACTTCTACAAAGATGTGAGTCTCGACCGATAAAACTCACTGACATTATTATGCCAATTAACATTTGGATAGTGATAATAGTTATGAGTAAATAAATCATGTGTTATTACTCGCCTCGTAAGTCTCCCTGGGTCCTGAACACCTTAGTTTGAAAGTTAGAAACTGTTTTATTCAAAAGCCGGCTCATTGCATTTAGGAATCAAATCCCATCCCGTATAACAGTTATAGCAAGTTCAAACATCTTTTTCAGAAATTTCTAATTATTAACCAATGAACTTTTGAAGGTGCAGTACAAGCGTTCACTATTGAATCATTTACTTCCGGCTATAATGATTGTTCTTATTTCTGTACATTTTTCTGTTTACATACTTTTTCTATCCTGTTTTGATTTCTTATTGCTACGTTTAAATTTTTATCCCTAATATAACCCATCGATAGTGGGAGTGGGGATTTATTTACTTACAATAACTTACCTATATAAACTTCATGTATATGTACACAAATACTTTTTACAGTCCGTGGACCATTATCGATATCTTTTATTTTGTTCCACAGAACACCTTATTGTATAATACTTAACATGCAGTCGATAAAGAGACACGATCCTACAAAAACCATAAACTCACATTCTATCAATGCAGCAATAAACTTCCACATACTAATAATGACTTTGTAATCAAACTGCTTGGTACAACTGATCTCGTTCCAATTTTAAGCACATTTCCACGTAGAATATTCAAAAAGGGATATTGATATCTCAGACTCGTTTGGAATTGCGCGTTATAAAGCTACGTTCATAAAAAGAAATCATATCGTTAGATTTGTGGTACATTTGTATGCATTTTATAAATTTTACTTGCATATTTTTAACACAGGTAATTCATTAGCTAATTATTTAGTCTAATATACGGTCAAACTGTGAGGGATCTTGTTAATGAATTTGATTTCTTGTTTCTCGTACCACTGATAGATACAGAGTCTTTATTTGCTGCCTAGTTCCGTCCGTTATTTAAGTCCCCATTTAACCTCGTAGCACCAACAAAAGAGCAGTTGGTTGAAGTACTACGTTGAAAACAGAGACCAAGAACCAATTCATATTAATCCACACAAAAAATTAACATGTAAGCACATTACCTTACGATATTTCACAGATATACAGTAGAGTGCTATTGAATTCACGCATGAGTTAAAGAAGCTGCAGCAAAATCCAACGATGCGAAGAGTGTGCCAGAAATAATTGTAATCTTGTTTGGAGTTGGGATTAAAATAGAACCAGAGATAGAAAACGTGCTGGGGCAGGAAACAGAGAGCAAAGATGACCACAAGCGACAAGAGCATCTTTGCGATCTGCGAATTCATTTACATGTTTATAATGCTTTGAGTTTTATTTCTTTAGCATTCTCAGAACGCTGAAGCTATTGAAACTTACTTTCTGTCTTAATATTATCACGTGTGCTTGACCTTGGGATTCGCCTGGAATGTTTGCGGATTGAAGTAGATGTCTTGCCATGTTGATGTAGAACGTTCCAATGCAGAGCAAAGGAATTAAATAATAACCAAAGACTCGGCATACAACGATCATCTGAAATTAACAAGCATTGCTAATCTGTTTCATGACAGAAATGGGGTTTAAAAGTGTTTATAATTATAATATACAATATTAGGGAGTTTGCGGAGACGACGTATCCCAAATTACGTAGCAACGTAGTAGTGACCCTATCGGGTTTCCACTTTCATGCACATATTTAACCTGTAGTATGAGTTTTGGACTATCCCAATAACTTTAAACACAAAAACTGGGGTGAACAGGGACTTCAAAAAATCGCTACGTAATTTAAGATACGTCGTCTCCGCAAACTCCCTATTACCTTAGGATAATGATCCCCAAATTCGGAGGGGAAAGGGTAACACACACGAAACACATAGTTTGGGTTATCATCAATTACACGAATGTACGAAAATACAGCAGATGGTAACGCTATTAGTGCAGACAACACCCAAATTCCTACAAAAAGTCATTTTTAAGATATTTCGACTGCGTGACTATTCTTACGATTAGTTAAGCTAGAAGCTATTAAATAGCAAAGTTTGAAGTAAAAGTTTGTCTAAGATTGTTTATTGCGCATTGAACTTCAATGTCTTTAATCAGTTACAAGTGAGTTTACTTATTTGTAGTAGGTATTATTTAATAATTCACTAAATACCTGCAATCGTGATAAGTGAAGTGGATGTGACTTTAAGTCCGTGCATTTTTTTCATGGGATTTCGAATAGCAATGTATCTATCCGCTGAGAATGCTGCTAAAGTAAAAACTGAAACTCCGATGCTCATATCCTTTACAAACTCAGAGAATTTGCAAATAAATTCCCCAAAAGGCCAGGAATCGATTGTGTATAAAGTCGACGTAAAGGGAATGCAGAACAGAATGACACAGAGATCACCTGCTGCCATGGAAAAAATGAACCTGTCTCAAAGAAAATATGACTTAAACGACACAGATCTTTCATTTATTGTTTTTTTCTCCACGAATATAGCGTAAAACAAGAACCAAAAAATAACTTACAGATTCGGCACATTCCGCATCGTCTTGAACTTTAAAAAAATTACTATTATAGTTCCATTTCCGAGAACTCCAATGACAAATATAATGGAAAACACAACAGGGACAATGTAAGTCTCAGGTCTCATAAAGTATGGATAAAGACGAGTTGTATGATTAGATTCCACACTGTTACCATCCTCTAGTAAAACTTCTGAAAGATTGGATTTTTCTGCTCCTGTTAAATCCATGCCCAGTTTTGAAATTCTGTGGGGTTAGAGTGACTATGTTAACATATCATAAATGGAAATCTTTGATAGTCCTTTAAAAAAGCAATGTATTGTTGTTGATGGCAAGAAGCTCGCTCTGCACTATCATTGTAAAAGCGAACTTTAATAAAGTTTGCAGTGAGCGGGTTACTTAATTAGCTAGTAAAAGCAGTATTACAAAATGTGAAGTAGCAGACCAAAGAATTATTCACATAGAGACGTTTGTTGGTAAATAAGGCTTTTGACTTAAGGGATATGCCTTGACTCTTAAAGTAATCGTAACAATCTTTGTTCCACCAATCCTATTTAGTATTCCGATCCTCCCTTTCTTGGAGTCCACTCCAATCCTTTCAAAACTTGGTTTTTGTTGCGATTTAAATTAAATTTTTTTAACATTTCCTGGATTTGAAAACACAACGGTATTCGTCTAAAAGCAGCTTTACACTTATCAACATATTAGAAAGACATTAAAAATAGACAGTTTGAATCTGCGAAAGATAAGGTAATGAACATTACATTCGAACATGAATAACTGGGATGTATAAATATATATATGCAAACGTAAGATTTACTATAACTGGTTAAATGTTACTTAAATTAAATTTTGAACTAAAATATGCGAAGATAAAGGCACCTACGTTTTTTTCAAAGAAATGACATTGAATTTAGAAAGGAAGTGAAATATTACTTGTTCTTTGTGAAATTGTTGACTTTGTTGATTGAAAGTCTTTTGTGTTTATTTACGCATCTGAGGCATCCAAGTAAATTTTGTGGAATTGTGAAAAAGTTATATTGAGTGTATTTCACCAGTTTTAGATTAGAATATTACGCCGAACAGAAAACAATGATTGAATTAACAAAGGATGTACCACACAGTTCCATAGAATCGTTTATTTATTGTATAGCCTTTGTCGGAATTTATATTAAACCTTGAGTCCATATATTGCTTTCAAGACTTATAATGTCCATAAGAAATTCTCAAAACCCATCAGGTGGTAAAATTATTCGTGAGATTACTTTGACTTGGTTTCTGTTTGTAATCAAGCTGATAGGGGGTTTTATCTTGAAGAGTCTTGAGCTAAACTGACGTGATTTAGACTTTAAACTAAACTGATTTAGACTTTAAAGAAATCTTTAAATTGAAGATTGAGACTGGTAAAAGATTCAAATTTATGCCTGCTGAAAATTATTAAGTAAAATACTGTGTTGAGGAAAATTAAGAGATTTGAAAGGAAGACGAACCAATTTAGTTAGTATACTTACGATTAGATAGGCTTACTAACCAGTATGGCTTTACTGTTTCAAGCTAGTCGTACAGAAAAGGCAATACATAGGACAGAATTTGATTTTGGTGAAAATCCAGAATGCACCGTAGTCAAATTTTCTTTCTATGATACTCTAAGGTTTAAGAAATTCGCTTGCCTAGCCTGTTTGGTTACTCAAATTTTCCAGGTCCATGTTGATGACATATTTAATAAATGCCAAATGACTAAATCGTACACGCCTTAGCTATAATTAAATGCAGAGCGAGATTTTCCTATTTCGATTGGTTCAACATAAAAGATACTTTGCAACCAAGTCACTTCATTCGCGTTTCGTTAACGTCCATTTCAATCTTCTAAACCTTGTATCTTACTCTGTAACTTCTTATTAGGCTTAGATATCTCTAACCACCTATAATTAGTTTGCAGCCTGGATGAAATCAATTAGAAATGGTGTTTTCTGTCATATCCTCACAAGAAAGCTTTGAGGTTCCATCTAAATGTGAGTGTCATGCCTGTCCATTTTAATCTTGCTAAGGATTCATGCAATCTGAATTGAAAACTAAATCAGCAACTAAAAAGTAGAGTTACTACATACTGATTTCTTTCAACCTGGAGACAAGAATTTTGCAGTGATTCCTTTGGTATACACATTTCGAGGCGTTTTAGCTTGTTAAAAAATTAAACTTGCTTACCGTTGTTAGTGCAATTTTCAGAAATACGACTAAAATACGACGAAAAATTTAATCGATCCCAGTATAGGAGTAATTGCTTATGATCAAGGGAGAATTAAGTTGGAAATTGAGCTATCAGTGTCAGTGATCAGATTCACACAAGAAATTCTAGAAAGAAATGGAAAAGGTTTGAGGAAATTGAGACGATGAGAACAGGAGTAAAATTAATTACAAAAGTGTTACACAGACAGCTTCTGGAGAGTCACTACTCTCGTTTACGCGATACTTCGGAATATAAGCGGATTCTGTGAGCAGAGAGAGCAAAATGTGAGAAACAGACAGTTCAGCTTGGAGTCCCATATAATTTCACGCACCAATATACCAAACAGGTATAGACTTACGCGATGTCGGTGCTAGTTCTACAACGTCTTTAAAGAAGTCGTATCGAACTAATGAACTCGAACTGCACATACTTCTTTAGCAACGTGGTGACGTTTCTGCCTTTGGATGATTTGACTCCCATGGAAAATTTTATACATTATCCATTAAATCTGCAGGTTTTTTTAGCTCTGCAATTTTCGTACTGGTTATAAGATAAATCCCAAAGGGATTCAAGATTTATATAACATTTGTATATAACAGACTAAAAAAGCCAGAAGCGTTGACAATGTAACTAACACCAGTTAGTTTTTCTAAGGAACATATTTCATACGTATGTATTTAATTACGGATATTATTACGAGCACTTCCTTGGTGAACATGAGTGTAACCAAAGGAAGCTTATGGGGGAGATAGGGAAAGTCTCAAATTACTTGAGTATTCAGTTACATGAGTATGAGTATCAATGTTGTTAAGTTCAGGTGTTGCACGTTCATGAGCACTAATACGATCTACTTGAAAATTTGGTAGCAGAAGTTTTGTTATTGCCAATGTGTTGGCAAACAACATCAAAACTTTCAATGTGTTGAGAGAAACTGACTGTTCGGTTACTTTTTAAGGTTTCGAATTTAGATTTAATTCTTGTGCATACTAGCTTAAGTAGCTAAATTATTAAATTAGCAGGGATGTTTGAAGGTTCCTGGTGGAAAAGTACATGACAGGTATTTATATTTATAGACTTTAGCAGACAAATTCCATAAATTTAGGGGTGGGTTTAAATACATATACCTTTAAACAATGCCAAATACTATAACAAGTAGTAATTTTTTCCCCTTTTATATTGGTCAGCTTAATCTTTTATAATGGTGCCTTAATTCCATGTCGTAATTACCGTTGACTTCTTGTAGTACAATGTATAACATAGAATACATCTTTTGAACAAGTAAATGAACCGTAGATTGAATGTTTATCTTGGCTTTTATCAAGTTATTTGTAAGTAATCACGTTAGGATATAATTATCATTTTTAATGGGGAAATTCATCTTAATTGAAGGTAAAAATATCTCTTTTAATGGTAATGTTAAGTTTTGGGGAAATTCAGCTTTTATATTGGTCAGTTTAATCTTTTATAATGGTGCCTTAATTCCATGCCGTAATTAATCTTAAGTTGTGAAATATCAATTATAAAATGTTTCCATACGATGATGCTGGAATGTGGGCGATAGTCAGATTCCTAGCCTACATAATTTAAGTACTATTATATTATAACCGTTATAAGAGATGAAACTAACAGAAGGTCACAACGCCAAAATAATACATGAATAACCACCCACTTAAAAAGTAACAGACGTGAGGTGTAAGACTCAGTCAAATCAGTTTAATTAATCTACGGTCATTTTGCGATAAATCGACGGTTTTGTACTTCTGACCGTAGATTGACCGTGACCGTAGATTGACTGTAGATTTTAGTAATCTTAATCGAAGAAGATTTGAGCTAACGGGTTGCTCGCCATCCATCTCTCACTGCTAGACGCTAGAGCACTCATTTGTTTTATGGTCGTATCAAGACTAATAGTACTCATGTATCCAGTTTCATTCATTAGAAGCCTATTTTCTTAGCTATTCATTTATGCCATCGGAAGTATGTAACCTGAAAGACTATGTGCGACAGTCTTAAAAGTAGCAAGTTCATGAATGATGATACTATAGTGCCTTACTAC
>Ga0194135_10001405_pt1 | contig 14337 bp, 7 predicted proteins | sample LitLau_LLRF_2013_FD_134024 | JGI IMG/M metagenome (GOLD analysis project Ga0194135, IMG submission 134024) | Freshwater sediment microbial communities in response to fracking from North America - Little Laurel Run_MetaG_LLRF_2013 (version 2) | ecosystem: Environmental > Aquatic > Freshwater >...
CACCCTTAATATATACAACACACACACAAGTCACAGTGTGGTACAGTGTCAATAATGTTACGTAAAGAAGAGGCTCATTGTCTCGCATGCAATCATATGCAAGTAGGGATCGAAAGGACGAGCGGTGCATGAAAATCATATGAAAGTCGTATGAAAATGCTTCGGAGATTTTGCATTAAGCATCTTCATGAGGATTTGTTTTAACCATTAGGAATTTATTATTGTGAGTTAAATTATAATAAGAATGTAAATGTCAATTGATTGGAAGTGTATTTACTTAGATATTATTTAGAAGGAAGTGAGGTCATAAACTCCTTCGTGATATCCTGATGATCCTGATGAGGATTGTTGGTCGTTTGGTATGATTATTTGGTGATCGTTGTTGAAAGAAGATTCGCGATCTTCTTCGTCATCTTGATCTTCATCTTGTTCACAGTAAAGTGAAGGATTTTTATTAAGAGAAGAATGGGAATGGGATGCATTTTGCCACCGTAAATTCTTAGTAAACATTTTGTTCAAGATTTGAAGTTGGTGGATTTCATTCTGGTGAGCTATTCTGTCTTCGTCGAGCCAGCTTGGAGTAGAGCAAATAAAATGTGGAATGCTTCCTGGAAGAAAACGCTTAAGAAGCCTGTCTCCTCGTTCTAGTTGTTTGTAGTCGTCTTTTGGAGCAAATGGTTTGGGACTTGAGATGATTAGTAATTCATTAGGAATGCTTCCTGGTTTGGGGGTATTGTTGTTATCATTGACTTGCAGGCATTGGAGAGCTTCTGATGGAAGGAGGAACCAACGTAGTGACCTTCTTGAGGGCAAGATCTCTTGAGTTTCGTCGATTAATTTTAGGCCGAACAGAACCTTGAACAGTGAGCAGAGTTAATTAATTATTAATTGACAAGTATTTTACAAGTGTCGGACACTCATTGAAATCATGCAGAAATGTTTATAATATGTTAAATATATTATTACTCTTTGGATATTTGCGATGAGACATGTTTCAGCAAATTTGAGACAATCTTGATAGCTGAAACAGGATTCGTATGGATGATGATGAGGTGAGGAATACGACTCGTGAATTGAAGAGTCGTTTTGACAATGCTCTGTTAGAGTAAACGACTTAATTGGTCGGTGAGGTTTGGGTGCCTGTTATGAGACGCAAATTGACAAGTGGCTAGTTTAGTCAACAAAAAACTATAATGGGATTTTGTGCTTGAGTTGTGATTAATGATTATATAATTACGTGTGAGCTACTGAAGCGGAAAGTTCCGTTGGCAAAAGAACATTTGTAAAGTGGCACAAGTTTCCATCCATGGTCAGCAACGAATCTCACGGCGTCTATTAAGTAGTCAATCTCTTCTGAGGAGGCGTGGAAAGGTAAGGAGACGCGGACGAATCCAGGCTTGAAAATCATATCGAATTCTGGTTTTTGGAGGAATTCGACAGGTTTTCTGGGCAAAAAATAGATAAAAATCTTGCTAAAAAACATCTCTACTTAATTATTAGTGAAGTAAGAGCAGTGACGTGGAAATATTTACATGATTTTGCATTTAAAGGGGCTATCAATTTTTATTGGTAGGTTTTTTCTTATCTTGTTCTACAGCAGAACTTACCGAGGTTCACATAAGATATTTTCATATTGGACAGCCAAGTCTTCGTTGATTCCCAATAGTTGTTGGCTGTAAGGACCTGCACACATGCAACCACCTCGACATTGGATTCCAAACAAGTCGTTGAGTAAGGCTACTACGAAATCGTGATGTAAAAAGTAACCCTATCAAAGATCACAAAAGATTAAGTTTAAGTGTATATATATGCGATTTATGGTTTTACTTGTTGAGGTATGATAATTATATGTTGTATAGTATTACACTGCGAAGATGTTTAATCATCAATGAAATGATGGGGATACGTGGGTTGTGCTTGTGACCTAGGATTTGGATTTCTGGAAGTCTTCCCCAAGCATCCAATGCTCTCCTGAGGAATCAATAAATTGCAATTGATGGAGCTATAAGACAGAAGCCTTGTCGTATAAAAGTTAGTTTACCAGTTTATTACCTAGTGTATTCAGCTTCTCTAGCCATAATGACTTCATCGGTAATCTCGTTTTTCATTTGGAAGACCAAGCCAAGTCGAATAGACCCGACTATTTCAGGAGTGCCACCTTCTTCTCGCTCGTGAATTGACTGGAATAATTTTTATAACGAACATTATGACGCGTTTCTCATCAAAATATGAAAGTAATCGAATTGTAATTTACCGAGAGATATTTGTGCCTCCGCTTTGTAACAAACAAAACAGTTCCTCCTCCGACTCCATGAGGAACTGGGTTTTGAAATACATGTCGTTTTGCTATCAAAACTCCTACGGATAAAACATGAGGTTTTGGTGTTAGCTTGCTTTCTAAACTTAAATATGTAATTGTCTCTTACCTGGGGTCTGTGGTCCTCCAATGAACTTATGTCCAGAAAAAAACAACGCGTCTTTCTGCGAGAGAAAGTCAAGTCGCTTGCTATCTGTGGCAGGATTCATAGAAATCTTTACATGGGGAGCTGCAGCAGCGTAATCCCAAAAAGCCCACCCGTCATAAGAATGCATGAGAGCGGTCACAGAGACGTCGTCAGTCAGAGCTCCAGTGACATTCGAAGACGCAGAAAAGACTCCAATGATCTTTCGTTTCTTCAAACTCCGTTTGGAAGCGAGTTTTTTGAGTACTCGTTCCAGGAAGTGGATGTCCAGTCGTCCAAATGAATCTTCGGGGATGTTGATTATCTTTGTAGTTAACTCTCTCCAGGGGAGAATGTTCGAGTGGTGTTCAAAAGGTCCGATGAGAATTGTCGGAGGATGTTCTCCAGGTTTCTGGATAGAGTGGACTAATTTGTTCACTGCTGCTGTGGCTCCTGAGCCGCAGAAGATTATTTCGTCGTCGCAATTTGCCCCACATGAATTTCGGATAATTGTTCGGGCTTCCTCTCTGCATTGAAGTTTCCAGCAATTAGCAAGAACTAAAAGCCTGAACTATTTTGAATTGGGTTAAAAAAGGTTTACCTTACCTGTAATTTGACATTTCTGAAGCGAAAAATGACGTAGTTGTGTGAGTGTTTCCATAAACTGGCAAGACATTTTGGGTGATGAAGTCTTCGATGCATCGTATTGACCTGCCAGATGCTGTTTGGTCCAAGTACAATGCTACACAGGAGATTAAACATTTAAACTACGAACCATGATACTTCGTACGGGTAAGCTTAAGATTAAGCCATGTTTTACCTTTCCTGAGACCAAAAGGTCCATTGAAGATTTGATCTTCTCCAATAATCTCTTGAGACAATTCAGCAATGAGATTTTTTGGTTTGGCTTCTCGCGTGAGCTTCTTCTGAGAACTATTTGTTCTAAGGAACGGTCCTTTATTGTGATGACTTCCAGAGACGAGAGAAGTCGTTCCCAAACATGATTCGCTTCTTTGGACTTTCTTATTTGGTTTGGGAGAAAGCTCGTTGTGGTGGTGTCTCACGTGGAGATTTGACAGTGAACCACCGTAGCCTGATAACATTTTGTGGTTGTAATGAAGGACAATTCCTTCAAGTAACAAATACTTATTGACTGTTTTCCTATAAATTCAAGTCGAAACTGAAGAAGAATCTGTAGCTGCACTTAGTATTTGTCTTTTGAGCAACTCAATATTGTTAAGTAGTCAACATGTAGTAAAACTAAGCTACACAATACTGCACATGCTGACCACACCATGCTAGATTATCTCCAAGCAGTATTGTTTAGTCAACGGGTTAGTTTTCTTGCGGGGTAACTTTAATAATAATATATTTAATGTCTCATAGTCTTCCTTTAAAGTGTTTGTGCTGTTTTCAATGTTTAAAGGTCAACCACGCATCCCAGGAGAGTTACTTGTGAACTGTTTCTTATGATAGATGTATACTCGGTTTTTGTTGAGGTTTTTCAAAGACTTTCTATATGCATCCCCCTGCGTACATTCAACTTCATGTATGTATGTACAGTGATGTGGACTTCTTTTGCTTGGGAGTTGCATAAGTGTGCTTTAGATCACGTAAGCTGAAGTCTATGGTGAGAGAGAGAAGGTATGAGAAAACTTGATTTAGAATTTGTAAGACAAGGTAATGTAGTCATTAAAAGTTATTATTTTTAGAAAAATTGACCGTGGGTTTTGGAATTAACAGGGCATTATTGTGGTGAGTCAGTGAAGGGAGTTACGCAGGAAATGTTTGGAGAAAAGGTCCCAAGGTCTGAAACTGGTTAGCATTGAGATTTTCTTTTACTTAATGTATTGGATGTTAAGAAACAACCACAATCAACTCATATTTGCCTTTTGTGTGGTTGTCATCATAGGAGGAAAGGTAATTAGTTACACAATAATGTGTTTATTTATCACTATAAAATAAAATTACAGGTTTTAATATAAAATATTGCAAAAATCGAATAACTGATCCACAACAGAGAGCTTTTTGAAATAACTCAAAATGCTTTTTGACGCTGCGTAAACCTGATACCTAGATTGAAACGGTTATGAGTATGTACTTAACCGACGCAGAGACCCTCAGAATAGTTTCACGAAGTGGTGTGCATTGTAATTATTATGCTGCTTTCAACTCATCTACAATTTAATTACATTCGTTGTATCATGTAGTCTGAATTCTATACCTATGTATGATAAAAAGGTTTACGTGTCAAACATGGTAAGAACAGTAATCTCAGAGGCAGCTTATTTGATTTGATGCCTAAGCAATTGTTAAATCCTATAAAACCTATGTAAAAAAATATAGGCATTTAAATAAACAACGATGGTAAAAATGTCGGGTGGAAACTCGTAGAAAAAAAAGGTTGAGTAGAAATTCTGATTGACACTTTTCTCTTTATTCCCATGTACATAATAAGTCCTTCGACATTGTTGAAGGAAAATACTTTTACTAAATTAACACTGTAGAAGAAACTCAGATTGTATAGATTTATGTAATCACTCACAATAACATTAATAATGTTTTCCAGTTACTCCGAAGTTGATTAGAAGAGTATTCAGCTCACATGTTGTATTCTTAAGTACACACAATTGAGATGTAAGTAGACTGCAAACCAGGATTTTAGCAACCTGTGAATTGCATTTATCAAATATATTTTTAGTCTTAATTTATTATATAACTGCCAACGTATTCTTCACAACTTTCACACTTGATTTGATGTTTTTTCGTATGAGAAAAGTATTAAATTACACCAAGTCATTTTAACACTGCTGCATTAAAACTACTTTTTATACAGCAAATCAATTATTATTTTACTACTGTGGCATCTTCATAGACGAACATTCTTCGGAATTGATTACAAGTTTTCAAGAGGAGACTCGGAAGAAACAATTTCAAGATATACATTATCATTGATTCAAAACTAGTGTGTGAAATTCATCAAGAGATTTTGCGTACTATATAATTGTTGCATGAGGATTTCATGCACACATTTAATAGAGATTTGAATTTCATCAGGATAATACATAATCTGCTTTCTTTGGCACTACACATACTTAAGTACAAGGATAATAAAGATCCACAATTTAATAAAGACACATTTCCCAAAGTGGAGCTTGTACCATATTTTTTGATTAAATATCATCACTACAAACTACACAAGGTTATTCCAGGCACTTAATACTCACATTGAATTTGCAATTTTTAATTATATTTTACACATTAGTTGATTCATCATATCTGCTCCGCTCTAATTGCTACAATTTACTAATGATTATACAAACCAGGATTTTAGATAATAATAATATATAGATGTGATCACACAAATATAATAATTACGTAAGTCCACTTTACATATAACTAATTAACTATAAATAAGATATATTAATTGTTGCATTTATAATTGTAATTGTAAATAAGTGTGTGATAATAAGGTGCCAGCTAAAATGACTACGAAGTTGTTTCAGTTGCCACAATTAAGTGATTATTAGTAGTTTTGAAATAACAAGCGAAAAAAACTATTTTAATTAGTATAAGTTTGATAAACGACTCGAAAAAATTACTGATCCAGGTTGTGTGTTTTTTGTGTGGATTGTGGACGGCTCATTGTTTGCAAAATTCAGATTAGCTCTCAAATACTTTGTTTTCTATTCTATGAAAAACTTTATCTTCCTCTACGTTTAAATTGTATAGTTGGTAATCTTCATTCTTGAACAAAAGGGAATTATTGTTTAAGAATGCTTGGGTTTGGGTTTTATTAAATTGGTCGAGTGAAATTGGCAGGGAACAGTCCCTTTTCTCCATTTTCCTTTACTCCCATCAACCAGCCTTCTTCCTGCAATGCAAAAAGAAAAATATTTTGTTAGATTTTGATTGATTGTGTTATTCGTGTGATCTGAATTGAATGTTAGAAAGACAGAGTTCTACCTGCTCTTCTGGCTCTTCGTATTCGATGACTCGGATGATTTCTCCAGCTTCAAATGACAACTCGTCCACGTCCTCTTTCACATAGCGATAAGTTGCTCTCACACGATATAAGACTCCTGGAGAATTGACAGAAAAGATTGTATAGAAATACATGTGAATTTTATTTGTGAAATAAAGCTCATATTTTGTTAGTGTTCATATAAGCTGGATTACGTACATACAAAAATACATGGAAGTAAAAGCTTAAGCTTGTTATGGATAAGCGTTTGTATGGCTTCATATTTTTTCAGCAGAGAAAAGCTTGTTAATTAATTGTTGATCGAAACATTCCACCTTCACCTGATTTTTTTATGTCTAAACTACAATGACTTCTAGACCGTGTAAGACTCGTATTGGCCAAACTAATCCCGACTAACCACTAACCAACACCTGACTCTAGTTTAATATTTGTCTTGTTATGATATGGAATGGTATTAGCAGACCGGCCGCCTATCTTACCAGGCTCTTTGGAATCTCCACTATTACTCTCTTTTGTTGGAGAGTCGGAGATTTCTCCATTGGCATGCTTAGACTGACTTAAAATTCCATGCAAAGGTTTGCTAATCCCACGGGAAGGTGCAGTAGCTACAGGACCATTATTTGACACATCATTTTCATTACTCTTTCCTACTACATCAATTGATTCGCTCGTCTCATTTTTAGCAAGTGCAAGTGCTGCAGCGTCTTTTGTCAAGTCATGTCCGCCGTTTATTATTGGACGCTTACTGTCTTTGATTTCATTGATTCGTCCCGAAGATGAAGCATTTAAGTCATTATTATTATCGTCTTGTGTTTTCTTAGCGTCAGAAGTCATAGCGTCGACATTCATAGTAGCAACTTTACCTGGTTCATTTTTATCGATAGACTCAGGAGTAACTTCGTCACTAGTTCCACCATTAACCAGTGTTTTATCTTTAGTCGTTGTTGTATCTGAAGATGCTGATGGAATGTTTTCTGTTTTCGGTGATGATGGAGTGTTATTAGAAGCGATAACTGGTGGTGGTGTGTCTGCCGAGCCATTATTCCCTGGGTTATTTTTATTTGGCTCGTCAGAAGAAGGGCCAACGCTGCCGTTACTGTTAAGACTGCTGGTTAGCGTGTTACTAGCCTCGGTTGGGGTCACTTTGTTATTCGAATTTACTGGTTGTTCATCATTTGGAGTTGTAGTGGGTGTGGCTGAAGGAATGTTAAGCGATGTAGGAGGACTTGCAGGAGACTGCTCGGGCGTGGCAGGATTCGAACTACTTTTACTTACAGGCGACACAGGACAACTTGGAGTGTTTCCTCCTTTCACTGCAAAAATGTGTGTAGAAAACCAAACTCATCAACCCGTGCAATGTGTTAGTTTTTCAAAACCATAAATATTACAAAAAAACTAGACTAGTGAAGTGAATTCATAAAGGAAGGTTAGGCTTGTAGAGAAATGTGCCAGGAGTATATTTAGAGAGATATATTTTCCGACTCATAAAATCTCTTTTGTAGCTCATCACTTTCTAGGCTTTGGTTTCACTTGTAAACGGTTTTAAGGAATATAATAAGTAGTAATAACTCGATATTAATGACTTCCTTTTCCGATAACTCTGTGCGTCTTATGATTATTCTGCCCAAGTTAAGATTCTGCTGCAGAATCGCTCAAAAACGTTTTAGGTTTTAAACTACGAGAAGGATTAAAAAGTAGTTATAAAGCTCAACTCGAAAATTAACAAGCTTCAAACTTTAAAGTTTAATTACAAGTTACAACAAGTCACTCAGTAATTGTTGCGTAGTAGATAAAAAATAAGTCACATGAGAAATCAAATCTTTAAGGAAAAAAGTCGCTGATGCGTCAGGGAAAAATGAACGAGGAAGACTTGAAATTTTGGTTGTTTTAACTGATCTTACCATCTTTTGGCGAATCTGATCCTCCGGTGTGATTAATAATGGCATTTGAAGGGACTTTGAAGTTAAGGTTTCCTTTTGCGCTTTCCTTAGACAACCTATCAACTATTCCTTCCAACTCAGTAAATACCTGAAAACATGAACAGAGGTTTAGTTACATGTTATTCTCATAAGTTTATCATCAGTTAATTGCATAGGACACTTACTTTACTTGTTTCCGAGTGGAAAATGTGTTCAGAAGCGAATAATGTACTCATAGCACTAACCAAGAATACAATTCGTGAGTTGTATAAGCTGGGTAATTCTTCGTGTAGTTCTGAGTTTAATACCTGAGAATAAATCGTTTTACAGTTAGCTTGTGAACATTATTTTAGCGATTTTTTCTTGAAATTTTGATGTAGCATGTGAATTACTTCGTAAGTTCGTTTAGCAGCTTCAAGAGATTCACGTTGTTTGGCTAACTTGGCTTCGGCTCTTCGTGGGTTGGCCTGTAAAGCTTGTAAAGCATGTCGCTCTCCATCGAAGTCTATTAGTTTTCGGGACCTCTTCTCAATCTTCTTTCGCATCTCAGGGAACTGTCCCTAGTAGGGAGAGAAACAAAACCCATTCACTTAAGACCTTTTAGGTACAAGCGATGCGAAGGCCCCAGCTACCGATAAAGAAGCAGTTTTGCTACCAATAGCATTGCATAATTTGTATTCTAGTATTAAATTATTCTTACACTGCCCCAAATTGATTTATTGCTTGAAGCGTACAGGAGAAAGTTGGATGATGAGCAATAAATAAATTTGGTTTTCTACACATCGTCATAAATAAACTTTACATTTATAGATATTGAGTTTCACCGGCAGGCGAGCAGGTTCACTTAAGATATGGTAATGATGAATGTAATGGGCTATCAATATAAAAATCTCCGTCATTGCTTTTACAACTTGGGTACAGTTAATAAGAGCTATACGGTCTCTGCTAACTTTCTAGTTTCTAATTTAAATAATATCCTGTAACCATCGAGTAAATCAGCCCAACTGTAATAATAATGTGAGGATACTACATCGATATATATTTGATTTGAGTGAGTGGAAATCTATATACATTGAGAATCAGCCAAATGAATTGAAGAAGAAGAATTGCCTTTACTCTAATTGCCATTCTTGAGCACAGGTGTTTGTGTGTTCCTTATTATTGTTCTTGGTCTCAAACATGTCTTATAATTAATCAGCGATGGCCATAAACTGAATGTGATCATAAACATGTATATTGCTTATTGATCATCCCCTAGAGTTGTATGTGTGTGTATGCAACACAGGTATAAGTTGTAATTGCATTTAACAATTAAAAAAATAATTGGGTCATTCATTTGCAAGTTTAATAGACAACAGGATACGTAGGAGAGAGAGATATAGGAGACCGATAATACAAGTCGAGTTTTTCTAGCAAGCATTTCTTATGCATGTTCTTACTTTCACATATTCTCTGTATATACGCGATTGTGATTGTATATATGCTTGTGAGTGTTTTTTATTGTGCGCATACGTTGGTGAACTTGAACTTGAACAACCTTTAAAGGGAATTCTGAAGAAGAGTGTAATTTACCTCTTCTTCTTCACAGCATATGATGATGATAATAGCAATGAAATGATGAAGAAGAACTAGTCTTATGTAGTCTTTTTTGTGTATGCCATCTTCTCAAATGCTAATTTCTGTTTAACAGGAGATTCATCATGTCAATTGTATCTCAAGTACCTGACCATTCCTCTTAAACATAAAAGCACAAAATGTGAATATCCAGAAAGACTTGCCAAATCGTAGGTATTGAATTCATTTAAAATTACAATGGTACACAAAGCGTGCAAGCAGCAGGCTTGTCTTCAAATGTAATAGTTTGGAATATTCGAAGAAGACATTACAAAAGGAAAGGTCTGAAGTCTCTCTACAAAGTGTATGAAGCACGAGAAAGTAATAACTCAACATGAGTCGTATGTCCATGTTTGGAACGGGCGAAATTTGCATGAAGCTCTGCATATTAACATATCATAGCATAATATATAACTGCCACAAGAATCAAAGCAAAGAATTTAAGAAGTATATAATCATGATATTATTACGGTGGAATAGAGGGTGCGTCATTATCTTCCAGTATCACGGAGTTCCAAGTAATATATGAACCAAATTCGGATTGTCGTGCGTTTGCTATCATCTAAGCATTAAGTTAAACGGCTAACCTGACCTAAACTTTCTCTCATAGGAATTTATTAATGTAAAGGTTTAATAAATTAATATTATTACATCTTCTTTATTGTGGGAACCGGGCGTTTTCTTGTAAAATGAGCTAAATGTTTGTAGGTCACTTTTACTTTTGCGATATGTCTATACAGCGTGTACAAGTACAGTGTGTACGTTGGCTTAATCTTATTTGTTTAGTTGTTACAGGATTGTGTGTATGAAAAAGTAGCTCAACTATTCTTAGCCAATAATTAAAGGGAGGATAAGAGAAGATATAGAGTATTAACTTATCTTGCTACCCAAGAAGCTGTGAAGATTCGATTGTTATAAAAGCTTTTATAGAAATGATATTACCTGGTAAGTGTTCAAAGGGATGAGGACTTGTTCAGCCAATCTATGAGCAAAGTCATTCCACAGAAGTTCCACGGACTGAGAGTTGACGGACAAAAGCTCTTTTCCACCCCATTCGGGCTCGTAAACTTCGCTGACTGATTCAAGAAGGGATCGACTGGCTGCGGCACAGGCTAAACAATTTTGAATTAAAAAGAGTTTGGTATTACTTGTAACATCTTGTAATTGCTTTAATTGAGACTTACCACGAATGCATCGAATGTAATTGTTCAACTCTTTCTGAAGTCGGGTAGCTGCACCTTGTTGCTTGTTGAAGTTTCCTATGTGCTCGTCCAAAATTTCATCTGCTGTTCGGTCAACTTTGCCCAAGTTTTGTAGTAACTACAAAAGAGAGGAATTTTTATAGGCGGGTGACAAACAATTGAAATGATTCTTTTAGTCTGATCATTCTTATATCATACTAACTAACTATATTACTATATATACTATACATGCTATCATCTTGTCAGGATTTAGAGCTGGAAATCGAGGTAAAGAATCTGAATGCCGTAAATGGAATATCTATAGAGAGAGTATGGCTCGGAGAATCTTATTCATAGTCACACCCCGAAATAGAATGAATGACGCTTGTTTCAGAAATGTAATCAAGAAGAACAGAACACAACGCTTTTGTGTCTTGGAATTGGAACTTTTCATGTCAAGAGTTCCATGCTAAAGCTGTGCTTTTGCCTTCCATATGCGTTGTATATAGGTTTAGTTTACCCAAAAAAGTCGTATCCGTTCTACTTAATGGATAAAGAAGATTTAAAAAGTTCGAATGCACTCCACTTGCTGCACGATTTTTTTCTCAACAAAAATGCACTAGCATTTTCGAACAACGCAGCATGTGCTCGAGTTAAATTTCAATTCATGATTCATATAGAGTTCATACAGTCTTCATACAAGAAAATTTTATAAGTGTGTAAACTGTACTTCCAAAAACCATCTGTGTAGGACTCAAGTGAAACCTTTCCGGTTAGAATTGCAAAAACGTTACGTAAAAACGCAAGCAGGAGTCTAATGAATCTCAGGAGCTTATTTGAAGTTGTGACTATATATTTTCTAATTTACATGTTAAGTTTGATTCCTTGCCAAGTTTTGAAATAACAGTTTTTCGCATCCCTTACATATTGAAGAGAACACTCTTTAAGAATTGAAAGATGCAGCTCTCTCTGACATATCCGATTCAAAATAAACTATACAGACTTATTGCAGGTACTGAAAACGTATTCACGTAGAACAGAGTTGTGTACATGATCGACTCTGCCAATGGTGTATTATTGGAGCTCTGGAAGTGAACTCTCATTTACCAACAAAAGAGAAGTTTTGTAAAGTATTCTTCAGTTGAGATCATGCACAATAGCAAAAAAGGCTGGAGCTCATATATACAGTTGTTGATGCAAGCACTGAACCATTTTGTTTCGGGTTTTGAAATTAATCATGAAGCAAGAAACTACACACAAAACAACAAATCGTATCGTAGGAATTTTTTTGCGGAAGTCGGAAGTTTAGAGATAGGTTAATCAGATAGTAATGGGGTGTCAGGATATTAAATCTTCCATGCATGGAAGGGATTTTTCTGAATTCCCTGTGCGTAAAGCCACACCAGAAGTAAAACAATGAACAGCTCGTCAGCTTCAGAGTTTAGCCGAATGGACTTAACATCACATACTACTATTGCTTCATATCATTTGTTAAGTACACCTTGCTCCCAAAATTCGAGAGGGCGGATGTTCAGTACATGAGCTAGCTGCTGGCCTACGTACTTTTATGATGCAAATTATTTCTAGAATCTATATAGACAAGCAGAGCATCTGTGTAAGAGAATATGAGAACAATGTGACTATGTGATGATATCAGTATATAGGTACACATTGCATAACATTTAATATTAGCCAGAACTTTGTTGTTTGTAGACATCAATTTAAACGAAATAGCAGACACGGATCAAATTATTTAATAACCTATGGGAGTGTGTAAATCCAACAAACCATTAATTTAATCAGCCTTAAAGTCTAACCTACAAGCTTGCATTTAATTTGAATGAGTTCCAGTTGTGTATTTGTACTTGTACACATTTAAGTGTAGTTTATTGCACATGACATATTGTGTGAGAGATGACACAGAAAGTCACATATATGATCATGATTTTATGTGTCATGAGGAGATTAGAGTGATCTGCATTCTAGCTTGTCGGAGTCATTAAGTTGATACAATAATCTCATGCAACAGAATACCCAAGTTCTCATAAGTTCTGTAAAGCACATGATGACAGAAATGGGTAATTAGTCATCACCACTCATTATTCCGCTAGATAAGAAGACTTTGTGCCTCATGCATAATTATAATCAAGAAGACGCTCAAAAGATCGTCACGAAAGATAATTTATGGGGATAATGCATTCAAAACCTCGAAAATACGCCCAAAATCACGTTTCACATGATTTTGGGCTTCTGAAATATTATATTGATTGGCTGCATCTTAATTTTTATTCATCATCTTTGAAATACAATGTGGAGCTAACAATTCTAAATAAAATAATTCTGCCTATGAATCCGTTCAAGTACGCTTCCTTGAGATGAAAAGGAATTTGATAGTGACATTAGTATGAATTGAGAATAACATGTTTTGCACGACAAGTTTCGCGACCAAGTTTTGATTGTCACTTGAAGTCACGACCTTTCACTAAATACAGTATCAATGACATTTAAATTAATTCTAAAGAAAGACTCGATCTGCTCCCTCTGATGCTGAAATGATTTCAATCTCGAATGAGCGTGTTATATTAATTTAACTATCTCGAGATTTTAATGTGCCAACTCTTAATTGGTCTAACTCTGTGGTTGCGTACAAAGAAGTGTATAAAATCCGAGCATAAGTGAAAGTTAACGAATATGTGTATGCGTATTCATGAGGTAGACAACATGTGAGGCAACAAGACCTTCGCCGAACAAAAAATCTGAGACACACTATCAACCTACATATAATATTAGTATATATCTTCCTCGTCTTTCCTTTTAAACCAACACCCACACTTATCGTTAGTTTTATGTTCTAATGAAACTGAAAATCATCTCTCTCCTTAAATCTTCATACAAAATTGGGAAACGATGATGACGCGATGACTATGTAGGCATTCTCCATATGTTTAACGGACAGCCGGACAGGTATCGTTAGCAATTAAAGTTAGGTAGGGGTTGCTTTATTCAGTCTAGCTGGTACAATGAGGAGATTATGATTACATCTGAATGGAATTGTCAATCTATGTCTGTACAACTTGTCCCTGAATAGTGAATAGTACGTAAATATAAACCTAAACGATCACGTACCTAAACGAAGAAGACATGCGAGTTTGTGTAAGTTGTGAAGTAAGTTTTTGAAAATAGTTACAACAATATAA
>Ga0194135_10001406_pt1 | contig 14333 bp, 4 predicted proteins | sample LitLau_LLRF_2013_FD_134024 | JGI IMG/M metagenome (GOLD analysis project Ga0194135, IMG submission 134024) | Freshwater sediment microbial communities in response to fracking from North America - Little Laurel Run_MetaG_LLRF_2013 (version 2) | ecosystem: Environmental > Aquatic > Freshwater >...
AACTGTGAAATCGACAAGGATCGTTCTTCGTGTTTGAAGAAAGTAGCTTGCTTTGTGACCAGCCGAAAGGTAACGAGGAAACTTGCGACAACTACGAACGAAATGTTACAACGACGAAGCCAAATATGAGAGCGCGTCCAAAGTCGTCAACGCTACATTGACTGACGCTCAAGGAGCGCAGGGAACCAAGCGTTCCCTTCTTACTACTCGGCGGCATCTTCAGCAAAGAAAGGATCTCTACGCGGGATATTCAAACCTTTGCGTTCCTTTTAAATTTTAAATGCCCGTCCTTTGTTCGCTTCAGTCTCCACAAATATTTGTCCACACTCGCAAAGAATTGAATATTGATTTATTTAATAGATCCCAACTGAAATTCTGAAGATAAGTAGTAAATACAAATTTTATTTCTTTTCTGCTTTTATTTGTCAAAATATATTTTTATTAAATATTTTCTGAAGCGCAGTTAAGATTGATTATTGATTTACGAGAGATAATAAATCATTGCGTTTTGAAAACTGCTCTGATGTACGCAAATTACATTTGCATTTTTACTCATCTTCGTTTAATTTGCTGCTTCATTAACAAACATACCGAGTATGCATATCTTCCTGGCTTAAGTGCAGGTATTAAGATTTGAGTGTCGACGAAATATATCTTTTCAGTATATTTAAAAATTGGGATGCTGTCTGTAGACTTGAAAAGACGATTTTTATGATTTTTTGGTTTATTGTGCGTTAGATGAACTTTTATGCGACGATGAGGTGATGAAAGAATTGAGAAGTGTGAAAGAAAGTAAATAACTCATTTTGCTCGTCATATTCAAACATTCTCTTTACTAAATACTTATTTAGTAGTAGATAACCTTAATTCTACATAATATGAATTTTTGGGTAGGTTTGCTTTGTAGTAGTTATGTAATATAGTAGGTAGTCACAAAGGTAAAGGTATCCTCTTCATCATCATCAACAACAACAACAATTAACACATTGTCAACTAACGTAATCGAAACATATTTATATAGACGCTACAATGAAATCACCATTTACGTATGTGAAGCTTATTTTTATGTCAACAACTTATTTTGTTTTTAGTGGAAATGCAAGCTAATTTTAATTTAAAAATCTACAAATTAAGCATATTATAAACGAAAAGCATACTTATACATATCAATACACGAAAATCTAAATCATGCTAGCATTATGGCATTTTAACATTTTATAAAATATTTTCAAAAGCGATTTGAAATTCGGAACAAAGACCTTTTCTGCAGAGAACATTCTACATGTACAAAATGAGTAAAGAAATGAATACGAGATACTGACTCTCTACATTGAAGCAACTTTTATAGGTCAACCGTGCGCCTCGAATTTCATGAATGTGATTGTTTCCACAAATAACTGTAAATATTAAATACTATCACTAATAACTTCTATGTATGCGCAGAGTAAGAAACACAACAACATAGTACCTCAGTGTGTTTTGAGTCGACTTTTCACGAAACATAAACAATATAAACCACGGTAGATTCAACACACTGAGATATATATACGATAGTACATTAAGTAGCAGAGGCGAGTGAAGAACGACAAATATACAGCTGTTGCCGAAATTTGCTTTCGAAAATTACTGTGTAAATAACATTTTACTTAACTGACTTGATTTTAAACGGAGCAATTGCAGCAACAGAACATAACGACCATCAATATTTTTGCCCTTCCTATTAATTCTGCGCAGCAATTTTAGCTTTCGAGTGAACGGGACAACTGTCATTGCTCCATTATTGACGTAGCTGAAACGGCTAAGGGGAAGGGCAGCCGACTTCGTAACGACATAAAAATCTGACGAATATCACTTCAACTATTTACATTTCTAGTACATACAAAGATACCTCTAGTTTCAAAAATCTAGATCTCTGAGTCAAGTGTAAATCAACACTTACATGTGTTACGTACTAACTTAGTTAAGACGGGTAGATTATCTAGAATGTATATAGTTTAGTCAGCGCTTTTGATTTACACCACGCAGTCTGCATCGTTACCACGTTCAGAGAATACTATCAATCATAATTTAATTAAATATTGGTCGTGTGTTCAACATAACTGCAATACCATCTATTTAGAAGTACAATAAAATTTTCTGTCTTCTTTTTTGCAAGACGTCCGTGTCTTGTGTCTCGTGTTCCTATTTCAAGTGTAATCATATAGTACCTGCTTACAGTAATTCATTGTCTGAAAGAATTATAAAATATGTTGTATCTCACGTTGATATTCATTTTCTTAACCAATGAATCATCACTCCGTTTATCTGTAGCATATAGTCTGTCTTGTTGCCACTATGCAAGTCAATTATAATGCGAAAGGCAATGCATACAGGTTATTCGTGGGTATCAACCCTATACGTCGCTTTCTTATCATTATGTAAAAATTGATGACTAGATGTGTAATTTCAAATTACTCAGCAGATTTTCATATAGATTTCACACATTATCCTTGAACTCCTGCCTCCAATAGGATTGATAGGATCCTGGCGATCATGATCCTTTAAGTCCAATTAGTCTGCCAGTACTCAATTTGTCTCAAATTAACTCTTAGTGTCCTTAGATATTCTTCGTCTCTTCATGGCTCCGTCCGAATCCGAAGCATCCACTGAAACTAATACATTCCAAACGCTAAAATTTCCTCCTTTCGACTCTAGTTTTGTTTTAATTTTTAATTTACAAGTGCTTTGACACACATGGTGAGAACAAATAAAAGATTTATTTACCATGGTTCAGTCGTTTACTTGCAGCACTGCTTCTTGTTTTTCTCCTAGAGTTCTCTGTTTCGGTTCCGCTGCTTCCTCCAGGAACTAAAGATACCTTATCCCCCGAAACAGGAGTAGCAGACATACTTCCGACTGTTTGTGCTGGATCTTTTCGGACATTAGTTCTACTTTTGGAAAGAGCTAAAGGCGATTTTTCCTTAGCGATTCCACTTCGAGCGGGCCTTTTAGTTCCTTTTTTAGTACCATCTTTCAGTTTCCGTTTTACTAAATTCTGATCTGGGCTTTCTCTCCCAGACGGTTTCTGTACATCTCTCTGGTTTGAACGGTTCTTTGTTTTTACTCTACAATTTTAAACGCCAATTGTATTTAAAATCTGTACAATAAATATGAAATGAGCTACTGAAACAAAAAACCTACTTTGGTTCCTCGTTAGTTATACTTTTGGCTACTGAACCACTTCTTTGGACACTGCTTCCTCTACTGGAAGACCTGTCTTCTGATGAGCCTCTACTAGATCTTCCTCGTCCCCTGCTGCTCAAACTCGACTCAATAGATTCAGTGTCATCTTCATTTTCTTCTACTACTGTAGCTGTAAAAAATATATCATTTTAATATGAACCTAAATGAACCGATCTGATTTATCTATACAAGAGCAAGAACGTACCCATCATTTCTTTTTTCTTCAATTTAGCTTCCTTTAACTTGTTGGAGTCTTCCAGCCGCTTAGTCAACATAGCATTTCGTTTAGGGGTATCTTCAACTCCGATTTGGACCTTAATTAGCTCAGCAGCATTTTCCGAGCATCGTCTTTTGCCTGGTCTAGAGTTCAAATCTATTTCACTTGATTTTTCTTCTGTTCCCGGTGCATTTTCGCTTGTACAACTAGAACTGTCGCTTTCTTGTCGTCTCCTTTTTCCACTCTTTTTAATGCCAGTTATTTTATCGATGGTGGTACTTAAACTGACGGAAGCACCTACTACAGTTGATCCTGAGCCAACAAGGTGATTAACAGGACTTGATCGATTAGAAGAAGAAGGAGTCACAGCTAGTACACTAGTAGAAGTTGAAGGACTTAACAATTTCAAACTTCCCGTTGGACTCGGTTTCGGACTATTTCTTAAAATAAGTGGGTCAGCTTTTGCAGTGAACTTAGATGGCTTAGGAGTATCACTACGAAATGCAGTTATATCAGGCGAAACAAGTCTGGTGTTTGACCGAGTGCTACGGGTGGACTTTCTTTCTCCTCCCGAATCTGAATGATCTTTTCGTTCAGGCCCAATTCCCTGGCTTGGACTTCCAACCATTAAATCAACAGGTGGAATTTCGATAGATAACTCCTCGTCTAATCTTTTCCCCATTTCAGTCAGTTCAGGCTTCGTGGGTGACTCTTCCCGTTCTTCCAGAGGTTTATTCTGAGGACTCAATTTCGGTTGAGAAGGAGAACAAGTAAAAGAGTCTATAATTTCTTGATCCTCTCCGTGCACATCTGATTGAGGCGATGGACTTCTAGTGTGTGGAATAGTGCTTTTCGACGATTTGGTCATCTCATTAGATGGTAAGTGTGTGTTTATAGTAAAATTTGGTGTGCAGTTTGCTAATGTTGTTTTTGGCATGGAATTTAAGTCTGGCTTCGGCGAATCTACTCCGTAATCCAATCCATTCTCTTGCACTACTTCGCATCCTGCTAGCACATCTTCTAGATCTTTTTCATCATGTATTATGTCAGCTTCATATGGCAAATCATCTTCTTCATTTTGACCAGAGTCGTCGAGAACTTCCAACTCGTCCACATGTTTGTAAACATGCTCTGAGATGGGCGTGACTTGTTTAGCTCCAGTAAGTTCTTGTTGTTGAGATGTTACAGGTGGAAGTTTTGGGGAATTTTCGTTGTGTTTAGGCAACTCTGCAGGACTCGAAAGGATAGTGCTTGAAGATGAGATAGTATTAGTTTTCGTAGGTGATAAACTTGCTGCAGAAGGAACGGATGGCAGGGCATTTTGTGTTTTGGAAACTTTCTTCTCTTCCAAACTGGAGGGTTGAGCATCTGAACCTGCTTGTTTCGAAGTGTTAGTTACTGGTGTTGAAGTTGAAACCACTGTGGACACTGCTGGGACGCCTATTGAATTCCCGGTTGAGTCAACTGGTCTCACAACTCGAATAGTAGTAGCCTGCTGTCCTACCATAACACTTTTCATGATCTGCATAGGCTGGTGATGCAATGACTGATGTTGCATTTTGATTGGAGATGACACTAAAACTTTGACTGGATTAGAAGAACCAGAGGCCATAGAAATGGGAACTAAATGTAAGTTTCCACCTCCAGCTAAAGTTTGTATAGAACTCAGATTAATCTGACTTGTGCCTCCCTGCCCTTGATGAAACTGAATGGTTTTGGGCGAGTTTGATCGAGAAGTTCCAGCGTTAGCTACAATATTAACAGCCTCTAAGAGATTCGGTGATGCTCTGCTAGCGTTAATTCCAGCTAAGGGGATGGTTTGAAAATGTCCAGAGCCTTGACGTGGAATTGTTACTAGTTTTACAGGAACTATCTTCTGACCTCCAGGAAGCATTGCAGCAATAGGTGATGATCCATGATGACCTTGCAACTGAGACAGATTTGCTGGTAAATTAGCCAAGTTAGGATGAATAGCAAAGAGCGTTTGGCCCGGGCTTGTGGTAGTTGTGTTGCAAATACCGGTTGTAGCAGTAGCTGTAGCGTTGTGAACGGCATTCGCTATAGCTGCGAGAGACACAGGAATGTGTGTGGCAGACAGAGATGTGGAAATACTGTTAGACACCGATGCAACTGCGCCTGTGATTGATATCTTGTTAACTACAGGGCCTGTTACTTGTATCGGAGAAGCCCTCGAGATTTGTATGACGTTTTGAAGCGCCTTTACTCCGGGATGTACTTGGGGAGTTGGTGGAACACTGTGAATTTGTGTCTTTATACTGGCATGATTTACCACGGTACGTGATCCAGGCAATTGATTTACTGTAGTTAGAGCTGGGATAACATTGCACTGAGCTTGAGCTATACTCGGTTGAGATTGGGGAGTGGTGATATTGACGTTATGCATCTGAAGATTTGGAGGAGACTGACGTTCTTTGTCGGTCAATGGCATTTCTAGCCGTGGAGGGTTAGTTGTCTCAGGTCTTGGATCAGTTTCAGTAGCTTTAGACAGCTTAGGAGGCCCATCGCCACCTCTGCGAGGCACAGGAGATCCACTGCCAGCTTTAGCGCGACCTCGAACTTTAACTTTCACTTGTGGTTCAAGAACTGGCTTTTGGGGACTTGTTGCACGTGCCGGTAGAACAATGGAGATAGGTGGAGCATCCGAAACTCTCAATGAAGGTACGACTTGTTTCACAGCTGGTACAGCTACTGCAGTAATCTGGGATATTGTTTCATTATCAGGTTCTGAAGAAGAGGTTTGCGGCTGCTGCTTTTCCACAATAATCTTAGATAAAACAGACGAATTATTTTTTTCTACTTTTTCAGAAACTTGATCTTCCTGTTTGGTGGCTAATACGTCCTCAATTGGGGGAGGTAAAGACTTTTTAGCAATCACTGGTAACACAATTGGCTCAGTAACAGGAATCTGACTCTTAGTTGCTTCAGAGGAAACTTCGTGTCTACTTAAGTCAGGTAAAGATGGAACGACTTCAAGATTAAGTTCTGTCAGATTTTGTTGATCTGTATTAACAACTGGTGATGTGTCAGATGGGCTGTCAGTTTCAGTTTTGACATGCATTTGCCTCTCAATGTTTTTTGTTCCAATAAGTGCAACTATATTTTCAAGTTTCGATTTCCTTACTTTTGCATTTACCGATCGACTAGCCGTAGCGACGACATTTTCCTTTACCTCTATCTTCATTGCTTGTTCATTCAACTCTTGAATTGCGTCAATGTGAGGACTTTCAATTGTTATTTCAATGGTTGACTTATCGTGATGATTCGCATCATCTTGAATGGGCTGTTTTGAAATTTCTGGAATAGTTGGATGGCTCTTCATTGACTCGTCAACAGTTGGAAGTACTTCTTCACTTGAATCTGATAGTTTTGTTTCCTCAAAGTTATTTATTTCTGAAGGTGGAGGTAGACTTTGATTGAGAGTTGGGACAACTTCAGAATTATCCACACTAACAGTTTGCGGCTCATTTGGTTGCTGACGTGAATCACAAGTCCCGTCTTCGCTTGCTGTTTGATCCATTTTATTCTCTACGTCTACGGGAGTAACATCATCAGTATTAGTAGGAGTTGGTGACAGTAATGTTGTTTTGCTTTCACTGGGAATGCTTTCTTGGTGAATGTCTTGAACTTTAGTCTGCTCATCATAATTTACATGAGAATCTTTGTTGCCTAACTGTTCAAGCTCATTAGAGCTCTGAGCAGCTTCTGGTCGTTCCTCAGAAATTATTTCTGTATTATGTACATCTCCAGTCATCCTGATTTCGTCTTTTAAATCTGAAAGCACGTCAGTTTGCGGTTTTTGAGGAAGAACGATATCATCTGATTCTTCTACTCTTAACTGGCCAGTAGGAGGTACTTCATCTTTTGTTTTTGAAACCCAATCAACAGGTACTGTATCTCGTGTTTCTAACACGTTGGATATGGCTTGGTTGGATTTCGCCAACTCGTAGTTGCAATCATCCTTAGTGTCCACAATAAACTGTTCAATTTCTTTTCTTGCCGGACTTTCTCCTTGATTGGGACTCTTCTCAGAAAGCGCATCCATTGAGTCTATGCCTGAGTCTTCACCATGTCCTCCGTTCGGATCATCAGGTGGTTTCGGTAAAACTAACGGAAACGGAAGAGGAGCATTTGGTGTAATGGTAGATAACAACGGCGGTGCTATTACGTCCGTTTTCAGTGCGCCAGTTTGAATATCTTCTTCTGTGTTGGTATCATTACATGTATGTACCAAAACTGGTTTCTCGTCAGTTTTAGATTCTAGTATAGCTCGTTCTATTGCAGCATCAATTTTTGACATGGAAGGAAGATTGGAGTGAGACATCTTTACACTATCTATTTCAGAAGGACCGCTTCTTTCTTTCTCCTTTTCGAGTAACTCTCGTAAAGACGGAGCAGGAGTCAGAATTGGTAAGTCAGCGTCTATTGATGTTCCTATACTAACTTTAGGTTTAGAAAGCTGTCCCTTCGTTTTCTGGTTGTTGCTCTTCAATTTAATTGCCCCACTTACTTTGCTTGACAGACTATTTTGAACCCTGTCTAATTTTTTAGGAGTCTTCTTGTCTTCGATCTTCTTAGAAATAGCAACGGTATTATCACAGACAACAGACGGTACCTTCGCTTCAGCTTCAGACACGAACTTCAATATCTGATTTTCTTCTGGAAGTTTTGCTGATGCTTCTGGGGTTTTATTTGTCTCAACCAAGCAGTCTGAGATTTTTACAAAAGCCACATTTGCTTCTGAAGATTGAAGAACGTCAGAAGTCTCATCTACAGATGTCAATTTTTGAGTGTGAAGAATGGAATATTCTGACGGGACTGAAGTTGGACTTATTTCTACAGTGGTATCTGTCGATTTGGAATGCTTCTGTATAATTTGGTTGTCTTGTACCGATTCTTCCATACTCTGGCTACCAGTTCCAACTTTAGTGTGCGAAAGAACTTCGTCTTGTTTTATTGGTGTCAAAATTGGTAATGATTTTTCAAGACTGTCTCTAGATTTTAAAGTAGCCTCGTCTGTGGCAACAACTGATTCTGAAGATGAAACTGTGTCCTTCTCCTGCACAGTTTGTTCTTGAATGTTATCAGAAGAAATTTTTGGTAAAGTGATTTGTAAATCATCACACAAATCTGCACCAGGCTTTTCTTCTTTTAATGTGGTTTTCATAGTTTTACATGAAGAATCCTCAACTTTCTCCGACCTTAGAGGCAGAGGGTTTTGTGACACATCCTCCTTATCTCTGTCCGTATTGTCAAGTGTTTCTAGTTTCTCCTTTTGCACGTGTACACTTTCATTCTCCATTGGTTTTACCAGCGCTGTGGCTGGCATTTTCACTGCTTCAGTTTCAAGTGGTAACTCACTTTTAGATGGCACAACAGAAACTATCAAGGGTGATTGCTGAGCGGGTATTTCGGGCGACTCCACAGTTTTTAGTAATAATTCTGATCGCTGCAATTCTTCTCCGGCTGGATTTAAAGTTCGATTCTCCTCGGTGATTAATTCTTTATTTGCCACTTGAGTTGGTACAGATGGAGTCTTCGAGGTAAGTAGATTTGTATAATCTGTTAAAGATGGTCCAGCCAGCACACTTCTTATATCAGATTTGTCGCTTGAGTTTGCTTCTAAATTCTTTGAGGGTACGTCCAAGTCAGCTATTATTGGAACTATTTGAATTTCCGTTGGGTTCGCTACAGCAGTGGATTCCTTTGTAGGCGACGAAAGTACAGATTGGGTTGTAGCAGAGGGTACAGACCCTTTAACTTCAGGCACAGAGCACCCTATGGGTGAACCCGATGGTGCTAGAAGCGAACTCCTTGAATTAGGTGAGGACAAATCGGATTGTAATTTGTTTATGTTCACAGGTATAAGTGGCGGGGTGGGGGACTTCTGGTGCAGCTCCTTAGTAGGACTGTCAGAGGAGCTTCTTTTCACAACTGGGGCTGGTGGGTGAGTTGGAGTTAGAGCCAACAAGTCAGGAAGTGGCTTAGGACTTTTGGAAGTGGGAGTAGATCGTCCTCCTGGTGAAGGTGGAATGACAGATATAGGAGATGAGACTGAACTCAAGTCCAATTCTTTTGGCTTGTTATCTGAACAATAAAAATATTATTAAAAATTGAATTAACACTTTGTTTAGTATTGATAACACAAAAGTAATGAGAACCGCGGACGTGTTTACCTCTAATTAATTTTGGAATGTTCTTCGAGAGACACGATGTCGCCGATAATCCACTTGCCAAGCTGGCAATTGGGAAAGGTGGAGGTAAGAGAGAACTGCTTTCATCGTTGGGTAGTTTAAGTTCCATTCCGTCGAGAATTGATGAAGTTGCTACTGTAACACTGGCACTGGGATTGGTTTTCGTGGCAGAAGAAACAGAAACACCACTGGAGAGTGTCGTCATGACCGAAGCACCTATTCCTGTATTAGTTGACGTGAGAGTCAAAACCGATGTAGTCGTCGTAACTTCAGCATTCACAGTTGGAGTTAATGATCTAGTTGTTGTTGTGACCGTCACAGCAGTAGTAGTAAGAGTACTTGTTGTTGCAATCACAGACTTATCTTCTTTCTTAGATAAATGCTGATACAGCAGTGAAAGTGAAGAAGCTTGAAGCACAGACGCAGTTGGCTGTTGTGTTGGTTGTGCTGATGGTTTCTCTTGCGGCTTTATTTCGCTAACTTCTTCAGCTGTTTTTAATTTGACTGCCGGGCCAGGAAGTGGAACTGAAGCACCAAAACTGTCACAATTTGATAACGTGAGATCTTTACTAACTACTTGTACTGCTGTGATTGACACTTTATCGGGATCAATTTGACTGCCTCCACTAGGGTTGCTTGTCATTGAAACCATCAGTCTTCCTTTAAGCCCATCACTGTCCTCAATATCTTTACTAAGCCGTGGACGGGATATCTTAGTGGGAACATCGGAAACATCACCTCCTCCAGAACTACGCACACGTTTATTTGTCCTCTTTCCACTTTTAGCTCCGGTGCCTTTGATGTTATCACTTACTCCGAGTAGGCTAGTACCAGGTGAAAAGTCTTCATCTACGCTAGAACTTCTCGCAGGACTGGACTGAACAACTACCGCAGCATTCTTTCCTCTCAGAGATATGTGCAGAGGAGGTACTCGTGGTTGGCTATCACCAGGAATTTCTAATGATCCACTGGGACTTTTGCTACCCCCAGGAATGCTACTAGATCCACCAGATGATGAAGAGAGTGTCGAAGATGCTGTTTTTTCTGATTTCTTAACAAACGAGACATCAACTTTATACGCCGGAGATATTGGCTCTTTCTTCTCCAGCTTAAGTCGCAGTTTAATTTTCTCTCCTGTTTCGACTGTCTTGTCTTTTTTATGACTACCGGTAGAAGAAGCACTTGCTGCACTTTTATCTTTAGATTGGCTTCCTCCAGACTTAACTGAGTCAGGCGTACTCTTGACCACCCTTGCAACCGTAACACCTGTAGTAGTTGTTGTCACATGCTGCCTGTGCTGAATGATTCCACCCTTTGAGTTCACATAATTTTTAGACACAGGAGTACGCTTGTTGCTTCCAGTTCCTTTACTCTTCTTCAAGTTATTGTTATGCTGGAGTCTTCCGGTACTTGAGCTTTCTTCGTCACTACCTTCAGAGCTACTTTCACTTGGCATGGGTTCTAAGTGTCCCGTCAACGGATTTATAAGCAATTGGCGTGGCTTTCCACTTGAAGTCAACTCTTTGGATGTTTTACTACGGTTTTGAACAGACATTGAAGAAGAAGCTTGACTAGGAGCATTGTGAACAGATGAGATCTGTCCTAGTTTATTGGTGTTTGATTGCACGCTTCTTCCTCCAATCTGACTTGGTTGTTGTTTCACTTGCTGATTGAGTGCAACATTGGATGAAACTGGAATGAACTGTTTATTACTGCTAGCTGAACTAGTACTAATAAAGGTACGAGATGACGGAGTCAACGTTGCTGCTGATGATGATTGGTCCATTGGAGTGTTGTTTTCAGTTGGGTTGCTACTTCCCTGATGATGGTTTATTTGTACAGGTCCATTACTAAGAACAAGATCACTCGTTTGAAGCTTTTGCTGCAACAAATGCTGCTGGAGTTGATGAGTAGCTCCTGCCGACATTGAAGTAGGTTTTCCTTGAACGATCTGAATAGAGGAGGAGGTAGGCGACGCTGAAGTGACCGTTGGATTTGGTTGTCCAAGTCGTATTGCCCTGATTTGCCCCGGATTAAACACTCGCACATTGCCTTGATGAATGATAGTTCGGCCCTGAATAATTGTAGCTGTTGTAGTCAAGTCAGATGATACCCGTGGCTGTCCAACATTAACAGGACCAGTCATTCTACTTGAAGGCAACAGTACAGCACTACTTATTCCGTCACCCCCACTGCTTGTAGTCACTGCTGGTGATGCTGGTCCTGAACCTCCTCCTCCAGCAGCAGATGGTCTCACCAGAGTTCCTATTTCTGGAGAAGCACCATCCAGACTCATAACTCTTTTCATCTTTCGCTGCTGCTGCAGTTGCTGTATATGTTGTTGCTGCAGGATAAACCGCTGTTTTTGTAACTCTACGCTAGCCTGCCCACTTGCTGGTTGTTGTTGGGGCAGCTCAGAATTATTTCCACTATGCTGTTGTTGGGATGACTGAGCATCATTGTTTTGAAGCAAATTGACCAGCAATGGGCTACACATAGGTTGTTGGTGGTTTGAAGAAGATCCTCCCAATAAGTCATCTAGTAATTGCTGAGAGGTCATCATAGTTGGAGTACTCACAGAACGAACAAGAGTCAGATTGCTATTATTACTAGCGTTGTTGGATGATGACGAAAAGGAAGAAGCACCAACACATACGACGGAGGCAGACGATGCTATCGTTCCACCACCCCCACCACCACTACTTAAAATAGCACTGTTTAGTGTTTGTTGTTGTTGTTGATGATGATGAACATTATTGGAATTGTTATTGTTGCTACCCACGAAGTTAATTGAATTACTGTTACCCAACAGATTAATATTACCAGCAAGGCTACTGCTGCTACTACTGAGGTTGGAAACACTGACAACGGTTCCTCCTTGTCCAGTTACGTTCACAACACCACTAACACTACTACTGCTACTAATATTCACACCAGGATAAGGCGGTGGAGCATTCACATTCACGATTTGAAGTTGTAAGCTCTGACTTTGTTGTTGTTGATAAAGGTTCGTCTGCTGTTGCTGGTTTTGTAACAACTGATGTTGCTGCTGCTGTTGATGATGAGGCTGCAGCACAAACCTGCTCACTTGCTCACTACTTTTATTACTAGCAGTGTTCGTCGTCACTGCCACTTGCTGCTGTTGTGTTTGCTGTCCGATGAGACTTGACTGTTGATGAGTAAGTTGAGGTGACGAGACAACAGGGGAGGAGGAGTTTGTACTATTGACTGCATTATGAATTAAATTATTATTATTATTATTATTGTTACTCTTCACTGTACTCGTTGAAGAGAGGATAGCAGGAGATCCTGCTGCCTCTACCACTGGGGATGACGACGTTGTCACTATCGTCGTCGTCGGAGGGACTTGCTGTTGCTGCAATGGGATCTGGGAATTCATGTTGTTGTCAGTCCTTTGCATAGTTTGAGCCGCGTGGGTCATGCTCGTGAAAGGGAACGGGCCTCTAGCTGTAAGAGGATTATTCCCTTTTGTCGACGGAGGAGGCGGAGGTGGTAACACAGGGATCGTTTCTCCAGTAGGAGCCACGACGTTTGGACTCCGGAAAGCAGAGGATGACGACGAGGAGGAGGAGATGGGGTTGTTATTGGAAGTAGACGACGACAAAGAAGGTCCAGGCACCAAGGAACTTGGTCCAGTTGGACCTCCAATCGGGAGGGTAAATGGTAATGACGAACTACTACTTGTTGTTCCATCACTTTGTCTTAGCACTATTTCCGTGGAAGGGGAGTTGTTCTGTCCCGCCAGGGTCAATGATATCACCTAAACAATCAAATTGTAAGTTGCGTCAAGTGTATAAATCTCGAAATGTAATTCTATTTTAAATTTTAACTTCTATACCTGATCTCCTTGCAGCTGGACAGTCAGGATTCCAAGGGATTTGAGGACATTCGAACCCTGTTGGGCCAGAAGGCGCAGCTTCTGAGCTGCCTCTTTGGGAATACTGATCGTCACTCGCACCGAGTTCCATGGTTCGACTTTCTTCACTTTTATCTTATCCTCTTCTTCTGGTAACCAAACGTCATCATTATACACTTCACCAGCAATAATTTGTTTCTCGTGAAATAAGACGTGCTTACTAGATTTGTAAAGGAGGGACTTTAAATTGCCTAGCAGAATCTGAAACCTGTCGTTGAAATCTGGGTCGTGGAGATTTCCCTCACAAGTCACCACTGCTTCGATGAGGTCGGTTCCATCGTCCGGGGCCATTTCTGCTGTAAACAAGAACAAAACAAATGCTACAACCTCAATTCACTGGCCAAATTCATCACTAAGAACTGATTCATAGCCCCATTTCCCCCGTGACAGTCTAGTTTGTAACATTTCTCTCATTGAAAATCGGGTTTTTTCTCCTTATTGTTATTCAACTACCTTGTCCCCATCCAGTACCCCACTACAATTTTAAACTTGCTTAATAACTAAACCCACCAGTGTCAGAATTCACAACTACACATAATTTACAATCGAGAAGAACGTAAACAACAACAAAACTTAATGATTTTTAAATCCGAATGAAATGATCAAGTTGTAAAAAACAAGAAACCAACAATAAACTGCAACTTTTAATTTAGAAATATTCGAATGATAATGGTAGGGGCTGCGTTTGTTGTTTTTGTGTATGAACAAATGAGGCACACACAATAACACACACACTGGATGGTTG
>Ga0194135_10001407_pt1 | contig 14332 bp, 12 predicted proteins | sample LitLau_LLRF_2013_FD_134024 | JGI IMG/M metagenome (GOLD analysis project Ga0194135, IMG submission 134024) | Freshwater sediment microbial communities in response to fracking from North America - Little Laurel Run_MetaG_LLRF_2013 (version 2) | ecosystem: Environmental > Aquatic > Freshwater >...
AAGCCCGACAGCCTCGAAGAGCACCGCGAACGCCTGCTGGCGGCCGGGTTCTCGAAAGTCGTGCCGTGGTTCCAGTGTCTTAACTTTGCCTCGTTGATTGCCCTGCCATGATTGATCTGTCCCCCCTCGCCCGCCGTCTGGCGGGCACGCCCCTGGCCGCCTGGGCTGCCGGTCTGCAAGCCCAGCTCGATGCCAAGATGGAGAAGGGTCATGGCGACCTGGAACGCTGGCAAAGCGCCCTGGATGCCTTGCCGAACATCCAGCCCAGCGAAGTCGACCTGGTCAACGGCCTGCGCCTGGACACCGACTGCGACGACGCCACCCGAGCACAGATGCGCACCGCCCTGATGGGCCTGTCGCCGTGGCGCAAAGGGCCGTTCGATCTGTTCGGCGTGCACGTGGACACCGAATGGCGCTCGGACTGGAAATGGTCGCGGGTGGCCCCGCACCTGAACCTTGAAGGCAAACGCATCCTCGATGTCGGCTGCGGCAATGGCTACTACATGTGGCGCATGCTCGGTGCCGGCGCCCACAGCGTGATTGGCGTGGACCCCAACTGGCTGTTCTTCTGCCAGTTCCAGGCAGTGCAGCGCTACCTGTCGGAGCCCTCGGTGTGGCACCTGCCGTTCCCCTTCGAAGACCTGCCGGCCAACCTGGAAGGTTTCGACACGGTGTTTTCCATGGGTGTGTTCTACCACCGCCGTTCGCCCATCGAGCATTTGCTGGCGCTCAAGGACTGCCTGGTCAAGGGCGGCGAGCTGGTGCTGGAAACCCTGGTAGTGGAAGGCGACCAGCATCAGGTGCTGGTGCCGGAAGACCGCTACGCGCAGATGCGCAACGTGTGGTTCCTGCCCTCGGTGCCGGCCCTGGAACTGTGGCTGCGACGCGCCGGATTCAGCGACGTGCGCTGCGTGGACGTGAGCGTGACCAGCGTCGAGGAGCAACGCGGCACCGAGTGGATGAAGTACCAGTCCCTGAGCGACTTCCTCGACCCCAACGATCACAGCAAGACCATCGAAGGCCTGCCGGCGCCGATGCGCGCGGTGATTGTCGCCAGAAAATAACGCCGCCTTCCCCCTGTAGGAGCTGGCCGGGCGGCGTTCCGCTTGCCAGCGAAGGCGCCCGCCAGAGCGGCGCAAGCCTCAAGGGCCTGTTCGCCGGCAAGCCGGCTCCTACGTTTTTTGTAGGAGCGAGCTTGCTCGCGAAAACCGCAGACGCGTTTGCGCTCAGCGCGCTCGACGCGCCTTGAAGAACTCGCTCAACACCGTGCCGCACTCTTCGGCCAGCACCCCGCCTTCGTACAGCACCCGATGATTGAGAAACCCCTGGGTAAAGAACTGGCCCTGGCTCTGCACAATGCCCGCCTTGGGCTCCAGGGCGCCGTACACCACCCGGGCAATGCGTGAATGGACAATCAGCCCGGCGCACATGCTGCAAGGTTCCAGGGTCACGTACAGGGTGCTGCCGGGCAGGCGATAGTTGCTCACCGCCTGGGCCGCCGCGCGGATCGCCACCATCTCGGCGTGGGCGCTGGGGTCGCTGCCGCTGATCGGGCAGTTGTAGCCGCGGCCGATGATCTGGCCATCCAGCACCAGCACCGCGCCCACCGGCACTTCCCCCAGAGCCGCGCCTTGCGCGGCCAGGGCCAGGGCTTCGCGCATGAAGTCCTGGTCGCGGCTGCGGTCGATGATCGGCGCCGGGCGTATCTGGCGCATCACGCCACCTCGATGGCGGCCATCAGACCGGTTTCCATGTGGTCGATCACGTGGCAGTGGAACATCCAGACCCCGGGGTTATCCGCCACCAGCGCCACGCGGGCACGCTCGTTCTTGCCCAGCAGGTAGGTGTCGGTGAAGTAGGGGGTGATCTTCTTGCGGTTCGAGGCGATGACTTTGAAGCTCATGCCGTGCAAGTGGATCGGGTGTTGGTACTGAGTCATGTTCTTCAATTCGAAAATGTAGCTCTTGCCCTTTTTCAGGGTGGCGATCGGCCGATCGGCGCAAGTCTTGTCGGTGATGTCCCAGGCCTGGCCGTTGATCTGCCACAGGCTCGGCGGCTGGCCATTGTCCACGTTCACCGAGACCGAGCCAACCCATTCGAAATTGAAGTTGAGCTTCTCGGCGTTGTCGAGATCCGGCTCGGCCACCGGGTTGGCCGGCAGGGCTGGCGGCCACTGGGTCGGCGCATCGCTGTTGGCCACCGAACGCAAGGTGCCCAGGCGCACCGGCCCGTTGCGCAGGGACAGTTCCTGCCCTGCCGCCGGCGCCTTGATCGCCAGGCAGATGCGCATGCCCGGGCCCAGCCAGTATTCCTTGCCCAACGGACGCGGCTCGATGGGGTTGCCATCCAGTGCGTAGATCTGCGCTTCGACGTCGGGAATGTTGATGCGATAGGTCAGGGTGTTGTCGAGGTTGAGCAGGCGCACCCGGGTGATCTGCCCCGCCGGCAGGTCGATCACCGCCTGGGATACGCCGTTGATGGTGGACAGGCGCCCGGCGGTGCCGCCCCGCGCCGCTTCCCGCGGGACGCTGAAGGGCGTGAATGCGCCCTCTTCATCCACGTGCCAGCTTTTCAGGCTCAGGGTGCGTTCGTACTGGAAGCCGGTAGGCTCGCGCTCCTCGACGATCAGCGGGCCCACCAGGCCGCGGCCCAGTTCCTCGCTGCTGTTCACATGGGGGTGATACCAGTAGCTGCCGGCATCCGGCACGCGGAACTTGTAGTCGAAGTATTCCCCCGGCAGCACCGGCAGTTGCGAGACGTAAGGCACGCCGTCCATTTCCAGGGGCAGGCGGATGCCGTGCCAGTGGATGGTGGTGGCCACCGGCAAGTGGTTGATGAAGCGCACCCGCAGCCACTCGCCCTGGCGCACCCGCAGTTCGGTGCCCGGTGCCGATGGTCCGAAGGCCCAGGCTTGAGTCTTGTGCCCCGGCACCAGTTCCACATCCAGCGGCGCGGCGATCAGCTCATAGTCGTGGCCCGCTTCGGCGTCGGCCCTCTTTCCCAGCCAGTAACGCGAGGCGCCGCCCGCTCCCACGCCCACCACTACCAGACCGGCCAGACCACCGAGTATTTGTCGACGGGTAAAGGACATGGACTCAACTACCTCACGTATCCGCGGCGGGCCCAGGCCCGCAAAAGGCGAATACGATACACCCGCAGTTGAGAAACAGTAAGGCCGGCGCGGCGACCGGACGCAGGCGAGACGGGGAAACGATGGGTGTTTTCGAGAGTCTGCTAGCTGGCAAGCCCGTTGCTCTTGTAGGAGCCGGCTTGCCGGCGAACAAGCCCCCTCAGCCCTGCAAGCCCAACAGCAGATGCACCACGCCACCGGCAAGAGGCATCACCGCCGGCACACCGGCCACCCGCAGGGCACTGGCATCGAGCAACTGCGGATCGTGCAGTTCCAGGCGCAGGCGGGTCAGGGCCAGGGGTTGCTGGCTCTTGATGTTGGCGCTGCCGCCCAAGGCCTGCAGCATCGCGGCATTGAGCCGGCTGGCGCTGGCCGTCGGGGCCTTCGGCTGATCCGGGATCAGGTCTGGAGTCAGGGCCTTCCAGAACGCCCGTTGCAATTTCTCGAACATCTTCAGTTCTCCAGAACCAGTGAGTCGGCGGCGACTTGCTGCTGTTGCAGGCATTCACGTACCTGAACCGCGTCTTCCAGATCGATGATCCGCGCTGCCAAGGCCTGGCACTCGCTCAGATCCAGCTCCCGCACCCGCGCCTTGATGGCGGGGATCAGCGGCACGCTCACCGACAGTTCATCCACCCCCAGGCCCAGCAACAGCGGCACCGCCAGCGGCTCGGAAGCCAGTGCGCCACAGACGCCGACCCACTTGCCGTGGGCATGGGCGGCCTGCACCGTGCGCGCGATCAGGCGCAGCACCGATGGATGAAAGCTGTCGGCCTGACCGGCCAGGCGCGGATGATCGCGGTCCATGGCCAGGGTGTACTGGGTCAAATCGTTGGTGCCGATGGAGAAGAAATCCACTTCCGGGGCAAAACGATCCGCCATCAAGGCCGCCGAAGGCACCTCGATCATGATTCCCAGCTTGGGTCGCTGCGCGAGGCCCAGGGCCTGGACCTCTTCATCCAGTAGCTGGCGCGCCTGACGCAGCTCCGCCAGTTGGCTGACCATCGGCAGCATGATGTGCAGGCGGGCCTCTCCAGCGCTGGCGAGCATCGCCCGCAACTGCTCGCGCAATAGTTCGGGACGCTCCAGGCACAGGCGGATGCCGCGCAGGCCGAGAAAGGGGTTGGCTTCGCGGTCCATGGGCACATAGGCCAGGGGCTTGTCGCCGCCCACGTCCAGAGTCCGCACCACCAGATTGCGCGTCGGCCCCAGGGCCCGGGCAATGGCCCTATAGGTTTCGGCCTGCTCCTCGGGGCTCGGGGCCTGGCTGCGGTCCTGGTAGAGAAACTCCGAACGCAACAGGCCGACGCCTTCACCGCCCAGGCTCATGGCCTGCTCGGCCTCCGCCAGGGAGGCAATATTGGCCGTGACTTCCAGGTGATGACCGTCGCGGGTCACCGCGGGATGCGCGGCCTGGGCCAGGTCCTGCTGCTGGCGCTGGCGCTGCTGCTGACGCAGGGCCTGCAATTGCTGCACCCGCTGCGGGTCCGGGTCCGTATGCAGTTCGCCGCGATCGGCATCCAGCAGGACCCGGGTGCCATTGGCCAGCGATAGCACCCGCGGCGACAGGCCACAGATCGCCGGCAGGCCCAGGGCCCGGGCCAGAATCGCCACATGGCTGGTGGCGCCGCCGCCAACGGTGACAAACCCCAGCACCTTGGTCGTGTCCAGGCTCGCGGTCTGCGACGGGGTCAGTTGCTCGGCAATCAGGATCGCCTGATCCGGCAGGTTCAGGGCCTGCTCCTGCACCCCGAGCAGCAGCTTGAGCACCCGTTGGCCGACGTCCGCCAGATCCACCGCGCGCTCGGCCAGCAGGCTGCTGCCCAGGCCCTTGAACAACTCGGCGGTGACTTCAATGGCGCTGTTCCAGGCAAAGGCCGCGCTCTTGCCGGTGGCGATCAGGGCGTCGGCCTGCTCCAGCAGGCTCGGGTCGTCGAGCAACTCCTGATGGGCGCGGAAGATCTCCTGCTGGGCGTCACCGCTGGCGCTGTCCCGCAGCAGTTGCAGAGCCTCCCGGGCCTGGGCCAGAGCCCGCTCCAGAGACTCGCGCTCCTGCTGCGGGCTGGTTGCCGCTTCGCGTATCTGCAGGCGCTGCTCGGCCACCTGCAGTACCTGACCGAATGCCGAGCCCGGTGACGCGCAGACGCCTCGCCACAACGGATCCAACGCATCATCAAGCACCACCCGTGGTTCGGGGCTTGCTGCGGCGCTGATCGTTTCGCCACAACCGGACGCCAGCAGCGCCACCAGCGCCTGGATCGCCTGCTCGGCATCCGCGCCCACGGCGCTGACCTGCAAGGCATCGCCCTGCACCGTCTGCAAGGCCATGATCGACACCAGGGACTTGGCATTGGCCGAATCCTCGCGCCGATGCAGGCAGATATTCGCGGCAAAGCCCTTGGCCGCCTGGGCCAGCAGCGCCGCCGGACGCGCATGCAGGCCCTGGGGGTTGCCGAGGATCAGCGGTTCGGAAAACAGCGCCGGCCCTGCGACCTCCGGGGTGTGCGCGGCTGCGGCGCCAGGGTCGAGGCGCAGCACCGGCTGCCCTGTTTCCACCAGCACGCTGTCGCCGACCAGCCCGGTCACCGCTTCGCCACTGACCACCAGCATCAGGGTCAGCAGGCTGCGGGCGTGCAGGGCCAGGTAGTCAGCGTCGAACTCGATCAGCGGCTGGCCTGCCGTGACCTGCTGACCTTCCTCGATCAGGCAGGTGAAGCCCTTGCCCGCCAGGTTCACCGTATCCAGCCCGATGTGCAGCAGCACCTGCTGGCCCTGCTCACCGGTGATGCTCACTGCATGGCCGCTGTGTTGCAGGTTGCTGACCACCCCGGACAGCGGTGCGCAGAGGGTCTGGGAAGTCGGGTCGATGCACAGCCCGTCACCGATCACCCGGCTGGAAAACACCGGGTCCGGAACCTGCTCCAGGGGCAGCAGCACCCCGGACAGGGGCGCGAGCAATTGCAAGGGTTGGGTTATGGCCATGACGTCACCTGCTAATGATTCCTTGAAGTGCCGATGGAGCGCGAGCCCCGACAGCATCGCTTATTTCCACCAGTACTCGACCTGCAAGCCGACGTTCGCGCCGTGCCGGGCGTTGCCGAACACGCCGCTGTCGGACAGCGCGGAACCGGCCGCCAACTCATTGGCCGCGCGTTTGGCGGCCTCGTTCCAGCTGGCGTAGGTGTAGTACAGGCGCACCTCGGGCCGGGCCCAGAAGTCCGGGCCCTTGGGTGACCAGGTCGGCGCGAAGGTGAACTTGCTGAGTTTGCGCGTGCCCCCGGGCGCTTCCACCTGATCGTGGCCGAACTCGGTCACCAGCTTGAACTGCTCGGTGATGGCATAGGCCGGGCGCACGCCCAGGGAGATCCAGTTCTGGTCCTGGCCGTCGGGGCGGAGGTCCTTCTGATAGACCGCCTCGACCTGGCCGCCGAAACGCGGGGTGACCTGCCAGTCGAAGAACTCCACCAGGCGATAGCTCTTGTTGCCGTCATCCAGATAGGAATTGCCGGTATAGCCCAGGCCGGTGCCGGGGCCTTCTCCGTATTGCAGGGCGAGTTTGTTCTTGCCGCCGAAGAAGTCCTTCTGCACATGCTGGGTGGTGAGCGCCCAGCCATTGTGGGCACCCCGGCGATCGGGCTTTTCCAGGTAGCTCAGGCCCAGTTCCAGTTCGCCGCCGGGGTTGGTCTGGAAGCCGGCGACGTTGAAGTCGTGACGGCTCACCGCCTGCTTCTGGTAGAGGTTGTCCTTGCGGGAAAAGGCGTAGCTGTATTTCAGATCGCCGATGCGCACGTCCTCGACCCCGCCGCCGGTGGCGCTCTGGTTCCAGTAGTAGAAGTCGGAAATATGGATGTCGTTACGCTTGTAGTAACGGCGCCCGGCCCACAGCGAGCCGCCATTGAGGCTGGGCAGGTTCGACCACTGGGCGTACATCTGCGGCATGCGCGCCGAACCGTTTTCGCCCTGGAAGCTCAGGTTGCGGTCGTAGCGGTTGTAGAGCGAGGCCATGCCGTCGACGCTGAGCACCGAGCCGTCGTCCAGGGTGTACAGGTCCTGGCGCAACTCCAGCTCGGCGTACTGCTCGCACTCGTTGCCCAGGCGGTACTTGGACTGCGCGCCGGGCAACTGGAAGCAGGACTGCGAGCCGCTGTTGACCGAGGTGCCCAGGCCACTGCGCAGGTAGCCGGCAAACTCCAGAGCCTGGGCCGGAAAGGGCAAGGCCAGGCACAGGCAGGACGCCGCCAGAGCACGATTTATGGTTGTTCTCATAAGCCACCGATTATTTTTATTGTGTTGTTCGAATTCGTAGGCGCCGGGCCAGAAAGCTGCCCTGGCCCGGTTCGCCGGCAAGCCGGCTCCTACAGGGTCAGGTGCAGGACAAAGGATTCGTAGGGCCGCAGGTGCAAGTGCTGGCTGCGCGGTTCGTGGTCCGGGTAGTTGCTGATCAGCAGACGCTGTTGCATACCGGTGCTGATCACTGCTTCCGGCAACTCGACCTCGCACGGCGCGCCATAGAAGTTGTTCACCACCAACAGGCGCTCGCCGTCGCCCTCACGCACATAGGCCCAGACTTGCCGGTGCTCGGGCAGCAACTGGCGATAGAGGCCGTGCTGGATCAGCGCCTCCTGGCGGCGCAAGGCGATCAGCCGACGATAGTGATGCAGCACCGAATCCTGGTCATCGAGCTGGGCCGCGACATTGATCTGGCTGGCGTTGGCCGGTATCCCGATCCAGGGCTCGGCGCTGCTGAAACCGGCATTCACCCCGGCATGCCACTGCATCGGCGTGCGTCCGTTGTCCCGGGATTTCTGCTGGATCGCCGCCATGATGGCCTGCGGGTCTTCACCGGCCTCGCGCTTGAGACGGTGGATGTTCAGGGTCTCGACATCGCGATACTGCTCGATGCGCTCGAAATGCGGATTGGTCATGCCCAGCTCTTCGCCCTGGTAGACAAAAGGCGTGCCCTGGAGCAGGTGCAGCGCGGTGGCCAGCATCTTCGCCGACACCACCCGGTGTTCGCCGTCATCGCCAAAGCGCGACACCACTCGCGGCTGGTCGTGATTACACCAGAACAGCGCATTCCAGCCGCCACCGGCCTGCATGCCGGTTTGCCAGTCGGAGAGGATGCGCTTGAGTTCGAGGAAGTCGAAATCGGCCCGCAGCCACTTCCGCTGGTTGGGGTAGTCCACTTTCAGGTGATGGAAGTTGAAGGTCATCGACAGCTCCTTCGACTCCGGATGGGAATAGCGGATGCAGTGCTCCAGGCACGTGGAGGACATCTCGCCGACATTCACCAGGTCGTGCCCGGCGAACACTTCCCGGTGCATCTCCTGCAAGTACTCATGAACGTTCGGGCCATCGGTGTAGAAGCGGCGGCCGTCACTCTGGTCCTCGGGGAAATCCGCCGGTTTGGAGATCAGGTTGATCACGTCGAGGCGGAAGCCGCCGACGCCCTTGTCGCGCCAGAAGCGCATCATCTTGAACACCTCGGCGCGCACCTGGGGGTTGTCCCAGTTGAGGTCGGCCTGGGTGTGATCGAACAGGTGCAGGTAGTACTGCCCGGTCTGGGCCTCGTACTCCCAGGCCGAGCCGCCGAACTTGGATTCCCAGTTGTTGGGCGCGTCACGCCAGATGTAGAAGTCCCGGTACGGGTTGTCCAGGCTGCTGCGGGCCTGCTGGAACCAGGCGTGTTCGATGGAAGTGTGGTTGACCACGATATCCAGCATCAGCTTGATCCCGCGCTTGCCGGCTTCGGCGATCAGCAACTCGCAGTCGGCCATGCTGCCGTAGCTGGGATCGATGGCGTAGTAGTCGCTGATGTCATAACCGTTGTCTCGTTGCGGCGAGCGCAGGAACGGGGTCAGCCACAGGCAGTCGACCCCCAGCCATTGCAGGTAGTCGAGCTTGTCCACCACGCCCAGCAGGTCGCCGGTGGGCTGGCCTTGGTGGCTGTGAAAACTCTTCGGGTAGATCTGGTAGATCACCGAACACTGCCAGTCTTGCATGGGGGAATCCTTTGGAAAGTGCGAGGACATTCGCCGGCGAGCCGGCGCCTACAGGGCCGGTCAGGCCACGCGATAGCCGGGGCGGATGATCTTCAGGCTCAGGCCGCAGCTGAGGACAAAAGGCACCACCAGGGCGATGAGCATGCCGATGACGAACATCGGGATGTACTGGGGAATGATCGAGATGAATCCCGGCAGCCCGCCGACGCCAATGGCCGAGGCCTGGACCTTGTTCAGCGACAGGAACACGCTGCCCAGGGCCGAGCCGATCAGCGCGGCGTAGAAGGGAAACTTGTAGCGCAGGTTGACGCCGAACATCGCCGGCTCGGTGATGCCGAAGTAGGCGGAAATCGCCGAGGTCGAGGCCATGCTGCGGTCCCGGGCATTGCGGCTCATGATGAACACCGCCAGGGCCGCGCTGCCCTGGGCCAGGTTGGACATGACGATCATCGGCCAGATGAAGGTGCCGCCCTGGGTGGCGATCAGTTGCAGGTCGACGGCCAAGAACATGTGGTGCATGCCGGTGATCACCAGCGGCGCATAGAGCAGGCCGAAGATCGCGCCGCCGAGCATGGGCGCCAGCTCGAACAGGGTGACCACGCCTTCGGTGATCAGAATCCCCAGGTGCCGGGTCACCGGACCGATGATCGCCAGGGCCAGCACGCCGGTGACCACGATGGTGGTGATGGGCACCACCAGCAGGGTGATGGCGTTGGGCACCCGGGCCCGCAGCCATTTTTCGATCACGCTCATCACATAGGCCGCCAGCAGGATCGGCAGGATCTGCCCCTGGTAGCCGACCTTCTCGATCTGCAACAGACCGAAGATATCGAAGTACGGCAGGCTCTGGCCGTCCAGCCCGGCCACCGCCTTGCCATAGTTCCAGGCATTGAGCAGGTCCGGGTGCACCAGCATCAGGCCGAGGACGATGCCGAGGATCTCGCTGCCGCCAAAGCGCTTGGCCGCCGACCAGCCCACCAGGGCCGGGAGGAACACGAAGGAGGTGTTGGCCATCAGGTTGATCAGGCTCCAGAGCCCGTCGAGGCCCGGGTAGGCCTCAAGCAGGGTCTTGCCCTCGATGAACATGCCCTTGGCCCCCAGCAGGTTGTTCACCCCCATCAGCAGGCCGGCGATGATCAGCGCCGGCAGGATCGGCATGAACACATCGGAGAACACCCGCACCAGACGCTGCATGGCGTGGGTCTTTTGCGCGCCCTTGTCCTTCACATCGGCAATGGTCGAGGCCGCCAGGCCGGTCTGCTGGCGCAAGGCGGCATAGACCTTTTCCACCTCGCCGGGGCCAATCACCACCTGGAACAGGCCACCGGTGAAGAACGAACCCTTTACCAGATCGATCTGGTTGAGGGTGGCGCTGTCGACCAGGCTCGCATCCTTCAGGGCCAGGCGCAGGCGGGTCACGCAATGGGCCGCCTGTTCGAGGTTGTCGGCGCCACCGAGGCTGTGCAGCAACTCGCTGGCGATCGTTGAATAGTCGTGGCTCATGCTTGTTCTTCCACCTGAGATTTTTGTTATTGGCAGCACGCCGAGGGGCAAATTACTCGTCTGTACGAGTTAAATCAACAACTCGTACAGACGAGTTTGGAATTTTCTACCAAGACGCCCCTGGGCCCGGCCTTTTCCAGCCGCGCAGCCCTTGCCCGGGCGCATGGACAAATGCCCCGTCCAGCCCTTAAGGTGCCTGCCTTGAGCACACTCCGGCACAGAGCCATCCCATGAGTAAGTACAACCAGATCTACAGCGATCTGCTTGCCAGCATCACCACCGAACGCCTGGAGCGCGGCGCCCGCCTGCCTTCGGAAACAGAGTTGATGGACAGCTACCAGGCCAGTCGCGGCACCGTGCGCAAGGCCATCGAATTGCTGCAGGAGCGCGGATTCGCGCAGAAGATCCATGGCAAGGGCACCTTCGTGCTCTCGCCGACCCCCATCGAATTCCAGCTGGGTGGCATCGTCAGCTTCCAGGAAACCTATCCGCGCCTGGGGGATGACGTCAGCACCGAGGTGGTGGAGTTCAGCCAGTTCCCCCTGCAAGGCGCCCTGCGCAACCATCTGCAGGCGGAAGAAGGCAGCCTGATCACACGGATCAAGCGCGTGCGGCGAATCGACGGCAAGCGGGTGATTCTCGACATCAACCATTTTGTCGCCGAGCTGATTCCGGGGCTGGACCGGCAGATCGCCGAGCACTCGATCTACGCCTACATCGAACAGACCCTGCAACTGAACATCAGCTATGCCCAGCGCACCATCGAGGCCAGCCCGCGGAGCAAGGACGACCAGCAGTTGCTCGACCTGGACGGCCAGAGCCATGTGATCGTGGTGAGCAACCAGACCTTTCTCCAGGACGGGCGGCAGTTCGAGTACACCGAATCACGGCACACCCTGGACAAGTTCTACTTCTCCGACGTGGCCCGGCGCTAAGCCCCACCCTGCCCCGTCAGCCCAGCAGTGCCACCAGTTCACCGCTCAAGGGGCCGATGCGCTTGGACTCCTTGGCGGTGTTCACCTGCTGCGCCACCCGCGCCACCTCGATCACCGGGTGCTTGAGGGGGTAGCCGCCCTTGCTGTCCAGCCAGCTCAGGACCTCCGCCAGATGCCACAGCGAAGTGCTGCCTTCATGGATCGCCAGGGGAAAACTGTCGGCGTGGCCGAGCATCAGCTTGCGCATGTTCTGCCGTGATACGCCGACGATCTCGGCGATCTCGCTGAGGCCGACGAAATCCGGGCTGGCCTCCACCAGCCGCGCCTCGGGGATGATCCGTTTGATATCGCCCAGGGCGCTGAGCAGCGCCGCCTCGGCACTCTCGGCCTCGCGGCTGAACTCCAGGGCCAGGCGCCCGGCCAGGCCGGTGCCGACCAGAACGTCGGTGCACCCCGCCGCACCGAGGCGCTCCACCAGTTGCAGCGGATCGCAGCCCTCCAGCGGCAGCAGATAGTTGAGGGTGAACAGGTATTCCATGGTGCTTACTCCTGACGGGCTGCCGGCGCCTGGGCCCCACGCAGCTGGTTCACGGTGCAGTTGTCGATCACCCGGCAAAGCGCCCGGGCGTGCTGGGTCGGGTTCTTCGGCGTACGCCAGACACTGGTGATGCAGAACTCGCCACAGCGACACACTTCGTTGTTGTACGGGCAGTAGATCCGCCCCCAGGCATGACCACCGCCGACCTCGATGCGCCAGCCCTGCCATTCGGCGTAGCGCAGGGCCATTTCAATGTCCTTCTTGGGATGAGTTGCACGAGCCATCCATAGCCTCCAGTATCGTCAGGAATACAAGGTTGTCAACTGACAACCAAAAACAATCTGATCAACGTCGCTCAGCGGATAATTCGCTGCCAAGGCAAAACAGTGAGGTGCAGACTCGAAGGGTAGACCGCGCCCCTGAGGCTAAACGGGGCAATATCTTTCCCGGTATTGCGCGTATACGAAAAAGCCGGGGTTTCCAATACCTGGACATACAAATGGCGATCCACCCAAGGTGTGATCGCCATTTTTTGTAACACAGACTTCAGTCGACAAATCGGCTGAAACGCTCTACTCCCTCCTCCGTTACTCGGACCATGGCACTGACCACCACCCCATCGCATCGATCACCAGCGACCACATTCCAGCCGTTGGGCATCACCCGGACGTGAGCGGAGCCGGCCTTGGCCAACACCTGAATATTCAGCACCTGCCCGGCCACCATGAGCTCGGAATTATCCTTTACGCGGTACCCCAGTACCTGGGGCGCCTGGATTCGTTGCCTGCCCATGCCATAGCCGCAATATTCAGCCACCGCGCTGAATCCCTGGACGTCCAGCACATCCTGGATAGCACCACCGATAGCCCCCAGAGGCTCACCACTGCGGACCTGTTGCAAGCCCTGTTCCAGAGCATCCTTGGCACAACTCAGCAGACGCAACTGTTCCGCGCTGGCCCCAGGCGTGGCAAAGGTCCAGGACTGCGCCCCATACCCCTTGCGGGATGACACCACGACCTCGACCTTGACCAATGCACTGGCCGGCAAGAGTTTCTCCGAGGGCAGGCAACTGATCAGCTCCGCATTCACCGAGACAGGAACGGCTGCGGGGTACCCCTTGTAGCCCGCCAGCGCAGGCAGCAACTGCCGGCTATCAAGCTGCTGGAGCACATGCTCCTGAATCTCCAGGCGCGACACTCCTTCCACCATGAGCGGCTTGAGCGACAGCAGAATGTCCGTCACTTCGGCAGCGAGGCGCCTCTCTTCAGCCACAATCTCCTGCTCCGGCAAGGTGCCGATCAGCGCAAAGGCTTCGCGATTGTCCGCGGCAAAACGATCAAAACGCGACAATGGCTGCACCGTCGCGATCGGCAGTTCAGGCGCTTCTGCCGCCAGGCCCAAGGTTCGCAGCAACTTGCCAAACACACTCATCTCAACATCCCTATCCGATGACCCGCCTCTCAGGGCGACCCGTTTTCTTTAGCAAAAAAGCCCCTGATCTCGCGATCAGGGGCCTTCTTAGCGGACTAGAAAATACTCGTCCCTTTCACTCAAGCCTGACTAACGTGAGGCTGCGGGATCATTCCCACTCAATCGTCGCCGGCGGCTTGCTCGACACGTCGTAAGTCACGCGGGAGATGCCTTCGATTTCGTTGATGATCCGGCCGCTGACGGTTTCCAGCAGTTCGTAAGGCAGGTGCGCCCAACGTGCGGTCATGAAGTCGATGGTTTCCACGGCGCGCAGGGCCACGACCCAGGCGTAACGACGGCCATCACCTACCACGCCCACGGATTTCACCGGCTGGAACACCACGAATGCCTGGCTGACCTTGTGGTACCAGTCGGCCTTGCGCAGTTCTTCGATGAAGATGTGGTCGGCGCGACGCAGCAGGTCGGCGTATTCCTTCTTCACTTCACCCAAGATGCGCACGCCCAGGCCCGGACCCGGGAACGGGTGACGGTAGACCATGTCGTACGGCAGGCCGAGCTCCAGGCCCAGACGGCGGACTTCGTCCTTGAACAGCTCGCGCAGCGGTTCAACCAGCTTGAGGTTCATTTCTTCCGGCAGGCCGCCCACGTTGTGGTGCGACTTGATCACGTGAGCCTTGCCGCTTTTCGCGCCAGCCGACTCGATCACGTCCGGGTAGATGGTGCCTTGGGCCAGGTACTTGATGTTGTCCAGTTCGTTGGACTGAGCATCAAACACGTCGATAAAGGTGCGACC
>Ga0194135_10001408_pt1 | contig 14328 bp, 4 predicted proteins | sample LitLau_LLRF_2013_FD_134024 | JGI IMG/M metagenome (GOLD analysis project Ga0194135, IMG submission 134024) | Freshwater sediment microbial communities in response to fracking from North America - Little Laurel Run_MetaG_LLRF_2013 (version 2) | ecosystem: Environmental > Aquatic > Freshwater >...
CATTAGATGAGAATCTCTCTCTCTCTCCGCTCGTCGTCGTCGTCGTCAAGCTTGAAGGAATACAGGAGACACACACTATACATGAGTTAGATATATATATATATATATTATGATTGGTGTAGACAGGACGCGCAAATAAGCAGAGAGATATGATATATCTACTGCTACACGGAATAAAGGGAAAGAAAAGCAGGACAAGGAATAAAGACTCGCAATCGATCATCATTATCCCACGTGACATTTCAACACTTTGTATCTCTTCTTGTACATGAAAAAGAGCCAATTTATTCGTAAAAAAGAAGTAGGTCTCAAATAAATATTACACAGGGTATAGTCGTAGTCGTGTTGCTCCCATCATCATTTCCTCCTCCAGGAAAGCGAGCCTAATGACACGAAAAACGCTGGCTCAGAGGTCTACACTACTACACTTGTTACGAGAAGCCACTTTATGTGTAGTTACATGTAGGAACATTCTCTCTGTGTAATATTCGCGAGATACTCTCACGATGTCAGGTGGAAACAGTAGAAAACTGAGATGTGTATTATAAAATGACACACTTATATCTCACTACCTGGTTCCCTACTGAAATTCACCTCAAAAGGAAAGGAACTGAGGCAGAAACAAGCGGAAATAATAATCATAGCTTGACATTATGTTCAGATTTTTAAATGAGATTCTTGAACGGAGGCAAATGATGATGATTTGCATATTGCTCTGTATATTTCTTGGGAGTAGGAAAAAGGAATGTGTAACTACCGATGTAACGATGATGATGTTGTGTGTTCTGTACATTCCCATATTTACTTGAATTGCACTGAGAACGACAGTGTGTGCTTTCCCTAACCTACATTTATATACACGGAGGAAATGACGAGAGAAAAGAAGGAAAGTGAAACTTCACGAGATAGAAAAAGGCACTTGATTGGATTAAGGAAAGCTGGAAGGTATAAAAAGGCTTTATAAACTTCTTTAACAAAACACAGGGAGGAAGTGTTCAAGTCTGAGTCCAAAAGTCTTCTTCTTGTAAATGTGTGAGAGAAAGTGTGTGTAATGTTCAAACCGGGGAAGTCTTAGACAGAACGTGCTAGTTCTTTGTAGGAAAAACGAAAAAGTATGCCGGAAAGTACACACACACACACACATTGAACATTGTGTGTAGTATTTTAATGCTAAAGAGTTATAGTATATATTGCGTATACATAAGACCAAGAACGATTCATCTCTTGAACTGGAGAGAGAGAGAGAAAGTGGGTGGAGAAAGTCCGTGATGTGGTAAAGGCTGTGGGGAAGCACATACTGCACACACTACACAACTTTTCCTTACTCCATGCAATGATCAAGTGCGCCAAAAAAAACTAAGGAAATTGTGGGGATGAAAGAGCCCACAAATTCCTTTGGGAGTGCATCAATTATCATAGAAAAATACGCCTTCCTTCTTCCCTTTGGGAACTTATTCGACTTGTTGTCTCTCCCTCGCGCGTTCCTTCTCTGTATGTGTCGACTGTGTCTACTACACTGTCTGGTCTCCACTATTTCATCACTAACTCTAACAAACAACCAATCATGTCTGTAAACCATGTTACATTTCTTTTACACGGTCTTGTACTCGAGCCAGAAAAAAAGTATGTTTTTTTTCCTTACAGCTTCTTCTTCTTACACCTTTGGAGGAATTGCATCACACCAATCTTGTCTCAGAAGATTAGACTCTGTGTGCATCTCATTCCGTAGTCGTATATACAATTCATGGATAGTCCCTTGGCACAAACACCACCAGTGTGCATACACATAAAAAACATATACATCAGAATGAACACACACACACACACGCCTATATATAGTATAAGTCAATTGACTTTCCTCGGATCCGCTGCCACGTCGTTTCCCATGCAATATTAAACACTAAACCTAAAGTTATATATTTCGTTTGCTCCGAAGGTTTTTCTCGTTCTAGGTGGATTTACTTTCTCTTGAAACATCACAGGTTGAAGAAAACACTTCTACGTTCACTTATACCGACCGATACACAGAAACACACACACACACACACACACGTTCTATTTGAGACATAATGTGATCGCAAAAAATATAATGGCTTATAAAAAGAACTGGAGAGGAAAGGATTTACCTTCTCACGAGCTTTAGGAAAATAAAAATGCATTCTCTCCCCCACCTGCTTTCTCTGCAGTGGTGGACGTGACATGAAAGGTATTTAGTTCCTTGATCGAAGTACAAATTAACTTTCCACCTACGATATACCTACCTCGCTAATTCTAATGTAGAGAGTGTAGTGTATGTGCATGGTGAGGAGGAAGTTGAAATTGGACGTAGGAGTTGACATTTCATCAACATGACCTTTGTCTCCTCTGTTATTTTTCTACCGAAATACGCTCACAAGAGCGGAGTTGGAATAAAAAATAGAAACGTAGACTATTAGCACTGAAGTTGTGTGCGTTGCTTTCTTTTCCTGTGTGGTCTTTTGTCGCATTTCTCTTTTTTTGGAATGACTAGCAGGTGAAATGTTCTTTATATTTCATTCAAATGTACAACGTTTTGTCGGTAAGACAGGCTTCTGAAGTGACAGACAGTCGGTGCGGAATTTCATTCATTCCTTTTGCACTTCCGTGCTCGTTTTTAACTTTCACCCACTCCCAGTTCAGAGCAGAAGTTCCCACCAACCCAGCCCGGCCCAGCCAGCCCAATGTGTTTTATTCTATTCACAGCACAACAACAGTGCTCCTTGGGCCAAATCTACTTATTTGTCACTTTTAATGAGATTTGTTATCAATACTGCCATCATAGTCAGCTGCTACACCAGCTTTTACAACTAGTAAAAGTGTAATAGATAAACACAAGGCACACATTTTGGCATGATTATGATTGATTATTCTTAATTCATCCGTTGTACTAGTTGGCTCTTACACTCACACTTCCCTTCACCAGTCACATAGACATGGCCAACTTACACCAATATTCTTTTGCAACTTCACATGCTACACAAACACTAACTATAAGTTTTGTGTGGTAGGATTATTACAATTAATCAAAAACTTCTTGTACACTTCTCTTCTGTTTGTATTGCTCGTTACGAGAAGGAGACAAACTTGACCTATATATGTATTAATATATATATTTCCCCAGTTCAAATAAAGAACAAGTCGAGTGTAACTTTGAGGACTTCTAAGAAAAGAGAGATGCAGGTAGGTTATAAGGTTGTATGTCATTGTGTATAGAGCCTGTAGGTGATTCCTTTCGGAAAGTTATTTTGCAAAGAGAAGAAGATGAGCAGAAAAACCCGTAGTAGTCTTGTCAGTTCAGGGAGTTTTGTTTCGTGTGTCATTCATCATTTCATCTCTCGTCCATCATCATTTCCTCTTTTGGAGTTGCACCTAGAAGAGTAAACTGACATCGAGACTGACTGAGGATTACACTACTCTCAGTTCCTTCTTCAACAACAGAGAGAGAGATGAGTGTGTGCACCAACAAGAGAAAGAAGGATTGGGTAGGAAATGGATTTACGAGTGTTATTACATCTCTCGTGTCATATATATGTATATATGTATGTATGGGACGACCCAAGCAGACGTACACATAAAGTCCATTCATGTATCAGAGTCACGAGGATTGTCTTTTAATAGTTAGTCAAGCCAAACTAGCCAGCATAGTAACATAGATGTATGTAATATATATAGTAGTTAGTGTGTGTGTTTGTCTGGATTGATTCTATGTGCACACAGAGATGATATAGGAGAGACAACCTACTTTCTTTTCGTGTGGTGTGCTGCAAGAGACAGCACAGCTTAAGTCTGATGAGTGTAGTGGAAGAAGAAGAAGAAGGAGAGTTTGGGAAAGTAAACACAGTCTGAATGTATCATATTTCTAGTGTGGTGGAAGAAGATCCAATTTTCTTGTCTATTTCGCAAACATTTCTATTTGGAGAAGACTAAACTCTTTATCCCAGTCCATCTCGGGATTTCATAAAAATATTATTTCCTTTCTCTCTCTCTTGACCAAGTCTCCTCAAACTGATTTCTTTCTCTAATCACATTCAATCTTCCTTTCTTAATCTTTACGATTTCTCATTTCGTTCACAGTCTTTCCCTTTGCTCACAGTCACCCAATCTTGCTCAAAAAAGATGAAAGAGAATATATATATAATATATTGTAATCCATCACTTTACTTGTATCCATATCCGCTTAGTGTGTGTGCACCACAGAACAAATAATAACAAGATGGTGTGTAGAGTAAACTGCAAAGAATCTATGTTGACCTCGTTCAGAAATCCTGCTGGGATTGATGCAACTGCGACAACATGTAGTATTTTTCTTTGTCTAAATCGAGATGCAACTCTCTGCAAGTTATCTGGTTAAACTTGACTTAAAAAATAAAAGTGAGCGGAGTACATGACAAAATGAAATATTAATTCTTCATCTACCCTTAAATAATTTTAATAAATCTCTGTCCAAGTGATTCATCACGGACTAAATTGAGCGTCAAACTGGTTTCAATAGTAATAAATAAAATCGTTAAATGGTCTGTCTTATTTATTTGAGAATTTGAGATTCATGTGGCACACACATACAAAACTTTGTGCGAATACCAATGACCAAATCAACGTTAAAAGTGTGAATACATTTTCCTATAATGTTTGTAAGTATGCAATGGCAAGGTCTTTCGTATTCTACACGAGCTTTATTATTATGCAAGTGAACCAACGGCTTATATGTGTATATTTGCGTAGTATTAACTCTTACTACTACTGCTAACTACTGCTGATTATACTCAACTCATCTGGTTTGGCTTAAGCTATTAACAATCCTGTCCTGTCTTCCTCTACGGTCATCTATCCAATTAACTAATCAAATCAACAATGTTACACCATTCAAGTCACACTTAAACTGCATTTATAACCGTTTTGAATACTTCAAACTTTAAATACAAGAAATTACGACGCAAAAATAAGCGTGTCACCTAACGATATGAAGGTTCACTCTTTCATCCTGATTAAAGGATATCTAAACACATTCTTCTTACTAGTTTGAGACTTGATCATGAGGTTGCTCTTTTTGCACCGTGCTAAAAGCCATATAGAAGGGATGGATATTGTTCCATCAAGCTATGCATTCTTTATTGTGTGTACACATTGTGTCTCGTTTAACAATCCCAGCACAAGGCTACTACTCTAATGCATAACTTATATATCTGGTTAGTGCAGTTAATCATCTCTAATCTCAGACGACACAACACAAGCAACCTAGCACAAAGGTTGATAATCAGTCACCAAAAAGCTCAAAAGATTAGGTTTCAATTCGATCTAGATTGCATTGAGAATATTTGAATGACGAATGATCAACAGTTTTCTTACAGGTAACTTTTGTATTTTCTATAGCCACCCTGATTTTCAAGAAGAAGAAGAAGTGTCTAACTGTACATCGTATTACGTACAATTTACTCACCAAATGGTGCGAGTTCATTTTGTATTTTATGCAATCAATTTTAAATTCCCGTGAATTCAACACAAAGTGTAATTAAATACAAACGTCAATTACTTCACGTTTATTCGCAATTATATTGTATCAGATTGGCTGCTGTGTATAGTCTAATTTTTTTTGTGTGAAGTCACGATATTTCCAAAATCTTGTCTTGGTAAATAGTATAGTAACTTGCGAAGAAGTTAATTAATTATTTTTCCTCCTTCTCGTGTTCCCAGAGTCAGATCAAAAGAGCAATAGAACTACTTCTACACATTCTGAACACAGATTAAAAAGAAAGGTGTAGTGAAACTCCTTAATCTTTTAAAAGTTAAGCCTCTTGTCTAAAAACTTTGTATCTCATCTCTCTCTCTCTTTTCTTTCCAAGTCAAATTACTTATTCAAAAGGATTATCACTACCTTACGATTATTAGAAAGAGCTCATAAACTAAAAACACGGCTTTTCTATCGATCTCCCTCTTTCAACTTCAATAGTTTAAGTGTAATAACCTCAATTAATTTATGTAAGAATATTGTTCGCGATTTTAAAGAACTCTTGATAAATCCCTTTTACTTTATAGTTGGCAATAATTCGACCAAAGTTGTAAATCATAATCCTTTCTTAATGGCTTTTCCAGCAGTGTATTTTTTCATTAATATGATGATGAGGATCAACAGCGTATATAAAACCATATAAATATATACGCATAAGAGTGATGATAACATCGATATAATTTAATCGTTCTCTCTACTACTCACCTAGACTTGGATTTATCTCTGCCAATTCTATAAATTTTACACACGATTGAGTCTGCTGTCACTGACTGCGAGTCTACTTTTCTTTTTTTGCTTGATGTTATCAATCGAAACCAAGGAACAAGTTATGCATATAAAAATAAAAATATATAAAACATTCTTGAGCTAAAACAGTTACAGCCCATTTTGCCCTAATTATTTTTTTATTTTCTCTGTCAATCTGAAGAGAATGAAGTTTATGATCTCAAAAGCAAATGACCAATTGTGTTCTTCTTGGAAGATATCATTTACATATGTGATGACCATCCAGTTTTATATTTGTGTTGATGATGATCAATTGATCAAGTTCATCCTGTTTTATTCAACACAATAATATTATAGTAAAGAAGGGTAATATATACAGCAGCAGCAGTGGAACCACTCTTGATAATTTTTGTAGTTAGGAATGAATAATACTACACATTGCTGATATATAGTTCATTTGCAAAAACCAAGTTATTTCTTTGCTTTTAATCTAGTTTCTGTTTATTCGTTCATCCTCAAGTACGCAAAAAAGATTGAATTGAATGTATTACAACACACACAAACAGCGGTAGACAATCTTCTTCTTGACTTAGAATGTTTGAATACTCTGAAAAACCGTTAGAGTATACAGATCAAAGTCACTCGGCTTGTTGTGTTGTTCCCTTTGGCAAAATAAGTTTATGCTGGTAGTTATGTGTAGTAGTATTAAATTACCTATTACATCTTAGAAACTTCAAACTCGTATATAATTTAGAGCATGTAGTAGTGTAGTAGTTTAGGAGAGTGTATAATCTTACAACAGGCAAACTTAACAATGCTGCAAAAAACAACAATGGTCATTCGCTTAAGTTCAGACGGAAAGAAGAATGTCTCATCTAATTAGATTTGCAGCAATAAATCACAGAGAAAGGAGTGGTCCATGTGCCAAGGCTGATTAACTGTTATGAATGAGTTCAACTGCTCCTTTCAACGATACACATTTTTATACATGTATATATATGTTCATCAAATTGTTGACAGTCTAAATCTAATGAGTCTTCGAATCACTCAGCGTGTAAAATTGTCAAACTTTTTGTTGCCTCGTGAAGTATAATAATAAGAGAGCAGCAGTGATCGTTTCAATTCTCTAGAGAGAGAGTAATTTTATGAGACAGGTGCTGCGAGAGACAAATCATTTTTTGAGCAACATTTTTCTTAAAGTAATTTGAACATTCCAAGACGAGTTAAGGAATAGTTCCGTTAATAGACCCAAGTTTGAGGAAGAAGAAGTCGAATAAAGTGAAGAGTATAATTTGAAATGACAGAGAGCAAGTATGGTGCTATGCGGGACAAAATGGTCGTTTTCGATCGGAAATGAGAGAGCGAGCAACGAAACTTTTCCGTCATCCGTGTGTTCGGTATCTGGAGAGATGAAAGGGAGAAAGTTCCTGTGAGGACATGTGTAATGAATGATTGATCTCTAGTGCAATTATTCCAGGAGAATTCAGGTGACTTGTATGTAGGAGACTTTGCTCAACTCAACGAGAGACGAAATTCTTCTCCTTAGCTTTCAATATATGAAACTATTTGACTAGCTGTGTATATACATATACATGACGAACGAGTTATTAAACTAATTGTGAGTATTATTAAACTCGCATATATATATATATTCGCTCTCTCTGCTCCTGAATGCTCAGTGAGTATGAATTTAAAAGCCGTCAGGTCAGGTCTTCTGTATATATGTACCTACATTTATAGAAAGAAGACTCACTCGGGTCTTGTGTGTGTGTGTGTGTGTTAGAGCAGTAGCAACTTAATGCATCCATCCAATCATCCAACTCTCGTCACCTTACACATTCCATCAGAGGAAAACTTTTTTAAACTTAAGCAATTTTATCTGCTTAAAGATCCCCCGAGGGTTTCGTAGGATTCATCAAGTCCGAATAATTAAAACGCTTCAATGCAGTCAGTCTGAAATTTGCGAGGTAATGCACAAAGTTATACTTGCCCGATGAGAGAGAGAGAGTAAGTATATATAACTGGTGAATTTCTAATATTAGGAGCCTGACTATATATGAATGTGTGTATAGGTGTGAGCTTTCTGGTCCATAGAATTTCTTGGTGAGAATTAGAGCACCAAAATCCACGTTATGGGAAGACGAAGAAGAAGGTCCTTAAAACGCTGAGATACCGAGGGAAAGTAGCTTTTTGTGGTTTTCTTAATGCCAAATCCCTATTCCCTGGACTGAAACCGAACTCGTCGTTGGCAGCTTATAAGATGAGAGATGGATCAATTAGTCTCTCTCTCCTTATGCTCTCATCTCTACTTCTACTTTGTAGGCCTTTGAAAATCCCCATCATCTCATCATCCATCTTTACTTCCCTAAAAAGAGAGGCTTTTTCTAGACCGTCTCAAGAGTTTATAACATTTTTCCAAGTAAAATGAGAGTCTCTCTTAGAATATATATCCGGGCATACCTACCACCATACACTCTTACATCATAGGGAGTTTTCTTATGTAACTTGCATGGAGCTTATACATCCACCATGCCACCACTCTCGAGCTAGCTCTCTCTCTTCTTAAATCAAACCAATATTTTATACTCGATAACGAACAAGTTGAGTTTTTAAAGCTTTCAATAATGTTCATGGTGGCTAGGCTCGTAATTACACACGGCTTATTATTTAATCTCGAGATTTCAAAATCAACTTAACACCCTGCCACTCCTTCTTCTACTTAAAATCTTCAAACTACTACTGGGAATATATATTTCTCTCATGGAAAAGTAATCTCTTCTAACCTCTGACCTGAACAACTCAACACTTGGCTTATTAAATACCAATCATTGTGCATTATACCATCAGTACGTAAATGATTTCGGGGCTTTTATTTTGACAAAAGCCTTCATCTCGAGAAGAAGTTGCTTATGCAGGTTTTACATTTTTAAAAGTAGACACACAACACTTACTAACTCACACTTCCCTTCCTGATTTCCCATATCAAGTCATATTATAAGTTCATTCAGAATAAAATCCGTCTCACCGTTGTTGTACATTATATAAGAACTGATCAGCTCTGGAATCTAGTCTGGTTGGATTCAACCCATTTTTTACACTACTTTTATTACTTCAACTGTTCCTATACACTTGTTCGCGTCGACTTCTTGCACTTCTATTTTTTCAAACTGAAAACTCCTGTGCAAGGATTTTTCTTGAGAGCTTTTTAGAACAAGACTTTACTAAAGTCTTGGTCGTTGTTCGTATTATCTCGACAAAAATACAATTGGCACATTAAGTTACGAAATAAGCGAGGAAATTCTCATTGCTGTCTCCATTAATCAGCCTATAGTTGCCCTTAATCTCTCCCTATATAATTATTATTAAAGATCGAAGCACTAGTGTGTGTGTGGAGTCAATTTCCAGAAATATGCGCGATCTCTTAATTTCCAGAATAAGTTTTGGCTTCAGCCTCAAGCTATTTATTATTTCCTCATTTTCCAATCTGTTTCTTACAACTCAACTCTATCGTATGTATATGCGTATATTTTCTTTTTAACGCTACCACTCCCTCACTTTATTATGAGGGAGGTTCAATTACACATCATAACTCATTCGCAGCCGAATTCTTAGTCAAAGCAACACGTGCAGTCTTCACATCTTAGCACCTTCTCTTCATTATCCTTTTTTCTACTCTAGTAAATTTCTTATTTCCGAACCAACAGAACTGCGTATGCGATGAAGGTATGCGTGGTTTTGACTTTTGGGGAAAAATTATCGTTCCTGATTCTTTCCTTAAGATCAGATTTTTCAATGATTAAATTCCAATCTAAGAGATTCAAACTTACTAACAACCACCAACTGCATTTTCATTACTTCCTTGAGAAGAAACTCTCCCCTTGGTATATATATATATATTGTATATCCCACAATCTGTGCACATCAGTAATACCGATAAAATTGATTGCACAGCGAGATGTGTTTTATACATATATGTTACAGAGTTCTTGTGTAGGAAATTCTACCCGAGAGATATACATAAAAGTAGCAGAAGACGATCACACGGCATGCTTACATTTCGTCGGTAGTGGTAGTGGTGGAATTGTAGTGGAGTTTTGAGTTGTTGGTTAATAATAATAATGATAATAATGAGTGTGTGATGTGATGGTGGTGAAGAAGAAATCGGTAAAAACCAGTCAAGTAAGAAAACAGGTTCTCTTACTGAGCTTCTACTTCATTTAATCTTGTTTTTAGTGCACACAACATTCTCCCGTCCATCCATCTCTGTTCATCTGCATAGACAAGCTAAACCACACCAAACCGTATTATATCCGTAGAGGAAAAAAGTCTTCCTAGGTCCTCAGAGCATTTATATGTATGTATATGCGTGTGTGATCACAACAGTCAGAAAAGTATCGTCCATCGAGAGATTTCCACAAGTCAAAAGTCAGGAGAGTTAAACTAATACGGGCGCATCCATCCATGAAGTCATCCTCATAATATCCAGCCATTTGACTTTCTACTCCCTTCAATTTGACACTAAATGGTTTCGATTATACTACTTCCTTATATCTTTCGTTTACTCACTGCTCCTGGACAAGTCTCGCTGTGTGAAGTGTACTTTCTTCTTATGTGTCTGCGTGCCACTCCTCTAACCCACTAAGCCATAAAACTTAAGGAGACGATGCATTAAAGATTCGTAAAAAACTGAAACCGAATAAATGCGCCCACCCCTGAGATGCCAACAACCCGTCCACTTATCCGTCTAAAAAATAAACATTCCAGAAACCTCAAGTCTGACCCCGGAACACTTTCCTTCACTTTCCACATCTGACTTTGAAGTGCTAAAATAAGAATAAGTCTCCCATCCGTATTGGTCTAATTTTAACCTTTTACTCTTATGCAAAGAGACGAGACAAGTAGTAGTGACTTTCTCCGAATTAGTAATCTTACAACCAAATGGCAGTCATCTCATATAAGGAAGATTTCTAGCGTAAAAACTGGCTTAAGACAAAAAGCTTAAGTGGTAATCCGTAAAAAGCTTCATCTTCTCTATCAAAATATATCTTAACGTGAGTTCACAAATTTAATTTCCGATCATATAAAACATTAAGTAATCGGATGAAGTGATTAAGTAAGAACGACTCTCGTTGTTTCATGGGAGAAAAAGCGATTAAATTTTATGTTATGCCAAAGATGTTTTTAATGGAAAGGTTTAATCGATTATTGGCTCCGTCCTCCGTGTAAAGAAAGCTTTGTTGAATGTTAAATGTTTAACAAGGGAAGAGGATATGCGCCAGAGCGAATTAAGCTGCTGCTGCTGTGTAGTTTAATATTTTAAAATAAGAGTAATTTAGAAATAATGTCCAATTAGAATTCTAAAGACACACTACACATGTTTCGTTTTGTATCCAAAGGGTGAATTGCAAACACGGTAGAAGTAGCATTGAATATAAGGAATAGAAATGGTCCCTCTCAGTTAAATTTGTAATGTTGAATGTCTTCCTAAACTTTATTGCACTTTAAATTGCATCCCAATTCACCCGGAATTAAGTTTGCAGTCAAATAAAAGCGTGTATACGGATAGGTATACACAAACTTTTATTGCGAGGAGCCAAGAATAGGCAAGGCCATGTAGAATGATCTGACTGAGAGAGAGAGCAAAGCACCAGGAGCAAAAGAAGACAAGACAAAAAACTGCACGAGACAGATCCTGCATACTAATTAGGAAATCGAAAGCAATGCTATGAGGGCGAATGCAAACACACACACACAATAATATTACACAGCACGTCTTACAGTGTCTTTCCTCCCTCACACACACAGAATACTTACTTTCCTATAAAACGATTCATAAACCAATCCCAGAGTAATCCAGAAGTCATTTAAAGATTCCTCCATCACAAATAACAAATTCCGTTCTCTCCGCTCTCGTGTACTATAAAAGTGGCTTGAGCTTCAGAGCTTTGTTTTCTCGAGGAATCTTGCTCAATAAAATTATTGGCTATTTATAAAACACATCCATACTGAGAGAGTATAAATAATATTCAGGAGAAAGCAGCAGCAGCAGCACACACACAACAGTCACACACTAGGGAGAAAACTCACATCAACTTTAATTCAACCAGAAGGTGTGTGTGTGTGTGTGCAATGTGTTTTGGTTGCATGTGAGGCTTAATATTTTTTATCCAAGGGAGAGACAGAAGCAATATTGTTCCTAAAAAGAGATAATGGGAAATGTTGATATTCCAGGGAGGAAGATGGTTATCTCTGTGTGTGCAAGCTCGTTGGGTGAAATGGCCTTCTTTACTTATGTGAACTATATAGTGAATGTCACACAGCATCCATAAGTATGAGAGTTTGGTGGCCTCCTTGTCCTGTGGTTCGGGAAAGGAGAGAGAGAGAGAGTAAGACATCTTTCCAATAAAAACTGTCGTTTATTGATTCAGCGAAATTCTTCGACAGAATCTTTTTCCCTGCCTCAAGGAATTGAAACCACCACCACCACCACCACTATCACGAGCACAAGGATATATTATATCATCTCTTTGCATTGGTCTATTGTGAGCATAACGAGTTTCCTTTTTGGTATAAAAATGCAGTCTCGTGTGTGTAAGTACTATGTATATATATATCTATGTATATGTCGTGCAGTGGATCATCCACAGGAGACTTTTTAAAGGCAAAGAATTTCCCTGATCAGAAGTAAATGCGGGTATACTGAAATCATGGGTGAAAAGTTGTGTGTGCTTGGTGGACCGAGAATTAGTAGAGAGAGGAGAAAATACCTTTATATATAGAAAGGTATAGGTAGCTTTCTGACTGCTTAAGACTTTCCTTTGGTCATTAGCTACCTTGTATTCAGTCCACGGAGTTTTCCGAGGAAGGGAGAGAAAAAGAAAGTTAAGGCACAAATCAAGACATCATGTTCCTTACAGGATCTCCAATTTTTCAATTAATTTCTCCTCCTCCATCTCCATTACGAGAGGACCTCGCCACCAATACTAAACAGGTGCAACTCAAAAACCCATTAAAACTATTGTCCGTCTTGTTCTTGATCTTCAGAGAAATGTTTACATCACAGGGACTAGAACTCTTCCTTATTATTATTATTATTACGCTATCCTTTAACTTCCCGTGTGTGATTTTTACTAGCAGAGAATATTGCAACTTTATACACACTCGTAGACTGGACATAATAAATTGCTCTACAGCTTATAAAGTTCATTCAGCTCTCTTCTTTTATGAACTTTCATGTTAGACCAATTTCAGATTTCTTTGGCATGTCGGTTGACCGCACCTTTATATATATATTCTTCATATGTTTTCATCTAATAAACTTGTACAAGCGTGTCTACCTTCTTAGAGCAACAAGCTCACTAGAAACCTAACTATATAATATTCCCTTCACCAAGACTCTGTCATTTAAAAGTAGTTCAAGTAGAAGTTACAACGCTATAAAATCTCATAAAATACTCTGGGACATTTCTTGCACCACCAAAGCCCACAGAGCAGACTTGATAGGCAAGGCAATTAAAACTGTATACCAGTGTGTTGTTGTTGTTGTGTGTGCATGGACGAGCACAAAATCTTGAACTGTTTTATTAGTCAGTCCATATAATGAAGGTAGTACGGTGGTGGTAGTTCGCGTCCAATATTATTTCATGCACTCTGCAATCATATCAATATCGTTATTGTAAACTAATTACAATCAGCAATAAAAGAAGGAAATGCTAATTGCAATTTTAATTAACGAGTTCATTCGAATCCATCACAGAAAGAGAGAGAGAGAGAGATGATTTCCAAAACTCTTAATTACTTTGAGTCTTGCTGTGTGATCTAAGCAGGAGCATATCTAACAGTTTTCTGACCCGAACGATTAGCATTACTATTTAACTATTTACTCTCGGAGATTTTTTAAGGCCATGAATCAAAAGCAATAAACTCTGAGTGGCTGGGAGCAAAACTCTCTTTTTGCATTTGTTCTATTGTTCTTATTTTTTCCAGGTCTTTTCCAAGAACCATTTGCTAAAAAAGTCAAAAGTGTATAAGAGAACTGATTTCTAGCTTTGATAAAACTATTTTGAAGTATTTGAAGC
>Ga0194135_10001409_pt1 | contig 14325 bp, 7 predicted proteins | sample LitLau_LLRF_2013_FD_134024 | JGI IMG/M metagenome (GOLD analysis project Ga0194135, IMG submission 134024) | Freshwater sediment microbial communities in response to fracking from North America - Little Laurel Run_MetaG_LLRF_2013 (version 2) | ecosystem: Environmental > Aquatic > Freshwater >...
AAATCATCTTAACCATTCCGTAGTACCTGTTAGACTCGTTCAATGTATCTTCAACATCTACTAAACGCTGATCTTTTTCTTCGATTACGACGTTGTTATTATCGGCTTTCGTTTCCACCACTGAAGTTTCACTTTCCCTATCAATACTAGATATTCCATCTGACATTCTCAATCTACTAAGCGACTTAATAATGTCATCCTCTTCTTCTTCCATCGAAGGCATTTTCTCAGCCACCGCTGAGATTCTGCTAAGGTTTGAAACATCAACCAAGGGCTTGTCCCCTGATCCCCCCCTAGCCGGGGATGGTTTTGACAGCATCGGATCGAACTTCAGATACAAAGACTCCCTTTCCCATTTGCTAACTCCGGCAGCTTTCCCCCCGCGTGAAAGCAAGTTATCCCACCCTTCTATGTCCACTGTATTCATCATATCTACAAACACAATATTACACAATATTAATACCCCACCATAATAGCAATTACAAGTTCCTATTCAACTGAATAACGTTTTTATAAACCCCCTTACTTTCCCCAGTCACAAACGCTTCCTCCGAGGAAGACATCTTCTTTACTGGAATTTTGTCCGGCGGAGGTCCACAAACTTCATCCATAGCGTAAAAGTAGTAGCAGTACTAGCGTTCTTCTTATAATAATACAAACCGTAAAAAAACTCGAGCTGAGGGAGTAGGTCCAGAAATAAACTTCAAATTTAGAGACTGTGTCTTATTATATACGCCTAAGTACAAAAAGTCATGTTCGTCTGTGTACTATGTTTATGGTACGAGTGTCGAAGTTGTTGTGAGAATAAAGAAGGAACGGTCTCTCTCTGTAAAACCGCCGCACACCCGCCAGACTCCCTTATACATGTGTGTTATGTGTGTGTGTCACTTTGTGTGTGTGTGTGTGGGTGAGAGCCGAGAGCGAATTCGCGGGCTTTCTTATTTGAACCGCCCCTCTCGTAAGTCTGGCACAAGTCTGATGCGGAGGGTTGGTTGTGTTAGTAGTGGTAGTGGTGCAGACTTGTAGTCCAAGAGTGCAATCAATTATACACTTGTAACTTTTCGATTTCAAATTTGTAACTTTGTAAGTACCGTCGCATCTTATAAATTGTAATCAAAGTAAAATTTGATTGTACTAGATTCTTCTGTTTACAGTCTGTAGTGGAGAGTGTACGAGCGTAGTTTGATTTCTGTGAGAAGTATTACAGCAGGCAGGCCTGTCATCTGAAGTTAATTGACATCCAAGGTAATTTGAATTTTATGAAGATGAATGATCGTGTGGTTGTTCATTGATATGTATTAAGCGTTTAAGAAGGGATTTAGGGCTTGAGTTGTTAGTTCATCCTATGGGCTACATTTACATTTCATTTGTATTTTTCAGAGTAAGAATACTCGTCAGTATGGAGCCGATTGAGGTCCCTATCGGAGGGTCTTACAGGTGCTTTGTGATTGCTGAAATTGGACAGAACCATCAAGGAGACGAGGAAATTGCAAAGGAACTTATAACAGCAGCTAAGGTGAATTGGTTTATTTGAATAAAATGTGGACACGTTGCATAAGCTCGAGTTTTAAGTTTTCATGAAAAAATATCTAATATTACACATTTTACAGAACTGTGGAGCAGACTGCGTCAAATTCCAAAAGTCTAGTTTACCAGATAAGTTTACACGTACGGCTCTGAATGAAGTATATCGCAGTCCCAATTCATTTGGAAAGACGTATGGGGAGCACAAAGAGTATTTGGAATTCTCGAGAGAGACTTATAAAAGACTTAAAGTGTTTGCAGAACAAGAAGTCGGAATTATGTTTACGGCGTCAGCGATGGATGAGGTATTACTTTATGAGGAATTATAAAGTTAAATGGGCAGATCTGTAAGGAAATTTTTGTATCTGTTCTAGCCGTCTGCAGACTTTTTAGTGGAACTGGGGGTCCCGTTTGTCAAAATCGGGTCTGGAGATACCAACAATTTGCCTTTACTTGAACGTGTTGCAAGGTGTGGAAAACATATTGTTCTATCAACGGGTATGTCGAATTCCCTTTACTAAATTTGAAACTTTGGGTCATATTTTGTAAAACTCTTTCCCATATTGCTGAAGTTATGACTTGTTTGCTTTCAGGAATGCAGGATTTCCAGACAATACACGCTGCAGTAGAAACTATTTCAAAGCACCACACCAATTTCTCAATTATGCACTGTGTTTCGGCATATCCAACTCCAGTCGAGGATGTTAATTTGTCGATAATGAATTTGTATCGTACTTCATTTCCAGGAATTGCTGTGGGATATTCGGGTCATGAACAGGGTATAAATATTGCTATTGCGGCTGTAGCGATGGGGGCCAAAGTAAGTATTACTGTCAGTGCCTATTAACAAGCTGTGGAATTAATTATGATTATCAGTTTTTACTATTCATTAAATTTTTAGATAATTGAAAAACATTTTACAAAAGATAACAATCTGAAAGGTACTGATCATCGTTGCTCACTAAACCCTGACCAATTTAAGCAGATGGTTGAAGGAATACGGCTAGTGGAGCTGGCAATAGGAAAGCCTGAGAAAGTAAATATCTCATAAATTATTTCAACTAACTTTAATACATTTAGTACTAGCAACATGTTTCTCACAGAAAATCCTGCCTTCTGAATTACCCTGTCAATCAAAATTGGGCAAATCTATTGTTGCTTCGCATCATCTATGTCGCGGAACCATTTTGACTTTAGAAGACTTGAGTGTGAAAGTTTCCAGACCCAGGGGAATACCACCACAACACGTTTACAAGCTAATCGGTAGTGTAGTGAAAACAGCTATTGAAGCTGACTCGCCTATTACAACGCAAGCTCTTGAATGTTCCAGATTCCTCGATACAGAAAACTCTTAGCAAAAACACCTTAGCCTCTACCAGGTCAGTTATTTCGAGCCAATTAGTAATAATAACAATTCAACCAGTGAAGTTTAGTTCAGATCCTGATGTCTTGGGTTACTTTTTATTACTGAAACTTGTATAATAAAGTTTTATTACTAAACGTAGACTAATTTACCAGCAAATGTTTTTGACGAAAGCTGTTATATCCTTTTAATGTCTAATTAATCTGCAAAAATTAAGTATTGAATTATTTTGCAAGATTAGCTTTGGCCATTGTAGTGATTCAGATTATACACTTAATTACGTAGCAAACTAGTCAGAGAACTATTTACAACAATATTTGCTGTTAAAATAGACTAAACAAATCAAGGGTTAAAGTCTGAAGTTATAACAATTGTTATTGCACATAATAGGCAATCAATTGTCTTCCCGAAACGATATTTTATGCAGTGCTACAATTGTAATTTTGCAATGAATTAAAGTAGCCAGGCACACTATATCATCAAATTTACAGTTCAAAATATATACGAGCTTGTGTTTCAAAATGAATTTACATTCGCTTGATTTGTAGCTTATATATAGTACATTCATAATATTTATAACATTAATATAAAATCTAACGGAGAATCAAAATTATTACAAAATTGCTGTATTATGAAGGCAAATAGTTGACGAGTTTGCTATTTAATTTCATACGAAACATATAAGTAGATCACAAAGCTCATATTAAATGAACATCATAACAATAATAATGCCGACTGCTTTAAAGAAATTGAAATTCAAGATGATACAAATACAGGTACACATAACACATGAAATTCAGAATTATAGAACAATGGCATATGCACCTACTTAAGATACATATTTATGTGTCATTTAGGGTGTCAACTGAATAGTCTCAGTAGTAAAATATTAATAAGTTGTACAATATACATTACTACATTGTAAAACAAACTTAGACACACCAGAATTTTTTCTAACTAGAATTGAGCACCAATTTGGCGAATATAATTTTATATCTGTATCGTTATACAAACAACTACAACTAGAAAACTGATTTTTGGCAAAATACTGCTTTTTAAAAGTTTATCTAACTAAGAAAACTTTTATACATAGACGCTGAATATACATAGACGATATACACTTGCTGATTCTTATACGCGTATGCAAGACTTGATTAATTATTAATTCACTGAAGAAATTATATGCTATGTATACTTTCTCATTTACGTATGCACTCGTACGTCTCGTACAAATTTACACACCGAAAAGTATATAAATAATGCAGACATGTCAACGGCAGCATAATAAATATATATAAGAACTTCTACCGGATAAATGTTCCTTAAACATTGAAGAGTCAGATTCAAATGTCAGGATGACACACAAGTGAGAGTGAAAGATTCTGATTATTTAGATAGACTGGATGTCATCTTTAAGCTAATTATTCACTTGGCCATGTATCAGTTCGTCACATAAAGCACTCAGCTTTGCATTTTCTTTTGCTTTTTGTTCGACGTCATTTTCAAGGGAATCGAGTTTCATTTCCATCTTTCTGAATTGGGCTCGGAGCCTTATGTTCTCCCCTTCTAGTTCCTTTATTTTGCCTTCGTAGTCTTGATACATTCTAGAAATATTAGAAAAGTTAAGTTTGAACTCTACATTTCAAACCCTTTACATAAATCAGAAGAAGTAAGAAAACTTACTGGTCTAAACTTTCTTGGGCTTTTTCCTTTAAGGTTTCAATTCGTTTGTCTTGCAAATGAAGTTTTTGTACCATTTCTTGATCCCGTTGTATCATTGTCTCTTCATTGGACTTCATGCTTTCCAAGAGAGTTTTTGATCTCTCATATTTTCTAATGTTACAAAATTTAATTAGTTGATTAGTTTAGCTTCATCTACAATCCAGAAGCTACTAAAAACCTTAATGAATATCTGCTAACCTGTGAACATCTGAAAAGGCACTTTCGACATTACGAAGATCTTCGAGAGCTTGATCACGCTCTTGAATTAACTCCCTTTTTTCCAACTCTGCGACATCTAATTTCCCTTTCAAGTCGTCCACTTTCTGAACATACATTGACAGAGTTTTCTCGTACTCGCTAAGTACCCGTCTATGAAGAAATACTAACCGAGTTAATTTCTTTCTCCTCAAGAACTTTATAATTAACTTGCAAATTTAATTAACTCACGTGTAACTCGTCTCTGAGTTAGCTTTCAGCTTGAGTTCTTCTAAATTACTTTGGAGTTCGTTAATGTAATTTTCTTTTTCTTGGAGTTGTCTTGAGAAGTTCTCTTCTGGAGTTGCCGAGGTGGAAGAATCCTGGTAATTAGAAAAACAAGATGAAGAGTCAGATACTCCAAAAAATAATGGAAACTTAACTAGGTCATATCCTATAGCTCACGAATCTGTATCTTTGTACCTCATTATCTTTGTGGTTATCAGTTCCGTTCATGTCCATGAAATTATTCGATAAAGATGGTGACATAATGTTGCCACTGTTATCACCAGTGCACAAGAACTTCACCTTCGGATGCTCTTGATCAACTTGATTTCCTTCCAATGTTAAACAACGGGATTTGGACTTTCTATAAGTCTGTAAAACATTTACACTAAATTATTCCCTTGCAAGATCCAAATCTACAAATTCAGCACTAAAACTTCAGCTCACGTACATCACCGAATCCGGGTTCTTTACGTCTTCCACTTAAATTCGGTGGTTCACAAGATCCTGAAGATGTTAATTCATGATTAATATCCCCAAGTTTCAGCTGGTCATTTCTGTCACGGGTAAAAACAATTTTATTTTACTTGAGAATTCTGTGAACTTTACATATTCCAAGTTAGTAATACACTTCAATTGAAGTTATTTATATCTTCAGTTCATATTCTACAATTCTATTCAGGGTGAAAGTAAATGAATATTGATTGAAATATATATCACTCTGTCTAGGTGAATAATAAGTAATAAAGTTGAACAGGAAAACTGGGATGGGAACATTACACATGTAAATTGGTCTTAGGTATGACTAAAAAGCGAGTTCACTATACAGGTAACTCGTAAAACTCAGGTGCTAAAGTAGACTTGTGTAGACAGCACACAATTCTTCTTCTATTATGATGACTAACATTTCTGCACTCTGTCTTTTTTACTATTAAACGTCATTTCCCGTTGCTTTTTGCACATTCGTCTGCTATTCCACTTTGCTGACATGAACAACACACCTTTCGCAACTAAACATTTAAATTCAACTAAAATAACTAAATTCCAATAGAAAGCTCCACAACTATGCTAATCTATATTTTTATATAACTCTGCACGATAGTGTTGTTAACTTATGATCAAAAATGGGTACTTAACAGTAGTACAAATCAAATGCCATTTAAACTTCGATTTACAGGAAGACATTTAAACGTGTAACAAATTTTTAAATGTTATATTTGACTAACTTTTAGGAATAACGCAATTTGATTCATGTATACCTGATGAAGGATTCGTTGGTACTACATAAAGTTATATCAGTGTTTAAATATTTACCTACTTTCTCTGTGTAAAGGAAACAGAATCCACACTATAGCTATATGTATTATTATATATATGAATGTATTATAATCTTATTTCCACCACAGTGTAATCTATAAGCTTAATGCAATACGTGTCAGATAGAAAGAAACCCAAGAGTTGGTCTCACAATCTCAGTAGTAGAAATTGCCTTGTTGGTCGTCCTTTAAACTTCACTCCTTTTAAACCCTTCACTTTCCTTATAGGGGTTCAATTTTTAATTCTATCTGCATGTTATCTTCTTAGCTTCGTAACTTTTTGTTTCATCGAAGAAGCAACACTATATACGATCTCTATTGTGTATATAGGAACTTCCTAAGAAGTTACATCTCAATCAAAGATCCACAAATCATCACGTTTTTACTTTTGATGTTTGTGTTTTTGACAACCTTACAAATTTCCTACCAATGCCAATAAAATGTGTATACTGTGTATATTCTGTATACGGAGTTTGTAGTATTTCAGCTTTAGCGTGTCCCAACAAAATCAACTCTAAACTCTCTCTGACTCTCTGTGTAGCCTATTTAGCCCATGTAATACTCCCTCACTCTCAATATATAATATTGCATCGCGTATTCGTATATTATATATCTTGAATATCTCGCTTCTTTACTTGCATTCAACTTTATCCCGGAAAGTCACGATCCGTGCTACGAGAATGGGTTAGTTCACACGTAGAACGATTTCCTTTCCTGTCTGCTTCCTCAACTATGCGTTTTACTAGAAGAAGGAAGGAACTGACGCTTAAAATACTACTTAATGATTAACACACTCGATATTTCCCTAAATGATCGAACATTTAACTAAACGAGAAGATAATTTCTCCGCAATGGTGACTTACAGATTCAACCTAACTCGAAAGAAAGAGATTCATTAAATGAGTTTATTATGAGAGGTGTTGTATGAGATTACTACAACATTACCTTTGTAGTAATATTGGTTATGACTTATGAGAATGAACGTGTGAGTGATGAATTTATATCTCTCTAACTAACCATCACTAAGGCTAATACTTAATACTGCACAAACACAATAATAACGGAGGATGATTGGTTGTGTGTGTATAAATTTTGTATTAAAGTAAACCATAAGGCGCATTCTCATGATCTCGTGTGGATTCCTTCAAATGAAGAATTTAATGGTTCGTAGTTCGTTCAACTTGTATTTGTATATATATATGTTTCAGTCTTATTTACCATTAGTATATATTACGTAGAGCTTTAGCTTACAACATCTTTTGATGATTTTACGATGGAAGAAACATGAAGAACTAATAATAGTGTTGCAGTCTGTGCTGCCCTAAATGACTTAAGAACTAAATAATACGTTGTACCTGTTTTTATTGATACTAAGTTGATCAGTTGAATAGATTTTCTTGCATGTCTTGACGATGAGCCAAAGCGCACAAAGTAACATAAAGTTAAGTATGGTCACTGACGATGATTCTGAGTCGAAGTATGATGCGAAAAATGGTGATTGGGTAACTTCACTCATTAAAGGGCTTAGACTTTAAATGGACTCACATGTGAAATCAAAAAGGAAGGGATCAGGTAGATTATATAATTCAATCAACTTCTGTTTAAGTCTAAGAACTGTGCTGAATTATTTTGCTACATGGCCTTTAATTGTGGCGTACTCTTATCAGGGGTATCATCGTACTTGTTAACTATATTGTATTGTTAATATCAGATTTCCTGGTCAGATAAGACAACAGATTGAGGATTGGTTAGACAATAAGGCTGAATTGCAGTAGAGGACAAATGCACACTAGCACACTGCAGTTCTGGTTTAGTTTTTTAAAGGTTTAAATCTCCCTTGCCACAAACAAATTGATGACTAACACGTTTTCGTCAAGCTTAAAGAAAGTTATTAAAACTAAACTAATGCATACGAAAGACATGCTGGATCTATGAAGTAATGAAGTAGAAGTTAATGAGCTTTGTGCATTCTTTAGCTGCTCTAGAGTTCAATTAGCAATTCAAATGAAATGTGTAGAGTATGATTGTCAGTAGTGAAAGACTTGTGTGCAGGATATGTAATTACAATTACCAAACTATAAAAATCTTTTTAAATGGGATTTTGAATTTTATAAATTTATATCACACGTACCCTTCAAAGATGGTCTCAGTCACCCTCGAGCAGCCAAAATTACGAGTTGGATGAAGTAATTCAAAGTTCTTGTCTAAGGTAGCCCCATGGCAGGTATGCTTTCCGTGATGATGATGACCCGAACTCATTTTACACCCTGGAATAAATGTTGTTGACGCTCAAGTATATACTAAGCTTCTTGAAGAATCCTCACCATTGCATTTATAATGTCTTTAAAATTGAAGATGATTTAACTCACCTCCAGATCGATGATGATGATGATGGTGATGACGATGAGACCCTTCCTTTCGTTTTAGTTCTTGTAAAATCCCATCAGTGGTAGACTTCCGATCTTTCGGTAATATTACCAGAGAACATTCATTTGATGAATTCGATGGAGTGGAGTTTGCTGATTCAACATGTTTTCCTACATTTGGTACAAAACTCCGTTTGGATTGTGGCAAAGGATCGGCAGCTTTAGAATGCAAAGAATGTTCAACAAGCCGAGCAGATAAAGAACTTGGAATTTCATTTTTAAGATTGACCGGTGACACTAGTACAGGAGTGACTGTAGGAATCTTCGCTGGAATCTCAAACTGCTCTATTTCTAAATCCTCTTCGCTGAAAACTTCATGAGCATCTGAAGCTTCGACGGGGTCTACAACTTTGACTTCGCCCCAATGTGCAATTGATAGAAATTGCTTCTTCTCTTCAAATTTTTTGACAGGTCTACTCTCTTGTTCACACTCTTTGGATTCCAGAAGTTCCTTGATATCTCCAACAGGGACCTTTACAGTTTCCTCGGTATGATTCAAATGACTCTGGTTCCCTAACGGCTTCGAACTTATTTCTTCTTTTGGCTGAAATAATTCAAGGTCCGTGATCTCCAGTGCAGAGCTTTTCTTGGAGCTTTCACAAATTTCAACTTCAGGGAACGCATCGGTGATAGACCCTCTTGATCTTCGGGCTAGCCAAGGTTTTTTAAAACCTGCATTTTTGGATACCTTTTTGTCTCCGTTCTTTGACTTCGGAGGACTTGAGCTATTCCTTTGATTGTTGTGTTTTCCATCACTCCCATCATTACAAGTATCAGAGCTGCTTGAAGAATTCTCATTAGCAAATCCAGACTCCTTGGATGTCATTAACGGCTGCCTATCTTCCTTGACGTGTTTTGGTTCTAGTGAATCTAAAGGGCTTGAAGTATCATCTTCGCTAACCAACGAAGTTAGCGTTCCACTTGGACTTGAATTACAATTGGCTATGTTGGATGCCAAATCGAAATCTTTGTCTGGTTCTTGTGAACGCTTTCGAGTTGAGGTTGGAAATGGTACGCCCATTTCAATTACTGCTGGAGACTCATCGCACATGTACACCGTTGATACATGAGAAACTTTTTTATTATCATCAGTTGACTTTGCTTCAACAACGTTTGAACTATCTTCAACTGCTACTTTTAGTGTGGACTGACTCCCTAATTCTTTTAAGTTGACAGATTCTTGTTCCGAGTGTTTCAAAGCCAAGCAAGTTTCAGCAGAAGAGGATTCTGTAATCGTCATCGACATATCGTCATTTGATTTCTGTTCATTCAGAGAAGATTGAACTTTTATATTTCGAGATGAATCTGACGTCGTTGCACTTACTAATGAATTCAAAGACTCGTGATCCTTATTACTCTCATCAGAAGTGTTTTTAGAAAAGTCAGAGAAAAATGTCTCAAGTTTCATCACACTTTTCAATTCTTCTTCAGACGACTTATTATTACACTCTCCTGAATTACTCGTCACTACCGAAGACGATTCATCTAATGTCGATTCATTTACTTGCATAGAGGAAGTGCAACTCATTATCTCATCTTTATCAGAGAAAACACTACTACTTGCATCATTCCCACTCATATCTTCTGCTGCTGCACCAGTTGCAGAAGTTATCGCTTCTTTATGAAAGTTAATACATTCTTCCTGTATTTCCCTATCTTGAGCAGAATGCATTAATAGTCGTTGTCTCTCAATTGTGTAATAAGGTGACGAGGTTTCATCACAAACTTCCTTAGCTCCTCGACGCTGTCCCTGTGTTACAAACATTTCATCCACCAATGCAACTTTACTAGAAGACTTATTAGAATTAGCTTGACTTCCTGTTGGCGAACTTTTCATGAAATTCGAACCGAACAAGACTTCTTTAAACGGAGGTGTCTTCATCGATGATTCCATATTGTTACTTGATTCAAACTTTGAAACCTCAGCTTCCAGACTTTCAAACTCATCTAAAGATGGAGAAATCATTATGTCTTTGAGTTTCTTACGTCCTTGCCTATTATTGTCTCTCATGATCACCACAGGCTTAGAATTGTTCTTGTATTCATTCAACGTCGTACTGTCTTCGCTAGACTCACCACTATCGGAATTCATTCCAAAGGAAGATACCTCCGAGGCAGACGAAGTAGATGATCCTGCAGTGTTTAATATTTTACGGTGAGATCTGTCACATTCGTTTGAAAAAGCCATATCTTTCTCCTTCATTACATCCCTGTGGGATAATTTTTGTGGTTCATCATTTGGAAGCTCCATTTCTATAGACGAAAGTCCATCTTCAGACTGTAAACTAATTTGAGTAAATATTTCATCGCTATCATCCTCTCGTTGGCTTCCTTCTTTGCCACGAATAAAAGTGAGACTAGAGATCACGACTTTATCTTTCAGATCTTGATAGTTAGTCTCCTTATTTTTACTAATGTTGTATTCTTGTTTATCTCCCAGCCCAAGACATAAAATATTCGTGTGGTCACTCAAAGGTCTATGGTTTTGTTGGTGAGAAGATCTGTTCCCGATGTTGTAACAACCTTCCGTAGATTCTTTCTTGTTAGTAGATCCATCTTTATCATCTTCTTGCTTCGCTGGCATCATCATGCCTGAATTATCCTCGAGTTTAATTTCTTTATTGATCAAACAGTTTGATTGAGGTTTTTCATTACAATTAAATTCCCCATTAATCTGAATTATACACACGTTGTTTCCATTACGTTCTATTTGAGAGTTAAACGGCTCCTTCAATTCAACAGACTTATTAGTAGTGGTAGTAGTGGTAGACTCCTTGCTTGCCACCATCATTCCCATCTCTCTATTATCTTTCATGGTCTGATTCTTAACTGTATGAATGCCAGTTGTTGTTTCTTGTGCACTACCACAATCGAAAGCCTGCACTTGTTGCAATTCACACCTTTCATTATTATTATTGGCAGATTCTACCTCAGATTCTCCGCTAATTGAGGTCTTCTTAGTTTTATTACTGACTAGGCTAGTAGCTTCACTCATTGGAACAATACTTGATGAGGATGAACTACTGCTCTTGCTAAAGACATTCTTCTTTGAAGGCTCCATTTTATTGAAATCCAATCCATCACCTTCTGAAATAAATCCTGAACTATGTGAATACGGACTACTCAAGCTATCAGGATTAATTGAATCGCTATTAGCTTCAGATGAAGAATTCCTATTACCATTAGACGACTCCTTGATTGTACCGTTACTTATTTCTTCATAAAAACTCTCGAAGGATTTATTATTATTAAAGCTCGATTGAGATTCAAGAGAAAGTTGTTGATGATGATTTTGCTGGATTTCTAATTGTCTTTCCTCATCTTCACCTTTTTTAGTCTCAATAATGATCGGAAGTCCATTCACTGTCACGATATTATCAACTGGAGATGCAACTTGCACAATCGAATCACAAAAACTTGCTTGAGACGATGCAGATGAATTTGCAGATAGAGAATTCGGGGGTAACTCACTACTAACAAGACTGCTACTACTGATCGGATCACTTTCACTTTTTTCATTCAAAGAGTCGTAAGCATGAATGCTTTCTTCGAATGTATCAGTTGACATGCTGCTTCCCCTGTAAATCATCCCGAGATTGGAAGTTCGTGGAAAGTTATCCACTTGATCATCTTTCGACAATTTCCTCCTCGAAGTCTTATAAGACGGTTGTAATTGTCGGGATGAGTTATTCGTCGTCGTCGTAGAAAATGCATTTGGGGGACGATGAGATTCCTCAGCCGGAGAAAGTGACGATGGAGAAATGTCATCTGTTCGTACGGAAGAAGCTGTGTCAACTGCTAAAGAGTCCATTGAGAACTCTTCGGGTTCTTCGAAATGAATTGGGGGTGGTGGTGGTAGGGGTGGCCGTATCAATGGAACCAAAGCTCCGTCCATTTTTCTCGGTGGCTTTGGTATAGGTCTTCGTTGTATTGTGTCAGAAGAGAAGTTACTATTTGAATTAGACGAAGGTGACAATAAAGGTTTTTGCTGTTGTTTATTAGTGAAAGATGAATTTCTCGACGAGCTCTTGTTGGCACCATCACTTCCACCATTTCCCATCATAGCTAAAGGGTTTCTGAATCTTGGAGCATCAACTGAGTCGTCAGAAAGTCGAAGGGGATTTCTCTCAGGCGATACACGTGCTTCGGAGTTCTCATTCTAGAAATGTCAAATTAATTGGTAATTGAATTAAGGAGCTCTTCGAGTAGATTTCAATCTCGGCTCGAATAAACGTGAACTAACGGGAATTTGAGGTCTTCCAATAACCATGGGTGGTGAATTACTCTGTCCGCCTTGTCCTGGTGGATGGTGGAATCCACCTTGTGATGGTGTGTTTCCTATATCGGATTTAAAACAAGCATAATCCATATGAAACGTGATGTACAATATGTTTAAGTAGATTTTAAATGAGATTCAACACTTTACCCATGGCACTGGATGTCTTCTTTCTATGTAAAAGTGGTGCAACTATTCTGTCTTTAAACTTTGAAGGTTAATATCGACCTCACGATGTACAGAAATGATTTAAAGCCACACCATGCAAGCATGGAAATTTTTGAAACTGAATCCAGAAATGGGGCCGGTGTTGCTGCTGTTGCTGCTGTCACAACGCAGAAATGAAACTAAACTGACGCGGAGCAAGTGTTCCGAGAGTGGCTATGGGAGTTATTACACATTGGACGAGATGCCCCAAATCTACAAATGCCAAAGTCAGTTGGCAGAGAAGATCGTGTGACCGTGGAACGTAAAAGTCTCCTGGCATTCGGTTAATAAACAGACTATAATGGTGCAGGTTCGGATGAAACAGAGAGCCAAAATTGTTCACGAACCCTTCGTCAGTAAAACTACTGCTGATGTTGATGGGAAATGATTCAATGGTATTAAAATAAGAGGCGCATTCATTTCACTCTGAGATTTAGGCAGATACATGATACTTTGTGAGTTAACATGGGGCTGCTGAGCTGATGCTTGCATGAAACAGAAAAAAGCGGATCATCCTTGAATATGTGCTATTTTGAGAAGAAATGTAATTCATACACTACAACAAACATTCGCTCGACTGCAGGGGAAGAAGATGTGCAGTGCATAGAACACAGGGTTGGTCTTCTTCATTCAGACGCCTTTCAATGATATTATGCGATGTGTGTGCAAGTCTATATATGTATTGAAAGCAATCTTTAGCTTGTAACAAAGAAATTCAACCAGAGCTAGAGTTAAAGTGCAATGTGTATACTTGCTTGCTCTTTGCTTTCAACCTTACACACACAGACTTTCTGTAAGTTCTAATGTTGTTAATCTAATCTTAATTGATTAATAGAGGCGTGAAATCGAATGCGATCTTCCTTCACACGTGAAACTATATTCGCGTGTGGATTTGAACACATGTATGCATTTTAACTATTGTAAATAAATAATTATTATGGTTTATATGTATGGCATAGTTTACAAGTTTATTATTGCGTATCTAAAGTCTTGTACTTAACAATTAGGTGA
>Ga0194135_10001410_pt1 | contig 14323 bp, 10 predicted proteins | sample LitLau_LLRF_2013_FD_134024 | JGI IMG/M metagenome (GOLD analysis project Ga0194135, IMG submission 134024) | Freshwater sediment microbial communities in response to fracking from North America - Little Laurel Run_MetaG_LLRF_2013 (version 2) | ecosystem: Environmental > Aquatic > Freshwater >...
AATTCTTTATATATATATCTATGGATCCAATATCACTGGAGTCTATTCCATCGACGCCAAATGTACCGCAGCGTAGCAGCGTCCTTGTCGCTGCTGCCGTTGTTCGGCCAGCAACGTTTGTGGGGCGAGTTGAGATGGACTGGGCCGAAGACTCCTCTAGTGAGAACTCGAGAGAAACGAGACTACAGCGAGCCAGCCAGCAGTCAATCTCCACCACCACCACCACCCGTCCTTCCATACTCTCCTCGTCAAGAAACAAGAAGCGAGCAACGAGAGAGCATTGAATCATTCCCATCATCATCGCAGACAACAACCTTCTTCCTTCTCAACTGGCTGATACTGCAGAAGTCACCTTGCTAATATGTCGTTGTCTTGATGCCGTACGTCAAGTCGGCAAGTTCAAGTCCACCTTGGAGTTAACGAAGTTTGGGGGGAAGGCGTTTAGGGAGGTGAAATACTGAAATACATTACAATTGTTTAGACTGCAAACACGAAATATTAATATAGTAAAAGTCTCCACTACTTCCACATAATACTGGAATGTCAGATGGCGACTATGAAGAATTGTAGATGGTGACTACAAGCAAAACGTTATCGTTGTAAAACTTGTAAGTAAGTGTAAATTAATCATAGATTAAGTTGTTTAATATGGAGCAATTGTTTAAGTATTACATGTTTTGCTTTGTTTTTTATATACAGTTGAGCGGAATTCCTATTGTGCTTGTAAACTAAGGAGGGGCTGGTATTCTTGAGGAAGGAATTGATTATTTAATTCAGTGTGCAATTGGAGTTTGGACTTGAGAGGCCAAGAATCTTTTGCAAGTGCAACGATTCGAAATCACAAGATAGGATGCCGTCAGGAAGAGATGGAGTAGGCGCGTCTAGTCATTACAACTCTCAGAATTATAACAGAGGTAGCAGTGGTGGTGGTGGTGGTCACCATAATCGTCATTCTTACTATGGAGGAGGTGATAGAGATAGAGGTGGTTATCTTCCTCCACATCATCAGACATCTAGAGGTCATTCTTCTTCGAGTTCTTCAAGATATCAACAGCAAAGTCACCACCACCACCATCATCATCATGGCGGACCACCTCCTCCTTATGGCGGTTCAGATGATAGAAGATATAGTGGCAGTGGTGGAGGAGGAGGAGGGAGGCGTTCAGAATCAATTTCGTCATCTGGCCACCGAAGACATAGAAATGAATCCGTTGGATCAAATAACAATGGGTCATCTTCAAGACGGCATCATGGAGGTCGAAGCGGTCGTGGAGACAGAGACGGGTACTCAGAAGTATCTTCGGAAAACGAATGGTCAGAACCTGAAGCTGGGGAGATTAAAAGTGATACTGAAGAGTCACGAGATAATAAACATAATAGCAAGGGTCCGGGGGTTAGCAAACCAATACGGGATAAGAAGAGTGGAGGTGGTGGTGGGTCTCAGTCTAAACGATCGTATAGAAAACGCTCGACTTCTGTTAGTGAAGGGGAAGTTTCTTCCGACGATGAAAACTCAAGGTAGGAATTTTGATTTTTTTTCGTTTTGGGCTAATAGAAAGTTTGAAGGTTGGCTTGTTGTTGCTTTGTTGTTGTTGTTGGTAAGGGTGGTGTAAGTACATCCTTCGTTTTTAATCTTTATTTCAGCAGCAAATCGGGTGAGAGACGGGGAAGTGGAAGTAATTTTGAAAAGACTGCGAAAGTAAGGATGAATAATTCCTCTGCTGCTGCTCCTTCTCTTATGGGAAAGCCTCAGAGTTTATTAAGTCTGGATTTTAGTAAGCCACCATCGCTTTTACCTACTCCTACAACAAATGCTGCGACTACACAGCATCACCATAATCCAGTCGTGATGGTGCCCTCGTTGGATATGACGGATGAGGTTACCTCAGACATTGACGATGAAGACAGACGAAATAAAAGTGAAGGGAAAAGTGGTCATCTAGAATCGTCTTCGAGAAAAGTAGAATCAGGGGAAGATGAAGTATCTGAAGATGGAAAGTATGAAAATGGAGAAACGAAGAGTAAAAGGAAGTCCAAACGTACTAAAAAGAAGCACCTGAAAGATAAGAAACGGAGAAAGAAACCTAAGAAATCTCATAAAAAAAGAGGAACTGGATCTTCAGATGAGTCTGAAGATAGTGGTGATAATTCCAGTAAGTCCGAAAGATCGGAAAGATCTCGTTCACCCATACAAAGGCCATTGGCAGTTAGACAGTCCCCTGCAGCTGCAGCCAATGAAAACCACATGGAGAACAAGAAGGCCGGTCTTGAAGGCAGTCCAATTAGTAGTTCAGATGATGACATGTCGAATACCAAAGACATTCAACCTGGTGCATTACTTGGAGCATCCGAGGCTTCGAGACCTCCTCTCCAAATTGAAGTTAAAACTCCTCCACCAGGAGTGGTCCCTGAAGCAGAGCAGATCTCTCCTGATGGCGACTTACCTGACGACCCCCCTTCAGAATTTGTTGAAACAGCAAATCAAAACAATTATATGTCGCCTCTTGCGTCGCCTCATTCTCCGTTTCTGCCTCCTAAAGCTTACGAACCTTTCACAGTCCAAAATTTGATTGACGGTGCAAACAAACGAAAAGCCCCCCTAACGCACAGTGGAGAAGATGATGAAGAAAGACGCGCTAGAAAAAAGAAGAGAAGTAGAAGAGGGGATGCTGAGGATGTAGAAAGTCCAAAACCTGGCAAAGATTCCTCCGGTAAAAAACATCATCAAGCCCCTCCAATGACTGTCCCTAGCAATACAACGAGCCCTGCTATCACAAATGACGGGAGCAATACTCCAGTAGACAAGAAAGCACTACCAGTCACAATGGGTCAGATGGATGCTACTAGTTTTTTCGCTCAGCTAAGACGTGGCAGACATGGTCCAATTCCTCGCGAACGCTCTCCCTCTCCGATACCAGTTATTGTTGACAATTCGAGCAATCCAGAAGTAGTTACGCTCGATGACGGTCAAGATGAATCCAAATCGAGTAACGACGCTCCTACTTCTAAAGACGCTGTTGACGGTGATGGGTCTAAAGTCAGTAACAAAGAACCAACAACTGCTGCTGCGGTTCTAAAAAACAGCAGTGGGAACACTGGAATTTCACCTGCAGCAAACTTAATGCAACTTCCATTTCCTCCTGGTATGGAAGGTATGAAGAACTCTCAAGCAGCTGGAACTGCCTCGGGTTCTACCTCCAGACAAGTTAGTAACGCTCAGCTGGCTTTATATGGAAATTTAATTGGAGCTAGTGAAGCACTACTAAAGAAGCACAAAGTAATGAGCATTACTAAGGATCTACCTATGCCACCAGGTATGCAATCAGGGAATTGAATTTATTCCCCTTAAATGCTAAATTCACACTACCTGAGCCACTTGAGAGTAGTGTTAAATTATACACTCTTACTTGATAAGCTCAGGAATATTAAAATAGATGAGGGTCCCGTGCTTGATTCATTTGTTCAATAGAATAACGAGCTCCGTTTAACTCTCATACAATAATTTTTTCACTTAATAATTTTAAAGACTTTTCTTAGTATGTAATGATGGGTGGAATTAGTTGAAAATAGCAAACTAACAAATGATACAGTGACATCACTTGGTTATCCTTCTAATGTACAGTTGGACCTGATGGAGAAGCGAATCAAAGGATGGAACCTGTTCGCAAGAAATTTGTCCGCCCGAGAATTATTAGTAAGCGTCGAGAACTTCCGGATTGGGGTGACCGATGCATTGACTCTTTCGAAGTGATTGCCCAAATTGGAGAAGGGACTTACGGACAAGTTTATAAAGCAAAGGACTCCACTAATGGTTGGTTTCAGCATATCAGAGTTATAATGTAGCACAGTAGCTGCTACGAATGGTCATGACTTGTGATGAAATACGCTCGAGTTTGTAATTTTTATATAATCTTGTTATCAGGTGCTTTAGTTGCATTGAAGAAAGTACGCTTAGAAAATGAGAAGGAAGGGTTTCCTATTACTGCAGTTCGAGAAATAAAAATTCTACGCCAACTCAACCATAAAAATATCGTCAATCTTAAAGAGATTGTAACAGATAAACAAGACGCCTTAGACTTTCGAAAAGTGAGTTTGCGTGTTAATAATTGAGATATTAACTATTGTTACAGCAGCTTCGTAGCAGAATAGTTCTGATGCATGTTGTTATGTGTCGGATAGGATCGAGGGAGCTTTTATCTTGTGTTTGAATACATGGACCATGATCTGATGGGACTTCTGGAATCCGGAATGGTAAATTTTACTGAAGAACACAACGCTAGCATCATGAGACAACTGCTTGATGGGCTGTGTTACTGTCACCGCAAAAACTTTTTGCATCGTGACATAAAGTGCAGTAACATTCTAATGAACAACAAGTGAGAATTAGTATTATTATTTTGGTGCTTACTGAATTACTTAACAATGATGAGCTCTTAATTTTGATACAAAATGAAAAATTCTTTTTTCCGTATTCGTAATCTGATGTAAAACATGTTAATCTATTAGAAACCCATGAACGATTAAGCTTAATCTTAATTTGAGTTTGATATATCTAATTTCTAGGGGTCAGATAAAACTTGCAGATTTCGGTCTTGCACGTTTATACAACGCTAAAGATAAAGCTCGGCCGTACACAAACAAAGTGATAACACTGTGGTACCGGCCCCCAGAACTTCTGTTGGGCGAAGAGAGATACGGACCGGCGATAGATGTTTGGAGCTGTGGTTGTATCTTGGGAGAGTTATTCTTAAAAAGACCAATGTTCCAAGCGAATGCTGAGATGGCTCAGCTTGAAGTCATTTCTAAACTCTGTGGAACTCCGACACCAGCAGTGTGGCCAAATGTCATAAACCTTCCTCTTTTTGCTACTGTAAAACTAAGAAAAAATTATCGTCGTGTTGTAAAAGAAGAAATGACTCATTGTATGCCCGGATCCGCACTAGAGCTGTAAGTTACAGGATGACGGAATCTGCCATTTATTACGCTTTTTTTGCTGCTTCTGCATGCAAGCTAGTTAAATAATTTACTCGCATGGCATTAAGCTTGAGCTTTAACTCGATTGACTTCAAAATTGTGGTGGTGTATCACTGTGAACAAATCTTTACAGACTTGACAAAATGTTGGAACTAGACCCAGATAGGAGGATATCAGCAGAAGATGCATTAGGAAGTAAATGGTTGAAATCAGTGGTGCCGGAGAAAATGGAACCTCCTGCCTTGCCTACTTGGCAGGACTGTCACGAGCTTTGGTCTAAAAAACAAAGGAGAAGGAACCGAGAAAAGGCTGAAGCGGTGAATTCTGCTCCACCTGCAGTTCCGAAAGGACCGGAAAATATCAATTCTAATGGATCGATATCCGCTGCAAGTATCGGTGGCCCGCCAATCAATCCCACATCTAATCAAAATGAGATAATTGCCTAATACAGCAAGATAGGCTGTTAAAAGTGTTGTTACTTGTTTTAAAGAAAGAGACAGGAGAAGTTGCATACCTTTCTTAACATATTGTGTTATATCAAGCAGCGTTAGCGTCCAGCTAATCGTATATATACCAATACATACATATAGTTAAATTGTTAAGATTGCTATTGTTAAATATGAAATATGGTCGTTCGCATTGGTATCGAATCGTGAGGAACCTAAGAACATAATATTAATTTGTTGGTTGCTGAATCGTTTAGCAGTAGCCATTAAGTTTATAGATATCGTTCACTGGATGGAATCAAAGTCAAACGATGAATTTGTATGCTTCTCTGGACCTGAAGGCGTCGTTCGTTCTGTCCACTCAGAAGGTATTCAGTCAATAAGTTCTCTTGTTCTCTGATAATGATATTTGTAAGTTAATTAATTATATAACTGCGCCATATGATTATAAATATGTTGTAAATGCATATTTCTAAATGAAATGAAATCAGTTGTCACACTCGTCTTCATTCTCTTATCCGTGGAGGCTTGGTAGTTTGGCACAATATCCAAGGCATATTATGTAGATTCAAGATACACTCACTTGCTAGATGCAAATAGAAGAATCTAAAAGTTATGCTACACGGCATTCTTTTTCACCTTTGCGTTCCATTTAACTGAACAACAACAATACAATCATCAAATAGGGTTGCATCTTACATAATTCACCAACTTACAATGCTAATTTCACAATATAAAATTTTTGTTTTGACATCAATTACTGCTTGTTATGAATTATGAATATCCGACGAATTTCACGGACTAAAGGTGTTAATATGAAGGAAACGTGTCACATGCTCGTGAAATCAAGTTGTTTGGATGTACGGTGTTTGAATTCAGCTTTCATGCCAGTAATTTCAGGCGCAGCTTTGAGCATGCTGTTATATTTTATGTTTATGGCTTTATCGGTTTAAGGATCAGCAGATCAAGAATTTCAGTCAAATATTTCTTGATAAATTCAAAAATTGTAGATAATCATACAACAAGTTCAGGGCTCATTACGTAGTGGGTGCAATGCACACGCATTAGTTATTTGCAGACGCAGAGCAGTTTAGAGCACATGTGTGGCAACAATCAACCGTATTCCATTATTACTTAATCTATTAGAACTCTACAAGTGACATAATAATAGATAGCAACGAGGAATGCACTAGGTTGATTTTAATACGATCTATTGTTCTTTTCAGAATTTGGTTCCGGAATCACTGGATGCTTCTGGAAGAAGGATGTGTATTGCTCGTGAAGAATTCGCCATAGTTTGAATGCAGCGTATCTAGTCATAAGTTCGCTGTGTGTAGTGCACATCCAGTGTTATTCAGTAATCTCTAGAGGGATTGGTTTTGTGGTCGAAGATCGAAATAATCCTGTGATTAGAGGTCGCAAAAAACAACAAAGGTTAGAACCAAAGTGCTACTTAACTTTTAATCATAAATAAGGCGCAATATTAAGTTCAGATTTCAGAAGTAGAGTACAACAAAACTCACGCCACTACCTTTCGGAGATGAATTAAAAGATCATAAAAAAATCTAATCGTGTGATATTAATCTTGTTAATGCTACGCTGCGCTCGCAACTTGCAGTTTCAGATAAGGTGATGAACCTGAACCATGACCTCCTACCACCTCCACATTCATCACGATTAATAGCATATAATAAGTTGTGCTGCCACTGCTGCACTTGGTGACATTAGGCATTCAACTTGGAGCAAAATTGCCCATCTTAGAATCATATGGAATCTTATTCATTTCGATCCAAAGTACAAAAATATATAGGACTCATCATCAAACTAGATATATATATTTCAAAAAGAAAATAAACTAACTCATGAAATCATCGCAATCAAGTCTTTACCAGCTTCACTCTCAAAAGTGTCCTCTGGGTTAGAAGCTTTTTCTTTGTCGTCAGATAACTCAACACTAGCAGTCTCTGTATCACTTTTCACATTATTCTCTCCTTCTAGATTATCTGTATCTGTAGATAAGTCTTCATTATTACTTAATAGTGAGTCAGGTTCTTGAGTATCCGGTCCTATGAGATATCTCCAGGGGTCTTCCCACATAGCAGGACTAACCCAAGCATCAATAGACAGATCCGCAGGATTCTATTCAAAAACGCCAGAACTTTAGATTTGATAACAACTTATGCAAGTATTACACTTAACACAGACGAGACAAGTCATCAAACCTGGTGTCGCGGACTAAAAAACCGTTGAGGAGTAGAAAAGAACCGCGGGGAGGAGATTGGCAAATGCTGAGGTGATTGGAAAGGAGATCGTTGTCTGTAGTTTGGATCATACGGCGAAGAATGTCGGTGACGCCATCGACCACCACCGCCACCAAATCTAGGACTGAAATTTTGATTATGACCTCCTCCTCGAAATCTTGGACTGTTGTTGTGCCATCCTCCTCCCCCACCTCCTCTAGGGCTTCTCCATCGATTTCCCCCACCGTACTCCATATTGTCAATTAATGATGTTCTCTGAAAGAATTAAGATAGTTTTAAACTAACAATAATACAGCGAGGTTTCGATATAATTTTAATATGATTCCTAACCTTTCGTATAATTAATGAAAACCAAATTCACGAACAACGAGGAATAGGTTCTTATCAGCCAATAATACTCGTCACGAGATAAAATATGAAAAATGAGCAAAATGAAGGGTTTTAAAATACCAAAAAAATATTAGAGTTGAAGGCGATGCGCAAGAGGCAAGGCAGGCTTTGAGAGTGGTGGTGTGGGTTTTTTGTTTTGGTGGGTGAACAGCAGTGGACTTGGCTCTCCACTCGCTTTCTCCCTCTCGCTCCCTAGTCGTCGGCTTTCCCTGCACAAGATCTCTATTGTACCTTGTACTAGACTAGATGAGAGTATGAGAGATTGATCTCTCGAATTACTTTGTAAAATGTGAATCATACTAAAAATGTCCACTAAGAAGATGTGTTTTGTTTGTATTTACAGAGGAGCTATAATTGAAGAAGACTGATTTATAAAAATGAGACTGCCTAAGAAAGGATGCATGCGATGATATGGGAAGAAATGGGAACGTAACTTATTCAGAGATGCAATTTTATGTATCGTGATGACCGGTTATCATTATTATTATTATTATTATGTACTTGTCATCGATATTGCCAGATCTGAAATACTTAAAGATGAGTTTTTACTATTAATGTAATTGTTAGGTTTTATAATACAGATACTGTGATTGAAGCAGTGTTCTCATACAGAGTTATTAAAATATTGAAACACAAGAACACAGTTGTATATTAACTTGTAGATAGTGATAATAAGCGAAACTGTTTTATTTTAGGATGTTTAAGCGAAACGAACTGTGATATCTTCAAGTACAAATACGACATTCCAGAAAATGAACATGTATCATGAATTATTTAGTACATTATACCATTACTATTAACTGTTGAATTTTTCCATAATTGTGATAATGCAGAGTTTTCATTCTTATACAGAAATGTTTTATACTTTTATAATGACTGAATTTTTAAAGAATAAATTAAAATCATTTCCAAGATTTAAATCGATTTTAAAAGGGCGTATTTGGTTAATAATTCTAATCATCGTACACGTTACATGGTTGTATATTTAATACATATATTTAATTAAATTATTTAGAAAACATCATTTTTTGACTAGATGAATCGATTAAATGACTAGGATTAAAAATCGGTGTAAATCAAGTCCATGTCGATACTGCATTCGTCCAAGTAAGGCGTGGTTGAGGAAGTAGTAATGGTAGGAGTGGTTGAAGTACTTGTCGAACTAGTGTTACTATTTATTGTGTCACTTCTGTTGGTACCACTACTGCTGCTGGCGAAACTGAGTTGCTTCTGTTGGGGAAGTGGATTGCTGCAATGGTAATGCTTAAGTTGTTCAGCACTTCGAGTTTTCCTGTATGGCCCTTGTGCCAATAAGGGACTGTCCTTGCGGATGTCCTGTTTCTGTAATGATTGAATATACTCTTCAATACATGTATTTTTCATTTGTCCTTTCATGTTAAAAATGAATTATCTGTGTTATTTTCGAGTTCGAGACACACCTCATTGACATTCTATAAAAAGCTACATACGTGACAAGGGGACACCTTCTTCGTATCGATTTATTGAAATTCCTACTCCCTCTTTGTATATATAGAGATAGACCCACAAATCGAAACTATCACCACAAAAGGACAAGTTCGACATGTCCTGAAACTTTCTCTTTGTACAAATGTCCACTCTACCTGTTCTATCTATAATTTATAGTACAACGAGTGAGGGCAAGTAATCGGAAAAAATCATGTATCTTCTGTTTAATACAAAAGACACTGTGTATAGCACAGATAAAAAAATGAAAAGCTCATGCCCTTAAAATAACTCCTCTTTATACTAAAAGTGGAAAGAACCACTCAGAGACTCTGAGTGTGACAAGGATTTTAATGATCAACTCGATAAAGCACGACTTTTTAGAAAGACATGGGAACATTTCCACTCAGATTTCAAGAGCAAAACGCCCCCTTATGTCTGATGACGACAAGAATACATAAGATCTAATATATCTCGATAAGTGTGTTGTACAAGGCTTCTCACCAAATCGCACACCATGAAGGAGTTTAATCTCGGTCGAATGGGACTGCAACCAGCGTCGGACATAGGAACGCAGGCTACACTCACTGAAGTCCTCTCTGGTTTGGGAGTATGACATAAAGAAGTCGACGGGCCCGGAAGGGACCCTCCCACCACCGCTCCACAACACTCAGCCACCACCGGGGGATGAGGAATTGGTTGCATCCTACAACACTGATCCATACCAAAATAATATCTACCCATGGTCAACAAATTAAACTCAAAACTGAACCATTAAATTATAAGCTTTCGCAATCGCCAGTTAGGTTTTTATGTGATCAGGAATGGGGAAAGTTCATGCACTTTAAAAAATATTAAAATTTGTCATATTTCTTCAGGAAACTGACAACTGACTATTAAAAAAATTATGAAAGGTTTGGGTTTGGACTTGTGATGTGAGCAATTAGTAAGCGTTTTGAAATGTTATGGAATGAAAAAAACCTATTTATCCTAAATATTAATAAGTTTAGTTGCCAATTCATATGATACAAAAATACAAACGACATGATACATGAGCATGACCGAACCTTTTAGTAATAAGAACTGGATTAGCACAACGAGAGAGAGATTAATAATACACAATTAAGTAGCACAAAAATCACTTTTCATTCAACGTACTTCTTCTTTACATGTTACATTACATCTCATAAATATAGCTTAGCTATGCAGACTACAATTAATTTGTACTATATCTTTATACGGAATAATATCATTTAAAATCCAAGAATTAAATTATCCATAAGACTGTCATAATATCATGAATATTTAATATTATGCCTACATATTTTATACGGCCAACCACAGCCTATATATATTAAATGTATATTTAAATATTCCAAAACTGCAAAATCGTGTTTTATTGCAGTGTGACTTAATGTACCAAAAGTCTCAAAAGTTTCTAACTAAAAAACACACTCGCTCCTATTTAGTATGAAGAAGTAAAAGCAGTAAACAAAACAAATAATACACACACTATTACACACTAACGAGTCATATCATATTTTTCTACACACAACACAACATTAGTATAGAAATTGTGTTTGAGATTTTGCGAACAATTGGGCTGGTAACTAGTAAATTGATAAAATGTCTGTATGAAATCAGGAGAGAGAGAGAGTAGATTTTTGCATATCTGCCTGACTTCATTTATACAGTGAAGTAATGAGAGTGAGCCACAGAACTGAGTGAGCATATCATTAATGTGTACAAAGATAGACATGACACACTTTCTTTCAGTCAGGTGAAAGTCATGCACATATCGAGTTATCATAAAAATGACAAACACACACGGTGAGCTGTACATATAATAGTGAAGGAAAAAGGTTTGGTGGCTGTGGCTGTGGTGGGCGCTTGAATATTATGCATTTTAATGGTGAAAGTGAATATGGAGAGAAAAGTAGAGGTAAAAGTAGATTCGTATGTATATAGATAGCTTGCCATTAGCACATTTGCATAGTAAATGCAGCTGGGCGTATTATTAGTATTAAATAGTGATTCGGGAGTCCATAGAAAACAAGTCGTAATTTTGCAGACGGACCTGATGATGTGGAGTCATGGAGCAATTAGCACAGATGGAATTGCTCCTCTTCATCTCTTTATAGTCGGGTTGGTAAGGCAGAAGCATTCGGATCTTTCCCCATCGGTGGAAAAACAGGACAATCGCTCCTGCCCAAAGAATGAGGGCCATTCCTACTAGACTTATTTCGACAAGTCTCACTCGAGGAAGCTTCAACCGGTCTTTTGAAGGTTTTACTTTCCCTTCATCACTTGGTGAGGGCTTTATGGCATCTTCAGGGCTCAATATGTTATCATCTCCATCGTCCTCAATGTCATCCGTATAATCTTCCACTGTGGAGACAAAAACATACGGAGATATATATATATATGTAGAGAGAGGAAATGCGACGGAGGCTTTGGTGATGATGATGGTGGTATTGCTTTACTTAATTGGACACGAGGGACGTACATGATTATACAATCTATATTACTCCCACACTAAAATCATTATAAAAGGTTCAGAGAACAATAGGAAATAAAACGCTTACTGTAAGTGCGGAAAATGACTGAGCTAGACCGTCTCCTTGTTCTTCCTGAAATGGAGGTTACGGAGACTTGATAATTGCTGTCCGGTTCGAGCTTATCCATATATAGATAGCACGTGTTGTAAGGAACTGTTTCAATCACCCTGTAACTGCATCCAGAGATTATACAAGGAAATTGTTAGCATGTGAATACATCATCATGAGACGTGGAGAAAGTTTGCAGATATCAGGTTATGAAAACATATCTCCCGTGTTCGCTGTCTCAACTCACCTGGCTTTTAAAGGCTTAAGCGTAACTTCATATTTGTCATGTGAATTTTGGCTTTTGCAGCTCCAACTGACTTGCACTGAATGTGAAGTGATTTGACTTATTGTTACGTTGTAAGGGTCGTAGTCCATCAGTGAGGAAGCACTTAAGACTGATCCAGGTGTAGTTGCCTTGTTATTTGTCGTGGGGAAGTTGTCAGTCTCACTTCTCCCTGCTGGAAAATGGAAATCAAACTCTTCCCATATACGTTTTACACTTCACACACATTTGACTCTACTTGAAATTCATAAAAATAGATTTTTATTATTACTACTTACTCTCGTCAGGAGACCCGGAATGAATTCCGGAAAGCAAAAGAATGGGTAAAATAACAGCCCCGCGGAAAATGTTTTCCATTACTGGCGACGATCGTGATCATGAACTTCTAAGCACTAAACGCTGAATGAGAATCCATCCATGAGAGGAAACACATTTGAAGACAATTGGAATTGGTATTTTGATTCAAGTTCTCGTGTCAAATGTTCCATCCTTTCTATATAGCTAACATACATGTGATGTGTCGTACTAGTAGTAACGACTGTCAAGTTGCAATTGTTAGTGACTGCGACGAACTGCGAAGGACGACTTGTGATATGACTTAAATTATCCTAAACGAGATATTCCTGGAGAAATTGATGACGGCTGGCAGTTGTTGTTCGCAGTGGGTGGTTTTTTGTTACCTGCAGTTCTTCTTCGTTCTATCCAAAGCCTTTTATATAGGGAACAAAACGGTCACGAGAAGGACTAATAGTAGAAGCAGCAGATAAGGGGAAGTTGAGATATATTGGAAAGAGAAGTCGTCTTCGTAATTGGAGTTGTTCTCGGATGTTAAGTGAAGATATAAAAGTTCCACCTTCCCAGTAAATCGTTGAATGTTAAAAAGTAAAGTGGAACGGTGGGTGTGGGTGTGGAAGCCACCAGAAGAAGAAGTTGAACTGTACGATCACTTCTTGAGAAACGCAATCAGGTTTTTTGGTTTTCTATTTTCTATCCTCAGGTTTTAAGTAAACTTCGAAACACTTGGTGGCTGGTCGGCTGGTGTGTATAAACTCACGTATACATTCTGGTGGGTTGGTTTTGTTCTGTCAAAATAAACAATTCGGTCATCTCATGGTCTTAGGCTTCCTATTTAAATTCCAAATAGCGTTCACCGTTTAAAGCCAAAGACTATTATTATATGATTTGTTCAGTGTTTGTTGGGTCTCATTGGCATTTTAAGGAATTGCATGAGTTTTTTTGTCCCTGAGCTGTTGTTAGTTTAAGCTGAACATAAAGTTTTCGAGAATAACCTAACTTAACTAACCATCATGATCATGTGCTTTCAATGAACGCAAAATGTTCTGTTTGTTTTTCGCAAGTCTCAACATACTCTTATTATATGAAGTCTCGGCCGATGCTTCCTCTCGCTAGGCCAAATTCTAACTTGAATTGGGTTGATTACATGAATTTGGACTTTGGAATGATTTCATGTGTTCTTTTCCATTTCCGCAGGTTGTTTTTTAAAGTTACGATTATCCGGTGAACTAGATAAGTTGAAAAGATAAACTCATAAATCTGTAAGCTGCAAGCGCGCAATAAACAAAACTCTTGTGTGTAACTTCTCTTTAAAATCCTATTCGGCGATATTATCTATTCAGGAAAGTTGACATTAAGCGGAGAAGCGGAAACTATTATGGTGAAAAATACTCGGTAGTATGTGTTTATGATGCAAATGAGTTTCACACAAATTATCTAAACCATATAGTTATAGCTTCCGAAAAACATTCATTTTTCCCATGAAAGGTCTGCTAGACGAAAGCCTTAACTTATCATTAAGCGCATTGCACAAAAGTGGAAGTTATGAAATGCTAACTAGGAATTGTTTGTTGATTTTGCAAAGTGCAAAACTATCAATTTAAG
>Ga0194135_10001411_pt1 | contig 14322 bp, 9 predicted proteins | sample LitLau_LLRF_2013_FD_134024 | JGI IMG/M metagenome (GOLD analysis project Ga0194135, IMG submission 134024) | Freshwater sediment microbial communities in response to fracking from North America - Little Laurel Run_MetaG_LLRF_2013 (version 2) | ecosystem: Environmental > Aquatic > Freshwater >...
CGCAACAGCGGCCGGATCAGCATTCTCGAAGTTGATACTCGAGAATGCGGCGTCGGTAAGCGGGAAATTCTTATAAAAATAAGGGCCGGTAGCACCGTCGGCACGCTGTCCGCCGAGTGCACAGGCCGCGAAAACCGGTGCCGACTGCAGCGCGAACTGCGGCTTGAACGAAGCCGGGAAGTCGCTGAACGAGGTCACGATCAGCGCATCGAAATCCCGATACGTGTAGGCAGCCGGCTCAGCCACCAGTGCCGCAGCCTGGTTCGAAGCGATCGCGACTTTTGAGGCCCGGACGATCGGTGAGCCGGTCGCCGTGTAGAAGCCCGTGCGCATCGCATTGGCGATCTGGTGCGCGATGTTGGCTTCGCCGCCGTAGCAGTCGAGCAGTCCCACCGGCTTGCCGCTAGCGCCGTAGCCCAGCTGGTCATACACCAGCGAGACGTGGCCCTGATCAGCCATGCGGCTGGCGTAGTCGTAATCGGGGTTGGCCGTGAAGTGCCAGTAGAACTCGCCCCAGCCGATGCCATGCTCATACATGGTCACCGGCACTTTCTGTGAACCCGTGAGCAAGGCCGCCGGCCCGACCAAATGACCCTTGATTTCGTAACTCTTCTGATCGACCGGGCAAGGCGTTTCGGTGTTGTTGACGTTCTTGACCGTGAACGTGACCGGCACGGACAGGATCTGGGCTGAGGCCAGCGGCGCAATGCCGAGCAGCAGCAGTGACAAGAGAATGCGGACGACGACGGAACGAGGCTTTGCGAGCTTGAGCTTCATGTTGTTGGACTCCTCCTGAGAGACCGTTGATACGGCCTGGACCTGCATACCGGACGCAGTGATCTGCGAACTGCCGCAAGTTTTGCCGGAACTTACCGCGGGCGAAAGCAATCGACAAGGCGCTGCGTGCTAGCATTTTCGCCGCTTACCGCTTTCCAACGCCCTACAGTCTCCCGCAGGCATGCCCGAACCTCGCAGTGAAATAACCGGCGACACCGCCGAAGATCCCCCGCAACCGACGCGCGCGGTGAGGATGTGAGCGGACTTGTTGTCGTTGACCAGCTCACGGACTGGCCGGTCGAGATTCCGGGTGTTGACGTGGTCACGGCCTGGAATTACCTGACACAGGATGAATTCACGCGCATCCGCGGAGCGCGCGTTTACAACCTCTGCCGCACATTCAGCTACCAGACAACAGGCTATTACGTGTCGTTGCTCGCCGGAGCACGCGGACATCGCATCCTGCCGGACATCACCACCGTGCAGGATCTGAAGCTCGCCGAATCGCCGAGCGTGCTCAACGATGAGATCGAGGAGCTGATGCAGAAGAGCCTGGCGCGGCTCGGCTCTAACGAATACGTGCTGAATGTCTACTTCGGCGACAGTCCGTACATCCGTCACGAAAAGCTCGCGCGTGCGCTGTTCAACCTGTTCCCCGCGCCGCTGCTGCAAGCCAAGTTCGTCTGGCGCGGTGATGAATGGCGCGTCGACACGCTGGGTCCGATCGCGCTCGGTGAAGTGCCCGCTTCGCATCACGAATTTCTCTATCAGACCGCCCGCGACTACTTCACGCGGCGCCGCTCACCGCGCAAGAAACGCGACTCGACCCGCTATGACCTGGCCATCCTCGTCAATGACGGCGAGAAGGAACCGCCATCGAATGCCCGCGCGCTGAAGGCCTTCGAGAAAGCGGCCGAAGACCTCGGCTTCTCGGTCGACTTCCTCGACAAGGGCGACTACGGTCATGTCGCCGAGTACGACGCGCTGTTCATTCGCGAGACCACGGCGGTCAACCATCACACCTACCGTTTCTCGCGCCGCGCCGCGCGTGAAGGCATGGTCGTGGTCGACGCGCCGGAGTCGATCCTGCGCGCCGCGAACAAGGTCTTTCTCGCCCAGCTCATGGATCGCCATCGCATCCCGCAACCGAAGACGCTGCTGGTGCATCGCGCGAATCTCGATGAAGTGGTGCGCGAACTCGGCTTCCCGATGGTGCTGAAGCAGCCGGATTCGCAGTTCAGCAAGGGCGTGATCAAGGTCGAGACGGCGGCCGAGTTCAAGCGCGAGACGCGCGATTTCCTGGAGCGCTCGGACCTCATCGTCGCGCAGGCCTTCGAGCCGACCGACTACGACTGGCGCGTCGGCGTGCTCGACGGGCAGCCGCTGTATGCCTGCCGTTACTTCATGGCCAAGGAACACTGGCAGGTGGTGAAGCGCGACGCCAAGGGCGTGAAGCGCGAGGGCGACCACGAAACGCTCGCTGTGGCCGACGTGCCGAAGCAGGTCCTGAACGTCGCCGTGCAAGCTGCACGCGCGGTTGGCGACGGGCTTTACGGCGTCGATCTCAAGCAGTTCGGCAACGTGGTGAAGGTCATTGAAGTCAATGACAACCCGAACATCGATTACGGCGTCGAGGACCTCGTGCTGAAGGAGCAGATCTACCGCCGCATCATGGAATACTTCGTCAGGAAGCTCGATGCGCAGACGCGGATGCGCGAGCCAGACTGAGGACTTCGGTACTCGGCGCCGATGCGTTTTGGTCGGCTTACATCGAGGAGCGCGCGGATGGCCACGAAGGACGCGAGAGTCGACGCCTACATCGCGAAGTCTGCTGCCTTCGCCAGACCCATCCTCGAGTCACTGCGCGCGCAGGTCCATGCTGCCTGTCCGGACGTGGTCGAGACCATCAAGTGGGGCATGCCGTTCTTCGAGCATCACGGCCTGCTGTGCCACATGGCCGCATTCAAGGCGCATTGCGCGTTCGGCTTCTGGAAGCATCGACTTGAGGTTGATGCCGTGGCGTCGGGCAAGGACGCAATGGGCACGTTCGGGCGCATTGAATCGCTGGACGATCTGCCTTCGAAGGCAAAGTTTGCGAGCCTGCTCAGGAAAGCGGCGGCGATGAACGAAGCGGGCGTGCCTGCGGCGCAGGCCATCCTGCGCAAGCCGAAGTCCGCGCTGCCGATACCCAAGGAATTCTCGCAGGCCCTTGAAGCTGACGAGGCTGCACAAGCACAGTTCAAGGCCTTCACGCCCGGCAAGCAGCGCGAATACATCGAGTGGATTGCCGAGGCCAGGACCGCCGGCACGCGGGACAAGCGCATCGCTCAGGCGATCGAATGGATCGCTAAAGGCAGGTCACGCAACTGGAAATATCAGCAGAGGGACTGAGCGGCCTTGCGTTGCAATACACAAGCGCGCTGCGGGATCGGTGCTGGCTGACCGATCCCGCAGAGCCTGTCGATCAGCGCTGGCCGCGCTGACGGCGCCTCAGCGCGCCGAGCGACAGAACAACGAGTCCGAGCCCTCCGAACGCCCCGCCACCACCGCCGGACGCGGCAGCACTGCCGCTGCTGCTGCCAGCACTCGAACCACTGCTGCCGCTGCTCGATCCGCTGCTTCCGCCGGTGCTGGCCGGAGCGGGCGGAAGGAGCTTCGCCATCATCGCGATATCGCAGGTACCCAGGCCGGTGTTGAAGTCGTAGCCGGGCAGCGCGGTGTACAGGCCGTTGGCGCCGACCTTGATGTCGTGCATCGCGTTGATCGTAGCGGTGGGCGTGCCCGCGGTGGCGAACAGCTTGTAGAACAGCGGGCCGGCGGGCCCGAGCGTATTTCCGGACAGGCTCTGCAGGCGCGAGTAGCAGCCGGCCATCAGCGGCGACGCGAGGCTGGTGCCGCCGTTGCTGGTGTCGGCACCGTCCAGCACATAGGCCGCTGGCGAGAGCAGGAAGTCGGCATCCATCGCAACATCCGGTACGCCGCGAAAGGAAACCGGCAAGGTGCTTCCGACGGCGGCCGTCGGCAGGACCGGCTGCTGCCAGGCCGGCGAGAACTCGAGTGCTTCGGGTCCGCCGCCGCCGGCGTCCCAGCTGATTTCCATGTTGTAGCTGTTGTCGGAGTTGACGAAGAGGGTCGTGCCGCCAACGCCCATGACATACGGCGACGAGGCCGGATAGCTCTGATCCGGAAGCCCGGCCCCCGGCACGCCGTTCGCGACGCCGACCACCGGGCAGGACGAGCCGACATCGCCCGAAGACGCGAACACGGACTGACCCTGTGTCGCTGCCGCCTGGAAGATCGTGTCGTACAGATCGAGTCCGCCGGCGGTCATCTCGGTCACCGTGCAGCCGCCGAACGAAGCCGTGCCGACGACGGCCTTGTTGTCCATCACGAAGTGGTTGAAGTTCGGGATCAGGTCGGCGTCGTTGAGGCTCGCGGTGGCGTAGAGCAGGAGTTCCTTGACGTTGCCGGCAAGGCCGGTCGACGTTGCAATGTCCATGTCCCATTCGCCGTCACCGCTGGTGTCGGTGCTGGCCACGCCGGTCCGCACGACCGTGATCGGAACCGGTGGCAGCTTCTGCTCGGTGCGGAACTGCACGATGTCCTTGAGATCCTGCGTCATGTCGCCCTCGGTGAAGATCGCGAGGACCGTGTTGCTCGCTTCCGGCACGGTGCCGACGTCGTAGAAGGTCTGGAACTTCGACGGGGTCATCGTCACCGGCGGCGCCTGCAGCGAGGCCGCAGCGATGGTCGGACGTCCGAGAAAGCTGTGCATCGACCAGACCGTCTGCAGTCCGACGATGCCGGTCACGATGCCGGCAAGCGGCTGCGGAACCTGCGCGTCCGCCGTGTTCGCGAACACGTCGCGGCCATTCAGGCTGTAGCGCGCGAGCTGAGTATTGAACGCGGTCTCGACGACGCCCACCGGAGCGGTCGCTTCGATGTAGAGGCGGTTCGCGGCTGGAACGATGTTCGTGAAACCCTGGGCCTGCAGGTACTGCTGCACCAGAGTGACGGCATCCGCTGTCGCGCTGTAGCTGGCAGTGAACTGTGCGGGCGTCAGGTACTGGTGATAGGCCGGGTTGCCGGGCGTGGCCTGTGCCTCGATCACGCTCGCGATACCGGCCCGATCACGTGGCGCCAGCCCGACAACGACGTGCAGCGGCGTCGTTGCGTCGAGCGGCGACACCAGCGCCGCACCGGCCGGCAGTGTCGTGACCCTGGTCGCAGTCGCTGCCCAGGAGGTCGCGGCTGTGGCGATGCCGGGCCCGATCAGGCTGGCGGCGCCGACAAGGGATGAGAGGAAAAGGGGCAGGCGCAGGCGCGCCGGGCGGCGAGCCGCGTTCTTGAAGCTGGGCATGATGAAAGGTCTCGGGATTCAGAAGGATGGAGGGCCGCAGGGCAGCATCCTGCCCCTGTGCTCTGAACCTGAACTAGCAATCAGTATGCCGCGCAAACTATTGAAAATTAACGGGAGCTTTCTACTGTATCCGACGAAGGCCAGCCGGTCCTTCTGCCGGGACAAGCGGCTTCGATTCGCCCCCGGCCGCCAGGGCCTATCGTCCTCGGCGGCACTGCCGGTATTCGATCACCGGTCGCCACCTGGGGTGGCGCCGGGATCGGACGGATCAAAACAGCAAGCCTGAACGGACCGGGCGTCGCTGATCAGCGATGCTCATGCTCGCCGCCACCTTCATGCGGCTGGGGGCGCGGTCCCTCGGCGTGCGGTGCGCCGCCGCCGGGACGCGGGCCGGGCGCACCATGCTGCTGCGCTGGTCGGGCCTGCTGAGGGTGCGGCTGAGGCTGAGCATGTGGCGCTTGCTGCTGAGTGGCGGCAGCCGGGTGGTCCTGATGGCCGCCTCCACCGTTGCCGCCACCACCATAGTTGGCATGCGGCTGCCCGCCGCCGTTCTGCGGCTTCTGGCCCGGAGCGCGGGCAGCGACGACGCCACGATCCTGGAACGCACCAGGACGCGGCGTTGCGGCGATCGACGGATGACCGTGGTTGTTCGCTGCAGACAGCGCCGGATTGGCGCGCGCCGTTTCCTCGTGATGCATCTGGTCGGCAGTCGGCGTCAGATGACTCTCATGCTCGAAGTTGCGCTCCTGCTCCGTCGGCTGCGCCTGCGTGCCGCCGTTCCCGCCGTTGAAGCTCACGCGGTTGACGGTGACGTTGTTGACCACCGTCGTGTTGTAGGTGTTGTGAATATTGGTGACGTTGACGTTGTTGACGCTGCGGTTGTACGAGAAATGGTCGCCATCCCAGCGGCCGCCTTCGTAACCTCGCCCGCCGTAACCGAAGCCGTAGTTCACGCCACCGTAGAAGCCGACGTGCAGGCCCCAGTAGCCGACGTGCCAGACAAACAGGCCGTCGTTCCAGCCCCACCAGCCGGGTGTCCACAGATAGCCGGGACGCGGCGCCGCCACCCAGGTGCCCGGCACCCAGTAGTAGCCCGCACCATTCCAGGCCCAGTAGCCGGGCGTCCAGATGTAGCCATCGCCGGGGCAGACCGGCTGGGCATAGACCGGCAGCGCCGGTGGCGCGATGTTGATCGAGACCGAGAGATCCGCTCGCGCGATCGTCGGAGCGAGCGCCATCGACAGCGGCAGCAACATCGAAATCAGGAATTTGTTTTTCATGAGCTTCGGGAAGTGGAGTCCGGACTGCACCGTAAGCCCGAAGGTCTGAACCCTTCCTGAACCCAAGATGAATCAAGCCTTACGCGGCGTCAAAGCCTTCGTGGAAGCTGCTGCGCCGCAGGCTTTTGCAGCCATCACTGCTTCTTCTTCGACTCGCGCTGGATATCGTCCAGCACGCGATCGACCGCTGCCTTCACGCTGGCAGCCGTTCCACCTTTGCCGAACTCGCGCACGATCACGTCCTCGACGCGCTTCACGACACCATCGACTGTCGTGCCGCGCCAGCCGCTGGCAGCGGTCATGCCCTGACCGCTGCCATCAGCGGATTCATGGGTGGGCGTACCGCCGTGATAGCCGCCGATTGCGCCGTAGACATTGATGCTTTCTTCGATGTCCCGCGAGACTTCAAGCACCTTGTAGAAATTCTCGCCGTGCCGCGCGCGCGGCTTGGCCACAAGGTCATAGGCCGCCGCGACCAGCGAGACCGGGACCATCACCAGGTTCAAGGCATTGCCGAGCAGCAGCTTGAGCTGCAGCACGAGGACATCGCGAAAGAACGGCCAGCGCCCCGGCGCGGCGGCAGATGAGGGATCGGAAGGCTGGTTGGTCATGCGGGAAGTCTAGCGTGGACCGGTCAACCGCCCCGAAACCACGCTGACCCCGGCAAGGTCACGGCAGATCCTCTCCACCACCGTCTTCTTCCGCTTCGAAGCCTGCAGGCTCGGGCACGGTGACCGTTGCCAGTCCTGCCGCCTTGAGCTGCCGATTCAATTCCGGTAGATCGCGATTGCGCAGATCACTCCACTGGTGCAAGGCGCGCTTGAGCCTCGCATCGTAGTCATCGAAGGCCTGCTGCTGGCCTTCGGTCGGCGCGCTGTCCGCAGACTCCATATCGGATTCGAGACTGGTCATGACCTCGGAGATGGAGCCGAAGTCGGCATCCACACCCGCCTCGTGCTCGACCAGAGGTTTGGTCGATGCCAGCAGCGCGCGGATTGCGGACGAAGCATTCCCTGGGAGCTGAGGCTGCAGCGCCAGCAGCTGCTTGCGCACGGCACTGACTTCTCCATTACCGATGAAGGCGCGTTCAAGGGACTCGCCGACAGCCCGTGAAAAACTCAGGCCGCGCTGCAGTGTCGGCAGGTCGGCGCGAATGCGCGGATCGGCCTTGAGGATGAGCGGGGCATGGTAGTCGCGGCCGTCGACCTTGAGCACGACGTCATAGCGGCCGGGGACCGCAAATGGACCGGCCGGTGCAGTCAGCGTGTCGCGGCCGAGGACGGCGGCGATGGCGAACTCGTAGCCGATGGCCTCGGGTCGCGGATAGCGCAGATTCCAGGTGACGCGATGCGGTCCCGGCGTTGCAGGCAGGGCTTCTGCAGGCTTGAGCCAGACCGACGAGAAATAGACACCGGCACCGGCAGGCTGCGGCTTGTCGTCGCTGGCATAGCGACGCACCAGCTGGCCGCTGGCATCACGAATTTCCAGCGCAACGGGGCCGTGAACATTTGGGCTCAGCACGTAGTCGATGACCGCACCGTCGGGCGGGTTCTGGCCCACCGCCGTCTCTGCCGGCAGTGGCGTGTCCTTGTTGTTGTTCGGATGGATGCGATACGTGATCGACGGCTTCAGCAGCTGCGTCGTGTCTGTCTCCGCGTGCTGGCGCAGCGGGCTCAGGTCATCGAGCACCCAGAGCGCGCGGCCTTGCGTGGCGGCGATCAGATCATCGCCATGCACCAGAAGATCGCGCACCCAGGCCTGCGGCAGATTCAACTGCATCGGCTGCCAGTGATCACCGTCATCGAAGCTTACATAGACACCCGCATCGGTCCCGGCATACAGCAGGCCGTTGCGCTGAGTATCGGCACGCACCACGGCAACGAAGTTTCCGCGTGGCAGGCCATTGGTGATCGGCTGCCAGGTCTTGCCGTGGTCATGCGTGCGCCAGGCGTAGGGCGCGAAATCGTCCTGCCGATGATTGTCGACCGCCACGTACGCCGTGGCGGCGTCGAGCGCGGAAGGATCGACCGTGTTGACGCGTGCCCACAGCGGCAGGCCAGGCGGCGTGACATTCGACCAGTGCTTGCCGCCATCTTCCGTGAGCTGCACCAGACCATCATCGGTACCAACCCAGACCATATCCTCGCGCGTCGGTGACGGCGCAATGTTGAAGATCACGCCATAGCCACAGGGTCGGGCTTCGGTTACGGCAACATTGCCGCCGCAAGGATCCGCGACGGGAGTCTTGACCGTCCCCGGCGCAACTTCATCCTTGCCTGTCAGGCCTGCCGGTCGCTCGGATGCGCTGCGCACCGTGTTCGCAGGGACGGCCACCTTGCCTGTGAGATCCGGACTGATGATCTGCCAGTGCTCGCCGCGATCGAACGAGCGCCAGAGGACCTGCGAACCGATGTAGAGCGACTTCTTCGTGATCGCGAGCGGCGTGATCCAGGTATAGCGGTACTTCACCGTGGTCTGGCGCTTGCCGTAGCTCGATACCGGCCAGGGCGTGATGTTGCGCGACTGCCCGCTGCGCGCGTCCCAGCGCGAGAGCCTGCCGCCGAGACCGGTCGAGTAGACGATATCCGGATCGTTCGGGTCCGGCAGGTCATCGTCACGCTCGTCCCCGCCCACGGGATGCCAGTCGCGGAACGTAAGCTGGCCGTAGTCGCTGCGGCTGGCAATGCCCACCGTGCCGCTGTCCTGCTGCCCGGCGTAGACCCAGTACGGAAAGCGGTTGTCCGCCCCCAGATGGTAGAACTGGCCGGTCGGCTGGTTGTACCACTCGCTCCAGCTCAGGCCCTTGTCGACACTCACGACCGTGCCCTGATCGCTGGTCAGCACCATGCGTTCGGGATGCAGCGGATTGATCCACATCTGGTGATAGTCGTCACCGCCCGGCGCGCCCTTGGTGATCTCGAAAGTCCTGCCGGCATCGCGCGAGCGATGCAGCGACTGGCCAAACGTGTAGACCGTGTCCGGATCATCCGGCGCAATGCTGACGCGGCTGTTGTACCAGCTCGCGTTCGGGCCGGAGTCGTTGACCTTCTGCCAGTGCGCGCCGCCGTCGTCGGAGCGGAACAGTCCGCTGGTGTCGCCGCCTTTCGAACTGGCGATCGACGCAAACAGGCGCGTACTGCCGTTCTTGAGATGCGCAGCCGCAAGGCCGATGCGGCCGAGCGGTCCCGCGGGCCAGCCTTCACCACCGAGCTTCGCCCAGGTTTTGCCGCCATCGGTGGACTTGTAGACCGCGCTGCCTGCGCCTTCGATCGGCGTGAAGTAGCTGAGCCAGGGGTAGTTGCGCCACTGCCAGGCCGCTGCGAACACGAGATTCGGCTGCGCGGGATCGGCGGCAAGATCCACCACGCCGGTGTCTTCGTCGATCTTCAGCGTCTGCGCCCAGTGCTGGCCGCCATCCGTGGAGCGGAACACGCCGCGCTCGGCATTCGGCCCGAACAGATGGCCCATCGCGCCGACCAGCAGCGTGTTCGAATCCTTGGCATCGACCAGGATCGCGCCGATGTGCTTCGTCGCCTCCAGACCGATATGCCACCAAGTCTTGCCACCGTCGCCTGAGCGATACAGGCCGTCGCCCGAGGCGATGTCATAGCGCGGCTCGGGCTGGCCGGTGCCGACGTACAGCACGGCGCTGTCGCTCGGCGCCACGGCGATTGCGCCGATCGATGAGGAAGGACCGCTGCCATCGAAGATCGGCACCCAGGTCCGCCCTGCGTTCGTGGTCTTCCAGACGCCGCCGCCGGCCGCACCGAACAGGAAGGTGTCCGGCTGATCCGGAATACCGGCCGCCATCGTGCTCCAGCCCGCTCGGAACGGGCCGAGCAGCCGCCAGTGCAGGTCGGGCAATGTGCTTTCGGCCGGGATGGCTGAGGCTGAAACCAGCGCAGCAAGCGCGGCACACCCCAGACCGATTGAACGAAGACGGAATGACATGACGGAATCCGGAACAGTTGTGAAGTAATTGTGCATCGCCGTGGCGCTTCGTGTTCGCAGGTCGCGATCTGCGCTGGCATCATCCCGCTGCTTCCCCACCTTCGATCTCCCCGATGCACGCTCCTCAGTCCGCGCCCGTGACCGCCACCGATACCGGCCTGATCCGAAAGGCACGCATGAGCGATGCGGCGGCCATCTTTGCGCTCGAAGACCATTTCCCGACCGATCGCATGGCGATGCGCTCGGTGCGCCGGTTTCTGTCCGTGCCGAATGCCCATGTCTGGATCGCGGAACTACAGGGCGAAGTGGTCGGCACGCTGATCTGGTTGTCGCGCGCCAATGGCACGGCGGCACGCATCTACTCCGTGGTCGTCGCGCCCGCGGCGCGGGGGCGGCAGTTCGCGCAGCGGCTGGTACAGGCGATGGAGCAGGACGCACGCGCGCACGGCCGGACGCTCGCTATGCTCGAAGTGCGCGAGGACAACGCGCCCGCGCGCGCGCTCTACGCGAAGCTTGGTTATGTCGAAGCGGCGAAGTTGCCCGGCTTCTACGAGGATGGCGGCGACGGACTCAAGCTGGTCAAGCCACTGAGGTCCTAGGTCTCCGCGGCGAGGGCTTGGGCCGTGTTCTCAGCACGGTAGCGCGGCGCGGTGTACCGCCCGACGGCGCATCGTCCCCGCTTGCGCGCTACCCACTGGCTGATCTTGCCGATTGGCGTGCTCAGCCTGCCGCTCACCTGTCATGGCGTGTTCGGCGTCGGCTTACGCGGGAGGATCAGTCCATCGCGAAACGAACCGCGGCACCGGCAGAAAGTCCCATGATCGATTCCCCTTCAAGCAAAGCCAACAGCCGGTCACGGGGCCGCAATGCCGGCATCGGTAGCCGAAGACTTGCCGCAACACTGATGGCAGTGATCCTGATCGCCGCCGCAATGTTGCCGGCGTCGGCCGCGGACTCCCAGCCCACCTACGGCAATGCCTCGCCCGCGTCCGTGCCGCTGTTCCTGCTTCCGTTCATTGCGATCGCGTCAAAGCGGATCCGCACGGAATCGCCGACCACGCCATCATCACGACACACGGAGCCGCAGAGCGCCGCCAGCACCAGCAGCGTGAGCGACAACTGGGTCAACGAGATGGTGGGAAGCCATCGTATCAGCTGGCATTTCGACCACGACTGGTCGAGCAGCCTCGGTAGCGACTACCCGCGTCTGGGCACGGCACCGAGCTACGTGATCGGCAATGGCGACCCGGGTGTGGCCCAGAAGGTCTGGGTCCGATTCAATCTCGTGCGCCACTTTTAAGCGGCTCGGGCCATCCTTAGGTAACAATTTCGGCACGATTCCTGCCGAGCGCGCGTCAAACCGCGTAGACTAGTCGCTTGTCTGCAGTGCCGCGATGTCAAGGCGGCAGAGCCTGCACCAGGATGAATCACGTCAGCGTTGCGAGTCCCCATCGTTTCCGGCCGGTCCGGAGCGAGCTTCCGGGACAGGCGTTTCCATTCTCAAATGGCTCGCAATGCTGCATGGCGTATTGCCGCAAGCCCTCGGGGTGGAACCGCATGCGCGCTGGATCATCTTCGTTCGCCGTCTCAACGGGTCAGTTCCCGGAGGCGCAACGCCGCGACCCTGCGTTCCCGCGTCAATCCCTCCCTCGCGCGACCGGTCCTGTCCAGGCTGTGCAAGCCGTCTAGCCGTCATCGAGGTTTTCAGTAATGTCCGTTGAACCCCTGGCCACGATCACCTTCCGTGATCTGGCGCTGTCCGAACCCGTTCTCGCTGCGCTGGAGGCGGTCGGCTACGAATCGCCCTCGCCCATCCAGGCGGCAACCATTCCCCATCTGCTCGAAGGTTGCGACGTGCTCGGCCAGGCCCAGACCGGTACCGGCAAAACCGCCGCGTTCGCGCTGCCTGTGCTGTCGAAGATCGACCTCCACGCGCGCGCCGTGCAGGTGCTGGTGCTCGCGCCGACGCGCGAACTCGCGATCCAGGTCGCCGAGGCATTCCAGAAGTACGCCGCCAAGCTGCCGGGTTTCCATGTGCTGCCGATCTACGGCGGCCAGAGCTATGGCCCGCAGCTGTCGGCGCTGAAGCGCGGGGTGCATGTCGTCGTCGGCACGCCGGGCCGCGTGCTCGATCACATGAAGCGCGGCACGCTGGATCTCTCCGAACTCAAGTGCCTTGTGCTTGACGAAGCCGACGAGATGCTGCGCATGGGTTTCATCGAGGACGTCGAATACGTGCTCAAGGAAACCCCGCCGGAGCGGCAGGTGGCGCTGTTCTCGGCCACGATGCCCTCGCAGATCCGCCGCATCGCCCAGACCTATCTGCGCGAGCCGGCCGAAGTCACGATCAAGTCCAAGACCTCGACCGCAACCAATATCCGCCAGCGCTACTGGCTGGTGTCCGGCGTCAACAAGCTCGACGCGCTGACCCGCATTCTCGAAGCCGAAACCTTCGACGGCATGCTGATCTTCGCGCGCACCAAGGCGGCCACGCAGGAACTGGCCGACAAGCTCGAAGCGCGCGGCTACAGCGCCGCCGCGCTCAATGGCGACATGGAGCAGCGTGCGCGCGAGCACACGGTGAACCGTCTCAAGGACGGACGGCTCGATATCGTCGTCGCCACCGACGTCGCGGCACGCGGCCTCGATGTCGAGCGCATCAGCCACGTTTTCAATTACGACATTCCGACCGATACCGAAAGCTACGTGCACCGCATCGGCCGGACCGGCCGTGCCGGTCGCTCGGGCGAGGCGATCCTGTTCGTCGCACCGCGCGAGCGCCACATGCTGAAGCTGATTGAGCGCGCCACGCGCCAGCCGATCACGCCGATGGAACTGCCGAGCGTGGATGCCGTCAACGTCCATCGCGTCGAACGCTTCAAGCAGAAGATCGCAACGGCACTCGAAGCCGGCGGGCTCGACCTGTTCCGCTCGATCATCGAAGACTACGAGCGTGAGCACAACGTGCCGGCGGTCGAGATCGCTGCCGCGCTGGCCAAGCTCGTGCAGGGCAATGCCGCGCTGTTGCTGGCCGACGTTCCGGACGCTGCATCGCGGCCACGCGGCTACACGGTGGACAGCGCGCCGACGTCGTCCAGCGAAGCCCCGGCTTTCGAACGCTCCGCGCGCCCCGATCGCGAACGCGTGCGCAGCGACAAGCCGTATGCCGAGCGCTCGCCGCGTCCTGCGCGCTCGTATGCCGACGCCCCGCCGCCGCGTGCGCGCCCTGAGAAAACGCTGTCCGACGAAGCCGCGTTCGAGCGCAAGCTGCCGCCATCCGAGCGCGCCCGTCCCGAAGCGCCTCGCAGCGCGCCGCCACCGCGCGAAGAAGGCCCGCGCCTGCGCAAGCCGGCGCGCGAGGAAGCGGTGCCGATGGAGACCTTCCGCGTGGAGGTAGGCCATGCCCACGGCGTGAAGCCGGGAAACATCGTCGGCGCGATTGCCAACGAGGCCGGTGTCGACTCCAGCTTCATCGGACGCATCGAGATCGAGCAGGAATACAGCTTCGTCGATCTTCCAGTCGGTATGCCGAAGGAAATCTTCCGCGACCTTCAGAAGGTCTGGGTCGTTGGCCGGCAGTTGAAGCTCAGCCGCCCCGGTGCGCCGGTGAAGACGCCGTACGAGGCTGGCGCCGGTGGTCCGAAGAAACCGAAGAAGTCGCGGCCGGAGTAGCACTGCGGGAACTTCATTACGGCGGCCTTCGGGCCGCCGTTTTTGTATTGACCTTCGGTGGGACTGATAGGCCTCGATTTTCGCGACGGATGCTTTGACAGCAGCAGCACAAAAGATTTACACCTTTTTGGCGCTCTGCAGCATCCAAGCGCCGGAGTCACCATCACCGGGGAATTTGCATGCGCCGTCTGTGTGCCGTTTTGTTGCTCTGTTCCGTGCTGCCTGCGTTTGCCGGCCCGCCCGAGGCCCTACCGAATGTCGACGATCTGATTGCGAAGAACC
>Ga0194135_10001412_pt1 | contig 14320 bp, 6 predicted proteins | sample LitLau_LLRF_2013_FD_134024 | JGI IMG/M metagenome (GOLD analysis project Ga0194135, IMG submission 134024) | Freshwater sediment microbial communities in response to fracking from North America - Little Laurel Run_MetaG_LLRF_2013 (version 2) | ecosystem: Environmental > Aquatic > Freshwater >...
CACAGACGCACAGACTTTCAACAAATAATATAATAGTTGATAATGACTACTACCTAGGTACTTTTATCACACGTTCATGATATAGGTAACAAACCTCGACCGAGGGGCGGCAAGTCTTTTAATGACGTTTCCCTAGTAATGATTTGCCCTTTAATATAAGTAATATTCCTGAGGTATAACAAACTAGCTTACTGCTGTTCATAACTCCTTTATCCCACAAAATTGTACAGGGACCTTTAGCTATAGGCAGGTAGGTAAATACCTACTTTTATGTATGTATTTGGCTGGTTATACCTACCAATTAGCCCATTACCAATACACAGTTATTGCACTTTGCTTTTATGTTTTCTACTACATTTCATTTTCGAGCGCCACAAGGTATGTTCGAAACCTAGCTTCCCGCAAATATAAGTTTTTGAGAGAGCGAAGATACCAATTTTGCTAGTTGAAGTAAGATATCTCCGTACGGTCGTACCTACTGTTGGAAGAGCCAGACTATAGTCTTCTTCTTCATAGGAAATAGAAATCAATGGGGCTAACTTAGTATTCCGGCCCCTGCTACTTCCATATATTTTTTCTAGCTCCGTTAATGAGGTGTATGCCATCATTTTATAGTTGTATGGACGCTTATCTGTAGAGGTAAAAGCGGTGTATGGCAAACCATCTCCATAGAGATGACTTGTAAAGTACATACTTTGAAATTGTGAGAATGAATCGTAAGTGCTGGTGATTTTTCTTTGATGCGATGGCATCTCATATGTGTATTTTATGGTTTCGGCTTGGGCATCTTCATACTTTTCTACTGCCTCCTTGTACCTAAGAGTAGGTCATTCCATTCTCCTTTCTACTCGCCTACACTGCTTTATCTCTTTCCTCCACAGTCCATGTAGATATGCAGAAATAATGTGACTTGGTCAGTTGTTTACACTTCAAATTTTGAATCGCAAAAGTAAATATCGTTTACGCGCAATACTTATGGCTGGCTTCAAAAATAAATTACAGAAACCCTACTACTGCACCATTGCCTAGTTCCCTATTTTATCCGTAATGCTCTGTCAACTCCAGGGAACCCCTTGAAATCGAGTTTGTTTTAGAAATTTGTCAGTACAATTTTGTTGAATCTCTACCACAGCCGTCTACCTGGTCCTACAAAACTAGTTTTACAAAATCAGAATGTAACTCAAAAATCTACCAAGCACGAGGTACTTCATTCCTGCTTAGGCATAATATGAGCTTGTTGATATAAGTTAGCTGGTTACCCGAGATGTAAAAAAAGTTATTTTCTATTGATTGTAGGTTGTAGGTATACCTACCCACTTATGTATTGTATTTGTAAGAATCCCGAATTGTTAGCAGGGGTGGTTTTTAGGAAGTAGGGGAAAACAGTGAATGGCGTGAAACAAGTTGAAGGATGAAGAGAAAGCCCACACTCGATGTTGTCGAGGAACTCGAAATAATAATTGATAATGGGCGATTAGGGTCGAGGGGCCAGCATTCTAAATTTTACATTTTATCGGGTAACATTTGAATGCTAAAAGTGGCGCTGAGTATGTGGACCCCCGAAGTCGACTATCACAAGTTATTGCTAACGTCTCTATTACTTCGGCTGACACGGCCCCGCAATAAAACACTGATTGTGCCGCATCCTCCTCACTTTTCCACTTGCTGTTATTTATGTGATGGCCGCTCTACCACCCATCCAACTCGGCTATTCATTTGTTCCATGCCTTTTACTGATTTTGTCATTGATATCTTATGTCCTGTTCGTTGACCTCTATACTCAATTTTTTCAATCCTTTTTGTAGAGCTTCTTTGTTGACAGGGACTTAATAGAAGAAATAGCGGTTGAAAGTAATCTCCAGAATTAACATAGGTAACTGGTAGGTAGGTACATATTATAGCGATCCTTCAAATTTTTCTAGCAAAGAAAATCATTACCATTTAGGTAAAAAAATCATCGATTAGGGATAGGGACTTTATATTGCTTTTAATTTCCCACGAAATCATTCAGTAGGCGGTTCATTTGCCTTGAAGGAGTATAGGAAGCATATGATTTGTTAGGTATTCTTTCGATAAAATGATATGTGTATAGGGACTTGTATTCATTGATCGATTTATTTGATTCCCCTTTAACCCTCTTATTAGGTAGTAGATACGGTTGAAACTGGCAACAACAAAAATGATGTCTCTGGAGCCAAGGTACCCAGGTACTTTTCTTGGAATGGTGATATTATGCACAAACGCAGTACCCCCCGTACTAGGCCCTTTAACCGCAAAATGACATTACAAATATATTGCGACTGAGAAAATCAACTTGTAACGCAAACATTCCCACGGTTTATCCCCAGTAAAATAGTTTACAAGCTTCTTATTATTTACTTGTGGTATGTACCTACCACTGTTGTACATAAACATAAGTGCCCATTTAAGGTTCATTCAGGTTCGTAGGTATGCACATAATTAAACTAATTACAGAATATGAATAAGTGTAGACAATAATTTCACATTTTAAAATTAAAACCTGTCAAGAGTAGAACCTAAACGTTCTCGTCTAATTTTTACTCACAAAAAATGGAAGATAATTGTGACAATCAATACTTTGTCATACAACATGCATGATGATTATTTAGTGCGAGCATTACCATGAATGAAAAGCCCTAAGAAACACCATATTCTAGTTGGTTTTAGAGCTCTTTCGAAGAGTAATGTTGCATGTCTTGGGAATAATGGCGAGTACCGTGCGGCTCCGAGTAATACAATAAAATAAGTAAGAATAGGTATGTTGTTTACTTACTTGTTTTGCATCGGTGGAGGCGGCTCTCTTCCCTTTGTATTCTTCTGTCTTTATGGTGCTATTTGCGTCCCCTCCCTTAAGTGGATGCCCATTGCCTATTGATAGCTCTCGCTATGCATTATCCTATTTAACATCATTTCCAATCCGGGAATACTTGGGAACAGACATTATCCACAGAAATATCCATATCGTGGCGCATAAATAAAAAAATGTTTATTTTCCCCATCATAGCGGCGGGGGCATGGCTGCCAGCAGCCTTTTTGCCACCGATATGAGGGTTTTTCAATCATACACAAGATACCACACCTAAATATCCAATTTGGCCTAAATAAACTATTATTTTATCTCATATTCTCTCTCTCTCTCTCTCTCTCTCTCTCTCTCTCTCAATTAATAGCGTCTCTATATTCTCACCCATGTTTTTGCCGCATCTCTGATCGATACTATAGTGTGTCGAACAGGACGGGGCTGCCCGGATGCAGAACAAACCCAAATCATGGCGAGGGAACACATTGTCTTAAGAATCGAATAAGTGTCCTACCCTACTTTCGGTCTTCATTAAAATTAGCTAATCATATAAAATTGCTCCAGAATTTTCAATTGGCCCATATATTACTCCCTTTTCCATGCGTTACTCAATCATTCTTCAATTACTCGAACCAGTTAAATATAATCTAATTATGTGCTTTGGTTGCAAATGAATTAGTTTGACTCAAGTTTTCTTTACAAAAAAATTATAACGGCTAATACTCAATAAGAGGGGATTCACTCAAGTTTAAGCGTGCCCGAAGTTCGAATGAAACTTTATCCATATTGGCTGAGCGCTGTCACACGACTATAGGTTGCTATGGTAACTTCGGACATTCTTACATTCTAATACTTAGAGTGAATCCCATTAATGTTATTACAGAAGTTTCTGAAATGGCAGTACCTATATATACGCGCGAAAAGTAAAAAATAGGAAGTAGGTAGATTTGCATGCCGATATATTACATACCTATATAATATGGGTTTGACTTGAGAGGCGTTAGATGCACATTTTAAGTGCCTGCACTGATGTTTGAATTAACACATTTTAAAAAAGATGTCTCTCGCTGAGAAGGGGTATTTGTTGTGATAATAACATGGTATTGCGAGGCCATAACTTGGATTACAATGGTTTTACCTTTCGTTATGGTTTCAAGGTCTGTGCGAGCTCTGAAAGCGGAGGGGTCAGTTGCTGTGCGCCCAATAACCTTGCCATATGCCATTTGCTATCTCGGCTCATTTCTTTGTGGATGTTGCAATAACCACACCCGCGCCCCCTACACAAACCTTCATTCCTCTTCAAGACAATATGTACCCGGTACCTACCTAAATGGGTATCCTGCCTATAAGTATCAAATAGGAGTTCCGCTGAAATGCCTTTTGATAATTATTTTCTTTGGCTTTTTGAGCTTTCCAGTGGTGAAGTCTAAACTGAAAGCCGCTTTGTTTACATCTACTTTTACCTTTCTTGTAAACTTCCTGAGAATTTGCAGTCTGTTTTTTACTCCATGTGATCTGTACCTACTTTTAAGTTAGTTGAACGACTTCTGAATAGAGTAGGTGCTTCTCATGATTCGGTGCCATGAAACTAATTTTTGTCTTCGCTTAGTACTGATTTCTGATTTCTTTATTCTTTTTGATCTATGAGAATATTTGAATTGTAAGATTGTTGATTATGGATGAATGTTGAAGAGTTGAATCTGGAACGTTGGTTGTTTGGATGTAGGTATAGGTACCTCTCCTTATAGATCTGCAGAACTCCGAGTCATCTTGTGATCGCCCTCTGGCGATAGACAACGGTCCTTTCCTTGCTTGGGTTCTATTGTATTGCCATTATAGGGTCAGCTAAGGTCTCTCATGCTACTGAAAAATTGATAGTTTTTCAAGAAACCTGGTTTTAACGAGTACATAACTTTTAAGATTGATGCCCGTTAGATGAATTGAGTGGGTGCGTGGATACTTCGATTTTGAACATGGCGTCCGTAATTTTATTCTTCATACCTACTTGCTTGCTTACCTACACCCCGTGACCTAGATACCTTATCTTTCGATGAAGATATATATCTAAAACAGTAGTTGCTTGATAAGCCAGTCAAGCCACTAGTTGTGATATGAAGAGAGAATCGGAGGAATAGGGAGTACCGGCCGAGATTAAGATCGTGGCAGGACCCATTGATATGGGACCCTGTACTTAGCGGGCGGTCCCTCTGAACTTGGATGCAGAAAAGTGAAGGTTGCTGGTTGCCCGACTCGGTCGGTAATGAGATTTCAGACCGTCACGATGGACAAGAGAAACCCAAAGGCGTGCTCTTCAGGGGTACTATACTTGGCTTCTATCATTTTAATGATTACTTCGGACTCGCACCCGCAGAAGTTATTGTTTCATGCCTTTATTGCTACGAGACATAGTCTTTCCCTGTTTATTGGTTATACTATTGCCTTAACTTGCCCTTTTGCATGCCGTGTCATGTGTGATCATAGTGTTGACTATGCTTGCAGCAGCAGCTGCGTCAGATATTACTGCCCCTATTTGACAGGACTACGAAGAACGAAAGCTACCCTCATGTGTCTCCATACAGACCTATGGGTTACGTGTTACGTCATGTTAACAATGGCAGAAATGTACATAATATGACTCATTACAACTTAATCCCTTTTGGGGAACGTTGTTGTTATTGATTGTCAGGGAGGCATTTCGCCCTAGACGTAGGCCACATAGTGGGCCCATTGAACTATAGCCGGTGTGACACCAAACACCGACTTCCCTGCACTAAAACACCGTTTTACTAATGTTATAATGTGACCTCCAGATTATAGTGGGTTCCGAACTACTTAGGGACCTGATTAAAATCACATGAAATTAAGAAAAATTCATTGGTGACGGGAATCGAACCAACGACGTCTGGTTTGTTAGACCAGCGTCGTAGCCGCTCGGACAACCTTTTTAGGTTTTCCAGGTCCCAATTCACTTTAATTGTCTGTGTGCGACCCGGTATCGTAGACCTATCCGTAATCTTATGTCTCTCCTTTATCTGCCTATGCCTTCAGCTCATTCGGAAGAAAGTCACCTCTGCCTACCCATCTGCTTATTTATGCTTTCTAAAGAGACAAACATGTAATGTGCTGCATCTTTTCTTCCCTTGCTGATTATAATTATTTACTTCACTACGACTGCGCCTCTGCAGAGGAATTATTGTCCAGCAGTGTTGTTTTATCAGTGGAGGCACTCCATTAATCTACCGACCAGTCATCATCATTTTAACGGACTCCAGTCTATTTTTCATTTTCTCCAGATTAAAGACGAATGACTATGGCCATGCTGCTTTATTGTTGATACACCATCTCTGATGCGTATTTGTCGTGACTTGCTTGTTTTCTTGCGGGATTCCATCGCGTTTTTCTTTTCTTTTGAAAATTGTTGATTTATTTCTGAAGAAAATGTTTCGTGACAGAGCTCTTGCACTTACTCTTCTGATGACATTATTGGCATTTCAACTTGCACAACCACTTAAAGAGGGCGTTTTCTTTGTTAGGTTCCAAAAAATGGCGGGGGTCTGACTGCGAAAATGTTGCTTGGATGAACTTCACTATTACACTACCTATAGGTTGCGGTCGTTGGCAATGTCTGGGGTCTACCGCAATGTGGTCAGCACCTAGAATTTTAGTTGTGGTGAACATGCGTCCTCATAATCACTGTCGGGTACCGTTTTCTCATTAAGACACTTACCCGTACGTGTTTTCCTCCCTTGAGTGCATTTAACCTGCTGCTTTACTTTATATGGATGGGCTTGTGAATTCCCGCCCATGTTAAGGGCCGATTCACATGAACTGCTTTTGCCAGGATGTTACTGCATTTACATTCGCATTGTATGCTAGTGTCCGCGTCTTGTTGTAATATCATATAGCTCCTCATTCTTCGAATATCCGTTAGATAAGTTGCTGCGGAAGGGGAAACAATGTTGGCAAGTATGTAAGTGATTGGTGAAAGATTGAGCAAGAATTGGGAATAACTTTTTGAATCTGAAGAGACGGAAACTAAGTGCAAGTCTTTTTAATGGCGCATATACTGTCTACAATATGGTGACGAACATTACCAGCTGGCGAGAACGAGTAGTCCTGAAGTATTCATTTATCGGAGTTAAAATGTTTAGGTGAGGTTTTAAAACCTGCATAATACTCGTTCTTGACGTGCTAAGAGCAATGGATGACACTTGAACATCATGCAAAGACATTCTGTGTGTGCTGCGAGTTGCAACGATTTTCACACAGTAATGCTCGAAAAGCGTCGTTAAGGGGACAGGTCTGGCGCTGATCATTAACTTAAGTGGAAAGGTGAAGGTCTGGTGCGAGGGCGTGCCGTGGGAACAAGTATCCTGCCTGATGCCACTCGGCAGTGTGTCCACGATGCCACCCATCCACATCCCGTTTTCGACTACCTACTTCCTACAAGATTGTTGGTGGCTATTTTCATAGCTATCCATGGTTTTTCTATGTATAATTATTTAGGGGAGTCGTACCTGATGCCACTCTGCAGTGTGTCAGAAATGTCTCCCGTCCACATCCCGTTTACGACTATTTTCTGGAAGATTGTAGGTTGATTGATGGCTATCAATGCTTTCTCTCTGCAAAATTAGGAGGGGGCGGTACAAATGTCTGAGAGCGGAAAAGTACCTCGATAAAAGTGTATTAATTAATATTTAAATGGTGTGCTAACGCCTGTTATCTGTGTCCAGTATACCTATAGGAAGGCTTCCTCAGTTGAGATTTTGCGCCCACGTATGATGTTTGGTTTCTTTTCAAACGGTATACTTGATGCATGAAGAAGCCTTGTGCACCTTCAACTCTTTTCTCTACGTGTTACCGACGTGACTCCAGTCACTGACAGATGAGGCTGCACTCTGTACCTGTATGAACCTACTCGTCTGCATACACGAGTATGCATAAGTACAAGGTACTACTGGTGCTGGTTGTAGCGCTTTGGTGCATTGTCAATAGTCGTGAACGTCGTGGCCTTATCTGGGTCACTTGAGCTCTAATGTGCCATCTTGTTAGCTCTCCATCCACTAGTTTTTAATTATATTCAAAGTCATCATTGGCGGAGTGGTATAATAATACTAATGCCTATTACAGATTACAGAAGCATCATATATCGAACAATACACTTCTCATTTAGATCATCCCTTTACCTACCTTCTGATTATTTTGGACTCAGAACCATTTGGCTAATCCTCTTTACTTATGCACGTAATTAGGCGTCAGTATACCTTTCACCCTGGGCCCTGTCGCTGTCGGTCAGACGAAGCAGTCGAATCGATTGTATCCAATAACCCCTAGCCCTAGGCGGAGGGAACACTTGACACAAGACACAAGAAAATAAACTGTCCGTCAAAAGACGGTAAAACCCCTCGTAACGCTAAACTGGACCCCCTCTCTTGGAGCAATACAAAACCAACTAATTGCCTCTTGGGTGTATTATCTTGTTGTATTCTGTAAGTTCCTGAAGGCCTAATTTCTTTTCCTCTGTTCTTTGATGACGATAGCCAGAGAACTTGGAAAATATGCTGGTGGCGCGTTTGAAATACGGGTAATCTGAATCTTTTCCGCGTTCGTTATCGTTTGTTCCAATGGCCTTGGAATAGATAAGAGATGTATAAATAGTCGAGGCGGCGTAGAACCTGGGTAATCTGGTGTGACCCATGCTGCAGTGTTCCATTAAAGTAACCTGACCGATCACGCATTTTCATGTTCTGGGAACCGAGTCGGGTCAACAGACCATAACTGCCGGAACTGATAGCCTCCTTCTACTTTGGTTTTTGTAAGAACGATCTCAAACCGTCAGATTGAGGCACCTCCTTGTATAAAAAAGATACACTTGTACGCTTTCTGGCCTAGTCGTACATTGAAATTTTATGAACTTTATAACGAGGTGAGCAAATCCAAATTTAAATTTTCTGGAATCCTCGTGCCTGTTGTGATGACTGATGAGCCGGAAGCTTCCAATGGACTCTTCCACTAGGATGAGTTATTTGCAGAATCAGATTTAGCATAAAAACTAGGATAAGGTAGTGAAAACCGATCCTATGTATAGGGCCTCGATTCGCCTCGCAGTTTGTACTGATAGTTGCCCAAAGAACATGTGACGTCACGCGCCTTAAGTAGGTACCAGATCTAAAAACGTCATAAATTCAAAAATAGTTTGAATTGGATCCCACATTAGTTAACAAATAATCTTTTCCAGCCATCTCGATCCTATATTCTCAGTCTTCTAGAAATGATAATTTCTGGGTGGTCTGCACTCTGAAACACCCAACTTTTACCAACCTATATTATTTATTTTCAAACCAGCATGTCGCAGCATCAATGCCTCTCGGTCTCTGATTATTCCAACATTCACTGTAATCGAGGCAGGTTATAGACGTCTGATAATAGCCAAGAAGGAGAGGATTGGAGGACCTTTTGGTGTAACGCGTAGGATGATGTGGGAACATTATTATGAGTCTGGGGCCATTATGGCCCAACTTTATGGGCATAGTGAGAATAGTAGGCCGCAGTTGTAGCTGTCAGTCAGATGGTCGGCTTGCAGACAAAGGGCTACATACGGATGGCCAGAGGCTCTTCCGCGGAGCGGAACAGTTATATCCCGAGATCTGGGGACCAGCCTGGGGGTCTCCGTGTCTCAAGACATCGTGAATCTTGATCCCGCTTTAAATAAACTGCTTCTTTTGTTTCCAGTGTCAATGTCATCGTGGCAATTCAAAGGCTTCGTTCTATTTTGGAAGTTCTACAATCAATTCCCCAAAAGATCCTTTTCGTATGTTTTGTTATATTTTCACCAGAACAATAATAATTTCGACCTTTTATTAAACATCGCAGTTAGGCGTTTATAGTAGTTGTACATATGTGTTAGAGATTCCCTAAGCTCGGGAAATCCAATTGGCTCACAGCGGTTTGCTCACCGATGATGATGGGTTCTCGAGATGGAACGCACTGCTGGAGATTCCCCTATATTTCACTGTTGATCCATTGAAGGGGACTCAGAATCACCTCGCCATACGTCTTCAACCGTTTTATTGATTTTTTTTTACTGTGCCTTGAAAGCGTCGTGTTTGATTGTGTACCTACTAGGAAGAGCCATCTAAGTCGTCTATTGTGGTTTTTCGGTTAACGGGCGGCTATTATGAGCAAGTGACTGTGATAGCATCAAAAGCATGGGTGTAATGGCCTCTAATGGAAGATTTGCCGCCGCGTCCAGATGGGCAGCGCTCGCTCTCTTCTGTAGACTCCTTCTGATATTCATCTCATACTCACCATGGAAAACTTATTCGCCCTTCTCCGCAACTTCATCATCCGCCTTCTTCTCGCTCTCACCCGCTAGCGATCGTGTCGGTCAATGCACTATTCAACAAATAATAATAATAATAATGCCTGGCCATTCTTCTCCCAGCCACCACAGATTTACTCTGTAACCTTATTATGTTTCGGTTTCATTGTTCAGTTATTGTTGTAGTCTCCACGCTCAACGTTTTCTTTTGAGGTTCTTTTGCAGAAGGAAACATGATTGAAAGCTCGCGTTTGCCACTTTTTCATAACAATCGTATAATTTTGATTGGATTCCACTTCCCGCATGCAAGTGAAATTTAGACCAGGCCCAGTAGTGTTTTCCATTTTTCACACGCGGCCCGCCAAACTGAGTCCGGCGATGGGCTGGCACGAATTATACAGAGATAAAGACCTGTCGGGTGAAGTTGGCTACTTGAAAAATCATGATTGGCCTCCCAAAAAATTCCAATACCTACATAGTTACTTATTGTAGATAATTGCTAAATTTCACACTTTTGTGGCTACTCCTGGTTGTGCTCCTGCCACCAAATCTAATTGGTGTCCTTATAAAAATCGGCAAACTGTCAAAACTATTTTTGAATGTTGTTATACCTAAAGGTCAAGTTGGTTGGATTAAGGTTCGGCCACCCAGAGCAGTAATAAACGTTGAAGAAGACGAAGATTAATGTAGTTTTGTGCTCTGAGAACGCGAGATTTGAGGATGAGGCGCAAAAGGCGCAATGAATCAAAGAGGAAAGTATCACACCTGTCCGGCTGCCTTGGGGCGGCGCGCAAGGTCCGGAACACGTGCGCTTACACACGTGGGCACCTTCCCGAATCGTGAAAGTAAATTGGGCATCAAACACTGTTATAGTGCCCGCCTTTTACCTCACCTTACGCCCCTAGGGAATCCTATGAACTTTTGACCATTTTTGTCACGAAGCGAGGTTTCGTTTTCTTGCACTCCTTTTCACTCTATTGGTCCATTTACTTAGCATCTAAGCTTAGCCCGAAGTTCAACAGCCCCAGACAAGTCACCATCACGTGCCATACAGCAAACTTTAGAACTAAGACTTCTGGCAAGCGCGGAAACATGCTCTGGCATAAAAGTAATAGCAAATCCGCCGCTGTAATGTTCAGTCTTAGATTTGGTGCATGTCTTTTGAAACCTTAGTCATTGAATGTTGGGTTGGGATGGTCTTAGAAAATAAAATAATATAGGTAGCAGGGAAGGAAAGGGAATAATAATTCATGCAGTTTCCGCAACCCAGAGAACCAAAATGGTCATGGAAATCATGCATCATTTACGAATCCTTGATAATCGTATCTTGGAAGAGAAAGCGATGATTGATAACAGGGGGAGGAGTTCTCCTTTTCTTCCGTCCCAATCGTAGTCACAATTATTATTGTGTTGCCGGCGATTTTAAGTAGAAGGTAGTAGTAACTTGTGTTTTTGCTGCACCTCGAGTATCACACACCCACTTCCCCGACATCCGGCGACAGTGTCACCGTTGCGAGTCGCTTCGCTTCAAGGAACGATGACAAATAAGCCTTCCGCGCGGCGCGCCTACTTAGCTATAGACGGCCTGCATAGGTATATGGTAGCCAAGTTAAAAGTGAGTTCTGTTTAAGCTGAATACAAGAAGTTCCCATCACGTATCATAAGTGAATTGGATGCCAATAAAATAGAGTCCCTAACCTATACATCGTAGCCTAGGGATTGAAGCAATTTAGGTAAAAATATTATAAATAAATAAAAATAAAAATAATATAAAATAAAATAAACATAAATATTTAAAAATAATTTGTGATTGTAAATCAATAAATATACTACTAATGGAAAAAAAAATAGTTTTGCATACAACCGCCATGCACCTGTATGTAAATGACGTTTCGCCCTGTGTCCACTTTATAAGATATACCTACTTAAACTCTCAGCTGTCGGAGAAGTTAAAAACTTTGAAAGTGTGGATCTTGATTAAATTTTTGTTTCCTAAATGTCAAGATGTCGCCGTTTTGTTGAGAAAAACCGCTTGTGGGTCACAACTTTGAATTTTTCGGTTGATACTTGTAGCCGTGCAAAAGAAAACTATTCATGAAGTAAGGATATATGGAAGAGAGTTATGTTCGGTTAAAGAAAATGCCTAATGTTTATATTGACCTTGTAACCCGCGACGAGAGGGAGACAATGAGAAGAGAACAGGTATGGCATATATGTATAGTATCGGTATATGAACTCGGGACTGGAATATGGTAATCACACACTGTTGAAGAATGAATCGAGCACGGTAAGGGCCGCATTGACCAATCCGTAGCTAAGATTAATCTATTCAGAAACCAAGTCGATGAATCGGAGTAATCGGACCGTGAGACCCAACTTCATTCCAGGACGTCACATAAATACGAGTATAGTCGTATTTATCGTACCCTAACGATTTTGTTGCCCTGACAAAGCCCCTGTGCAGTCATTATCCGCAGTAATGCAAGTGAGCGTAAGGGATGCTGTTATGCCCATACCTGACGTACCTATATTGCCCCTATGCGAAATTGTACATCACACTCGACAGTCAAGAGCCAAGCCGAAATGAATGAGTTGCCCATGTTAATATCGAGCTACCTACTCTGTGAGGTGATAGAAGACGATGGCAAACTTTGGATTTCGGTATACAGCCAATAATCCTTTGACAAACCGAGCAGCAACTGCATTACCAGCACTACAGGTGCATTTGTAGCCACACCCACAAGTAGTCAGCGTTATGGTTTCCCATTCCTGGGGGGATTTTGAAAATGTCCTCAAGGGGCCGTGACAAAATGCTGGATTATTTTAGGGCCTCTTCCCGAAAAAAATTTCCTAAAAAGGAGGATCATGCTTATCGCTGGAAACCAAGAAAATGGCTGAGAACCGACGTCTGGGGAGGGGGTTAGTAGAATCTCCCCCTAGAAATTTCACACGGCTGAGGGGTAATAGAATGGCTTAGTCCTTGTAACGTCTTCACGTCACATGCCTACGTAAGACGTGGGCAATGAATTTTACTTACCTGGGTAGGTATAATATAAGCTGATAGGAAGAGATGAGTCAGAACTACTGGAGGTGTTCATTCACTTTATGCCAATGGGTATGATGAGTTGAACTGGGAACAAGAGGGAGCCGCATGAAGAGTCCCCAGGTTTATTTTAAAAGCGTGACGCCGTATTCTCGACAATGGAGGAGTGTGAATCATATAGTTTGTTCTACAGCAAGATGCTATAAGATTGTGTCTGCAAGGAGCTTTTGTGACATCATTTGTCATGGGTGAAGCTATTGCATGCTAAGGCCTCAATCTAGAAAACCAGACAAAACATTTTACTAACCTCAACCTTTTCCTCTATACCTTACGTTGGTCCTACCGAAATCCTTTGTACTCGAAAGTATGACCTATACGTAGGTACCTATACAATTTTAAAATTTTAAACTTAAGGTTTTATGTTCATTGGAGCTTTTTTCAATTACTTAGCAATAATTCTCGATCATTCTGCCCTTTTTATTAGAACTGTCTGTAGGAGTAGGTATAGATTGTAGATAGGTAGATCATGGTAGAAGGCACTGAAGACAGTGAGTTTTATAAAACGGTTTAGATACTTTTCTTGTTCCGATCGAGCTGCATTGAGGGCCAATGAAGTGTTGAAAATCAATAGACCGCATACCGAGAGGATTCTATGATGACTGTCTGAATGGCACGCGTGCTCTTTATCAAGGTGATAATTTCCCGATCACTTAGAGGGGGTGGCGCAAATCATTCCGTATATTCCACCAGGAAATATGGGGGGGACGTCATAACTTGATGTGGGGGGAATTTATAAGTTTAATTTAGATATTGGGGGAATTCGCCGTATAAAATATATTCGTCTTCCCTATAGGTATGCGTATTATGCACAATACCATCATACGTAGGGGTACGCATCGACAGTCTTCCATACCCAGGCAATGTTCCTTTTAAACGTTACTTGCGAGACGCCCCGGGCAAATGCAGGTACGAGATCCTGTACACGACACCTAATCATCCATGGGACCGGACCTAATATATTTTGATGGATTTTGTGTAGAGATGTCGCGAATATTCGCTATTATTCGTTAAATGCGAATATTCGCATGATTTTCAGGTATTCGGTATTCGTAAGAATAGTAGACCGATTCGCCGA
>Ga0194135_10001413_pt1 | contig 14315 bp, 12 predicted proteins | sample LitLau_LLRF_2013_FD_134024 | JGI IMG/M metagenome (GOLD analysis project Ga0194135, IMG submission 134024) | Freshwater sediment microbial communities in response to fracking from North America - Little Laurel Run_MetaG_LLRF_2013 (version 2) | ecosystem: Environmental > Aquatic > Freshwater >...
AAAAATATAGTTGTGTATATACGTTCAAGCTGAAACAGAACTCTGATGGAGACTCTTGTTGTTTGTGACTGTTTTTACTCCTCTACAGACCCTGGCTATTTGTGAACCAGTCTACCCTACTTATAATACTCGCACACACTACTTTTGACTTTCTCAAGAAACTGTTTCTGTCGTGGAAAAATGTAACCTTGTAAGAAAGAGAAGATTCTCGGTGAGGAGTCACCTCCAATTCGATCTTCCACCAGTCTTGCACAAGAAGTCCTCTAGGTTCTTCCTGTTTCTTCCTCGTGTAAGGATTAATTTATTCTCGTGTGCTTCTTTGTGATAAACGAGGTGTAAAATGAAACTAGAACACCTTGAGCATCTAAAAAGAGTCGGGGGACACACACACATACCCACACTATTATTATTGGGAGTCTCTTGTACTTTTCTATGTAAAGGGAGTCTTTTCCATTATGCATGCATGTCAACGTTATTCCGCACACTACGTACACATACTTTACACACACCAACCAACCACCAACACTTATTTCTCCCATGTTCGTATTTTCCTGTGCTTTCTCTGCACACAAAACTAAAACACGGTATCATCGCATTCTAAAGAAAAAGAAATACACACATATATAGTACATACAGCTATAGCTCCGTCGTATACATAGTGGTGGTTCATTCTTAAATCATGCGGGTACTTGAAGGAAGACGGAGAGTGTGTAAGTACCAAGAGTATGTGTTACTTGTGTGGTGTCGTATTCGCAGAAGATGAGATGACACCATTTTTTACTCTTTTACAGCATTATTTGTCACGTTACTACTCGTGTCTCAAAGAAACACGATGAGATACGGACACTGGCAAACTACACTGTGGGATAAAAATTATGAGATACCAAAAAGAGAAAGAAACAGCGTGTATGAACGCAGGATGCTGAAAAAGATGGAGCAAAGGAAGTTTACAGCATGTGTCGTTTTGTTTTGACGCACAACTCGTCTGCAAAAGGGTTGCCGATAACTATTAACGAATGTGTCGTAAGTATGCGACATTGATTAGACAAGTGTGTACTAGGTAGGTAAGACAAATAGACTTTAAAAGTCTTACCGTCGATGAAGAGTCCGCACCAAAGGGGTAGGAGCAAGAGGGTTACTTTCTCCACAAGTTTATCCATATCGTCTCTCTCCCTAGTAGCTTTGCTTTCCTGTGCTGTGGCTGTACCCGTAGTCACTCACGAACGAGTCCTTTTTACAATCAATCCCAGCAGCAGCAGTTGTTCGTGCACCAGTTCGTAAAACACTTTTACTAGCTCCAGCTTTCAAAAGACTCTCTTAGGATTATTTCGCAGAGAAAAGTCACTTTCTCACGAGATTAGACGGATAGATACACTTTTGAATGGGATTGAATAGTAAAACTCTGTTCTATGGGGATTGATAGCCCATCGTCATCATTTCCTTTGGTTGTATCGCCTTCTCCTCTCACAGATTACCCCTAAGAAGGTCTCACCACAACTCTTTCATTTATTCACTTCCTATCACGATTACCATCACCATCAACTATCAGCACACACTATCGAGCTGTGTGGTAAATTATTGTGTCACCACTACTTTTCTGATGTTGTCACTTTTGTTTCCTCACTGAGCGCACATAAAAAGCTCGAGTACTTTTATAGATAAAGATAATCGTGTAAAGTGCTCACTCAATCCATTCTTAAGATGGATTTCATCAATCAACCAACTTTAAAAATGACGTGGTCTTGAATGCGTGCATGGGATCCTTTTTTGTGCACACACTTGATCTCTGTATAACCCACAACAAATTACTCTAAAGCTGGTCTTACTATTAGTTTACCAGCAGCAGTCTTTGTAAATATCAAATGTGTGACGAGTGACTCACTACTATATATGTCTCGTCTAAAGATCAACTGAAGAATCACAGAGATAGCGAATCTTTGCCTCTAATTAAATTAATTAAGAGAAACTGGTGCTCCGAGTGGCTTACTAATTGTCTCGAAAAGCGTTAAAGATGCAGACGAAGATTTCCTTTGCTCTCTAAAAAGAGATCAACTTGGGGGTGGAATGAAAGTGCAAAAGTCTCTGACCTGGGCCAACTACACTAACCCACTAAATTTTTCAGTAGATTAAGATTCTATCTTTCCACTCAAAGTTCACAGAGTGAATGAGTATGTGTGTGTGTGTGATCTTACATTTAATCTAAGAGATAGAGGTGAATTAATCTTAAGAGAGGGCAAGACTATAACGAGAGTTTATGTAATGAAGAGAAGGAAGTGAGTGTACAAGTAAGCTCTCTCTGTCTCTCTCTAGAGATCCATGTGCAACCTTTGTTTTACACTTGTGAAATGTGTCTGAATTCATCCCGGCACGGGAGATAAAAACACCAGCCACCAGAATTCTCTTTCGTTCATGTCCCCTGCGCAATCCCACACTGCTCCTGAACTGCTCCTGAACTGCTGCTACTACTACTACACGTCTTGCTTTCTCTCTTCCTTTCTACGAGTTTCTTCTTTCCTCAACTTCATTTTTTACACGAGGATTCGAATAAGTACAAAAATCCTAAAGGGAGAAGGGAAATATTCTGAACGTGGTATCATTCACTTTCACTACCTCTACCTTCTCACAGCGTCTTGTACCTCCTTCCTCTTATTTTGTGGAGTACTTTCCCCTAAAATTGTGTCTTTGCTACTTCGAGTAAGCATTAAAGAATGTTCTTGTAAATTGGATCGGCATTAGGAATGATGATTCTACAGCAGAATTTGCACTCAACTTACACAGTAATGTGCTTAGGGATCTTACAGATTGAAATTGAAATTATTACAAAGTTGTGTCGAGTGTTGTTCGTATACGCAGTATACGTTACCGACGTAAAAGTGAATGGAGAAATCACTTTGACTTGTACGGGATGTAAATAGTGTTAAAAAACTGCTACTAGCATTTGAAACCTAGACTCAATAAAATAAAATAGGGAACATTACTTGTAGATTCGAAATAGGGAAAAGTAGTAGTTCTAGATTTAACTTTTGGTTTGGAAAAATAAATAAAAAGAAAGTAAAGATGCGTTACTTAACAAAAGTAATAACTGATACAGGTTGTACATTGTCTATTTGAAGATAATTCTTGAGCAATGCCCAAGAAGTAAAAGCCGGATGAAATTGAAGACGCCATGAACACAGTTATTGGTCCCTGTTGGACTCGTAGAAGTATCATTCTCTTGTATATCATTGCAAAGAGCATTTCATCAGTAGGGAAAGTTTTATTTCATCTCCATGCTCATCTGGCGAAGGTGAAAGTGAAAGGGAGTGTTGTTGAAGAATTAAAACAACATCTTGTACGAGTGTAAGGTTGACTTATGGCGGAACGAGAGAAGGGAAGTACAAGTTTGGACAGGAGAGAGTCTCAGGTTGCTTCCAGGGTTCAGTAAACAAGAAGGAAAAGCTCCTAGCTTGTTTCCTTCATTCTTGTCCATCAGGAACTCCATTAACCCAATTATACGAGACTCCTTTGATGTCTGTATCGGAGAAAACTTCACAATGGTTCAAAGTAGCGGGGCCAAACCACTCTCTCTCATCATGATCATGATGATGATGGACTGATCAGAAAGAATGAAGACGGGATGAAGGAGCAGCAGAAGAAGAAGAAGAAGATACTTTTCACTTGGAATGAATCGAACAGGAAGAAGCAATAATGAAGTAACAACAGCACACAAGTCTCGAGTTGCCCTCCTTTCCCTCTCTTTGGCATCCTCTAAGGGATGACTCGAAATCCTTTACAATCTTCAGATCTCTCTCTCTTCCCTTTTGTTTCGTTTCTGAGATGATTTTAATTCCTTGCAAGTTTCATTCTGCGTATAAAGCACTCCCGGGATATCTCTCCTTGCTTGTTTAACTGCATCACTGAAGTTGGTGTGTATATAAATATATAGCTCACATAGACCCATCTTGATTTATTCCTTCGTCTCGTTATCCTTTTCGTCGGACTGGGGAAAAATTGTTCCTTTATCTGCTTCCACGGTTCTATGCTCGTTTTCCAAAGTGATTTTGGAAATGGGTCTTCATCTACACGCTCACACACGACAAAGTGTAAGCGAGACAAGAAGTTTAAGCCTGCCTTTTGTGTGTGCCTCTGCCGTTTGATTTGGGCATAAAAGCTAAATGACCAGTACTCAAAAGTGCTCAAAGGGTTTCTCAAGAAACTTTCTTTCTCATCCATATTTTCAATTCCTGTTCTTACACTTCGTTCCTACTAAGTCATCACCATCAATTGAGAACAAAGCCAAGTGTCCACCCATTCTTCAACTTTAAAAAGATTATGTTCGTCCATACCTCTTCTTCGAGTCTTTCGTCAACTTTCCTCTTCCCTTCTAATGGATCTCCTACATCTTGAGTGAGTGTTTGATTGGAGTCCTATACTACTAGAGCAGTGCAGTTCCCACAGGCCTTGTATCCTTCTCTCGTTCTGTGTGCACCCTCAAGACAATCTACCACCACTACCAACTACTACCACCACCTCTCTCTCTCCAAAGACACATTTATTCTTCTACTTTTATTTAGCATTCAAGTGGAAGCCCCATCCCATCAAGACTTTTATTTATTTCTCCCTTTTCTTTGCAAAAAGACTGCTCATAAGTCAACCAGTCAGTTCAGTTGTTCACTCCAAACTCCAACTTTCTCTCCCATCCCTCTATAATCCACTTTAATCCTGTGATCAATCATGGATGAGTTTTATGTATTTATGGATCCACATTCCATACAAAACATTTTACAATTCCACACAATTTCTTCCTCGATTCCATTTTGCATCAAAAACTACCAAAGCGTCCGTGCTCTCGCCATTACACGAGGTAATTATCAAACATATAAAGTTGTTTTTTATCAAACTTGCTTTATTTATGTCTTCCTCGGGTGCATTAGGAAGTCTTCTGAGAGACAAACACTACAGAACATGGATAAGAACAGCTTTCTCCTTTCAAACTTGTAGGGGCGTTGTGTAATATGTCTCTTCTTTAACTGTGTACACATTATTATAATAAAGCTTCAATGCGGCCATCTCAGAGTGCGAAATGGACGAGAACTATGTTGTAGTAGCAGCGTATCTTGAGCATATTGTGTATAGTCATTGTAGTGTGCAGTGGGACACATACCACCAACAACCATTGTGACTCAGGCAACGAAGCATACGAAGCTATTTCCATGAATCAAACACATCTTCTTTTAAGTGATGATGATGATGATCATGATGTTCAACTGAATTGATTGCACAGCGCTTCCTTACCATTGTGAGACGACTCCCTGACAGAATAATGTATCGAACCTTTCTTCTTTCACCAAGCAATGTCAACTTTTTTGTCATTATTTCTTTGTATTGGGGTACTTTCCACTTCTTTCAGATCTCTGTACAATACTCACAGATACGTACGTACTATGGGGCTCTATACTTGCGCTGAGACTTGGTATTAAACTTGGAAAGAAATGGAGTAATTATTATCATGCTGTAGGGTAGACGCATTTTGTATTTTGGGTGGGTAGTTCTTATTCCATGCGTGTGTACAATGTGTGTACTTCTGCTCTACATTATCATCTCGGAGGACATTTAATGTTCTTGTGTAACATAAGGAGAACACGAGAATGAGAGCACTTTGTCTTCTGTCGCACACGCCCATAACAAGAAAATCTTTATATTTCCTTGCCTCCTTTTTGACTCTCGAGTATATATACTTTGGGATATGTCAACCTAAGGAGTCTCTCTGTGGAACACGTAAAAGAGAAAGTTCAACAACAGATTTGTTGTCCTCCGTGTTGTCGACTTGATCTGTGGTCATGTCGCGGGTCATCCTGTCACTTCTCATTCTCAAGATCCAGAAATCCAACTTGGACTTGGGCCATGCAACTTTCGACTCCGAGATATGTACACACAACTGCTGTAACTGCAAGTCTATAGGAAACCTTATAGCCCAAAACATATTGTAGCTAGTTAGGAGTTGGATTGTCAAATATCTTTCTATATTCACCTTATAAAGTCATTGTTATCCTTTTCTTCGTACAAACTACCCACACATGAATTCTGCATAGATCTGCCATGTTATTTACTGTGCACAGAAAAGTCTTTCTTGTTGGAGTTCTGAAAAATATTTGCTGAAACCTTATACAACACAAAGATTCAGGGCACAATGAGGAGGTATCAACGCAACAGTATTATGTGTGTAATAGAGACCTGAAGACTCCAGATTGGAGATATCCTTCAGAAATGTCCACATGAAAGTATAATGAAGTCTAAATGAGAGATGATCGTGTGCCAATTTGAAACTGATTTGACAAATCGGATTCCAAGAGAAAATCCCCGGTTGAACAAGTGAAAAGGGCTCTCTCTTCTCATCTTCCCTTTTCTTCGTCACAAAATTGGAAGGAATCAAGACTCGCATACAAAACGACTCACCTCCTAAAAAGCTCCATACACCCCGACTGAAAAACACCTTGAAATGTTGTGAATGAGAGAGACAGAGTTTCACAAAAGGATACATGTAATGTTGCCTGTGCTGTCATGTTGGAATAATAATTCAATACCTTTTGGAAGTCTCATTAAGCTGGAGTATGCACAAAACTTATTTTTCTTTTCAACATATTTCCTCTGATGATGAATGAAAAGCTGAAAATACATCGTCACATGAGACATGCAAGTAATACGCTCTTATTCCACGTGTGTGCTGACGAAAGGCCTAAAAGGAGCTGTTCATTATTTTCCTCCGTTTTCCTCTCACAAAAAGACGTAATCGAATACGCTTTTGTAGTCGGTTGACTAGTTCCTGTACACAAGGCATACTTCCGGTTGTTTCTTTCTCCTCATCCTCTGTGAAAAGTTGGAAAGTGAAGTCAACGAAGAAAACAATTGACAAAAGTCGTCCCAATGAATGGTCTGAAAGTAAATAACATGAAATTGCTCAGGAATGTTTTACATACATGGTTAGTTTTGCATGTAAAGTGAGAATGAGATGAAGCGCTGTGTGTGTATATGCTTCGTGAGTGGGTGTTGTGTATATATGAATCGCAGTTAAGTCCAGTTTGAGTTTGCAGACTGGAAATTGGAACACCAAAACACTTTCTCTGGTAAGATTCTGGTCGAAGGTGACTTCGCAACAATGTTATGATACTTCTTGAAAAAGCTTTTTCCACAGAGACTATCTCCCATGAATCACCACTACTTCCACATCTCGAAAATAAATTGTTCTCCCTTCATTCTGTTGTACAGCGTAGTAGTAAAGTCCCACACCATCATCCTAAAAGACAGCATGCATGGAACACTCATACCATTATTATGTAAAAAAGAGACTCTCTCACACAATGCAGATGTATCCGATTGTCCTCTACGTGTAAAAGAGAAGAAATGAGATTCTTCCGTCAAGCCGTATTACTTGGAGATAAACTTCTTTCCCTAAAATCCGAGATGGTGAGTTTGGGTGAGTTGACAGTCTGTGTACAAAGACGATAATATCTTGATCAATGCATCGCAGTACACGTGTAGTAGTGACACCCCCAGTGACACTTTGGGAGTCGAGATCGTAAGGAGTTTTATTCGAGGGCTACGTAAGCTACAAGCATTAAGGCATATAATAATGTTCCGGATACAAATGTACTAAAAGTCTCTTTCCGTTTCATGGATATTTTAAGAATTTTAACGTGAATGTGTTTTCCATATGAATTATGTATTCACTTTGTTGCATGATTAATGAATGCTCGAAGCAATAATGATGAGGATTCATGTGCAAAATGATGAATAAGCAATTAGACTCTCATCTACTGCCACTACTGCACACCGTATCTACTCTTTGCTAATATCTGTATACATAAGCTTCCTGAGTTGTCATTCAACAAGGTATTTAGTAATTTCCTCCGAGGACAAATTATTGTTGTTTTAAGCCTTCCGTGACACCAAAATCTCTTGTTGTATTCAACTCAGGATGAAAATAAAAACACTTATTCTACGCAGATAGAGAGGAGTTAGTTCTTGCTCAACGGTGTGCTCTCACTGTTCTCCGCCAGTCAATAATAATTACTTTCCTCCTATTCGTGATAAACACTTTGTATTGTGTAATGTTCTTCTTCCTTGTCATAAAATATCAAGCAATGTTTCCTACTTACATTTGGTGATGAGTAGCACACACATAAATTCAAAGTATAAATACAAAACATTCAATTTTAAACAGTTGGCCATGATTCACCTTTGGTTGATCATCTTGCATCCGCATGAGATTGTAATTTACTGACATGGCATGTGCTACAATGAGCATCTCTAATTGGTACAACGGAAGAACGGAACTAACGAACTTTCGTCCAAATTGAATAATACGAAAATTGATTACACCAAAGGCAGATGCAACTCAAACACCATTCAATAGACACGGTCCTTGATAGACCAAAAAGTAATATATAGGGAAACTTGGAGAACTCATAGAAGCTCATACAGCCAGTGAATGAGTCCTTGAAACCAAACGGTGTGTGTGCATATTCATTTTCATGTGTATGGAAGCAAGCGATGACTTTCTGTGCTTTCGATGCTCTTGATCAACTTTCCTTTTGAAGAGAAAGGGAAGGGGTGGAAAGTGAATGAATGGAAGGGATGGGATGAGATATTAGTGGACTCACTGACGAGAGTCGTGTCATCATTATCTGAGATGATTGCTGCTTTTATTACTATCATTGTGTGGGTTATTGATAGCCCACGTGTCTTGGGGTAAATAAATGTAAAGGTTTGAATACAATGTAAAAACACGGAATGAGAGATAGTGAAGAGGAGGAGGAAGAAAAATAGCTAAATAAAATTATTTTGATAGAATTGAATGGCCCGAGAAAGGGGAAGATAGACAGAAGTTTAAGTAAATCCTGACTAAATTGTATCCTCGTATTAGTTTGCTTTGTGTTCGGGGTAAACATTTCTGATGATTGATGCCACAAGATAGATCATAAAATCCTTAAAGTCCCAAAGACAACTTCCCCCTGTTTTCTTCTAAGTAATTTGATAAAATGTGAATGCTTGGGTAGATTAAGTAAAAGAAAGGGGAACGAAAAGTAAGTGGAGTGGTCAAGAAGCACTTCCAGTCAAAGAGTCTGCATTCTCGAGACGATATGATGATGATGATGATGGGAACGATGAGAGATTTGATCTCTGCACACTCTTTACTCGTTTGTTTCACAATTTGCAACAAGGAAGAATATGAAATAGAATGGGGGATTACACAACATCATATGTAAGCCCCCTTTTGAAATCCGAGAAGAAAAGTATTGACTTAGTTGTTTCTTTCCACTTACTTCGACCTTTTAATGCACTCTCTCTCTCTCTTCTGAAATAAGATGACGAAGTACCTATAAAAAGAAAAACAACTTATCCCCGATAACATGATATGGATGTCTTTATCAAACCACCTACACTTTATGAACCTGCTAAACATCAAACGAATACGAGGAAGAGTATGAAGGCATGATTGATCATTGTTCTTTCGTTTACACACTTTCGAAACTTCTCTGTTATGCTCGACTTTTCTATTTGAAAGTTGTAAAGTTATTTTTGGAATCGGTGGAAAGTGCTCTGCTCCACAGCATTTCTACTTGGTACGTACACAATTCTCTGGTGTCTCTTCTAAAACTTTTACATGTACACTGAAAGCATTAATACAATTTGTCAAAATAGCGAGTTCAACTTATATACTCTGTTATTCAACTGCAAATAAAGATTCACACAGTACGATAATATTGCAATTAATGTTGCACCGTGCACATATAAGCTATAACACAAACTAACAAACCTTGTTTTTACTTCATCATCGTAAACTAACAAAAAGACTATGAACGGTTATCAAATATCTTCAGATGGTTTCATCTACGGATAAAATTTTCTACGATCGACCATTCACACGTTCTTGCGTTTTGTGAGCTTCACAAATACTCCTTCAGCTGGACGAAGAATTATGTCAGGGATGCCTTTGACTTCCTGTCGTGATGAAACCGTAGGATGAATATCAAAGTTTTGGAGTAGCTTTGCTAGAATTATTTTTTCTTCCATTTGAGCAAATTTTTGGCCAATACAATTTCTGAAATTGAACCACTTGTTAGTTTGAAAATGATTTTGAAAGGTTACATGCACTAAAATCTCAACCGTACCTTGGACCAGCAGAAAATGGAACATACGCGTATGGATTTCTTCCAGCGGAGTTTTCATACGTGAACCGATCAGGATTAAAAGTTTCTGGATCTGGGAAAACTGCAGTATTGAAGTGCAACAGAAATGCTGCAATAGCGACTGATGCTCCTTTCGGAATGATTTTAGAGTCACCTACACAGTCAGTTTAAAATCAGTTTAAAATACCTATTCAAACATTTCAACCAGTGATTAAGTTCAAACCTATGTCAAGATCTTCACTCATTTCTCTGAAGTAACAAGGAACACTGGGGTATAGTCTGAGAGATTCTTTCACGCAACATTCCAAGTACTTCATTTTAGCCAAATCTGCTGGGAGAATCGAGCGCTCTTTATCCTGTCCAAGAACTTCATCTATTTCAGCTTGAATCTTTGCCTGATGATCCCGATGTAAAGATAGTAATAGAACTGTCCAGATTATATTTGCTGCAGTTGTGTCATGGCCCTGTACCAAGGAGAATACAAATGCTTCCTTCGCATATTTCACTCTTAGAAACACTTAAAAAAGGATTACTTCAAACATGAATGTGTCAACTTCTTCGCGAATTGCATTGTCTGTCAGCGAATCATCAACTTTCGCAAAGTCCAATAGTAAATCCAAGAAAGCCTTTCGCCGTTCTGTGTGCAAATGTTGTAAATTAATGTCATTGCGCGAGATATATACTATTTTTGTAAATACTGTATATTCAAATACATAAACAATTTCTTACTACGCCCGAAATCGTCCTTGTTTGAAGTTCCTTCGGATACTAGGTCGTTCAACCGCTCTCGTTTACGGTCTTGAATTACCTAACTCAAAATAAGTGATTGAAGACAAAGTAATACTATTTGTCACTAATTTTTGCTGAGAGCTGAATGTTACCTTGTTTGTAAACTTGTGCAGAGTTGATATGAAAGCATTTTCTCGTTTGTTAAAACCGAAGATTGTCCAAATGAATTCATTTAATAGCCAAGGATTGAAGAGTCTTCGTAAAAGGATTTTCGGGTACCTGAAAAATAATTTTATAAGCAATCGTATTGTGGTAATCACAGGTATTATAGTTTTCTTGTATGCAGATTTACTCGTAAACAGCCGTAACGTATGGAATTTCATCATGGACAGATTGTGCGTTAACTTTGATTCCCATTGCAGTTTCTAAAAATAATCAGAGTTCACATGAGATCCAAGTAGATGATACAAGCTAAACTGAGAAGTACCACAAATAATGTCAAGTGCACAGCGTGTAATGGAAGGATACATGTCGAACTTTTGTCCATCTGCATGCTCACTTGACAAAATGGAAACGAGAGTATTTGCTTGCTCATTGAAAACTTCGACAAATTCTTCCAAAATTTTGAAGTGAAATGCTGGTGTCAGCAATTTTCTTCGGGAATGCCACTTGCTGTCTGTATCGAATTATAGTTTGGTATGAAATATTCCTTCTAGTTTCACCATCATACATAAATAAAAAATAATATAAACTCTGTGATTATCCGTTTCATTTTCGGAAATTTCAACGGACCTCTGGCAGTAAGTAAGCCCAGTCCAAGCCATTTGAATAGTAAGTCGTAAACCCCAGCTTTGTTAATGTAAGTGTAGGATGAAAGGATTTTCTACGAGTGAAATAAATACATAACCTTGATGTTAGAACCCCACTTGATAATATCATAATCATTCATGTATGAGAGTCCGAGGTACAAGTTTGCAAGATAGTATGTGACACTATGTGGCAATAAAAATTTCAATTTCTAAAAGAGCTACACGAGGCAGCATCGCTGATGATAAATATATATTATATAACGACTACTCACTTCAGCCACAGATGCTTCGCCAACAAGTACGAAAGGAAGATTTCCAACCCACACTGCGAACGTCTTCTCATTGTATTGTCTGAACCAACGGTTGAATACGTCAATGAGTTCTAACATTTACCAATACTAATTATTATTATTTTCAGCACGACACGCGTAAGTATTATTAAGAACATAAACAAACTTTTAATTATAAGGTAATGCGTATTAGTGAGCTTACCGTGTTGTGGTCCAAGGAAGTTCAAACATGATCCGAATACTGGATAAGGTGTTGGGCCAGGAAAAGCCCGTAAATGCCTTTTAATCCTAGAATTTTTCTTGGTGCCATAAATTACTAACGAAATAATAACCAGGATTGAAACAATAATTGGGATGAACATGCTAGCTACAGATGAACGAAGTATCTGCAAACTGTGTGTACTTTTTTATAAGATAGCTCGTAGTATCAAATCTACTTGTTGGTTGTTTTTACAAGACTTTCATACACTGAACCAAAACATCCACTCTTCAGTAATGTCACTAAACTTGTTATCAAATGAAACAGTCTTATCATTTAATTGGTAAACAACTTGATTGCTTCAAATCATTCATAGGAATTTTTCCAACATGTGCGTGCTCAGTTTTGAATGGGATACATTAAACTCAGAAGTCAATAATGGTCAGAAGAGTTGCGTATAACGAGTTCAAAGGAAACCAATTCTTTTGTTCCTTCGTTTAGGTCAACCTTACTTCATTTACACACTTGTTAATTACTGGAATTAATAAACTTGAAAAATCTCACTTTTGTTTGCATTCATTTATTAAACTCCATGCTTATTATCTACCCAGCTATATAATTAATTTAATCTACATCTTAATTCAGTGATATATGGCAAGCGATTTATGCAAAGACAGTAATGAAAGTCAGAGATTTTGGAATCCAGTAATGAAATGAATGAATTGTTCATCAAACTCCGTATGAACGATCTAGATCAAAACGATACTAGCATGAATGTGTTCATATGTATTACTTATACATAACAAAACATTACTCAATCATGGATCATTGAGTGTAATACGCTGGAAAGATGTATTTAAATGTACCCAGTAGTACACCTTAAACCTTTAGTGGGACATGCAATGCACAGAGAGGAGTAGAAATGTAAAAAACCATTTTATTGGCCTATTGGTCTCATATATGAGTATGGACCAAAACCTTGCTGTAAGTTCATAGATGAAAAAGAAGTGTAGAAGGAAGTTGTCCTGCATATAATTATGATTCGACGTGGTGCAAATAACACATGAAATGTTTGATCTTCCGTGTCCGGCGTGAATTCGAAATTGGCCTGCACTCCTCCGTCTGTTTCGCATGGACCTTGTGAAAACTGCAACAAGATGTTGTCGTTGACACTGGTTTCTTTCAGTCATTCAATCTGATGGTTGGCGTGATAGCCCACGTAGTTCATGAAAGTGACTTCTATATGTACATGGGGTTTAAGATAACTTGGATCTCATAAAATAGTGAAAGTTGTGCCCCTTGACAATCAAAGAGAAGTCTGTGAAACCGTCGACAACGACTTTGGAGCGTTGTATGCCGAAAGCCTTATTTCTTGTTCCTCAACGCGACCGGAATTCTGATGACAATCTCTGGACGAAGATGAACGTCTTTTCTTCTTCTCCAGTAATTCGTCTACCTTCAATTGGCCCTCTTTTTCTTTCTTTTAACTCACTAAGCTCAACTATGAATGTACAACTAAGAGAAAAGGTAAAAAAAGCTTTTCTCGTTTCTTTCCTAGGAAAACCTATTCTCTCATGAAAAACGAAGTGGAAGAAATTTTGTTTCCATTTGTATTTCGAATGCGTCCCTCACAAGCAAGTGTGGTGTAGAGTCGAACGAAACAAAAAACTAAAGCAAAAGGTGCATCGGAAGAAGGAAACTGAGGGAGATTCCCCGTAATATTCCCTTGTCCTGCCATCCTTTCCCTCCTTCCTTTCTACTTCTTCAAAGATAGATAAATTATTGTCTTTACTTCATCGTTGTCTTTACTTCCAAATCGTCTTATGTCTCACTTGACACAATTTGAGTGTTCAATGGTGTTCATCCCACTTTCAATAGTCGCTCTCGTCTCTCGAAAGAAAAGGCAATTTACAGGGAGTGAGTGTAACAAGACACAGAAGCAAGTTCTCACATTGCCCTGGTTGGTTAGTCACGAAACCAATGAGAGTTCCTTTTACATACAACAACTGGCACAAACTTTCTCCACAATACAAAATGCATTAAGGAGAGTTAGAATGTTTGACTACTTCAGTCAGGTTAGAAATGTGCGAAGAACTTCATAATATCAGTAGTTTCATGT